>Ga0181612_143797_pt1 | contig 22418 bp, 18 predicted proteins | sample HoacroProtozoa21_FD_119630 | JGI IMG/M metagenome (GOLD analysis project Ga0181612, IMG submission 119630) | Hoatzin crop microbial communities from Cojedes, Venezuel. Combined Assembly of Gp0051906, Gp0051904, Gp0051908
TAGAATAGAATAGAATAGAATAGAATAGAATAGAATAGAATATTTCAGTTGGAAGGGGCCTACAACAATCATATAGTCCAAGCTATCAGGTGCAACCTGAAGGACGGGGCAGATATGCCCATGTGCAAGCCAGGTCCAGTACTGAGTAACTAACTCTAAGGGAGGACAAAAGTCTATAGCACAAGTATTTGTGTCGTTAAACAGTCATATACCCCTTTCAGTCTCCAGCCTTCCTCTTTACACTTCCTATGCACTGGTGCGGTGCTGTACGAGGCCAGGCAGACATTGCACAGCCTTTGCAACCACACTGCTTGGGGACCAGCCTCGCCATCTCTGTGTTTTGGGTACCGCTGCCATTAAAACACATCGCCGTTCAGAAATGGTCTGTAGCATTGGCGTGACCTGGAGCAGCCCACCCCAAACTGGGCTGCTTCTCCCCAGCCAGGGCTGCCCCAGAACAAAGAGAGGCCAGCGGGACCCCGCACCGTTCTTTGGCAGATCAGAGCGGGTGGAAGTGTGGAGAGGTTTATAAGATTAATTCTTATCTCTCCGGGCAGTGGGTCAAGTCAGAACCGTCATTCAACGAACTCTATGGATAATCTCCCTTTATTACTTTCAATCAAACTAAGTGTCTGCAATCTGCAGTATGGTTACTAATTTATTGAAAGAAATTCCTTGTCGAGCTTGATTATATAATAGACAAAATATAAAATAGTCTGGGTAAGCACCCATTAAGTTTTTACATATCTCTTTGCATAGCAAAGCTTCTCCAGCCTCGCCGCGTTAGCACCCGGCAGCTGTTCAGTGGGTGGAAATTCACAGAAAGAAGTGGACATTATGCTTGTCCAGTTCCTAATTAAAATAAGAGAAAAAGAAATGTGATTAGGGTTATATTTGGTATCAAATCTAAAAATCTGCTGTTTGCGAATATCTAACAAATGCGTTTTGTGAGAAATCAAATTTCTACTGTATTCTGGTTAATGGAATTCTGCTGCAGCCCCTGGACAAAACAATGTAAAGCTGCCTGGATTGTGGAAATCATTCTCCTCCAGTGATGGATAATATAGCATGAGGTTTTGCTTGGTTTGATTAATTTCAGAATATTGCAGAGAAGCTGCATAATCCCTAAGATAGCACAGAAAAGAAGGAAGACATGATAAAGTAGGATAAAAGCGCGTAGTAATGAAGCACAGGCTGTTTCATATATTACTGCAAAGCTCACAAACTCATGTTTTTTTGGCAAGTAGCAACCACAATAAGGGGCAACACTGGAATGCACTTTTGCTTATGCAATTATATTATATGATCTGAGCAGGGATATTTTGAACGCAAAAACCTGCTAACATCTCCACGGCTATGACTGGAGACAGAACAGAAATAGAAAATGCACATTTCCTTTTTTCTGTTCACGGTGGCCATTATTTATACAAGTACTGAATATGGAAAAGGCTCTGACAAATTTACAGTGCTGTTTGGATGGATGAGGATGACGAATGATGGATGAGGGAGGCAGAGGATTCCCTTATTAAAGCATCAAATCTTTCCCTAAATATCAAACAGACATCTTAGCCTCAATTGCTTGACTCATACCAAAAATAATGCAAACCAGTGAAGTCAAATTTTGCTTCCTGATGAAAACTGGAAATTGTTCTTCCATTATACACACTTAATTTCCACTGTATAACTTTGCTTTTTTTTATTCGGTGCTTTATACCTATTTGAAATATTTAGTTATTAAAAAAAATAAGATAAATGTGACAACACACACACACAAATATAATTTCAGTACAAATTAGGCAATTGACATAATTACAAAATTGCCCTGTTTGGTGATCTTGGGAAATCGTTCCAGCATTACAGCCCACGGCACCCTTTCCCGGTGCCCTGAAGCAGAGCCGCAGCCGCACGGCGGGCGCTGGGCGGGTGGAGCAGCGTGCGGTGCCCCAGCCCTGCAGCCCCGCTAGCGGAGCCGCCCGCGCAGCCGCAGGGATGCACCCGCGCTCGTGCCAGCCCTGAGCACGCCGGCGCGGAGAAAATGTGGAGGGGAAAAATAAAAATACACCTTTCCTCCTGAGGTGATTTTATTTTCTATGTGGCCTTTACTGGGAGTTCAGCTGTTTGTGCTTTCCTCTCTCAAACCCTTTCTTCTCTCCTTCCGTTATTGAATAGACGCAGAAGAGGCCGCTAAGACGAAAACGCGTGTGATGTTGCGCGTGGAGGCTGGCGGCTGCAGGCGTCCCGAAGGCAGGAGGCAGCAGCGGCACGGGTCCAGGCTGAATCACTACCTCAGCAGGCAGAAAACGAGAACAACCAAAAACGTGCAGGGGGACCCAGCTGTCCATCTGCAGGCTGATGCCTTTGCGAGTGCCCCCCAGATAGAAGCGCTCCCCATATCGTGCTGCTGGCTGCTCTCAGGACAGAACAGCACAGAACAAAACTCCCTTGGGCAGTGAGATGCTGCAGGCCAGGCACAACGCCCATGGGACGGCCCCTGCGCCCACAAGGCACGCACGCGTATGGGCTCCTGCACCAAGCAGGGCTGCGCTGGCATCCCATGCCCCGGTGAGCCAGCAGCGACGCCGGGGCACCGCAGACCCCAGCAAACCCCACCTCTCCTCCAAGGGCTGAATTTGGTAGATGAAGACAAAGGGTGTTGCAGCCCCAGGGCGGATGGGGATGGTTTCGCCACCTTCCGCCCCACCCATTGCGTTCATGAAGATGGATGGTGGACCCAGCGCTTGCCACTCTCCAGCCCACCCTCGCGTAGCTGGCCCGGTGCAGGATGAAACCCTGCAGGAACCACTGTAGAAGCCACTGCCATGGAGTGTCCCTGCATGAAAGGGGCCAAACCATAAATAGGAATGAATAGTTCTTGGACGGTGTCACATGATCTGGTGTATGATCAGCAATAAAATAAATTTGTATATCGGCAAAGAAGGTAATGAAGCTTCAGTCAGTTTTAAGACCTGGCAGATGCTTCTGACCCAAAGCAAACTAAGAGCAAAGATGTTTCACCCGATTCTGCTGTGAGAATTGAATATGCAATGGCAGAACAAAAAAACCAGAAAAACTATAATTCCTGAAATTCATTGAAAGTATTAAGCAGGAAGAAGCAGGTCCAGCTCAGCAATGTCCTAGACAAGGGATTTGCTAGCTAACAGGCAACTGAAACCCAGTGTTCAATGCCATGATGGAAAATATTTTAAATTGCAGAAAAAAAGTTAAAAGTAGTTAATAAGTCTCAGAAAAAGCTTTACTGCTCAGCTTCAGTTCTGCGGATGAGTCATTTTAGTTTCAAAATGTTTCATCCAAAGAAGGATGAACATATACACCAAATATTACACGTGCATCACAAAATGCCATATGGACTTTCTACAGCAACAAATCAGGCAAGGAGCCTCCAAGGAAGTGGAGAGCAACTCCCAGGACGTGTGCCCCTACCCTCTCACACCGCCTTTGAGAGCTTCATAGGCATAGACAAAATTAGAAAGCTATCTGCATTTAAAACATATTTTCTACATTGTAAGAAATTGCAGTTTAAAAATAAGGATGAACAAAACCGCTTTGTGTACAGATGGGGACAGTCCGATTCTTTGGGTGTGTACAAATTCCCCAGTACAGATGCCTGCCCTATTTATTATTTTCAACCTATCTCTGTATTGCCTTAAAACCTATCCCTTTCCCTTGCAACTGCACGTAGGAAGCCAAAAAAACAGAGCTGCACATGCCCCTGTTGCAATGAAGAGAAGGAAATACAGTCACACAAATGAAGATTAATCTTAACCAGGGCTCTCAATAGTTCTCCAGAGAAATCGGCACAAGGAGTTGACTTCCCTTGTCACCGTCACTGATGCCAACGGCCACGTACACCTTGGCAGCTGAAACTGAGAGCAAGATGGGGAAAAAGCATTGCCTTCAAGCTCCCCCCTTTTATGGCTTCAGCTCGCGACTAACAACTGCTCAAACTTTGTAGCCACATTGCTGGTGCACACATGAGAAGCACAGCTGCCCAAGCACTGAACGTCCACAGGAGACAGGGTTCCAAGGGACCATCCCTGGTGCCAGGCAGGGAGCTGTGGTCCAGGGCTGGGCAGACCAGGAGAGGGGGGGGTGCAGTGTGTGCCAGGAGGTACCTGCCTGGTGCCAGGAGCCATGGTCCCCATGTCAGGCTGATATGTCCTCCCGGCATGCCTGGGACTGACCAGGGGCCAGACTTAGCAGTTGTGTTCCTTAAAGAATGTTTGCTTTTTCCTGGCTATCCAAAAACCAGCAGTGACTCACTTCAAATGCAGGCAGATGACAATAAATACACTTCTGCTGCGTGCTTGTGGTCACATCGCCAGGTCCCTCGCCTGCTGTTTAACCAGAACGGGCTCCCCCTCCCCACCACGGACACGGGCTCGCTCCAACTGGTTGCATCAGGACTGGCAGTGTTTAGCATTTAGAAGTAGTTTGGAGAGACAGGTAGGCATCTATCTAAATTTACAGCATCTAAGTAACCCTTTAAATTGTAATGAGCAGTTATTTACTGAGGCACAAAATTCTGTTCTGTGCTACTAACAAAAAAAAAAGAAAAACAAACCCTAAGGAATTTTCATTACTGAAAGTATCTTAATACACGACTTTACTCATGTGAGCAGTTCCTTTGAAGTCAACAAGCTGACTCGCACGTGTAACTGTTTGCGGGATCAGACACTTAGTTTATCATTTTTAAGTTCTGCTTCAGCACTGAAGGATGATGAAAGTATTTCAGTGGCACAGATCAGAGCCTGTGCAGCCCACCAAAGAACTAACTTTTTTAGAAGAGACTTACTGAAGAAAGGAGAAGCAACCTGAGTACTTGAGCGAGAAAAAGCTTCCAGGAATGGCAGAAACATCAGGGAAGACACAGAGACTTCAGGAGACGATGGCAGCTCCGAGCCGGCAGCTGCGGGCAGCGGAGGGGAGCGGTTGGGACCAGGTTGTGCAGAGCAGAGCAGCAAACCTGAGCTTCGTGATGGTGCAAGAAGAAACCGGTGAAGAAACTCAAAAGGTTAAAATGACAGGACTGAGTAACAGGGCAGGCAGCGATGGTAGCTGCTGTGTTTTGGCTAGGCTTGAAGGCAAGAAGTTAGCAGGCTGGGATGCTAGGATCAATAAAGCTCAAATATCATGGTCAGAAAAGCCAATAAATTAGGATGCTGGATAATATGGGAAAACAGCGTGTAACACATGTAAATCAAGTATTCTCAGCCGTAATTAGTAGTAGGGACCATCCTGTATCAAAAATAATATTGCACAATTAGAGGTGATCCAGAGCAAACCATCAGGAATTATTAGGGATATGGAAAATCTCTCATATGACCAGAGATTGAAAGATTTTTTTTAACCTTAACTAGGCAATAAGTAAGAGAAGACATAATAACAGCACATAAGATAATGAATAACCTACAGGGGGTAGATCAGCCGCTTCTGGGCTATCTCATAACATGACTACCTGGGCATCCTCCATGAAATTAAAAGGTGATGCATTTGAAACCAATAAGGGGAATTTCTTTCCATAAATGCTAAATAAACTTGGGAACTCCCTGACACTGAACACATCGAGCAGAGGAACACTGAGAGATGCAGAAATGGAGTAGATATTTATGCTAATGTAAAAGAATATCCAGAATTATCGTAGTTAATGGTAACAACTTGAAAAAAATTACCTCATACGAGTTGTGGTTTAATTCACTTTTTAATTATACGGAATCAAGAGGAAAAATAGTACATGCACAGCTGCACATCTAACTCAACATTTCTTGTTCCCTTTTCTGAAGTGTTTGGTTTCTTAATGCAGGACAGAGTATCATCGCTGCCCATCCTCTATGGTTAGGTAGCTGCTTTGCAAACCTCCCTGATCCAAAGGCTGGGGGAGCAACGAGCACGCCGGCACTGCTGCCCTCCCCACATCCCACCTCTTGCTCTAGCACCTATCATACCACGTGCACCAGGACCCCTCAAATGCCTCAAGCCCAGAGCAGCCTGCAGGTCCCAGATCCCAGCCCGGAGCCGCAATCCCTCCCGGCAATACCGTGCTGTGGAGCCACGGCGCAGGAGGAGGCAGCCAGCGTTGAACCCAGGCAGCCCCAAGCAGCAGGGCCGCATCCCTGCACCATGCCCTTCTCCAGCACACTTGCAGCCAGCTGGAAGTTGTGAGAGAGTTAAAAAAAGCGTATATTATATTTATTATACATATTATCGTATATTTTTTGTGTTTATAATTATTATATATGTATGTAAAGAACAGCTCTCCTTCCACAACTCCTTTTTTCTGTAAACACAGCTGTGGGTGGAAGAAGCAGAGATCATGGCTCGGCTTTATGCCTCGGACAAAGGACAAATCCTGCCAACCTCGGTGTCGTTGCAATGAGGTTAATGCACCGGAGTCAGTTATGGGAAGGGTCATTCCCTGGGGTGCCTGTTGCCCGCTGGACATGTGCCCCAGGCCATAGTTCTGTCTTGGCTGCAATATCCTACACAAAAGCAAGTGCATCCTGCGCTGGTAGAGGAGGCGGCTGCAGAGCCATCCCGTTCCCCATCACGACGGCTTGCTTTGCCACTCAGCCTCGCCTGCCAGCTTGGATCCCTGGCCAAACCCAAGCATTGGGCTCACCAGCCTCTGCAGCAGCCCTTGTCCACCAGAAAAGCACCTCTCCATGCCCAGCTCCCTGCACCATCTCCTTGCCCCCTGCCTGGCAACCTCCAGGCTGAAGCCTGCAGCTCTGTCACGTATTTATTATTTTGAATGCTGATGAGGATGTAGAAGGGTTGTTTTGCACCAACATCGTCACAGAAATTATTACAGAGCCTTGTCTTTTTTCCAGATGACAGCTAAGCATTTGCACCACCCTCCCATCATCAAAACCCCAAAATGCTAAATGTATAATTTATGTGCTCCTTTCTCTCCAAAGCCCCATTAGCTCTCCATTAAGTTTCACACATGCACTGACTTTACCTTCAGACCACTAAGCTGTTTGTAGATTTTACTCTTCAAAACACTCCCGTGTTTTCCTCTTAGCTACAGAGCTACACATGCAAACCCTCCAGATGAAAAGCCTGCAGACAGCACAGGTTCTGCGCTTCTGGGCTCAGCATCCCGGGAAATGCAATCCACATGAGAAAACATCCCCTTAACTGCCTTTTTATTAAAGCTTGTCAGAAAGCATTTTGTTCCTTTTTTTCTGTGGGAAAAAAACTCCAGTCCATTTACAAAAATAATTGTTTGGCTCAGTTTAATCAAAAATGCAAAAAAAAAAATCTGCTTTCAAAAATTAGTTGTTGTTTTTCATGTTAAAGGTCAAAGATTTTCAATCAAGACAGATATTTAGGTGAAAAATTCCATTTCCTCACAACACCATTTTTAGCTGGGAAAAAAAGTGTGAGTGAACCTTTTTTTTCAAGCATCTCTTGCTCCTCAGCTTAATTAGCTTTACATGCTTTCCTCGCCCAGTGCAGGATGCTGCCAGCCTCTCCCATGATCCTACAGGCAACGCCAACATCGCCGCCGCGGTCACCGTGTGCCAACACACACATTGGGAAGAGGGATAATGTGCGTCAGTGGCGATGTGAAACTTTTAGAAGCGCCTTCGCGTTGGAAGTCAGTCATAGTTCCACTCTCCTGGGAAACAGATACCTTCTCTGGGTCTCAATAAGAGAGATAATTGTATTTTCAAGTTGTCACAGTTGCACATTGCTTCTTGATACCTGCCCATACATTTTATGTGCTCCTGCGTACCTGCCACGTGCCTGTGAAGGTAAAGTATTACAAGCAAATATACGCAAGAGCAGGGAGATGGATGATACATGACTAAACAAAAAAAATGATGGACTCTTATTTAAATAACAGCTTAGAGGGACCGGGAGAATCACCTGTAGGTAGATTTTCATTTGTTTGGTTTTGCTTTTGTTGTGAGTGCTCTCAACCCACAAAATGAACCTCTACAAAAATAAAGATAAGAAAAGCTAGATAAGATATAAAACATACTGCCATCAGTTTCTTGATGGTCTGCAGTTACATTTTTGCATGGAAGTCAATAAAATTCCATGCAGTGTGTGTTTTTTTTCTGGAGGATGCAATTTTTACAAAAAAAAGTTATAAATAAATTATTAGTTGGGTAAAGCTGCATTTGTTCTTAAAGGAGAAGAGGATCAAAGTAAGGCAGTGTGAGAGAGAAGGGAACAGATATAACTAGATTAGGCTGCAAACACCTATAACTCTTCTTTTACTACTGCACCTGTTAGATTCATTTTTAATGATTTTTAACCTTATAATTTTGTATTTTAAGTCTCTAATAAATCACATTTACCTCCCTTGGGTGATGTGTTTTGATATCTGTATATTTATTCACTTTAGTATCTGAATGGTTGTGGTGGAAAAATCTTTCCATAGTATATTTAACATGCCAGAGTCTAGAAGGAAACCTGCAGTTCTCGTAATATTTCTGAAAATAAAGTATCTCCTCTTTTGTTTGTCCTCGAAGCAGTCAGCAGCCATGGCTGTTTTGTTCCTGCTGCACACCTCACGCTGCACTCAGGGGAGCCCTGAGCAGGCATTACCCCATTCACACCCCAGCACCCCACTCCCACGGGTGGAAAGCGGCACTGCTCTTGCAAAGGGGAGACCTCCCAGACCCAGCCACGTGGGAGACCAGGGCTGTGGGTGCACAAGCCCTACACCATATGTATAGACTGTGTTAACTATGCATTAAAACCTGCTTGTAACCTCATTTCAAACATCTAAATTACCATTTATGCAGCAACAGGACAAACCATAGCGGTGAGAAGAACAACCTGCTACAACCTAATGACTGGAAAGCGTCTCCATCGCTTCAGGCTTTGATCTGTCTGGTTTGTATTTCTACTCATGGAGAGCACCAGCAGCTGCCAAGAGAGAAGTGGCTGGATTTCACCCATCTCCAGTTTCTAGCTTTGCATCTACAAGCCATGGAGACTTGGGAGAAGCTGGTTTGGACCTACAATGACCCAGTCTTGCTGCCAATTCAGAAAACATCACTTCTTCACCCCTCGAGCTTTCCCTGGTGCTCACAGCCTCCACCCAAGGGACCTGCTCTGTCTGGGTTTCTTGTATATCCCAGCTGGGCAAAGTAATAGCGCTACAAAGAGTTTGACAAAGGAATTTCTCATCCGGTCATTTTATACTTAAAAGGCTCTAGAGACTTACAAACACTTGTGAAATAACAAAAGCCCTGGGAGATACTGTCCTCACAGCAGACTCGTCAGCGATCCCGAAGCTCACGGGTTCCCAGCTGAGCAGGAGCCTCCTCCTTCCCCTGTGCCGCCTGGGCCAGCGCCATCTCCTACATACACTCAAACAGTACAAAACCCACCTTCGGTTTAACCTCCTGCTTGTGTGACAGACTGAGGGAAAACAGATGTCTCGGCCACGCCGGTGTTGCTCACAGAAAGGCCGTTGTGCTGCAGCAGCCCTGCATCGCTCTGCCATGCTTTCGCAGGGGTGATCTCCCAAGAAGGTGCAGCCCCTCTTTGTTCGGTGGGATAGCATCCCAGAAGATGTCGTCGTTGCCTTTTCTTGGGCAAGTTTATGTACATTTGACGCAGCCTCCAACAAAGTTTACCAGATAAAAGTGGTGCTCTTGATCGAATGCAGATAAAAGCATTTTATCATATTAGATAACAGTGTTCTGTAAAGAAGATGTTGCACATACCCAAAGAATAAATGTAGAGACTGCTTTGCCTGTGAGCAGCAGTGTAACCAGCAGGCAGCCCACCATCTTTGAACACAAGGGAAGTGCAAAACCAGTAATCAATGCACAGTCATCTTTGTGATGGTGCTTGCCCAGGACCTGGTATAGCGAGTTTTCTCCTCGTGTCAGGGAAGATGGACCTAACTGCGGCTGGCCAGGTTAACATCGATGCACCAAGCTAGCTGCAAAATAAATTCTAAAGCAATGAAGTGAGAAGAAAGGGCCAGAAACACCAAGCAACCATGAAAAAGGATGGAGTAGTCCTGAAGCAGTGAGCAGAAGGGAGTAACTTTAGTGCTGTTTTTTAGATGTACAGTAATTTTCTTATTTGCTAGTAAATGTGCTACGCCACACGTGAAGGCCACAGCCACAAGAAAATTATCATTTCAGGATCTCATGTGGGATCCCTGAGTGTCTGGAGGAAGGCACAACAGATCAAGCGCTGGATGGTTTGCTAAGGAGATGCAGGTGGAGGAAGTTAGGACAGGACAGCCAAGGGTTGAGACATCCAACTGATGGCGAGTGCGGCTATGGTGTGCCCAGACCTTCACCAGCCGGGTGAAGGAGGAGCTGGCTGGAGGCACCAGCACTGACACAGTAGCAACTGGCATAAAGATAACAGGAGCCCGTAAACTCCTGGCCACTAAATTCCCCCTTTTTTCTTTTCTTGCTTTTCAGAAGTGGTGAGAGATCAGTTGATGCTCCTGAGTTCCTTCCAATCATGTTGTCTGTGATTTCCGTGATCTGCTAAAGCTGAGGAGTTTAGTCCTCATTCAAACAGAAAGACTACAAGACCACAGAGTGAAATTCACGGGCTCATGTCATGTTTAAGGTCTGGCAAAAAAAGCCTCATGGGCTTACTGGGCTGCCCTGAGAAAAGCAGCACGCTTCAATGCAAGGTTTTCAAGACAACACAACTCTCGACTGCAGTTGCGTGTTTTCTTCTGGATACGCTCCGAGAACACAGAAAAGTAATCCATCTCAAGTATTACGGCTTTTCTATACACAACACATCCAAAAAGGTTTCTAAATGTAGGAAAACAAGTATATAATTACATAATTAAGCAGATGCATTGCAATTTTTCTTTTATGTTACTCTTTATATTTTTAAAAGGCAACAGGACAGAGCTGTGCTAAAAAGCAATAAAGCATGGGTAATTTAATACTAAATTACATCCATATTGAAAAGTTTACATGAAGTTGAGAGCAGACAGAGGTCAGGTTTTCAACAGGACTGTCTTTAATTGTGGCCATCAGTTTTAGCAATCCAGATCTCTGGATCAAAGACAAATATAATGTGTTTCCTCAACACGGAATAGTGAAAGCAGACAGTAAGCATGGCGCTATCTTGCACCAAAAGGTCATAAAAAAGATTATCAGAGGGGGAATGTGTCTTGCTGTTCAACACACACCTTTGCATAACATACTGTATATTTTTAATATTTACATTTTCCTAGAAGATTTTTCAGAAATCAGGAATGTAAATTAAAAATTTAACTGTTAGTTTTCAGATGCAAAGGCGTTTTCTTGTCCTCTAATAAATGTGCTCTCTTTGTGTAAGTCTTTTTAAATTTTTTCGGTTGCTTTCAATCATACTCTCAGCCCAGTGAAACAATTCCTCCCTCCTTAGGGAAGAGATGTGAGCTGAGACACTGTTTTCTTTCTAAGGGGGAAAAAAAAAAAAGAAAAAAAAGAAATCAAATGAGGAGTAAATTATCAGCAAATCAGATAGAAACAAGTTTCCTAGATCTGTAGATCCATTGTACAAATGAAGCAATTTCATCTCTGCTTGCTCTAGGGGGGTGGGATTTTAAGTGGCCAAGGGGGACTGGAACGGGATGCTAGCAGACGAAGCATCACAACATTTGCATGCACAGACCACTCAAATCTGCACCAGGAGACTACTTGTGAGAATCCATCTTTTTTCACTTAACAAGATACAAAATATAAAACACATTTGCCTCTTATTAAGCTGCTCTTGTAAGTGGTTCCAGGTCCACCATTTTTAAAGAGGGGGAGAGGGGAGCCTGGATGCTCTCTCGGGAATTTCACGGGAGTGACTGGAGATGAGGTACAGGCTGGGAGCCTTTATTACTTCTTCTTTTTTTAACTTTTTTTTTTTTTCCTTCTCTCTAAAAGCACAGAAGGAATAACATTTTAAATCATTAGCATTTACTTTAAGTAGCACTTTCTTCAACTAAGCTTCCCTTCCTGGCCCTCACCCTGTTAGCACTGCACCCCGTGCTCACGTGGAGGAGCTGCCCTGATGGAATTGCATTCTGGTTTTGGAACGCAGAAGGTGCTTTTTTCACACTCTGGCCTCCAAACTGAAATGCCTGTGAAAGAAACTGTAATCTTGTTTTTCTTTAAAGTGTACTGAGAATAGGGTTCTTGTGTTTATTAGCACCTAGACCTGCAAAGCATATAACCTCTTAAAGTTCCTTTAGTGCTGTTGGAGTGGTTTCTGTTTTGGTTTAAAAACAAAACAACACAAAACCACCACCAATCTCTGTTTAAAAGAAGGATTCTTAGCAGCCTAAATTCAATTCACAGTCCTATGTGACACATTCGGTAGCATTTTCATCATTTCTATGCTTGTTAAATATTAGATGCAATATTAAAATATTGAAGAGAAAAAAGGAGGCTGGTAGCAACTGCTTGAATTTACAACATAGACAAAGAGATAGGTGGAGGTGAGTTATGAAAGAAGTCACGGATCCTGCAGGTTCAAGCATGTTACAGAAAACAGTTATGAAATACCCCTCATTCAGTGTTCAAAAAGGAAGGAAAAACAAGGTGCTCCTTTACCAGGAAATTAGGTGTTAATGAGACCTCTTCAGAAATAAAAATCATGTAATTTTCACTGCAAAACAGAACATATGTTCTCCCTTTCAATTTGCCCAGAAGGAAGCCAGGGACACAGGTGTTTTTTCTTAAATATCTAGTATTTCTAAGAAAATGGACCACGTTTCTGGAACAGAGCAAGGATTGTCTTTCATCTCCAGAACAAGAAAGAGGAAGATGAAATTCTTCTATAAAACAAAGGGATGGAAAAGAGAGTGTCTGTTAGAGAGAAACATCATCTCTGCTACATTTGGCACCAAAAACTTTTGGATATTCCCAATGCATCTTCCACAAGTCAGACAGTTGCCACATTTCCCCTAAATCTCCAGGAGACACTGATTTTCTAACTGAAGCATATGTCGAACAACCCCTTGTGCGGTGTAATAAGTTCAACAAGAAAGTTTGCTTCCTCGGAGCAGCTGTGCAGAAGGTTAAATGTTGGGCCCAGAGGTAGTTTGTCGCGGCTCAAGAGGTGAGAGGTGTCTCTGATCGGATGCACACAGCTCAGAGCAGGAGGTGCATCGTCACCAGAAGGTCTCCTTTGAGGCAAGGGAGCCTGCGGGGCTCTCTGGTCACAGCCAAGCCTCCTCTGCAGGGTGGTGGCACCACCCCGGCTCCAGCTGCAAAGCAGCTGCTGCAGAGTCACAGACTCCTACTGCGGCGAGCAGAGATGCACAACATCCATTTGTCACTGGTCATAGCAAGAGAAGACCCAGGCTACGCAGGGATTTTGTCTCTCACCTCACCTCAGAAAACACATTCACCACCTTACCGCCCAACACTTTTCCATCTTGCCTGCCCTGCAGCTGAAGGGACATCCACTTTTGGACTCCTCACCTCCCAAACACGCTCTCTACAATCTCCTGCCACCACCAGTCCTCTTCCAACACTTGCCCCTAGGCTGCAGCTTTGGGGTAGGATGGCACAGAAACACAGCTCTGACCTTCCAGCAGAAGGCAGCTGCTCCTCCCTGGGCATCAGCCACAGCTGAAGAGGTCACTGCTGAAACATGACATGGGCACCTTCTGCTCAGTGAAGTGGACCTCCCAGGTGCTCCCAAGGAACTGCTGATTTCCTTCCATGGTTGCACCAGGTCACAGGAATTAAGAAAGATGAAAACAATTACTAATCCTGGAAAAACTTTTCACACCCTCTTTTTGTAGCTTCTGTGGCCTAAACGTGACAGCAGCTTATATCTCTCCAGCCAGCATGTGGGCTGAGTTGTTCATGGATTCATGGCAGGAAGAGAAATTTTGTGGAGGTCCTACACCTCAAGCTTTAGAGAAGCCGCATGTAAAGCACCATTTCCCTGAAGCACTCCCCACTCCATGCGCACTGACTGAGGAAAGCAGCAGCAATGGTATTATTGTGGACTCTTAACTAAGTCTTCAGCTACAGCATTATTTTCTGAAGAAGTACACTCTTATTGTCTGGTAAATGGGTTTCAGCACTGCGGCAAAGGTTCCCAAACACCATGTGTAATCTCCAATTTTCTCCCTTAAATACCTTAGTAACATCATTACCTTTTTTAAATATGACTTCAAAACTGGGATTGGCTACAACCATCCCGAGAAATCAGGTTAAATCAGGTTAAAACAGGTGAAGGTATTAAGTAACTGATGAAAGAACAGACTCCAAACAGCTCAGTTTCACTCCAGCCCTCTCCCATGTGTCATCCTAAAAAGTGCTTCCAAGCCTGCTCTTGTGACTCGTTGCACCAGTGTAAGAGGGTTTGGGGCAGAGGGAGGGCTGACCCGGGCAGAAGGTACAGAGCTGAGAATTTAATCCCTTTGTACCTCAGTCATCTAATCCATAAAACAGGGATAATAATGCTCACTAATCTCAGAAGGCTTTAATTGATTATTTGCGAAGATCATCGAGAACTTAGTAGTAAAGCTTTAAAGATTTGCAAAGTCTATTAATTATTTTATCATTGCTGAAAAATTATATGACTTTCCTGCTTTTCCTTTGTGCCATTTCATCCGGGAAGGTTTCGAGGAAAACTCGCTGTCTTCCTGCTTGCTCATGTAGCATGCAACACCCCAAGGCCACATCCCAGCTGAAGTCTTGGGGTATTATTGCAATAAATAAGCATAGTGTTAATAGTAAATTCTTCAGACCTAGGTTCATGTCTTTCTGTTTACCTCATTGTTACACAGAAAAAAAAATGAAAACAAGACGGCAGAGTTCAATGCTGTGGCTAACGACAACAAGCGAGGAAGCACTGTATTAAAACCAACACAGCAAGGAGAACGCAGGAACATTTCCAGTAGGGGAATTTTAGCTGTAGCTTTTCATTGTCAGATCTCAGAAGACTTTGCAGTGGAGCACAAGCATTTCTGCATCCACTTTAACGCACAGGTAAAGAGCAATCGTGCAAAGGCAAGTGGCAGAGATCCAACCAAGTCCCCAAGTCAATCTTAATGAGGCATTACTATAAAAAACCTAAGGCTGTTTATCACTGCTAACACAATGACAACTGCATGTTTATTAATGTAATATATATAATCCTATTAAAACCATATGTTTGTCTACGCATTGATTCATAGATTTTTTTTCTTTAAATCACTTGACCCAAACTTCAGTGTAACCGCACTACAATCATTTTCATGCTTTAAGCTCCAAGGCTTGTTAAAGCACTGACCAGGACAAGTTGCCTGTCCTAGTTACAGACAGCCTGGGACAGAGTTCACCAGCTGCTTTGGTACCTTCTTCCAGTGGTTAACTGCTGTCGTTAACATATCTGTGCCATATGCCCCCTTTGAATTCTGGTGATTAGAAGCTGAGCCCGCTGCCATTTGCAACAGCTTTCTCCATGCAGATACACGCACACACACAGAGGCACAGATATACAGGGAAGAGTTTCATGTCTACTTAACTTCTGCAGAAAAACAGAAAAGGACTGACTTCTCTAAAGTACTTTAGGCAGCTACTTCTGTTCCAAGTTTTTGTATTTTTAGACCTAAAGAATGAGCAAATGTTCCTTGTCACCAAAGCCTATCTAGAGCAGGACTATTCCGATGCTCTAGAGTGTAGATTTTTGCATGATTCCGGCAATATTTGGTCACACCTGAAAGATTAGCTTGTCTAATATCAGTAAGGAAAGATATTTCATGGCTGGTGTATTAGGAGGAAGCATGTCCTAAATTACTTCAATTCCCATTTAATCTTTTCACCTCAGGGATCCAAACTTCTCAGAGCAATGGGCAGCACGAGCTCAGAGGGCCGAGTGCAATACGCCGGAGAATCTGTGCACAGCAGGAACATGCCATAACCGTTACCTGCAGTTTGCATCTACATCTACACCATCCACGGACGAGGGCGGTCGGTGGAGGATCTCATTTTATTATGGCCTCAGGACACTGAGCTAGAATTGGTCTAACAGGAAAGGGAAAGTTACTAAGCCACAAGATTTCTCTCAGATGGTTTTCTCTTCAGAAGTTTACTTTACCTCCCAAATTAAATTTTTTGGTAATATTCAATACCTTTTTTTTAAAAAAAAACCTTCAGTTGTAGCAGTGTGTCCACAGTTATTTATTACCTGCCTTGTGGTCTGAACAAATATGATTTTGTTATTCTATGTTGTCAATAGGAAAAGCACATATGGTTTTGGTTGACAAAATTATGATAAAATTCACTGTATCCTAAAAAATGATTGAAAAGTTTGCAGATGGTTTCTGGGCATAGTAGGGAGGGGGAGGATTGAATTTCAACAAAAGACGTGCCAAATTTTTTTCTCTTCTTACTGTTCACCATGTTTCCACATCCCAGCTTTTTTCTTATTAGATACTAGGGTAAAGCAGGTATTCAGCCCAGAATTCATATGTTTCTCTTTAGCTTTTGGCATTCCATCACACTTTGTCATGTTCACATTATGTTATACCCAGGTTCATTCACAGATAAACATGAAATGACATCATGACCTCAAGTCACAAACAGCAAAACACAATTAATGGTAATGTAAAGAATGTCACATTTGCACCCCAAAAATTTCATGTTTCAGGAATGTTGGTCTTCCTTATATTCTGAAGGTTTTCAGTCAATGTAAATTTTGTCTACTTTTTTTTCTTAAAACTAAGCGCTGTGCTTCTCAGTTCTTTGACTTCCCAAGGGGCAAAAATGTGGGGAGAGGGCCAGGATCTGCCAGCCCCGATGAGACATTATTTTATTTCTTGTTGGAATTGATAGCTCCCTTTTCCTCAGCACTGTTCACATAATCAAGATAATCACTTCTGTGGGCTTTGCTGTAGCTGCTCCCTATGCTTTTGTAAATTCTGAAAAACAAAAGACTCAGGGAAGCCCTGCTTTTTGCGTTTCATCTCCAAAACATCTTTACAAAGAGATTTCACCTGTCATTTGGTGCAACACGTTTTTCTTCTACTTTGCCTTTCTGGGGAAAATTTTTATTTAACTTTCAGTTTGTAGCTGAACGCTGCAGTGACTGGTGCCCCGTTATAATGACGGCTGGGTGGGCTAGCGCACAGGACAGACCCTCGGACATTGATGGGAGCGGGTAGCTGGAAGCTGCAGGTTGGAGCCTCGCAGCCTTGTGAGACCACAGGGGTTTTGAATTAACTGTTACACACTGGGACCAACCTGCATTGCTATAATAACTTGTGAGGAGCACCTCTCACCTTCTCGTGCTTTCCATTAATTTGGTAACAGATTCCAACCTGTCATAGATGTTTTTCTCTCCATTGCACTCATGGTAGTTGATGATCTGCTACATCAGCACCTCTAATAGTTTTTCATATGCTGGTGTACACGTGTGTGTGTAGGTCGACACTGCACATGGTGATCAGGATGGGCTGGAAGAACTGAAACCTGGGCAGGAGGTTCTGCTTCCCCAGGAGAGCATGGAGGGACGATGTCCTCTCCACATTTGAACAAGAGGCGAGTTATGAACTCTGTCCCTACTCTTTCATTTTATACATGATAAGATGGATAACAAAATACTCAGAATCTATTCAACACGGCAGAATACTCCCACCTCTGTCAAACCTGTCAGTGGCCTTCAGTGGCTGTTGTCCTGCCTGCCTGGGGATGTTCACAGAGCAGCAAGCCAACCTGGAGAAGACGGATAATTGTTGAGGGGAGAACATCTGGAAGGTGTCATTAGAGTGTTAGTAGCTCTCCCTGTCTACGAGCTATGCCCAAACATGTTGATAAGTTTCCCAACATGGAATTCATTTTTTATAACGGGATACATGTGGAAGTTTATGTTTCAGTGGTGGCCAGAAGTGGCTCTTTTCTTCTTCAAAAAGATTTGTGACCTCTTCTCCAGGCTACTGTAATATGATTTATTTGGGTCTCCTTTCATAGAGCACTCACAAGAGCACAGACGTTCAGCTACAAGTTAATGAGAGTTACGCTCCGTGACCTGCACCATCTGCTCATCAGACAGTGAGCACAGTGTAATGCCTGTCACGGCACAGAGCTGCTCTACGTGAGGGTCCGTCTGTCCTGCGCCACCAGGACAGACAGTGTGGGCTGGGCTGGGTAAGGACGGCAAAACTCCATGTGCACAGAGCAAGAGTCAGAGTGCAGGACGCAGCAGAGGAACATTTCCCATGCCACGTCTGCACCCAGCAGCAGCAACCATCTCTGGGATTTTCTGTGCTCTGTACACATCCAAGATGCGAACGAAAACAGGACGTGTGCCTGGTATGGACAGTCAACCACAGAAAGACAAGAGCAGAGCAGTGGCTGCACCTCCTTCCTAGAGCTGCTTTGATCCTAGTGGAGACAGAAGAGCGCCCGGGACATGGAGGCTTACAGCCCAACTCAAACATGTCTGGAAGGTTTTACATGCACTTCGCCCAGCAGTATCTCTTCAATCAAAAGGATGCCTGTCCTACAGCAGAGTGATACACCTTCTGTAGGCAATTATTTGATTGTGCAAAGGAACAATTTTGTGAAGTCTTTGCAGTGCAAAACCCTGAACTGACTTAGGACCAAGATGTTCTCCATACCCAGGCCTATTTCCAGCAGAGAACATAACCTCTTTGAATTTTATCTAAAATTATTTTCTTATTCAAGTTCTCTCAAAGCACTTATTAAAATAATCAGTTTAACTATCACAATGACTCTAGACAAACGCAGCAGCTGGAAGACCTTTAGCAACAAGTCAGAAAACATCCTTGCAGAATACCACATGTCCCATACATCTCAAAATACCACACCTACGAAGAGGTAGCCTTCACGGAGGTTCTGAGTGGTACCTTTTCAAAGGGACCATGGGAATGCTACCTCTGGCTTGGACAGAGAGCAACGTGCTTTCACGCCTTGGCTGAACTGCCATCCTCTGAGGCACTGAGAGGCAGGATCAGCACTCTCCATTAATACAAGTCCTTGATATGATGCTTAAACCTCTAACCCACCAGTTCAGAGGGAAGAATTCTACCCAATAAACCTTCCTGACATGCAATAAAATAACACATTTATTTACTTGCTTGAACCCACCAATGTGCTGTTCATTTCAGTGATTGATAGAATTGGGTTATAATAAGCATACTTTATTATTGAAAAATTTAATTTAAGGTTTAAACATAAAACAAATGGTATTTTCAAATCTATTTTAATGAAGACTATCAAAACCATTCCATTGCCATAAGGGAAAAATTCTGTCTCCATATCTGTTATGTATATATGCATAAAATCTTCAGCCTACAAGTAGAAGTCGCCTGTCCTTCTATCAATCCATCATTCTGAAAATAGAATACAGAAAGCCTTATTTTTTCACTTAATTTTCATTAGATTCTTGAGGGAATTAAAATAACACAATAATGGGCAAATTCTGCCACTACAAATCCAAATGACAGCAATGAATCTACTTACAGGCAGAATTTGGCCAAAACTCCAGCTAGGAGTGCCAAATACAGAGTAGATACCCATAAAAGTATACTTAGAGCTCAAGTATGTCAGGTAGGTAAATAATATACTTTAAATTCATACAAGAATATGAATGCCTTTAATGTGCCATAGCGGGTAATGGATTGGCTAGCAGGACGGCGGTGCAGTGTCTGGTGTGCGCTGCAGCCGTGAGCAAACCGCTCTCGCATCGGTGCAGAACACCAACAAGGCTCGTTGCCTCTTGGGGCAAATCCTGTGCTTGGCACCGTCCATCATAGCTGTACTCCTACCCTTGTTTCTAAAGAGGTTTCTCTTGGACAGGGAAATGCAGGACTTCTGGTGTGCCTCCAGCGAGGCTGCTGGACATCCAGACACCCAGCTTTGGAGAAGTCTGGCGATGTGATGTATTGCCCCATGCTCACAGTAATGGACTCAGCATGCCCATCTCTACCCAGGGCTTCCCTGCGTAGATGTTAGCCGGGCAATCCTTGCAAGCACCATGCCAGAAACTGCAATCCAGCAACCTGCCAGGACACCTCTGGTCTTCCAGCAGGACTGGAGAGTCACTGGGTTGTGTGTATTGGCTCTCCCTCTTTCCACGCGTGTTGTGCCATTCACCTCTGCCCCATACACACATCTGGAAATATAATTTTGAAGTATATACTGAGAAAAGAACTTTATAACGCTTTTCCCTGGTTCTTTGCAGAGACCTCCCAACAATCAGGGTGGGCACCACCTTTCTCATTTTTAAAATAAAAAATTGCAAAAAGCAATCTGACAGGCCAGAAGAAAAATCCTGCTCCCAAGTCCCTCTCCCTCGCTCCTTTTTCCCCACGGCTGGGAGGAGCGAATGGCTGCGGGCAGCTGCTGTGGGACAGAGGTTTTGGGGAACAGACTCCCAGCCCCACCCTCTCGGCTGAGTGGTTGGAAGACTCCTCTACCTCTTGGTGGCACTGGGATCCCCGCCTGACCTGAAAGGCTCATCCGCAGATCCCTGGTCGGTGCCACATCTGGCATTAAGTCCTTGCTGAGAACAAACAGGCAGAGTGCCGTTCGCTCAGCAGACCACCGTCCCTGGGCAGCCATATCCCAGGTTAGGTGAAAACATCTGCCCACGGCTGGCTGAGCTGGCCCCACTCTCCTCAAACTCCTTCGTTATTCTTGTCCATTGCCGTTTATTTGTGGACACAGGCAATACATTTTTTCAGTTTTAATGCATTAAAAAAAATACTTTGTGGCTGCTTGCTTGTTATAATGGAGTGTGTAAGTTAAAGCTTTAGCCATGCACTGAAGTTCAGGGGGTAGGAATAATACAATCCTCGCATTAAGAATGCTAGGGATGTTCTCATTCACATTTTCCTTAAATTTTTTAAATCACCTCAAACCATAGCAGTACATTAAAAGCACAAGGTGTTGGCTGGATTCTTGTTTGATAATTTTTAAATGATCATCTATATTCTAATTTGGTTTGCACACTGCCCTGGTAAGTCAACAGATTCATTTCTTCAGTGGGTCAGACCCTTAGTACATTTCGCCTCTTTGCAGGAAAGAAATTTATCTTTTGAAATTACTTATTCTTTCCCTGAATGTTCCTTTGATGCAGGTCTATTGTTTCAGTGTAAAGAAAATGTATTCCTTTAACAGGTTTATGCCTTCACTGGAATTTGTGTAAGTAGGTTCCACTGCACAAACACAAAAAGCCCTAATACATGCAGGCTGGGTCTACATCATGCCGTCAGATGTCAAGTTTGATGACTGATGGTACTTACACAGATTTACACAACAAAAAGTACATTAAAAGGACGTTAAGATTGTGAGTCAAAGTCACAAAAGCATGGCAATTCACATTTCAGGATTTAAACATCCAATATTGACATGGAAAGCTGAATATTAAAGTGGTATCCCATTAGAGTTAAGGTTCTGAATAATTTTTAATCTAGACTACTAATTTCCTGAAATTTGTTGTTCTCTCTGCCTCTTACAGCTTTCACATTTTTAATTAAGTTTTTATTGTGTATGTGTCCTTGTCTTGTAATTTCTAAGTTGCTCCTTCTGTGTCTAGTATAATTACATAATATATGCAGCATGTATGATAGCTTAATTAGAAATGTTAACCACGATATGTATGGAAACCATAAAAAGCTTCATGAAACTTTGAGAGTAAATGTTTCTACAGATTTACTGAGGTTTATAAATGGTTGTTTCCAGTATTATTCTCTAATAAAAACAATTACACCTAACACCAGCCTACCTTGGAGTAAAATTATGATAATAGTAAGAAGAATTAGTACTTACAGAATCCTTATCACTATGATGTTATTGGTTTCAGATGGAAAAACAGATCTAGAGGTTAAGTGACTTGCCAAAGGGCTGACTTCGAGTCAATGTAAAAGCAAAAAAACCCCAAAAAAGCCATGCTTAGAAGACATGCACCTCGAACCAGGCTCAGGCAACAATATTAAACTCCCTCTCTTTGATCATTTGACCCCCTCCCCCACGTATCTGGCATTATTCTTACAAAATCCTTTTGGATCCAAACCTTTCAGATGTTGAATTGCTCTTAGGAGATGGTGAGCACTAAAATAAATGGGAATTGAAGGTGCTTAGAAACGTGCACAGCCAGAATGATGCAAAGTTAAAAATAGTAAATTGTATTTTGAAATTTCTTTGTAACATTAAAAAAAATTGTTCCCACGCTTACACATCTTACGTCAGGCCTTACCCTGGCGTGAATTCTCCTAGGCAATTTTATAAGCCCTCAGAGTGAAAGTGTGTAGCAAAACCAACGGCGTGCTGTAACTTTAACTAGCAGCCTTACAGCCTCGCTGCAAGAGAAGCAGAAATACGCAAGTTAAACCAGTGGATAAAAAAATCTCCACTGTAATGACTATTTGCCACGCTCTCGAAAGGGGCTGGGACAGCTGGTGAGGAAAGGAGAGGAGGACCAGAAGGAAGGCAAAGTGTAATGAGATA
>Ga0181612_132429_pt1 | contig 22417 bp, 19 predicted proteins | sample HoacroProtozoa21_FD_119630 | JGI IMG/M metagenome (GOLD analysis project Ga0181612, IMG submission 119630) | Hoatzin crop microbial communities from Cojedes, Venezuel. Combined Assembly of Gp0051906, Gp0051904, Gp0051908
ACCATTCTATGATTCTATGATTCATTGGCCCCAAACTCGAGAGAAGTCGGTCTTTTCCAGGTGACAGGTATAGGGGTGCTAGGAGCCGTGCTGCAGAGCTGCCACCCCCCTCGACAGCAAGTGGCAGAAAGCACACAGCAAACGGCACGCTGGCTTCCACAGCAAGGACAGCGTGGTGCTACCGGGACAATTTCTGCGTGTTTTTTCCAAGCACTGCTAAGCAAAAGAGGAAATAAATGAGCAGCAGCTCTGCCTAGGAAGGAGAGAGACAGATGACTGGTATCAGCTCTGACAAAGCACACCTTGGAGGGGATTAAAACAGCTCTCCCACACTGAAGAACACCCCTTGCGATTCCTCCTCACTGTGGTAAGACAGACCTGGTCCAGGGAAGCCCTTTCTTTGCATTCGTGCAGCCAGGTGCACAGCTGTGCTGCTCAGCAGGGCCCAGGCCAAGCGAGCTGGGGTCCATCACAGCCTCAGAGGGACCCACCGCAGCGGGATGGTGGGCAGGCTCCAGAGATGCCTTCTGCAGCGAGGTTAGGAGAGAGAGCACCATTCTTTCTTACTATCTTGCATATGCACTTCCACACTTATTTTTGAGGTTATTTGACCATCTTCCCTCCTTCTTAGCCAACATGGAGGTCTCACAGCCTTATCAAACTTCTCTGCCTCCTTAGAGAGGGGTCATGAGCGCAGGCAAAGAGCTGGGTCCTCCTGAAGTTGAAGACAAGGAAGGGTTTAACCTGACAGCACCACAACCTGCTCCCCCACACCTGCAAAGCTGAGGGGCAGCTGGAGACATCTAGTCCACAAGTGGAACCAGGATATTTGCCAGGGATTTTAGACCTTGCTCCCTGCCTGTACTTTTTCACTAGTTGGAGATACATAAAATGAAAAGAAGGAACTGGAGAAGCTACTGAAATGAAAATGAGAAAGGAGCTGAGGGTTTGGGTTTTTTCTTTATGCTTGGATTTAACAGCACTTGGAATAAAAGCCCTGGGAACCAGATACCCTCTTCCCAAGCTGCTTGTGTCATCCTCGCCGATGGGCACCAGAGCCTGCTTTCCTGTGAGCCTCTGCCCACGCCGCGGTCAGACACTGGAGGTGAGCTATGGGAGCTGCTCAACTTCTCTCTTTCTTCAGCAAACCTGTACTCAAATAACTTTCTCCAGTCTCTCAGTGCTTTCATAAAGTATTTTCCTTATTTTTAGAGCAGGTGCTTGTTCCCATTCTTAATGAATCACTCTGCTCACTTGTAAACAAGACCTTTATTAGCTCCACAAGCGTGCGTTTGTTTCTATTTATACATTTTCCGTATCAATATTTGAAAGCACACTACCCTATGCTGAATTCTTTCTCCATGCCCTTTTCCATTCCTGCTGCCTCTTTCCCACCTCTTCTTTCTATTCCCTGTCCGTTCGGTTTGCACTCTCCCAGGTTTATCTGTGCTGATAAAAATCAATCCTAGATTTTACATTTTCTTTGTTCACCTCAATTAAATAATTGGGAACTTCCTTTCTGAATGGTATTCATTCAAATGAGATCTTCATATCGCTGTATGGGTATAGTCCCTCACGTGCGTTAGAAATTGCTGGGAATTAAACACCTAAATCCTCCAAGCAGATCTCTGAAGATCTACTGTCCACCTTGGTTTGGAGAAAGCTACACACCTGCTTATTTATTGGATACTTCTGCACCTTGTATTTGAAATTCTGATCTTAATAATATTGGGAATTAGTGTTCTGGGGTTTAAACATGAGAAAATAGGATGCTGCTTCCCCTCTCCCAACAGCTGTATCCAGGGACAAGACTTCAGGTTCCTTTACCACAAGTGCTAGAAATAGCTTTGTAATGTAAATAGGCACTAACGGTACTTTTTAACAAGCACCTGCTTTATCACGCTGCCTAATGAGAGCCTGGACAGAAGTGCAGTGAAAGCAAAGGAATGTAAGACTACTATTTAAGCTAATTAACAGCAAATTAAATTAAACTGACACACACATATATTTTGGGCTTCTGCATCCAAGTGGTGGGAGTGCTGCAGAGACTTCATTGTTCACATTTCCCATCATCTGTTTTTTCCCAGCACCTATCCACCCAATTACCTGGAGAAGGAAGAGGGAGAAGGATACTAAAGCCAATAAGATAATTCTCATTTACATAGTAATTTTTCTGCATTGTGTTTAATAGTCTGCGAGTAACTATAGAAGAATATATAGTCCATTCTTTAAAAAGCTCCAATGCACTAATTGAAATTAAATTACATGGAACTCAGTCTCTGTCTTCTGTTCATTGGGAGATAATATGCAAGCCACAGTTTTATGTGTTATTATTAATATTGATAGATGAAGCACTGTACTCACCACAGAACCACTTCCCAGATGTGTTTCCCCTTCTTTCAGCTGTAGGTGAGCCTAAAGTGATGTTTTTTCCTCATTAAAATGGCTCATTTTGTGCACCCGGGACTGCGATCCTTTAGCATTCAAGACAGTCATCACTGCAGGTAGCAGTGCCTATTTGCGGCATTAACACCGGGTAATGCAACTGCATTCTTTTTCCACATTACTTTGCATATGTTATAGCTCAATTAATCTGTCAGGGTGACATTTCCATCACAAACAAAATTTAAGAGAATTTAATGCTAAGTTGGCAGGCCTAGAAAGCAGAGTCTCATGTTACGTTCCTCGGAAGAGGCAAAGCGTCAGGACCTGTTCGCCGCCCATCACAGAGCTGCTGGGGCGGGAGCACGGGTCTTGCTGGTGCTTGCGGGAGAGATGGGCTACGTGGCAGCTTGCTCCCTGCCTTCTCTCTGAGGCTGCTAACAAGGGAGCCAATTAGTGCCAGTGGTGATGTGAGCACTTTTTCCTCCAGGAGCTGGATTGAAACCTTTAATTCATTGTGTACAGGCAGAGGCACATGAAATGTTCGACCGTGGGAAAGAATCCACAAATTCTAAGGGTTTAGAGTATCCCCACAGATTTTAGCCTTTGCTTCAGACTTGCAGCTTTCAAAAAAAAAAAAAAAAAAAATAACAAAACAAGAAAAAACCCCAAAGTTTTCTTGCCCTTGTGATGGTGAAACTCATTTTCTTCATGATATTGAGCCTCCCTGAGCTACTTGTGCTGAAATGGGCTTTCTCTTCTTGGTGACTCTGGGACCTTGGAATAACAAGTTGCCAAGATTGGACACCAGTCCTCGCTGCTAATCACACCAGAAACAGAAACAGCCTGCTGACACTCCAGGTGCCTTATGACATTTCCCAGCACAAAACAGAATAACCACTGAGTTCTGTGCTGTTGTTTTTCAGTTCTTTATGATCTGGGGTGAACAAAATGGGGATGAAGAGGCCCTCCATTTCTGTCTCTGTCCCAAGTGACCCAATTGCACCCCATGCTCTCAGCCGGTTCTGCTGAGGAGTGCCTGGTCCTCGCTTCCATCACATTCCAATGTGGGAAGGACGTAGATGTGCCTCTCTGCACCAATGCTGCCTTCTATTTGGACCTCTGCAGGGTTAAAGATAAGAAAAAGTGCCTCTTCCTCCACAGGGCTCCTCCAGAACCTGGTTTCTCTCCTCCTGCAGACAGACTTTTGCTCTTGGAGGATGCAGAAGGAGGTCCCCTGAGGCCATGCAGAACTGTCCCAGAGGGTTGTCCCAGACAGCTGTCTCACCCATGCCCAAGAGGTCCTACAAGGGGTCCTGCAGCACTGAGCAGCTCAGCGGAGGATGCAGTGCCAAGCACAAGGCTACAGGGACTGGCATTTTGCAAATGCATGAGGTGTCACGCCCAGCTCCCATCAGCAGGGCTTGGGAGCATCACCACTGACTTAAATAAGTCTGGACCTAGTTTAGATTAGTAAGTCCTGCCCTAAAGACCTAAGATCTTCTAGAAGGATGAAAGTTCCTTTCAAACAAACAGATCAAACACTGCTCACACATAACAGGACGGTATCATTTTCATCACGGTAAATGGGAAAGCAGGCTCCCCTCTGTGCTTTAGATGAGTCATCAGGCAAACGTTCCTGAAAACCTCCCGTCAAACAGGCTTTACATTAAAGGCAGCATCAGAAAGCAGAAAATGTTTTTCTCAGGACATGTATTAAGTCCTGCAGCTAATTAATCCATGCATTTACAGAAGAAATGCTTCACAATACACACAGTTCAACTGAGTTCAAGATAAGAAAGAAAATAACAGGACAGGAAGCCTACACATCTCCTTTGGTCCATAGCATATCTCCTTAACAGCAAATCCCAGAAAGAAACTTCAATTTTTTTTTTTCCTGTCAAGTAAAATCCTGTGTCAAACCCTGTTTTTTTTTACTCAACCCACTGAACTAGTGAGCGTGAAAGCCCCACGTAAGGACTCTGGGTTCTGCACCACTGACTTTAATAGGCATGCACTTAGGAAAGACCATCACCCCAGTGCACTTCTTGGTGGAGATGCAGAATATCTGAGTGCAGAGGAAGCAGTGCAGAACTTCTTCCTCAAACATACAGCAGATGTGCTCGGATACCTGGCTGGCACAAGCATAAGGAGGATCCAGCTGGTGAGCGTAGAGATGTAGCTTTGATGGCTGGCTCACTGAGGTCCAGCTCTTGGCTTGGGTGTTCACACCAGCATCTCATTGCTTTTGCAGCAATAGCACAAGATTCTGTGCAGAACTGGGTCCATTACCCTTGGAGGAACTCCTGGAGGAAGGCATAGGTTGGAGGGACCTTTTAGTCACTGGAGATGACGGCTTTCCAAAGAGAAGACAGATCTTATGGGAGTGGCGACAATAACTACCCCAGTCTCCAAGTAAAAGCAGACCCACAGCGAAGGAAAGGGAGGGTGTTGGCAGCTACGGCGTGAAATGAAACTAAGGGCCTCTGAGCAGGTGCTACAGCCATGAGACCTCTCCTGTAGCATGACCATGAGAGCTGCGCCAGTTCAGCTGACACTCGTGGTAAATAGTGATGATGTCTACATTCAGTAAAGCCTTCCACTGCACAGGTGTCTCTAGCAATAGGTGGAAAGGTGTGAGCTCTCGTGATCCGAGACAGACTAAGCTAAGGGTAACAACATACCAGGAGCGTATTGACACTTGGTTTGGAGGAGAAAGAAGAAAGAGAGGTTGTAACAGTTTGGAGAGGTAAGAAATGGCAGCAGTCACAAGTGTAATCTCAGAGCTTGGACTCCACGGGATGAACATAGACCCCCTACACCAGCGACCATGTGGTTCCTTCTCTGCCATCAGTAAATGAGATCCCTGGCACAGTTTCATCTTCTAGCACTCACCTGAGCCGCGGAGAACACAGTCCCAGGCTCAGTCCTGATGGGATCCAGAGGGAGATGAAGTGCCTGGCCATCAGGCAGCCTGTGAAAAGCGCCCACTGTCGCAGGGCTGGAGGCCACCCCTGTGTCACACACACCAGCACTGGCTGGGAGCACAAGCTGGCTAAGGGGTATAAGTCTGACCCTGCCACATCCTCCTCTGTGTGAGCCAGCGTTTTATCACAGGGAACACATCAGACAGCCAGTGGGAGTGAAAAAATCCCATCTATCGCTGTGCTCGCAGCTATGCCCATGCTTACAAGCCCCAGCTCTTGGGGCAGCCTTCCTACGGGGACCATGGGTCCTGCATCGCTGCCTGCAGCCACTCACACCTCACAGGCACGCAGTGCCAATGGAGCTCTGCCTCTCGGGGCAGACATGGACAGTGGATCTCCACGGAGCGTGCAGTAAAGGGGAAGAAAAAGGGAAGACATACTCTGATAAATACCTCTAATCAGCACTGACACCATTGTGGGTTTTCAAGCTACTGCATCTTTCGTTTCTAGCTTCCCAGAAACACACAATCACATGTAACATTTTCTTAAAAAACCACTGGCTTCTAGTTCTCAGTAGCAGAGTAAATATGGAAAAGATGAATAGGAGAAGATGCCAGTCAGCTGCTGAATGGACTGAAGAATGAATTAATCCAGTCTTGTCATCTGTGTTTAGCAACGCAATGCTCAGTTACACAACAGACCCTTTGAGAAGCACAGAGCTGCTGGCCACCCTGTATACTTGGGTGCTCCCTACGCCATGTGTGCAGCGTGACAAACCTGTGCGAGGGAAAGCGGCTCTGATGCATCCTGAGGTCAGGAATCAGCGCTCTCAGGGCTCTGGCTGTGCAGGCCTGTACCTTCGGATGGTGCCAGTAACACAAGAAGCTCGTTTCACCTTTCCTGTCCAGTTTAGGCAGGGCAGTGTGTACGGCAGACAGCTGGTACAGGGAGCCAGGGCCATCCAAATGGTCTGAGGGCTACTAAAGCCTCTTTGCATTGCCTTTATATAAAGAGCTCAATGGATAGGGAGGTAGGGGACAGAGTGGATCTGAAGTTACTCCATGTAGCTTAATTATTTCATAATAACATCTTTAATGCATCTTAGAAGCTTGGAAGGGCTCCTTTCATGCCTAATTGCGAGACTTACTGAGAAAGGAATCACTGTTTAGAGGCATTTTCCAAGGATTTTTGTCTTTTGCCTTTGTAACATCAGTCAAGCAAACCACTATTCAGCAGTCTCTCTAGTCTGGCTCCCTTTTTAACCTCTCCTGTAAAACCTTTGGATATTATTATCCTTTCCCTATTTGTTCATGTCTTACGTGTACTGATGCTTATTTGGAGCTTGCATTAGTGCGCTCGCCAAACAAAGAGAAGACATGAAAGGAGCAAAGAGAGCAGTTAAGCTGAAAGTCCCTTGGATGAACTTGCAAATTATTTGTTACCAAATGTGAAGCAATCTTTCATCTGCTTTCACCTGGCGCCGCTTCACTGCAGTGGGCAGTGGAGGAGGAGGGCAGGCATCCCGGCAGGTGAAGAATCTCTGCAAACCACTCCAGCTCCTGTCAGATGGAGAAGGCTCCCTCAGGGCGTGCGTTTGAACACTTTATCCCCGGGCTGCAGCACTACAAAGACTCATGCTGAGCAGAGGCATTTTCACCATGTCAGTCACTCCTCCTGCCTTACAGGAACAGCAAAGTCAAGTCTAATACCCCCGCTGTGCGCGGGTGCACACACAGGACGCTGGCAGCAGCTGCGTGCCTGGCTGCCCGGGCCAGTTGACGTGCTGAGCGGCTACAGCACCAACAGGAGCCCGAGCCACCACGGCCACTCATCACAGAACAGCGGAGCCATGGGAAGAACAGAGTTTGCCCTCATGCCCAGATCACCCCAGCGCAAGGCTGGAGGGCTGGCAAAGGTGAGTGTGGAAACACAGCAAGACAAGCCGCACGCAGGCTGTGGGAGCCATTCCCCGCAGCGAGCAAGGGCATGGTGTTCCCCATCCCTCATACCACAGTGGCTTCACAGACCTCCTGGGAGTAAACACACAGCAACTGTGACCTTTTGAAGCTATCTTCCACTGAGTAATAGTTCGCTCTAACCACACAACCATTAATTGTTTGTAATAAACACATTCCCTCAGCAGTCAGTGGGAGTTGGACACAACGGCTCCACTGCTCATGAAGATTGCTTTGCTCCAGCTGTTCCTGTGGTACTGACCCTGGAGACACCCGTTGCGTGGGGCCCAGGCCCACTTTAAATAGAAGGACTAAAGGGGACAGGGCTACTGTATCTCATGTTGCTGGTGTCCCAAGGGACATTAATTCCTCTCCCAACCAGCCTAATTTGCCCGCATTTTGTCTGGAAAGCCAGCGGATGGCTCCTCAAAGAACTGAGTATTCCTCAAAGTGTTTCAGAGTGTTTGACTCAAGAGCTGCTGCTCCAGCAAAGTCAGAAATACCCAAAGAGCTTCTCTTAATACCTGACCTGTACGTTCAAACCTCTCATCTCTGCAGAGTAACCTGGAGACTATGTTCAGTTATGGTACCATCAGGTATATTGCTTCTTCCTGTAAGCAAACTGCATGCCCCATCACACATGAACCAGCAGTCCATATTGGCCTCATAGCTGGAAGGAGGTAAACAGAGAGTCAGTGCATCCCAGCAAGTACCATAACCACAGAGCATGGCACTGCTTTCGCTTCGGACCCTGCATGGGGGCCTGCAGGAGCCAGAGGCACTTGGTGGTTGTGCCCAGGCCTGCGTTCGCCCGATCTGCAGAAGTGGTGGTGGGAGGGGTTTCCTTCTGATGAGGTGGGGAGGAAGCGTCAGGAATCATGGCCACCCTCTGATGACCCTTTTTGTACATTCGAAATCCAACTTTTCAGTAAAGAGTCAGGCATCCTTTTCTAGTTACATTTTGGTCTGTCAGTTCTGGAAAGGTATGCAGCAAAGCAAAAGACAGGAATCATAAGAATGGCAAACCCACACTGGAAATGGTCCTTGCACAAAGCCCAGGGAAGCTTGATCTCTTATCAGAGAGCATCAGCCTACCGTGCTGCTACAGGACAGAGCTATTCAGCCCGTTTAGATTTCCTTTTGATCTGGTAAACAGATACCAGATCTGCTGCACAAGGTGTCTGTGTACACGTCTGTCACACAAAAGAACACAGCTGGCACCTGCAGTACCTCTGCTAAAACCACACACAGAAGATATGTCGCTAGCAGTTAAGTTCGTATAAATACCAGCTCAGAAAGCTGAGACCTCTGAGAATTCTCTGAGTGTTCTTATAAGAATAAACACGGGTCCACAGAGTATTACTGCTTTAGATTTGATGAGGATCTGCTAATGCTCTTTCCATTCTCCATCACCACTTAACGAGGTTTTCTGACCAGAAGATCACAAAGCAGGGCCACGAGGAACACCCCTGGAGAGAGCCATTGCCAGACTGCTGCTTCTCCACGCTGCTGATTAACTGGGCTTTCTGAGTGCTGCTGGTCTGCCTGGCTGCTGCTTTAAAACCCAGAGGGAAGGGCTTTTTCCGCTCAAGATTTTTCACTTGTTTACCTCTACATTTTGGTCTGGGAAGGAGACAGATTCTTTTCATCTGTGCTGTAAATAGAAAGCAAACCAAGGTTTCCCCAGGCCTGCATCTCATGAGGAATGGTGTCAGCGCCAGCTTCCCAGCTCCATCAGCACTGTGGCAGCCAAAAGCACTCAAACATACCACGAATGCTAACTCCATACCTCCTGTGTGACACCAGCACCACACCAGCCCACTGGCCCTAAAGCGGGAGGGAGGAGTGGTTGCCGTACTTTGAGCTTTTTGCCAAGGCCAGATCTCAAGACCTCTCAGTTGTTCAAGAGAAGCTTCCCACACTTGCAAAGAAAACTCATCTGGCATGATTTTTTGGCTTTGTCAGAGTCACCCTGACACTCACACATTGTAGGCCTTGTCCAGAAGCCGAAATAACACTAGGCAGCAGAATTAGACATAAGGGAAAGAACAGGGTGCTATTACATGATAAATCAAAGCATTCAGTCATGAGGCCAGAAACAGTTGCATTAGAGGGAGCTCAGAATAGAAGTCGAGCATCAAAAATTTTGGCCACAGGGGTGCCACAAAGATTTAACAACCCTAGTGTTTTCACAGCCAACTTTAATAGCCAGGTCTCAGAATCTTTGTTGTAACTCTGTAGTCAAAGCACATTGCGCAGACTCTTTTCCTACACATCCCTCAAGGGCTTCACCTGGCCTACCTCCAGGACAGAAGGTCCCACCAGATCTGGCATGGCTGGTTTTGGAGAATACGTAGTTGAGGAAGATCTGCGGGAAGCTCTCCACTTATATTAGTGTCATCCTTCACCTTGATGATAACTAAAAATAAAGTGTTTCAATAATCAACTAGATTGACTAAGACAGATGCTGCTTTTAACATGTGTACTGTAATTAACTTACACAAGGCTAGAAAGCTGCATCTCAGCCTCTTCCCACAGTGGAGGAAGTCTGGCTTTCTAATAATAGGAGTTGGTAACACATGTTGAATTATAAAGTAATCAAAGTTGGTTTTGGCAGGAACAATCCAGATTTGTCGTGCTTCCATTTAATCTCCAAGTCTGACAGGCATTCATCTCCCAATGGACCGGCTGCTTTTCTCGTGGCTTCTTCTGAATTTCTTTTCTCTGGCATAAGGTAGGGCACAAATCCTTCACGGTGGGAGGGGAGGATTGCTTTCTCTGACTGTCCTCTTGACAATGCATGTGCTGACTTGCTCTCACATGCCATATGGTTTGCACACACTAGTTAGCAACCACACGCACAGATCGCGGGTAATCTGGATGCACGTTACGTGTGCACACCCACACAAAACCTGGCGCAGCTATAAGCTATATGCTTCACCCCGAACCGTACATATGGGATTACACGGCACTGAGCAGCGGATAGAAGATGCTTCACTGCCCTCTTCATTTTCCAGCCTGCATGCATGCAATGTTGTGCAATGTACTTTCATTGCCTTTTGCTGCTGTGGACACAGGCATCCATTGTTATTCTGAGACACAGCCTTGACAGTAAATGCTAGTTAGCACTTAACTTCCCTCACAAATTCTCTCCTAGCCCCAGTTTTCAAATCCTGATTCCCATCAGCACCCTTCCTGGCATCCCAGCTGTCTTGGGATCATCACTGGTATCACTAGCTCCCTCCTGTACTCCTGACCTTCTCCCTTCCTTCACATCTCCTCAGCTGCACTCTCCCTTCTTACTTGCTTGGCCAGATCACATCTTTAGGTAGTGATCTAGCAGGAGCACAGTTCAGGCAGCCAGTCGCTTTCCAGCTTTGATCTCATCAGCTCAGCTAACATCCACAGTAACTAGGTGACAGCAAGGGCTTGTGCGTGTTCTAAAAGAACCATAATCCATAGTGAACTGTTAATTTGGGTTGCTAGACCATGTCCTGTGCCTTTTTGCTAGTGTTTCTTGTCAGATTAAGAAGCCCACAATGTCCTCACATCTCTAGCTTGCCTTGTCAAGATGCCTTCCTTCACACATCCCAGAGCTAACATGGAAGCTGTCCCTCTGCCTCTCACCACGTCATAAGTGTGACTGACAAAAACTGACCCTCATTCTGCTTTTACATTTGCTGCCTGCATTTCCCTGTGCTCTTAGATTTGCAGAACAATTTATCCTAGTCCGACTCCTACTTCCACACATAAAAAACACACCCCCACAATAATATTTGTGCACTGTTTGTGTGCATGTGCAGACACCTGCTACAAGTCCTCACTCATGAAGGGACATCTCCCAGGCAGAAAACATGACTGTAATGGCCAGGAGTGCACTCATGCAAAGGCTGCACCTCCCAAAGCCCATGCTCGACACTCACCACATGCAAAGATTTCAACACACTCAAGGCGTGGTGCACACAAGTGAGGATGCTCCCAAGCTGCTGCACCTCCAGTCTTGGGTATGTGTGACTCTGCAGATCTGCCGGGGACAGCCAGCATCTGAAAACTTCACCTTGGAGTCCTCAGACATTAGCTGGAAATCAGTAATGGGGATTCTATTCAGATGCAGTTAAAGGGTCATTTTAATTTTTTTTCCCAGTTTTTATCTCATTAGGGTGCCAGACAAAAAGTTTTTGGCCAAGTCTACGATGCATAGCATTGAGCTGGCTTTCACAAGCACCATCTACCTCCTCTGACTTCTGGGGAAGACCAGGATCCACCAGGCATGCAATGCCCTGGGTGGGCAAAGACACAAATGGTATTTCCTGACTGCCTGCTCCAATGCGGACTCAACAAATTCAGCCTTGAATTTGCTTCGGTGTAAGACCTAGCCTATCTCTTGGCACTCACTTGTTATTTATTTGTTATGTTTGGCCATTATGCAAAGCAGTGGTCACTCCCAGCACAAGCACAGTGCTATGAGGAGTCAGTCTAAGAGGACTGGACGTAGTAAATCAGTGTAGCTTTCTTTCTGATGTATTAAATGAGGAAAAGGCACAAAGCAGGAAAGCATTCCTGTAGTGGGAGAGCAGGACATGCACAAAGAAGATGGAGAGGTGGGCTGTAACCATGTTAACTGAACAAGCCCTGCGGAGTTGACTCTCCCTTATGACTTTCATCCTTATCTGTTGAGCTTCCTAATGAGGACACGTGACTTCACTTCGCTCTCACATCACTGCAGCCGATGCAAATAAGGTTTGCTCCTGTCTGCTTTGCATGTTAACATCAGCAACTGGGAGGTCATGTCCCTGGTGCCCTCATTAGAGGCAGCATCCATAGCCCTGGGCGATTTGGGTGCCTGTTTCACTGCACTCGAGCACATCTAAGGAAGAGGGGCTTAGGGACGGGTCCTGAGGACGCCTAAACCGTGGGGGATATGAGCAGGTCTTGCACTGCAACACGTAGCTCCCCTCGCTGCAGCAGCCTGTGTGCTGGGGTAACACCTCAGGGGTCATCTGCTATGCATTGGATGTGCTCTGCGTGCTGCCCATGCCACAGCTGCCTTTCCTCCATGGTAGAAAGGTGTCATGGGGAGCCCGTCAGAGGCAAAGGACCATCCATTTCATGATCCAGCCCGCTGCCGTGCTTCCCCAGGGCTTTACTTTCAGCTCTGCTCTTCACCACGCATGAGTGCTCTGAACTGTGCTATACTGCACTGTAGCTTGCATGGAGACAAGAAGCAGCTGCCTCATGTGGGGTGGTCAAACAGTTGGAAAAACAGAAGGGAAGGAAGCAAACAGTGTCCTCACAGCACTAGCAGTACCAGAGAGGTGCCATTCTAGTTCAGATTTGAAACTAAATGCAGCATTTCAAAGCATGATGCTGATTCCAGCTAAGCACACCCCTAATTAAAACCAGGTACTGGTAGTTTGCTTGTGGAAGAGAAGAAAATCTTGACAACAGTCAAGTTTCATGGCATAGAAACTACATATTACAGAAAGTACCTTGTGCTGGACATTTCTGGCATCCCTTGAGGCACTCCCAGCAGCACTTGCCCCAGGCAGCAAGGTACCAGCATTTGCTGTATTGCAGTTAGACATGATTTTCCAAGTCTTATATTTCAGTTGAATCAAAAGTTTGCATCCAAACATGAAAGGCTTCTCAGGTAGACATATGTAACGCAAATGTAACTCTCCCGGTGCTCTTACAACCCACAAGAGAGAAATATCTCCGTTTCCTTGGCCTTTGGACCAAAGGTTAACTGAAACCAAGCTCCAGCTCTTCCAAAGCCAGTTAGACCCTTAAATTAAAAAGATGAAATGGAAACATGTAACAGAGGCTCTAGCTGCTCTGACTTCTGAAAGATTTGCAAATGGAGCCAGGTAGGAAACACTGCTCTGAACATGTCAGTGATTTCCAGAAGCGAGCACACACTTGCAAATACAATAGACAGGGAGTGCCTGTGCAAATTGCAAATTTAACATCCATCCATCTACTCCGTCCCTTTATTATAAGCTACTGCTTTTGCCTCGTGCTTCTCACTGCTAGTTAAGCAGGGTAGCAGGAGAGCAGAGCTTAAGCAGCTGACCAGGGCAATGCTATAGTTGGAGCATTTTGTATTCAGCGAGAGTTCCCCTTTCCCCTCCAGTGACAAAGAGGAGCGGGGAAAACCCACCCTGCCTGGACCAGACTGTTTCTGGGATGAGCAGAGTCAAGAACAGCCCTGGCTGCCAGTCTGGGAAGGAACCTTGCTGCCAGAGCGAGAGCACAGTCCTGTGCAAGCAGCAACAGCTCACGGGCCATGGGAGGGTGGCTGTAGCAGGTTGGCAGAGGAGGCCCAAAAATTAGTAACAAGGCAAGGGAGTATGGAGTGGGTGATGTTTCGGGGGACTAAACCATCAGAGATGATAAAGGCTCTGCTGGGGACTGAGAGCCAGGACAAGGACAGGCTGGACTCCAGGGAGTTCCACGTTCCCAGAAGCAGAGCCCTGAAGTCCTCTGATGGAAGGTTAGGTGCTGCCCTCCAGGCTTGTCCAGGACAAGTCAGCACAGAGAAGTGCCACAACTCTTGGCAGCTGGAAACACCAAGCCCTGCTGCTGCCATGGGACCTCCAAGCAGGAAGGACAAAGGCAGAGGACAGCCATACCAGTATGCTCTGCCGCCTTCTCACCCAGGTACAACCACAAACCCAAAACACTGGTTTCCATCAGAATTGCTCTTTATGGCAAAATTGCAGCGTGCAGCAGCTGTAAATGCAACAAAAATTGGCTGGCTGTTTTTTCTGTGACTCCAAGTTCTCCAAATGCAGTCAAAGCCACTTTCAGCTAGTTTCACTTAAAAAAAGTCTGGCAAACCTGAGAGTTTCGCACAAAACGCAAGCCATAAACCATCAAAGCTTCTGTTAGAAGGTTGGTGAACTTTAGCAATACCTTTGATGAAAATGGTCTGAGTTTCAAATGTGTAATGAAACCCCAAATCATTCAAGTTTCACATGGTTGCAAATATTTCTCACAGTTCTGATCAAAGGTGTATTCAGCAGGGAAGAAGCTTTGATTCTGCAGTACAGGGGACGTGCTGAAATTTTCAAAGCCAGGCCCTGGGATTTAGATGAGCAGTTCTTGGAAGCAATACAGCTAAACTTAGCAACGCTTAGGGGGAAGTAACGTGAAGATGGCATATTTGGATTACTCCTGTTACCCCTCACTCCCTTCCCGGGGGAATTTTTAATCCCCCACTGACATTCAGAAGGCTGCATGACCCCGCAGCACGTTTGGGTTCAGCAACCGCCGTCCCTACATATCCATTTCCAACGCTCTTCCCTGACTTCACTCCGCCGGCTGCTGGCATTGCTGCTCTGCAGCACAGCACTTCAGAGGAGAAACTCGAGCATGTTTTGAGGAGAAGGCATGAATGCTGCCGGACTGGCTGCTGACCCACGTTCCAGCAGACAGATGCAAGAGGCAGGCAGCACAACCGGGGAGGTTTCCCTGGCTGCCCATGTAGGGTCCCACCCTGTGTGTCCCCGGCCAGCATCACCTTGGGTGGAACAGGAAGGCAGCTGCATCTTTCACTGCACTCGGTGATGAGACCCAAATCCCCCCGGAGCCAGAGGCATATGTAAATGTCTGGTTTTAATGCCACCGTCTTGCTGTGAAGTCTTCATTTGTGACAAAGATTTCCATAGCAACAGACTGATCTCGCTGGCAGGACTGTGGTCCCCTTGGAAGAGCAGGTGGAAGGAGGGAATACAGAAAGCATAACACTGCACAAAACGCTACAGAGAAGCGGATACGGGTATTTATGTAACCAGAGGACCAGGCTTCATCCTCTCAAAGCTCCCAAAGAAAGGGAATTTGCCAGGAAACCTGTGCAGAGGATGCTGTAAATGCATTAGACTGGGGCGAGGACACACAGACTCCGCACAAACCGCATCTCCCCACCTTGATTTGCTCGTGCACAGCGCAGAGATCCTGACGCCGCTCTCCTTCGCTGTGACACTTTGCCTATCTAAAAGGACCCATTACAGGTGCCTCCGAGGCAGAAGAGAACTTTCGGGCGCTGCAGCCCTCCAGCTAGAGGTGTGCAGAGCAGAGGACAGATTACACACCGTGCATCAGCGGGAGTAAGCTCTTATCACAGCCCTGCCAGATATTTGCTCTATCCCCAGATCACCACACTAGCCTATTTCTGTCCTCCACAGGCAGCAGCTAGTAACACTGACCTACCAGACTGTTCCATAATTAGCCACAGACTAATCAATGTTTAGATACTGCCTTGAAATCCGTAGTTACTTGGCACTGCAGAAATGCAAAGCTGATATATACAACTATGTTACACCAAAGATACATTGCAGATGCTGTTGGGTTTTTTTTTAAAAACAGCCCATTTTACAGGCTGCCTGGCATGATACTACTATTCACTCCCACATCCAGTTTCCAATCAGTACAAATAATATGCACTTGCATTACAGAGCCATCAACTGCTGCCCAAGAGGCAGTAACAGTGTTCACTCAGAAAGGGCTGGGGCAGCCAAGGACTTTTTTAGGCAACAGCAAGTTTTTCTTTCTAATGTGTTTTGCTTCTTGATAATTTTATTATTTTCACTGCAATATTACAGTAAGTGGCTTGGTAGCACCTTGTGATCCTGACAAATAAATCATATCATGGCAATTTAACCGCAGAGGTAGCACCTTTGGCTGGCATATTTCACTTTAATGTGTCTAGAGGCGTTTATGCAGAAAGCCCTGCACAGGCAAAGCAGATTTTTTTCCTCCAGTCTGTGTAGCTCTCTGTTTAGCTGTTTTTACTGTCCAGCTAAGAGGCTACTGTTATAACAGTAGATTAGAAGCTTCAAGGGGGAAGAGAACAAGATCCAACATCACAGAAAACTTTAGTATCTTTAGCTTTAGTATTAACCGACTTAACACTTCACACAGCAACACCAAAACCTATTGTTTTTGAAATTCAAGCCTAATAAAGGTCCTGGTGCTTTCTGACATGCTGGCAAATATGTCAAGGAGCTTTTCTTACACAGATTTCTCTGCAGTCCTGAATGTTTTCATTGCTGAAGGCACCATCAGTGTGAGAATTGTGATTTTACCATTACTCTACTAAAGCCAGTAAAGGATGACCCAAAAGCACACACGGTTCTTCAGTTTTAGGATGAGCATGTGGGTTCACATATTGGTTAATAACTCCTACATACATTCAGTTTTGTTCTGACTACTGCTAGCTTCCAGTTACCAGAAGCATCACTATGCTTCTTGTGTCTCCTACCCCATCACTCTCAAAGCAGAAAGCTGATATAAAGGGTGCCAGAAAAACAAACAACCCCAAACAAAACAAAACCCTGAAGTACAAGAATAGCTTTATGATCACCCCCTTGAAAAGCTTAAACATAGAGGGGTACTTACTAGTCAGCTCAAAGCACACCAGATTCCCCACCTCAGACCAACATCCCAAGCAAAAAACCATCTCTTTCCTCATACCATCAAACCCACAAGAATTTTAGGAGCCAACCTTTTATTCCTCAGGAGGGTAAACAATCAGCGTCCTGCCTGATTTGCTGAATTGGGTATTTTCTCCCCCTTCATGCAAACGAGCAGTTAATTATTTACAAGTCTGTCTGTAATGCTCTAGTTTACATGCTGGAATTTACATGATTTATTAAACAAAACAGCATTCAAAAGGAAATCCTGTCATAGAGATGTCATCCTTAAAGGAGACAGAACATTTTTTCTTAAGAAGTAAGTAAATTCAGAAATTGCTGAAGACGCCTTCTTTTGTTTGCAGCCATTTACCCACTTCAACAAATCATCTCCCTCCTCCCTTTCCTTCTTCACAGGTTTTGTGATGAAGACTCCTTAGGTGACTAACTTTTTGTGACTATGTTGGTGTTGCAGCAGGAACTGCTGCATGAAGAAGATTATGCATTAATCATGAATTCCTAAAGGACTGTCTTAAAATTCTGGGAAGGTCAGCTGGTAACTCTGTGTTGATTAGCAGCCCAGAGAGTGCAACAGTGAGAAATTAAAAGGGTATTTAACCCTTACTAGGTGATTATTTTTTTTTTTCTTAAAGCCAAGCCTTTGTTTTTTCCTGCTGTCAAAGAGCAGATTTGGTCTGATGAAACATTTGATAGTGATTGTGGTGGATCGTTCGGTTAAAAAGGCCTTACAAATGTAGAACAGGAGATTTGTTTTTCTATTTCGATTTTTTCTTGAAACAACATCCAATTTGGATACTTGCTGCTGCATGTTCTTGGACATTATTCATTACAGAAACAGACTGTGGTGCTGTAGAGGCTGACTGATTTCTTCCTGGGAAGTACTCCATACTTCTTGGAGCTGGACCTACAGCCTCCAAATGCAATTAGCTAAGCGGTGTCTCCCTTAAGTGGAAATAAAACCTAATACGTTTAAGGCTGAGACAAAATGGTTGAAACTGAACTTCAGATAATAAACATATCAATCATTTTTCCTTCATTGGGTTACACCCGCATCAATCATGATCTTTGCAACAACCGCAAAAGCACTGTTCCTACACTTTCCACTGCTTTCAGTACCAATGACCTTGCACATGGCATGGGCGACCTGCAACATCTAACTCCTCTTTCGTCAGGTAAAATGCCTTCTAATTTCCTTTTTTTGACAAGCAGGCGTGATCCATAACTGCTAAAACAGTAAGTTCATTTGTTACTGCGGGAAATGATGTAACTTAAGAGAATTTACCCCGTAAAATCCATAAATAACAGGAATTTGGCTGTAGGTAAAAGCTAGATATATTCAAATAGAAATAAAGTTCACATTTGAGCAGTGGTAGTACTTAAATCACTGAGTCGGGTTACTGAGAGATAGATATGAGTTCTCTTGAACTGAGGTCCAGTGTCCTTTTCAAACCCCCGGTTCTGCTGGCAGTCACTGGCTTTGATGTAGAAATCCTGGGGTGAGCTTTGCTTGCCTGGGTTATCGGGAAGATCAGGCCAGATAATCACAACGCTTCGCTATTGCCGTAAGATCCCTGGCAAGCTGAAGCAGTGAATCTGAGTATGAATTTTTCGAACACTGACACTAGCGTGTCTCTTCTTTTGCAGAGCTGAGCTATAGAAACACTCGACAGCAACTGAGTTTGCACAGCAGCTTGCACCAGAGCAAACGTCTGTGGAAAACACTCCAAGCAAGATTATTGCAAAATAGTGCCTTGCATCGTGTTAGGGATGTAATCGAGGGAGTGGATTCTTTCCTTTCTTTCCAGCTGTTGACATCAGAGGTTCACTCTCAGCCCTCTTGGTGCCTGGCTCCCCTCTGATTTTGGGCAGGCTGGAATTATTCTGGCTAATGGAGTGACTCTAGGGTTTCATGAGCGGGAATGGAGTGAGACTCCAGCCTCAGGAGATGCCAAAAATGAGCCATGTTTTGCTCTAGTCCCCCAGTACAGAAGAAATATGTATGCATAATCATAGATAAGGACATCCACCTCACGTGAGAGCTGAGCACTCCCCAGACTGGTGAGAGAGAGCTGTGCCTAGACCTACTCTTCGCTGGCTGTTGAACCCAGCTAGCGATAGGCCCAAGAGCCGCTACAGCATTAGAGGACAAAGGGACACAGCACAACAGATACGACGTGGGAAAGACAAACCTTACTGAGCAAAGAAATGAGTCCCCTCTGGATTGCAGCATGTGTCAAACTAGAGTGCTGCCACCTGCTTCTGTTCCCTATTTAATGAATATTCTCTGAATGAAAGAAAAGGAGGAGCAAGTCATCGTTACATGAGAGAGAAAAAATATTCCAAGACACAGTGATCTTCTTCCCCTGCCTATGAGGCTGGAGGTACACCTTTTGGTTAACAGGATAACAGCAGCGGCAGCTGCATGAGCTTCCCCTCTGCCAGCTTCTGTGTGCCTGGGCTGCTACCTAAAAGCACCATTTCCTCAACAAAATGGGAGTCTGGCATCTTGGGCTCAGTTAGTTCTTAGCTGGGACTTCAGGGATGTCAGGCAGATCATTACAGCTTATTTGTAGTGTAGAGAAAACTGAGAGCATCACTATATGCTGGTGACTTTAGAGCATGGTTGCTGAGCAGCCAGCAAATGACCTGGACCTGCGGTCAGTAAACACTCTGGAGAGTCTCTGGGAGCTTTTCCGCCAATGTCATTAGGCATTGAATTAGATTTTTAGGGACTTAACTGAGTCAGATGCATCCTGCAATATTCTTCAGTATGACCTCTGGGCTCTGAGCGATGCTCAGGAGATGCTCTGCAGGCTCAAACCCTTGCTGACCCAGGCTGGGATCGGGCAGAGATGGGAAAGATGCTAAGCTGCTCTCCCAGTCCCAGTGCTCTGAGCCCGGTCACTGCTAATTGTTTGCTCATTTTCTGAACTTGTGGTTTGCATTATTAAGATGGTAGCATCCCTCATGTGCAGCCATTGATTGTCTTCCTTGATTGGTAGTCAAAGGATCTATTTCAGACAGTTTTTATATCAGCTTTTCTTGTCAGACCCTGCTGGTAGCATCTTGGAAGGAAAGTTCTCTGAGAGGTGAGGACGAAATTGCCACCTCACACAAGGAGCCCTGAGAGACCAGCAAAGTTCCCAAGACATGCAGTGCCAGGTGGCTTTATGAGCAGAGTATGTATTTCTATAGGGTGTATTCTTCCAGTGTGTTGTTCTGAGACGCACTCATAAAACAAGGCTGTCCTCCTGCTCTGTACATCTGACAGGAGCAGCTCTCACTTCAGAGAGCATTGAGCTGCCAGAGGGAGAGATCAAATGCAGAAGTTGATTTGGGCTCCAGCTTCGAACACTGCCTTTGGAGCTGGATTCTCCTTGCCCATGCAATCTTGGCTTGATTTTACACAGGGTCTCCCGATCCTCCCTCTTATCTGCTTCAAACATGGGATTAGGCAAAGCAGTCAAAATCAGCAACAGCCACCAAAAAGACTGTCAGCCACCAAACAGACACAGACCTTCACATGTGAAATCAATTCCTGTTAGTATTCTGCGCAATGCAATAAAAGCAATTCTACTTAGCTCTGCCTTAAATGCCACTGTATGTCACACTTTGCCGAAAATGATAGTTCCATTTTCAGCATATTGATCTCCAGTTAAATCAACGGTTTTGAGCAAGTTCACCTGTCCAATCCACAGAGATACCCTGTCTACAGCAGGTGTGTACAGAGAGGTCTGAAAACAAAACAGGAGTTGTAAGAGATGGTGTATGCTTTGCACGCATGTAGCATCGCCCAGCTCCAGGCCAAAAGGGAGGTTTCACTTTGTTCATTAAGGAGCTCATTTCTGTAGGAGCACCCAGAGGTCCTGTCTAGCAGGAGCTTAGACATCAACAAGGCAATCTTTTCAGTGACAAATGTCTATGCAGGGTGTGGTCAGCAACCTGCTGGTAAAATTTTGAGCAACAGATGGAGGCCAAAGAAGGAAAAGAGCGATTGAACTGCAAGGAAAAATACGGCAAAGCACACGAAACAATTCAGGAGTTCTTTCCAAGAAGAAGACCTCACCATAAACAGAGTAGTAGCAAATGTCACTTGGTGTATTGGTAAGCAATGGTGAGGAAATCATGCAGCTTTCTACGTCTCCGCAAAGTTCATGCAGAGGGAACCAAAACACTTTCTTTCACCTCTGGCATCACCACAACCAAATGAATGTATATGGTATTAATGCCCTTATTTACCTAGTCTGAATGTACATACCAATTTTGGCATCCCTATACAAAATGAGAAGAATAGTACCTTCCTTGCCTTTTCAGTACTCAAAAAACTAAACTCTAAAGGAAAAAGAGATTTGCCAGGGTTTTATATAAGACCTGAACATCTTACCATCAAGGTAGGCAGATAACTCTCAGAAAGATTAAAATCACAAATGAGCTCTGAACGTTTTACCTGTGGCTGAAGCGTGCTTTGTATCCCCTATAACCATGGCCAACTGCACAGCTTGGTTTCAGAGGGAAAAGGGGATGTGATGGCAAGAGCAGCCATGGGCTGTTTTTACAGTTTGGAAGAGTCGTCACTTGCCTGGCTGTGCTTTGGACATGCATCTAAATGTCCAAGGTCTGGAAATGACCAAGCTGTCCACGACACCAGTGTAACACCCGCTTGCTTGCTTTTCAAATCCTGTGTTATTTCCATGGTGGTCTATTGGCACCGTCCATCCCAACCTATGGCTCTGGTTACGCTTTGGCTTTCCTCTAGGCTGTGGCTGCTGAAATCACCCCCCTTGCATTCCCAGGAAAGGGTTTGTGTCCAGCCAGATCAGGTCCCTGCTCCTCTTTGCTGCGTGGCCTCATGGATGTTGGCTTTGGTGCAGAGAGGGGACGGCTACTAGGGGTGGTCTCTGGGCTGCAGGGTGGGCTTCTGTCATGGCCTGAGAGAAGAGTAACGCACTAGGTTTGTCCTTGGGAGCTGAGTGACAGAGGATGTGGCCGGGGTGCCAGCACCCCAACGGCCTTCCTCCAAAGGCAGAGGGTCGGTGGGCAGGGCTGTGGTGGGGGCCGCGTCACCCCCGTGTCACCATGCCGCCGCCCGGCAACGTGGCAGTCACAATGCCCAGGTGGGATAAAAGGGCACTGCCAGCCTGCCCGGCTTCGCAGTCAGGACAGAGCTGGCCTGGGGGCAGCCCGAAGACATCTGAGATAGAGTCTTTGAGGAGCCGGTGGAATTAATTGGAGGGAGCCGAGGGAAGAAGACTGGAGGCTGGACAAGGCTGCTGGAGGTTCTCTGCTGCAAGGCCAGCTCCTGGCAGGGCCGTGTTTAAAGCTGATCCGGTGGACTGAAATCTTGCTTAGCCAGCTCCGCAGGAGATGAGAGAACCACCAGCCCCTGGAGGTGCCCGAAGCTATTGGGCCTTTTCAGCTGGATAGCAGTGGCAAGACGAGGGAATGCCTGCTTGAGGAGTACTGCAGAGCTCGCTGTCCTCATCCCCTGCAGAGCCAGGGGCAGCAACAGTAAGAAATGGGATGCACAGATAATGCAAGGGGTCCCAGTGCTTTGAGGCACCCACCGGTGTCCTACCAGGCATGGGAAGGATTCTTGTCCCCAAGGTCGATCAGGCTGGGGAGCACTTCGCCACTCTTGGAAGCCCCTGAGATGGCAGCAGGTTGAGGGAAAATAGGGTTTGGGTATCTCCTGGGAGGCGTGACCATCCTGTGGGACGCG
>Ga0181612_127217_pt1 | contig 22416 bp, 15 predicted proteins | sample HoacroProtozoa21_FD_119630 | JGI IMG/M metagenome (GOLD analysis project Ga0181612, IMG submission 119630) | Hoatzin crop microbial communities from Cojedes, Venezuel. Combined Assembly of Gp0051906, Gp0051904, Gp0051908
AAAGTATGCTCTCCTGAAGCCCACGACACAGAGCTTGCTGCTTACCCTCCTCGCTGCCCTAAGGATCTTAAACTCCACCATTTCATGGTCACTGCAGCCAAGGCTGCCCTTGACTTTCACATTCCTCACCAGCCCCTCCTTATTGGTGAGAACAAGGTCCAGCATTGCACATCTCCCCATGGGCTCCTCTATCACTTGAAGGAGGAAGTTGTCATCAATGCGTTCCAGGAACCTCCTGGATTGCTTGTGTCCTGCTGTGTTGTCCCTCCAACAGATGTCAGGCTGTTTGAAGTCTCCCATCAAGACCAGGGCTTCTGAACTTTTTTGAAGTTGCTGGAAAACAGTATGGTTTAGGACAATTAATGAAGGACTGCTTTCCTTGCTTACTGACATGTCAGATTACCCTAAGTGTTCAGCAAAGCAATGGCGGTTTTGGGTTCTCAGACTGGAGACTGATCCTTTCTGGATATATACCACCAACAAATTATGAATAAAAGGTCAGAGTTGAAAAAAACTATTGGCCAAAGTAAGCTTGTTTTTATTTAAGTAAAAACCAGTAGTAGTCTTTGACTTTATGTCTAGGAAAGTTAGGCACTAGCCAAGATTTTCTTGAAGTAAGTGCTGCCCAAGCAGTAGGAGGTCTCTGCCTTGAAGAGCTTGCTGTTGGAGTTTTGTGCAAAGCACAATAGTGTATGTCTTCCTAAAAGCTATGTTCTAGATTAAATGAGATTAATCAGATTGATACTTGAGGTGTTAACTGAAATTATTCAACCTATGACAGCAGGTCAGATTACCCTAATTTGTGTAAAGGCTGTGGCAATAACATATATTTTTTCATACAGTAAAATAGTCACCTTATGTTTTGTCTATTCTTATCCTCAATCTGTTTCAACATTTGAACAAGATGAGCTTCGCATTTATTAGGAAAAAAAAATTAAATTACTATTTTTCACATTCTTATTTATGACCTCATATGAAGGAAAAGCACATTTTTACCTGGGGAAACATGCCATTTTTAGAAGGTTTGTTTGTCAGATTGTGGAAGGTGTTGAAAGAGGAAGTAATTGTTAAGGTTCTGCAAGGGGAATCGGGGAAAATAATTTATATATTCTTTGTCTAATCTTGCTTTAAAAAAATATACAGATTTGCTAAAGCCAATCTATTAGTTGTGTTCCATTTTGAAAAGAGCAAGACAATCCTGGGTTAGCTTTTTAAAAGGCTATAACAAGATGGTGTTTGATATATTGAAATTATATTTGAAAGAGGAAAAAATGCTTACAGACAAAGGAGAAAATTGCAAGGTTTAACAGGATTTTATTGTAAAGAGATTGATGGACATTTGTGGGCATATGTAAATTGGTTTAGTCAGTGCTTCAGTGAGAACAACATTGGAGATAAGCAAAAATGCCATCTTCCTGCTGTTGTACAGTGCAAGACACATGAAGGCTGGTTGGATTTTCTGTCTCTTCATAAACCTGATAAAGGCAAGAAATTATTCCAAGCAGACAATATGTAAATGCTAACCATTTATTGTAAATGGATTATTATGTTTAAACTGGTTTGGGAGTTTGAGTGGAAAAATGTGCAGTATATAGAATGCAGGGTTTATTTTAGATGTGATGGAGAATGCTCTGGAGATTTATGACCTGACTGACTACTGGAAAAACAGCTCAAAGATCAGATGGTGGGTCAGATGATAGACTCATTTAGAGGCTGTGGAAGTGAAGGGTGGAAGTGAATTCTCTTGTCTGTGGATCTGTGATCAGTTATTATGACTAACCAAGTGTAGATGCCAACTTTACAATGAACTGAGTTACTCTCCAGATTGTGTTGACTAGATCTCTAGCAACTGTAATGTGAACACACGTACCTAGCCGACATACATGTCTCTAGCTGTAAATATCTGTGTATAAGGTCCTTAACTGCAGCTTTTCTAAGCCACAGAAATCAAAGAGCCCAGATGACAGATTTCCAAATAACCCTGTTTACAGCCCATGTAGGGTAGAATGAACCAAGAATTGCCAGAAGCTCAGAGAGATGCAGAAATATTAACACAGGGATGCTGTAGGACAAACCAACCTTCGATTTTGCTACTAGGTTCTGCACTGGTGAATGCTAGTGCCTTAACAGCAGGGAATTTCATATTCCACTTAGCAAAAAGTGACCATTATTCACCCAGAAGGCAGGTGATGTGATGTCGAGATCTATGCTGAGGAGAGGAAAGAGCCAGATGAGGTTTCTAACACACATAGCTCATCAGGAATAGAGTCAGAAATAGAACTAAAATCTCTTGCCTCGAAGCCAGAGACTTCTTTACAAAAATTCCCTGGTTTCTATTCTTCCTGAAGCAGTCCTTTAATTTTGCCCTTTGTTTTGTATCCTCCTTCTGGATTTTCTCCCTTTAACTATTGCTATTTATCAAGAAGTTTTATTGCAGTCCTTCTTTAAAGCTATATATAAAATAAAAATTCTCCTTCACACACTGCTAATGCTACAAAGATAGTATGATTATTTTTAAGGACAAAGTACATCACATATGACTTCCCAGCCTTGCCCTGAAGAAGAAATAGAAGATAATGTTTAATGAGTCTGTTGACAATACAAGAAAGGATCTAGTCCGCCTCAAGCTTTACAAATATACTTTAGCTGGAAAGCTTAGTTGTGTAGGATATGACAAACTTAAGCTCTATGATCTTAGCTAAGAAGAAATCTCTGTGGAAGCTGTTTATCTGTCATGGGGCTGATACCAAAAGTGTTCAGAGATTACGGAAAAGCTTTGTGAAAACAATATGCGTATGGGAGGGGGTAATTCACCCACAGGATTTTTAATTTTTAATAGTTGAGTATGAGATGATAAGACTAAGCATGAGAGACAATAGGATATTTCACAGAATCAGGACTCCTCTAAATATTGCTTTGTGTATTTCATCCTCTTAATGAAGCTTGGGAAAGCTGTAGAAGGATACATATTGACCTGGAGGAATTAAGAATCCTATGTATTTTCAGTAATATTGTCCTTGGCCTTTTTTATGCGTTCCTGAATGTTAATTATCTGTGGGTCATTTATTCTATTTGTATCTTGGAGGTTTGAGTAAGCTAAATGGTAAAGAGCTTATGTGAAACTTTCTTATTTCAACGGTTTTAGACTGGCTTTTGCTACATAAGTCATACTGAGAAAAGTATTCTGAAGGAGGATTTGTGTACAGATGTATGTTGATCTTTTGGAATGAAGAGATGAGAGGGAACTACTCCTTGGGATATCATCTAGTCCATTATTTGCCCAAAACAGGTTCATTTTTTATCAATAATATTCTTAACAGACACTTTGCTGGCACGCTTTTGAAAATTGACATGACAGAGGTTCTACCAACGTATTTAGTATTCTTTTCTAGTGCCTCTCTGTCCTTATGATTAGGAAAGTTACAGATATTTTCCATTTTGCAAGAGAGATACATGCTGAAGTTTAGCACTGACAGTAAGCAGTAAATGTCCTCTATGGAAGCATTCTCAAACCAAGAAAAATTTTTAAAGCTTACTGTAGGTGATGAGCGACTAGCATCCTGCTTCTTCCAGAAGACTCACATCTAATTATGGGATAAATATGAAAGGTGGCAAAGATTTTACTCGGTCCTTTCCTTATAGTGATTTCACCAGAGAAAATAAAGACTGGCCACTATCACCCAAAAAGCTGTATTTATTAGGCCATAAACTAGAATATTTAAAACTGCCAGTGAACAGAAAACACAGAATAAAAATTAAAAAGTTGTTATAGAGAAATCTTCCCTTGCGCAGTGTGTCCAAGGATTTTTCCTTCTACCAGGTTTTGCTCTATTCAAAACAGTGGCTTCAGTGTTGCAGCCAGTTCTACACGGTGTCTTCTGATGGCTGGGACATTTCTTTTCCTGTCTCTTCTGAGACCTGTCTATATGATTGCCCCCTAGTCTTCTGGCAAGCTGTAGACTTGCAGGTTCTGGAGGAGACTTTCTACTTTTCTTTGCTTCGCTGCCATGACTTTATATCTGGAAGTTTCTGTCCAGAGCAGATTTGGTTCCTGCACCTTCAACTGACACCTCACACCAGGAAAGAACAAAGTCCTTCTGCAACCCAGAAATTCCACTCAAATTCTTTCACCCTTATAAAAGAAATAAGTGAATTCTGACAAAAAGAAAGCAGTGGTGGACTAAATCAATGTATACTGTTTGTCACAGACCCCATCTTGAAATGACCATGCCTGTTATGAGCATGGTTACTCAATAGCAGTTACCAACATTTTATAAACATTGGATAAGAATATGCAATACATCAGACATACACTGATTCTGATAGGGATGGTCTCAGAGCCACATTAATGTACCAGTCTTCATTTCAAAATAACGAACAATTTGACATACTTTCGGAAGGAAACCAAGACTGAAGTGACAAAGGTGGGAATAAGTCTCACTTAAAGAGATTCACAGTCATGTGAATGTTTCCTCCAACAAAATGCTAGACAGACTTTGTGTCTGCTGAAGCAGTTGCTTGTAGCTCTTCACTTTAAATAATTTCCAAATTAACAATAAAGCTTTCAATAAATAAAGGGGAACTTCTGCTTGCTTTCCGACTTCTGGAAATAAATATATATGGAAAAGGAAATTATGCTAAAATAATAGAAATATGCTTTTATAGTTATTGTGTCCTTTGGCATATTCTTTGGTGAAGTTGTCTTTGGTCATATATCTTCTGGGCTATCTTCTGGATTTCTATATTCAAAAGTTTGTTCCCAGATCAAAAAGAAGATTTCGTATTACTTTCAGAAGAATGGAGTGATTTCCTTTGGCCCTTATTTCGCTATGTGATTTTTTAGACCTCAGGAACAACCTTGATACCAAATATGGAAGAAAGACAAAACATTTTTTGACTGTCAACTCATTCAGTGTTTCATCAAAGTTTTGTTCTTCCATAGACTTCCTATGTGGCCTCCAGCAACTTGAAGGCAATCAGTTCCATGAGTAACCATGAGTTAGAAGCTTCAACAACTTCGTGGATTTGGTAATTACCCTCCCTCTCTCAACGTTCTCTTGTATTATATATTCTGTGAGAGATTTTTGACCTACACAGACTTGCGCTTAAGACAAAAGAGCAAGTGTTAAGTTTGATAGAAAACCATTCAGTGGTGTCTCTATTATGCGTAGTCATTCTACCCCATATATCAAAGTGGATGTACATATAAGCACATGTGTAATAAGCTCTTTGTACTGTTAGCTAATTCATATATGCAATAACATCCAGATGACCTGATTAGCATCTGCTGTGTTGGATACTGAGCAGAAGGAGGCATTATCCCTGCCCAGCTAAGGACAGAAGCCAGCTAATCCAAGAAGATGAACAGCAAAACTGTGGGAAAGAATATGACAATCAATTTCTTCTATATAAATGGTTAAATGCTGGTTTTTTAAGCTTTTTAAGAAATCATATAAATATATAAACTTTCCTTGTTATTTACTTTGACCATTAAAACCAGATGAATTTTTACTAGTGTCATGCCAAAGGGAGATTTTACAGGACTAGAAGATAACAGTGATGGCACTCACCGATCCCTGAACTATAATTGACACTGGTTTGTGGAGTGTAATAGCCAAAACAGTATTGAGACAAGTCTAAAAAAAAATCATGAACAGTAACAAGGCAGTTCCCAGGGACTGTTTTCTGGGTTAGACATAGCCCAAGTATGCAGGTAAGGACTGGAGGATAACTGACAGTAAATACCCTTAACACACATTTATGAAAGTGTACATGAAAGACAGAAGGTTAAACTTACATATGAACTGAAATGTGCTCTTGAACATTACAGATAAATGTGCCAGTATAAATGGAAAGTAAGAGACAGATCATCCCCTAGTCTAAAGCGGAGACTTTTGATGTGTGTTTAGTGTTGTGCCCAAGAGCCGCTGGTACTGTAAAGCCTACTGGATCATCAGGTAGGGTGGCTGAAAGCAACACTTGGTGATCACTGTGTGATGAGTAACTCCCAGATTCAGACAGGACAGAGCAGTTGTGTTCAGAAGACTCATCTTGTACATTCACTGTATGTCTGCTGGCGTGATTAAAAGTGTTAAGTAAAATGGACATCAAAGACAGCATATGTTGTCTACAGTCATCAAATACTTTCTACAGCATAGATTTCCGAAGTATCCAATGGTAGCTATGTGCAAAATTGCCACTGAAGGTCACTGGGAGACATATGACTGAAGGTCTTTTGGATCTTTGGAAGTCTGTTTTTCTTGTTGTTTGTCTCAGTTACAATGATTGTTTTGAAGTTGTGGTTATGCCCTAGTGTTCTTCAAATCATTAGTTTTACCACTGCATTTATTAGGAGCAGAATGGGGAACTCGAGGAAGAATATTGGACAAGGTGTATTACTGTTTTTTTTCTGAGTCCTTTGCATAAGTAAGTAGCCTTTATTTTCTTCACTCTATCATCCACTTGCATTTTCTTCTCTTTTTCTAACTGACATTTACAGATACTGGAGAGTGAAGGCGTGAAGTTTTTCATTTTAAAAAGGTATTTAAAAGAAATATTGGAAATGTCTGCATTTCCTCTGCTGTTTTATTGCCTACAGATTAATTAATCCAAATGCACTTTTATTTTGAAAAACATTTTTAAAATGATTTCTAGCAGCCAACAGAACATTTGTGGGAGATCATTTTATGCACGGTCTCATTGCAGAAGTCAAATTACTATTCAGCAATAAATTTGTGGCAATAGGTATAATGAAAACACTGTTATTATTTGGGATACAGCTGTACGACTGGAGGTATTTCAATTACTTACGGAAAAGTACATTTTTTTAGACTTTATGAGACATGTTATTACTATACACTTTTTTTTAATATATTTTTGGGCAGGCTGGTTCCATACGAGAAGTCTTCTGTTTTGGGGAGTATACAAACATGGAACAAGCCAAAATGAGATAGTGGATTGTAAACCCATAATGGACACTGGAAAATGAAATCAGACATTCCATAATTTAAAGATATCTGCATGACAGACATGAAAAATATTGTGAAGGGGATAAGGCCTAAGTGATCAGTGCAAGGGTTTTTTTTTCAGTTTACTGTTCCTTAGGGTAGGATTTTGTTTGTACTATGCTACTTAACTTTTTGTCTCTTGTCACTTACCAACTAGGTCATTCTGCAAAGTTCTGTGCCAAGAATTTTGCGAAAATATATTTCCCTCTGAGGATTTATAACATAATTCTGTCTCATTAAGCCTGGTATTTTTCTCCTCATATTACAATATCCTCAAAGAGGAAGGAAATCAAACAGCTTGTCTGCTTGACAGGAAGGCACAAACTGGAAAAATTAGTTGCAGCAATTAGACAATATGATGATGCCAACTCATGTGCACTTCTAAAATGAGCCTAGAACAAAAGGGAACCACTTAAAGGGTCTGAAGATCCCTGTGAGGTGAAAAAGAAAAGGATAATAATTACAAATTCTAAGATATTCCAGCAACAATAAAGCAGTGAACTTTCATGATAAAAGCAGGTTCTCTGTGTCTTATTTCTGCCTGGTAGCATTGGCCTATAACAGTGTGACTTCTAAAGTAAAGGCAGGTGTTTTCTGAGCTAATGTGCAGTACAAATTAAAATATTTATCCATTTTTACCAGAGTGGGAAAAAATCCTGGAATATGATTTAATTCTCTTTGTGGATTCCTTCAACAGATATTTTAACTTAAATTTAAAATGTACAAAGCTGTAGTCTATTTTGTGGACATTAAACCAGCTATATAACAAATCTGAACTCCATGCATATGAAAACTCACAGCTAAATGAAGAAAGTTTCAATTGCCACAGATTAATGTGGGAATAAGAGAGTTTTAAAATAAATATTGGATTAATTTGATTTGGTGGTTTATTATTTAACAGAGGTAAACAGAAAACTGTAAAAGAGATGCTCATGATAGGAGTTTAGAGAGTTTTTTAAAAATCCCATATTTGGTTTTCTGAGGTACAAATTATTCAAATCCAGGAACTACAGAGGAGTTTCACATGCAGGGATGGGGAAAAGATAGAACAGAAAGAGACAGAAACTCGTAATATCCTTCCTTCCTTCATCCATTGTTCTATGATTGACTTTCTTTCTCCCTTTCCTCCTGCACTACTGTGTATTGTCTTAGTCTCAACTAATTCTTTATATGCATAATCCCTGGGACTGTGTATCTCTGCCCTAGAAATAGAATGGTGTAACATTCACCAGGGCAGCTCTCTCGAGCCAGCGTTCATTAATATGTAAGTCCGTGACTGCAGAGAAATGCATGGGAGGGCTGTGCAGCAAAAGGAAGGCTTTCACACAAATAAGCATATTCTAATCTCAGTTGAATCTTCTAGCAAAATCTCCTTTAGTAGGCTAAAGTAACTTTGCTGTCAGTAGGCGATAGTCAGCAGTCTTCTGGTTACAACACTATTTTGCTTGGCAGGGCGGATTCAGCAGCAAGGGCAGAGATCTCTAAACAGATTATATCTTTTTACTTTTCAAGCCTTTTTGTGTGTTCTGACCAATGAAATGGCAATATTGCATCTCAGCATTTCCCTTTACATAGAGAAATTAAAAGGAAAATAACAGCCTGCCAGTTAGGGCTTTTTTAAAGCAAATTCTCGGTATTTGTAAAAATACTCCTGTATACTAAAATTGTTCACTTGATAATTCCAGAACACTATACCTTCCCCGTAGCTTCCAGTTATCCCTGATCTTTAAAGTGGGATTGAAAAGATGAGAAGGAACAATCGTGACCTCCAGAGGATTTGGCAGAGCAAATAGTCCACTTTAGCTCCTAGAGAACATCTGTTCCCATCACTAGGAAAGGGCAGTTTCAAGCCCTGCTTCACAGAAGTTTCCCCGAAAGTTCAACCTGTGGTTAAACTACCACCAGCTCAAAGAAAGAAGGGCTTTTTTTTTTTCTCTCCCTGTCCTCGATCAGGCTTCTGCTCTGCGATACATGCACTATGCTTTAAGTTAGAGTGTAATCTAGTGCCACGTTTGTGATTTATAGGTCTGTTTGTCTCGTCCCTGTTTCCTATCTGTCATTCCTTAAAAAAAAAAAACACCTGAAAATTATGTCAAAGGTCAGTCTTTGCTGTCATGCTGGATAAATACTGACACATCTCCCACCTCTGACATAGCTGGTGGAAGTTTGCTCCTCACTGAGATTTATCCCATGCTCACCAGGTTTTGGGGAAGCTGTTCCTGCGGGCCAGCAGGACACACATCTGGTCCAGCTTCCTGCTTGAAGGAGGAGCTCACAGGATGATCCAGGTCCAGTTCAGGCAACTTATCACAGCTTACTTGTGCTGTGTGCCCAGGAACATGAGGGAACTACAGGCCCCTAGCAAACCTCTGTTCCACCAGGCTAGGACATATTTGGAAAAGCTGGGGTGACTTGTGGATGGGGATGGTTTACTGGAAAGGATACCAGACACCAGGCCTGTGTGAGGGAGAAGAAAAGAGATAAGGACCCACAGGAAGAAGAAAGTCTGTGACTCAGTAGAGATATGCAAATACAAGGTCTTCTTTCTTCCCTGCAGTGAGCTCTGATATGCTGAGCATAGGCTTTAGATAAAGACATAAAGAAGATTGTCAGTGTGCATGATGCACATTTATAGAGCAAATCCAGAGGGCAATGGACATGAAGACAGAGCATACCTTGCTCTGTACATGCAAATGATGAGAAAGAGCTGAGTGACTCATTCAAGTCGAGATCTCAAGGGTGAATTGTCATAACGTATCTGAGGCACTCGCAAAACTATGCAGCGTATCACAGATGCACACTGTATCATTACATACAGGCACTGATGAGAGATCCTGGGTTTGAAGCAGACCCCTCCATTTACACAGTAAGATTTCCACTAACACAGCACTGATACTTACATACCACACCCCCATCTTTTCTCACATTATGTTTACTATCATCTGCTTCAACAATATATGCCATCCTTCTGTTTGCCTTGTAGGCAAATTATGCTCTTATGACCATCACAGTAAAAAATTAAAATTCTAAAGCAGGATAAACTAATAAGTGGACTAGTGGAAGGGGCACCTTGGCGTTCACTTTAGCCACACAAAAGAAATGGGGCTTGGTAAAAGATTACCTTTGGGCTGGAATATCTTCAAAGGTACCACAGCCTCCCTTTGTCTCCTAGCACAGGTAATGTGTAATTTCTTGCCATAACAACTTTCTGTCTTTCCTGCTTCCCCAGCTCTTTTCAGCCTGATCTCTCCCTTAAGCATATAAAAAGAAAAGTATTAAACAATTGTTTTAATCTGTTCTCTTCCCTGAAATATGTCAGTGAAATACTGCCGCTTTTGTTTCTCTGTGTTCTAAATTTTAGACATTGCCTTAACAGTGAACCTTGTTTAAACAGAACAATTGACACCTGAGGTTAGCTGCTTTCGTTGTTCTGTTAGGATCTGATTCCATTGTCATCCAGCATCTCTGACTTACCCTTCTTAAAACTGAACTGATTTTTGTTGCTTATGTTCAAAATCCCAATGTGTTCAGCACAGACAATAGGAAGACCTACACAGCTTCAGACAGAAGTTCTCCTGTTGTCTACAGAGCAAAACAGTTCTTTAAAGGATTGTGTTGAGTGGATAATGTTGAGGAGATTTCTGTCACTTAAATCTGGCTGGAGTCCCTGGACTAAGCCTGTGTGATCTCTATCAATCAGCTCAAGGATCACCTTCAGTATCCCAGCCAATGTCTTATCTCTTAACTGATTCTGAGCAGAGCAAACAGACACTGTTGTGTGCAGTGTTTCTTGGTGAATTGGTATCAACTGACATAGTAGAGGTGACCTGAAGCTTCTCTGATATTGTTAAATGTTTTGCTGATGTCCTTTAAAGACCCTTTTGTAGGAGTGCCAGTGCAGGCTTTCAGGCAAGTGTTTGGCTCTAATTGGGGAAACTTGGCTTAGGTTTACAGAAGAAAATAAACCCCAAACCAGCTTCTACAAAACTAAATATAAAACATGAAAGTGGTTGGTACCTACCACATGGGTGCAAACATTTTGGGCCCTGCACTTGAGATGATCGTGTTCTCTGGACAGGGCCTGAGTTAGTCAGGGAGTTGAACAATTTCAGGCATTTTGATCTTGTTTCTTCCCCTTTGGATTGGACATTTGACCTATGTCTTTTGCTGGGTGCTCCATATCATCTTGTACTTGATGAATCTTTTATAGTCAGTGAATCATTTTATAAGCATTTCTAAGTCATTTAAGTAATATTTCCAAATAGATACAATTTCAGTTTCAAAGAAAAGAGAATTCAACTTCTGACAGATTGCAGACTTACATGCGCATGAGACTTTGCATTGGATGGGCACCTCTGGCATAAATCTTCTGGATGAAACGTGGACTGGACTGGCTTGTGTAAAGTTTATTGCTCTCTCATTTTATTCTTCAGTGCTGTGAATAGAAACTTTTCTTTCAATAGATAACAAAGATGCAGGGTAAGCATTTTTCTATGCATTTATATAAACCAAAAAATGTTTATCCTAGAACTGAATGCAGGAAAAAAGTGTCTAAAATATTAGCTTAAGTGGACCCATACACATGTGATTGTGAAATAAAGGAGACATTCATTACTAAGGAAATATATTTAACTTCATCGTCCTGCAACAACTTCCGAGGATTAATTAATGTCTTGCTGCATTTTGAAATCACTAGTTGGGCAGCACTATAGAAATGCAATCTGTTTTTTGTTATAAACACCTTCAGTTTGTGGATAAGCATCAGCTCAGAGGGTTGTGAAATAAAGATATAGTCAGGTGTTTGGATAAAGAAATGAGGCAGGTGTTTTGTATGGATTTTGTATTGTTCTGGTCCCACATCAAGAGGAGGCCAGTGCCTCATATTCACAGGGTTCAATATACTTCACTTAAAATACTTCAATTTCAAAAGATTGTTTAAAAGAGCACATACATTTAAAATAAATAAACGTATTTTGACTTAGGAGTTTTCAGGCCTAAAGATTTTTTATGGTATCTGTTTTCAAGGTTTCTTCATTCTTAGCTGTGCCGTAAAATACACAAACACGCAAACATAATACCTGTATAATTGTTCGTAGAAATATTCACAAATTTGAAGACACAAGTTGAATCCTGACTGTAGGAGCAGGAGGTTCATGGAGGATCTTCCTGAGAAGAGGGGTCTGGGTGTGTGGATTGAAAAATTCATAATGATCAGGTTAGGACTGTGCCACTTGCTGTTTAGGAGAAGAAAGACTGCATTTGATATCCATGAAATGTACAAACCCTAGTGGATAAGAAGAAATACTCTAGTCTCCAGGGCAGAGTACTGATTTCTTACTTCCCCATTGTTCCGAAAGAAAGTGGCGTAAAACAGAGGTGATAAAAGCAGTAGTAATGGAAGGACAGTGAGAGACAGAATAGGTTATTAAGGTGATTATTTGTGACTATTCAAAAACTAACATCACGAAATCCTTCTCCATCTTTTGGTCAGGTCAGCTACCTTGTGCTGAAGGGATACTGTGAATTTTCAAGGAATGCAAAATACTGTGTTAATTAGATCTATTAGAAAATGTAGACTTTGACATATTAAATTGTCTCCTTAATTATGGTAATCAATTGTTATGATTGTTTGACTAATGGCCTTTGTCATTAACAAAGCTAGGGCATGGCTGTTAGAGAAATACAGTGAGAATTAAAGTGTGTGATAGAGTCCAGAAAATGCACATATTCCAAACTCTCTTTCTCTTCCATTAAATATTGTTCAGATAGAAAGATAATTACCCCATTAGTCCCCTCCACATTAAAGAAAACCCTGAAATGATCCAGTAGGCCCAACACAGCATTCCCCAAACCATTGGTTATTATTATTTTCCTGTAGGTTAACATGCCTCTGCCCCATGATTTTACTTAAGCGTAAGTGATGGAGTGAAGCATTGCAGTGGAAAGTTTATTCCAGATACTTGTCCTTAATAATTTCCTTGCCTCTGATCCCATAAATCTAACTTTCTTTTCCCCACTGCTTTTGTCTAGAGCTGTTTACTCAGAATTTGACAGGGCTATGAGACCACGATAACCTGATTTTGTAGGATATTTTTTTACTTATTTTCAGGGACTAATACTTTTGAGGAAAGATAGGTGTTGAGAGACAAATGTCACATCTGAAAGTGTTCTCACAAGAAAAAAAGAACAGCCTGATTATATCACATTAGCTGGTGGGTAATTGTTTAAATGAAAGAACTTTCTTTTGGTGTACACCCCACACGGATATATGAATGATTCTTCTCTTCTGTTTGTCATTGTACTGCTTCTGATTATATTAGAAAAAAGGGAGACACAATACTTTATTTACTTTTTCTATACCAGTTATGATCCCCATTCATGGCACTGATTTTGGCTGGGAAGATCTCCCATGGTCTGTCCACATTGTGCGAAATGGAGCTCCAATTTTTTTTAGCATGCTGGATCTCCAGGCATTGCCAGCTGTATAGAGAGACATAATGAGTGACAGTGAGTACATGTAAACTTAGACAACACAAACATGCAGCATAGGTACTGGAGGAGTTATTTGATATTGGTACATATTTTAGTTTATTAAGAAAACAGAAAAGGTCCTTTCACTAAAGTCATTGGAAATGGCATAGGCTTTGAACTGAAGGCTATGTGTGACGATGCAGAGTCTGGAAGAGAATGCTCCTGACCATTAAATTAAATACAAAAACTCTGTTTGACTTCAGGGAATCAGGATTTGACCCTGGCTGACTATGGTAATAAATGAATCACTCTGTGTCAGCCTGTAATATGTATTATGTTAACATCCTTACTAGCCGTACATACGTGAGACTTGAATGACCAGCACTTGTTCATTGCTCAGATTGGAAGATGTTTTCATTTTTTACTTAGTTCTTGGTTTTTGGCTTTTGTAAATACTTCATTGTAAATCCCCAAGCTCCTAGAATCTTTTGATAATTGAGTTAATCTACAACAGATTTGTTTTGGGAGTGTTTCTGGTTCAACATTTGCTAGCAACAGAAGTTTTCCAAGGGCACTGCTGCATGGAGTTTAGGTCATTAATAGACTGAGGCACTGCATGATCTGTGGGAAGGCACCACCAATGTAACAGTTGCCAAGTCTGGCTTGTATTGTATAAACATGATAGTTTCTTTTCCAAGAACAGTTGGAGAAAGCTGAATTCAAATGGTTTTGTATCTATGGCAGATTCTTTCCCTAAGGCAATTAAAATATGGAAACAAAACATGCACTGCTCATACTTTTCTCAGGAGAGACAAAAGAGCATGAACATATGACAAATGTGAAAGTATCTAATGCACTGGTGGATAGTGGCTTTGAACTATGGTAGATAGCCCTGTATGAGAATCTAGCTATGAAAAAATAGCTGTAAGCTTAATAGCTAGTCCCACTATAATCTACTTCTACTTCCTTTCACGTGTAGGTGATTTGTAACACCATGCATGCTATAAATCTCCCTCCTGTGTTTTGTTGCACTGACAACAGAGTATTGCATTCTCTAACCATGAGTTTAGCTTTCATATATAATTATGGAACAATGAACACAGACAATGAGCTAAGAGTTTGGCATCTTGTTTGGTGATTATCTGTAATATTTACAAATGAGTTATGAAGAGAAGAGGAGAAACAAAAGAAGATGCTTCTGTGCTCGCCCACTGAAATCAAGGCCCAGACTAATCTTTAACATCATGGTATTGTAACAGCTCAAAATGGTCTCAATACCCACTGCTACACTCAAGGAAATCGTTTCTATTTCAGGTTCCTACAGCATAGCATGTCTTGTTTCTTCAGCAAAAGTTCCATCTTCACTCTGTCTGCTCCAGTACTAAGTACCAAATACAAGCAAATGTTGATTATCAACAGGGAAAAGCATCCACAACTCTAAGTCACTCCCATGGTGCAAACATTTCTTTTCAAAGGCACATTTAATTTCCAAATCCTAGATGTCAGCCTTTCCTTCTGGTATTGAGTGATTGTAAAAGAACTTCATGGAATACTGTATGATGTCCTTAACTGGCTATAGAGCCATTTCTCTTCTTTGCTCAGAACTGGGAAACCATGCCAAAACTCCAACAAGTATTCAATAATCAAGCCCAGAGTCTCTGAATGCTCTAAGCAGCCCTGAATTTAGCCTAGATTTTCTGCAGCACTACAAAATGAGGATGGCTTACAGCTCAGGTTGTTGGTTAAGCAACAGGAAATTAAGATTTATCCTTAGTTAATTTTCAGTAAGATTTACATGAATATGAGCATGCTATTTTTTGTGCAGCAGTTTGTTGTCTGTGAAACCAAAAGTGAATTCTTTCCTTACAGATGTGTTTTAAATACATACTTGGAGATGCTCAGATGTTGAATTAACTATTCCAGGAGTGAAGACTTTGCTAACTGCATTTTAATGTGGTATACAGTGAAAAATATATAAACATACTTTTAAGGAATCAACATTATTGTGGATAACAAGGTATGAAAAGATGGAGAAAAGATAGAATTTGCAAAGGAGACTGGAAAAAAATGACTTTTGTCATTGAAATTTTGATATGTTGAAGTACGTTCATTATAGACTGATGAATTTCAGTCACAGTTTGAAACAAATGCTGTGAACAGGTTGGATCACTGCAGAATCCTTCCTCTGGGCTCTAAAATCTGGGATGTACCCTAGAGACACACCAGTCACTCCAACCACCAGGACAAGTACTGCTGAAACTTTTAGCTTTCCCACAGCCTAGCAGGACGGCCACTGCTCCTCTTCCCCAGACAGATGTGGGCTTTCCATCAAACTCACAGTATGAACGGGAAAAAGAAATGTTGACAAGACCCTTTCTGGGAAATAATAAATAAACTAATTAGACTATATGACCTGTTCTCAAATATACTTCATTTTTTTCCTCCCTGGATTTCCATGATTTATTATTTTGGGATATTTTTATAGAAAAACTTAGAGTTAGATAGAAATAGCAGGACTTCTAACATCTATCTCTCGGAGCCGTCCACTTGAGTTAGAAATATTGCAGTCTGAGAAGTTCTGAGGACACAAGCTGGTAAACTTCTCCACTGAGAGTCTGTGGCTCTCTTTCAATGGATCACAAATAATTTATTTTCAAATGAGCAGAATGGGATGGTTTAAAAATTTTTTTTTGATATCACTTTTCCTTTCCACAGGAAAAAAACAAATCTGTTTCAAGTTGGGAAGAAAACAAATTTCAAAACTTCTGAATCACAGAACCACACAATGGTAGGGGTTGGAAGGGACCTCTGTGGGTCATCTAGTCCAACCCTCCTGCCGAAGCTGGGTCAAGACCTCTGTTGGTCATCTAGTCCAACCCTCCTGCCACAGCAGGGTCAAAAATATCTTAAACAGCAGAATGAGATATATAACTGTTCTAAATAATATAGAGTTGATTGAAAATGTTAAATATTATATTAAAATTTTAATGTTTGCTTAAGAACAAAACCATTGAAATTCTTGTCACTACCACCATTAATTTCCATCCATGTTTAGTGGTTCTTAATCTGTAATGTATTGAATAACTTGAAAAAGATCAAAGTCATGTGCTCCTAATATGAAATTGTGGATTAACAGACTCTGATGCTAGAATTCATGCTGAGCCAAGAGCTTGGGAACATTTCTACTAATATCCAGCAACTGCTTTTTTTTTTTAAATGTCTTCTGTGACTGCTGATATGACTCTGACTCACTGCAAACCAATCTTGTGTTTCATTGTTACTGCCATCATGGTGGTAGCAGAGAGCCTCATCTCCTGTGAAAATATTTACAAAGCTTTTAATTTTTCCTGAATATTCTGCTGTGCTGGCCTTCTGTTCGATTTTGGATGATAATGTATGATTTGATTTTTTTTTCCTACTTGCACAAAAGCCTCTTTACTTTGCACTTTCAGCGCTAAGGACGCTAGCTCTCATTAGAGCAAGGCTTCACTTTACAATTTGAGCTGAGACCCTCACATCTGTGGCGCTAAAAGTGCTTGTACATTTGCATGCTAATTTTTGCTTCATGAGGAACATTTCATGACTCTCCTTGGGATTTTTTTTACTTGTTCTTTTTTGCAAGACTTATTTTCTTTCAGATGTAAGCATAGAAAAGTAGCAGAGAACACGACTTGAGCAGCTTTGCTGGCAGTCTTACTACAAAATGGATGTTGCAAGCATGAACTTGAACTTCCGGTTAGAAAGGGTGTAGATTAAAGTTTGGTGGAGCAGGGTTAGAAAGTTTTTTCTGTGGATGGTTCAGGCTAACTCCACTAACATAGATTTTGGGTTTTTTTAGGTTAGAAAAGAGTCAAAGCAGTGTAAGTGATAACCAGGTATTAATTTTACCCATATCTGGAACTACCAATTACAAATCTCTCCTCAAACCTATTTAAACAAATAAAATTAGTTTCCTGAAAAGACAGAGGAAGAACTCTGTTCACCAAAGCTCTATACATCTGCAAATACTTCAATTCAGTCCCATCCAAGATTCCTTGGACTTCTCTTTTCAGACTTTATTCAGTGTAAAAGTGAGCACATCCCTACTAAGACAACCTTGGAGGGAACTAGAAAGCAATGTTTGAAGCTATCTGGTTTCAGAGTTTTGTTTCATGGGAACATGAAACAGGGTCAAAGACAAATGCTACTGATGCAACAAAGTTCATATTTTTAAGTCTGGACTGAGAGGAGGTTGGGAGCTCCCTTCTCATTGCCACTGCAAAGAACCAGGCTGTCTTTAGTTTTAAGAAGAGTAGTGAGTCTCAGCAGTCGAATGACCAGTAAGCAAAGGCCTTGCCAGCAGCCATTTATCCTCCTTTCACTTGTACACTGTGAGCAACAGCAGAACCCCAATTCAAAGCTGAAGGTCGTTCCTTCCAAATGGACCTTTGGCAAGTGGAGGGGCTGGACTTCTGTAGCTGCTGACCTTTTGAAAGAAGACCTGGGGAAGAAGAAGAGAGCAGGCTTATGCAGTTCCTTGCCAGCTGAATTTGTTATCACTCTGGACTCGGTTAGAGCAGAAGTATTTATTATCTGCAGCTGAATTTGAACGTAGCCAGAGAAAGCAACAGAGTGGGGATGGGCCCACAGGCTTCACAGGTTTCTTACCAGTTTTGACGCCATCACTTGCACAGAGTGTGCTCTTATTTGAATGTAATCATGGAGCTCCTACCAATAGAGTTGAATAAGGAACTAGGCAAAGATATAGGAAAGTCTTGGACTCAGATCAGCAGACTAGATTTCAGGAGATCTGTGTATTGAAACACATGTCCTGTGTAACCTTTGGAAAAAACAGAATTTCTTCCAATTGTGGTTCTCAGTCTTATTGTGGGGTGCTATTTCATCTGTTCTATGCTTTCTTTTTCATTTATTTGTCAAAACCATGAGCGATTTCTAAATAGGGGTACAAATTTCATCTGAGGTTTCCTGTCTTTTTTCTGTGCCCTACTCAATGGGATCAGGCTCCTGGAGACACGGACTGCCTGCTAGGCATTAGCAGGAATCATGGACTCTTGAGGCTTCTGGGCTTCTGTAATACAAACAAACATCTTTACAAGGTGTCTGTCAAGCCACTTTTGACCTCAGCCTGACCTGAACTTGAAGTCAGCTCCTCAGAGCAACCAAATTCTCGCCTACAAATACTTCAATGTTAAAAATTTATTGAAAATCCCTGAATCTGATACAAAGATCTTTCTCTTCTCTTCCCCCTTTTTTCCTGTGCCCTCTTGCCCCTCTCTCCTTAGACTCTATTTTGGGCAAGTAAATGCAACTTTTCACTGAAAAGCAATAAAATCCCACCCAGACAAAACTGATTTCAATTGAGTGACACAAGCATAAAACTGCAGTGAGTCAGAAAGTGAATTGGAAGGCACAGATTTGATGGACAAAGAAAGGCACATCAAATGAATGATGTAAATTGGATTAGAGTGATTGCTTTCTAAAGAACTTGCTGTCAGAATTATAGAAGAAGTACAAATGGAGCAAACACTGAAAATAATTCAATAGAGCAAGGAGGAAAATCATGTTATTCATCATCAGCCTTTTATCACTGAATTTGCTGAAATACGATTCAGAATTTGATTATGCTATATATATTTTCCTTTCTTTTGGCTTTTTGAAATGAATGAAATCTAATGGTTGCAAAATGGCAAGACTGTAGCACAGTAGGCCTCTGGGTCCTATTCTGAGATCTGGGACTCACTTGATGTGTGATTGGGAAAACTCTGTAATCATTTTGTGCTTCTATTTATTTACAGAGAAGAATAATTGAGCTTAACCACCTCAAAAAGCGTGCATTAGGCATGTTCTTTTTGTGTTTATGAAGTGCCCTGAGATTCTGCTATGACAGGTGCAAGTTCAAAATATTATTATCCCAATAAAAATGAATACATTTCAAAAAGTCAGTTGGAGGTGTAATTATGCTTATTTAGTATCAGGAAAAAGCAACTACCTTCCAAAAAGAAATAATTGTCTTTAAGGTATTTCCAGTTTAATATATCCTCCTCTACCCCTTCTTCCCCTACAATGGTATGGTCTGTAATTTACATGGTCTAGTTCCAAAATGTTTTTACTGCCCTGTGAAATTAAGACACCACTTTATAAGAAAAAGCCACTCAGTACCATGGCAAAGTAGCCAGTCAAGTGAAGCAGAGGCTTTCTCTGCCTGCACATCTTTCTCACCTTGTGGGAACCTGTCCACAATAAAATACACCTCATACATAAAAAGGTAAATAAAAATATAACCACTCTAAAAAAAATCTCCCATCCCTGAATCTAACATTGTTCTCTGAAGGTCTCTGTCAAGTGACAGAAGCTTTCTTTGACAAGATTTTTCATTAATCAGTGGCCATTAATGTCATGGAAACATACTGGCCTGTGATTCTTGGGGTGGGAGTTTGATTCAGCTAGTGTGGAAAGAACGAAAAAAAGAAATAGGGATGTGGAGGAGGAAATATATTAACTCAGAGTTTCATCAGACATCAGAGAAAATTGTCATGATTTCACCATTATCTCAACACTCACCTTCAGGTATCTGTGGGCAGAGTCACAGGCGACTGCTTTTCTAACTGCTGTATATAATGTTATGCACCAAGTCAGCTACCAGCACCATTGCTTACAACGAACTTGTAAGAAAAACAAATGCAAATATTACACTTTGTGTTCCTAATAATCTCCTGTTAATGTGGAGCTGGAGCGCATTGTGTAGGAACTGTTATTGGTGAGCTGGGAGCAGCTGTCTGACTTGCTGTGCCCTGTGAGTGCAGGATGCAGGACCCAGATGCAGTGTGTAAACTAGTGCGAATTATGCAATCACAGGCAGGGTGTGAGTTGAAAGAGTTGCAGAAGTTGCTCTTTTGCAAAACACAAGAATGTGAGAAAGCGTGACGGTGTAAATTAAAGAAGTCTCCTATATTAACCTGCACCTTGGCCAAGTAAGATGAGCCAACTTTAGACTCCTTCACACTCACTTAGGCTCAATCACCCACAACACTGTTCAACTTACCCTTTCTTGACCAATGTAATAAATATGTGACATACCCCACAACACAGCAAAATACCTTCCTCAAAGGAGTGGTCAACATCCACCAAATCCACAGGCTGAAATTACTCATGTGTAGCCTATGAGTAGCAGCTTTTTGCCTAGGACAAAACGTGTGTTGTAAGAATAGCCTGCCTAACACTTTCTAAGGATCTTGTGCAGGCATGCTGTGCTGGCTGAGGTGAGATGAGTTAATTTTCTGCTCCAGTCAGGAGTGCTATCATGATACATTTTGTGTGTGTGAGAGAGACAGAGCCTGACACTGGATTGTGATCAAGTTCTATTTGTCTTCTTCTGCCAGTGACGAGAGGAGATATGTATACAGCCTTTTCCAGAGATATGCCTTTTGTGTAGGACAGCATCAGAAAGCAAAGCATATCTAACCACATAATTACATCAGGCAGAGAGGGGCTTTCTGCTTTCGCACTGAAAACAAACTCAGTGGGTTATGTTCATCCTCCATCTTGACGATAACCAGCTTGACCTCAACAGTTTATTACAAAGAGCATGAATGAGGATCAAAGAATCTTTCTTTTTCTGTTTAAACATGCACAACAGAGGAGGACAGGGAAGTGGAGTTTACACTACTATTTTTATTGAGGTTCTGCACATTTATTTTGATTTTTTTACAAGCGGCTTTGTACCCAGATGTACACGTGAAGGACAAGATGTTGCTTTTTCTTTGTCAGGAAACAGGAACTGGCTTGTAAAAGCAGGCCAAGTGAAGAAGTGACAGCACTTGTACCCAATCTTCTCTTGAGGCTGGCAGCACTAAGCCTGGTTTACAAGTCTATCTCCACTCATCAGGGTGTGGGTAATGCAACTTTAATCAGCCTGTGCACAGTTTGGTCCCAAAAGTCTTTCTCAGTTCTTGCATCTTATGCTTCTGAGGCACTCTGAATTTTCTTTTGGTGCCAATACCTGTTTCCAGGAAGAAAACCAGAGGGTTCCTGGGGAGGTATTTGTAATACACAGCAATAAACAGAAGCATAAGGTGCATTAACTACTTCCAGAAAGGTGAGCTAGTTAATGGGATCTTCCAAGAAAGGTTCAGATTTACTTCATTACCTTGCCTTTCATGTGTACGTAGATGACACTTCAAACTTCTTCTGTTTACTCTTTCTCTCCCTCTTCCCTCATTGCCTTGAAATAGTTCACTTGTATGAAAAAAATAATGATGGCACTTTCTCAGATGGTTTAGTGAGAAACTGTGAAGAATGACTTTCAGATGTGGCACCCCATCCCTTAGCTCATGTAATTTTGTAGTTCACATGAATTACTTTGAGTTGATGCAGACAGAGAAAAAGTAAAATCAAGTTCGGAAGACAGTGGGTGGCACCTGAGTGCAACAGGAATTTCTCTGAGGAAATTGCATCTGGCAGGGTCTTTCCTACACTCCACAGGCCTGTGTGAACTGAGTGGTTACCCTGTGTGGTTAAACCCAGCAGTTGGCAACTAAGCACTAGACAGCTGCTCGCTCACCCCTCCCCTTCCCCTTCAGTGGGATAAGAAGGAAAATGCATGACAGTCCAGCTCATGGGTTGAGATAAAGACAATAACACAACAAAGGAATCATAGAATCATAGAAAGTTTTGGGTACTACTACTACTACTACTGAATATGCAAAATAGACTGTACACAATACAATTTTCTTACTATCCAATACTGATTTTCAGCCAGTCCCCAAGCAGTGATCTCAGAACCCAGAGCTCGTGCTTTTCGTGGATTTTGCAAAACTCCCGAAAAAGACCAAAATCTTGGAAAAGTTTGAACTCCTGGACAAGAGAGGATTCAAACTCATAGAAAAGAGAGAGATTCTTGCCCCCCAGCTAACCCCCATTCGTAAACTTAGCATGACAT
>Ga0181612_171090_pt1 | contig 22413 bp, 10 predicted proteins | sample HoacroProtozoa21_FD_119630 | JGI IMG/M metagenome (GOLD analysis project Ga0181612, IMG submission 119630) | Hoatzin crop microbial communities from Cojedes, Venezuel. Combined Assembly of Gp0051906, Gp0051904, Gp0051908
AAAAATGAATGTTTTATACACTAAGAAGTGAAAGCCTTTTTGAATCAGCCTCATTAAACTCTCATTATTTACAGATGAAGCATTTTGAATTATCCTTGTAATTTTTTTCTGCTTCTCTGTTTCTTCCATTATTCTTACCAGCAACATTTTTGTCATTTAAAGTGCCAAAATTTGTATTGAGTATTTAATTATCTTGACAGCTGATAACAAAATATGTTAAATAGGAAGTAGGTTGAATTATTTGAATAATTTCCTGAATTGCAACAGGAAAAGAATTAAAGTCAAACAGAACTCTCTAAATGAAACTAGGGAAGTAGAATTGCAAAGAGAGAAATATGTTGCTTTTCAATCCATTCACAACAGAATTAAAGTCTGATCCAAAGCCACTGAAATCAATAGGAGCATTTCCACTGAACTGTCCTTGGATCAAGCTCCTGATGCAGAAAGCAAGAAATCGAAGCTCCTTTATCTGTATTCACTGCACATGCAAAAATAAAGGACCACCATCCTGTAAGCAAGTGAAGACAAAGAAACTTGATCTTGCAGAAGCTACTGTAAATTCTGTTCATGTAGAATCTCACTAAATCTAATAAAAAAGTTTGAAAACTGTATGTTCAAACTTTTTACTCCTAACAGTTCAGAAAACAACTTTCTTGTGCTTTTAATCCATTGTCCACTAACCACAGAACCACTAATCACTCACAAGACTTTCCTTTACTCAAGTACCTTTTTAATCCATATGTTGTGTAGTAGTAAAGATCAAGAAAGCCACTGAGTTACCACAATAAAACAAGGTTATACTCCATATATGGAAAATACAATACATGTCTGAAATAGTATAAAATAAATGTAATTTAAAAATTTAATTTGGTGAACAATTAATGCAATCCATGACTGCAATATGGAAACAAAGAAACCACAAGGGTCTGAGGTCCAGGGCAAATTTAGCACAACACAATGACATTGGTGCAATGTTTTGATACTCAAGGAGGCATTTGTACATGAAATAACATCGTCCTTCACTCTGCGTTTTACTATATCCACATTTCAACAGATCCCTAAAGTTAAGTGTTAAGTCTGTTGGCAGTTTGTCTCTCTTCCTCAGTGTTACATACCTTATGCTCCTACCAATACAAGCCCAGATTCTTCCCTAAGCCCAAATTCTTCAAAGACTTAAATTTTGGTGGCTAGTACATCATTTCTGATAGGTTCAATTCTAAAATTTCTCCCAAAATTCATAAAACTAGTTATTGCTTCAGTGATACCACATTTAAACCTCAGTGTATTGTGTCCCCTGACATAAAAATCACAGGAAGAGAACACTGAGATTTTAATTCCCTTTTTCCTTCCAGAATCCATTTTATCTTCCAAGCCCACAAAAGCTATGATGCACAGTCATACATAGCATTTACTCACATGATTCGGAGGAGCACTATACCATGTTCACAAATTTAACTTCAGCCTGGTGGCACTAAATTTTGTAGTTTCCCTGTTCGGTCTGTGAAAGTAGAAAAGTGCCTTTGGTAGCATTTTAAGACCTGCCTAGCCCTATCTCTGTGTCAAAAATGCTCCAGAGAAATTTTGTCTTAAGGATGAGGATTCACACGTAGCGACTCCCACTCTTTCTTCTACCTTTTTCAGTATAGGAAAAAAGGAGCAGGTGTCCTATAGATTGTAGGGAGAATTTCCAAGGCAGCAAGTGTATAGAGCTCTGTCACAAAAGTCTTCTAATGGACTAGACATTGATGGCTTATTTCAAAGCTTATGGGCCAATTTTTAAGTCAAGTTAATTCATTCTATTACAGATTAATACATGTGAAACCATAAATTTTCTTCTTCCAGATACTTGAGTGATGAAACTTTACTGAAATGCATGTAAAAAAAATATTCTAATTTTTGCAGTAAAGAAAATTAAAGAACATACAGTCAGATCAAAGACATTTTGCAATTCTAAAAATTATTGTGAAATACTTGCTAAATGTATCCTCAAGGAATCACATCTCAAAGATGCAGATGGAAAATATTCAGAGATGGAAACATTATTTTATAGAAAAAGAAGTTTCTGCAGTTAAGATTTTGTGTTGGTCTTAACAGCAATGGTCTTAAAAAGCTTTAGCCTTTTACTCTCTGTATTTTAGCTATCTGCCAACAGATCACTAACTCTACCTGGAATATTGTATGTGGGAAAGGCCATAGATTTTAAGAGGATATTTGAAAGTTGGAGAGTTCAGGAACTGAAGAAATTCACTCTATATCTAGACAAACTTTTTCCAAAGGATGAATGTGGTTTCATACATCAGAAAAGCTGAGGTAACTTTTCTGTAAGTTATATTTACACTTTTAACTGTAACAGTGCATACAAGGGAGAATATGTGCAAGTATTTAACAGGTCTACACTTAAAGACATAAGCAGGAGACATAACTGGAAGCAGAATCTATCTTAGTAAAAATTAGAGGGAAGGAACTGGGTGGTGGGAGGAGGAGAACTTAACAGGATTCTTGTGGAGCTAGGTATGAAGTGACAGATTCTCAATCCCATAATAGATTTGGACAAAAAGAGACAATTTTAAGAAGCACTATCTGAAGCAAATCCAATTAAGAGAGGTCCTTTCTAGGCGAAATAGGTAAAATGAAGTGGCTTGTGTTATACAAGTGAGACTATACAATTAAGCTGTATCTTCTTAGCCCTGTGATTTAATTGAATAACCCTTTCTATTGTTAATTTATTTGACAAACTATTGCAATGATATTGAGAATTATAGCTTTGGAGAAGAATTTTGCAACAAAACAATTATACTCCTCTTTGCAAATGCTCAGCACTACAAAGACAATGGAAACATATGAATAGAAAATAGATAAGATATACTAATATATACACAGAAGTGTTTTCTAAGTCAAGTGCATGTCCAGAGCTTTGACAGTTCTTTAAATACAGACATTATTAATGTAACCTTCTGTACTGCTCTATAAATTATGTTATGAGCTAGCATGTCGAGGCCTGCTTGGAGATGGCTTAATCTGTAGATCATAAGACATACAAGCTCTAATATCTCCTTTAGAAATATTTGCATTTATAAATACTTCTTTCAGAAGTTCAGTTAGCTTTTGGAGTCCGTTAGAGTTTTGGAGTCATTTAGTTAGATTTTGGTGTTAAACTCTGGAGCCAAACCTATTTACAGAGGGCTGTAATTAACATATTTATGGCACAAATAATTTGAATTTTTCCCTATAACATTCAAGGGCTATCTCCATCATATTAATGAAAGTGGATGTCACAAAACGTAGAATAATGGTCATGTTTAAAATCCAACCAATATTTATTTTATATTGTATTTTCTAAAAATACATTTTTTCATTAGCATGAAAATGTACTGATTAAACTATTTCAGTTGTATCTGAACATGCCAAAATTACAAATAAAGTCATTTATTGTAGTCTGAACTACCAAGACCTGCTGAAATTTGTGACACTTCTTTTACCAGAAAAGAGAACATGGCTGGAATAAATTCATTTCTGGTAATCCATCACTATATACACAGATTAAAATGCAGATGAGCAGCTATATTTAACACAAGAAAGCTGATGGTATTTGAATAGAGGTTGTTTTTTCTCTGTAGGCCTGATACTCATATTATGTTTTAGTCCAAGGTAAGGAAAGAGCTTTACTCATTTGTAACCTCTAACAGAAACTGAAAACCGTATACTAACACTCAGCAGTTCCAATCAGGTCTTCTAAAGCACTGAACTGTGGATTCAGAAATACATATTGGCTAAAAAGAAGATGACTTACAAAATGTAGTCATTTTCAGGTTAAGGTGCTAATGAAGTGTATCTTATTTATGCAGCTATAGCTGAATCCTAAAAGGTGTGACACAAACCAGTATCTTTCCTTGTCTCGCACAGTAATTTCTGGCACTGCTCACAGGGTTACAAAATCACTGATCAGCTGGAAGGAACCTCTAGAGTTCGTCTTGCCCACCCTGCATGCTGACAGCATCAACTAGAGAAGGTTTCCCAGGTCAGGGTCTAGTCAGGCTTTGAGTATCTCCATGGATGGACACTCCACAATCTCTCTGGACAACCTGTTCCAATGCTTGACCACTCAGACCATAAAGAAATGTTTTTCTTATGTTTAAATAAAATATACTGTATTTCAGTTTGTGCCCATTGCCTCTTGTCCTTTCCTTGGGCACCACAGACCCAAACATTCATACACATTGATAAGATTTCTACCAAGCCCAAATGAGCAATACCTTATTCACATGAACAAAAAGACAAAATATCTAAGGAGTCAGAATTGGGGTCAGAGGGAGCTGTATCTATAGCAAATCCAACAAAATACATCTAAAGGAAAATTCTGGTGAGATGAATGAGGGCAGATTTACATCACAGTTCAGAACTATAGATCTAAAATAGACTAGCATAAAACCACAAGAATTTTGTATTAAATATTTACTGTTATTAGCAGTTTACTCTCTTCTTTATATGTCAACTAACAGTAGTGATGTTTTGATCCTACATAATGTGTATAAAAATTTTATTTCTGACTTCTCGTTGACTGTGCACTAGCTGTTCGGCTAGAAGATCAACAAAATGTTATTGTTAATGCATTTTTATTTTAGCTGTAAATGTGACATCACAGGCTAACATAATTTGAAATATATGGAAATATGCCAAAATTAAAGATATGCATGTTAAAACATTGTGCCTAAGGATAGTGGACATTAAAGATGAGAAACTTTTTTAAGAATCTGACAGGCAGATTTCAGTTTCTCCCATCCCATCTCTCAAATTCACATTATGTAGAAGCCAAGTGTTAGAGATGCCTGAGGATATGGCTACGTTGGTTCACTTGCCCCTTGCCTCTGATGCCCAGGATGGCCATGAGTATAGCATTTGTTGTGAATACCACCTTGATTTTGACCTTGCTGTTAGACAGTAGGCTTTTCAATATGTTGATAATAACCTGACCCAAGCTTTGGAAGCGTTATCCAAGTATGTGTCAGGAAAGTGGAACTGCTGGCGCAGAGGAAAGGTCAGTGAACTCTACAAATCCTGTATAAAGCAAGATAGGAGAGTGAATATGCTTGTGTCTACAAATTTTCTCCTTTCTTGGCTGCAGTGGAACTTGTGTGTTCCTGGGTTCTCCTCATGTTTTTCAGAGAAGCCCACAGCCTGGAGGATAAAGATTCAACAGCATGCCCACCAACATCAGTGCCAAAAGAAAGGAGCCAATGTTTCAGAAACATTAGGATACAGGAATGAGAAGTTGAGAGGTTTGGCAGTGGTGATTATGCGTTCAATGTGGCATTCTCATAAGTGATATCCAGGTACAGCATAGCTTTTCACCTTTATTCATAAAACTGAAATAAAATATTTTCTTTGTGCCTTAGTAGAAGTACTGAGAATACTTTTCTAACACCACAGTTTTGTAAGGTTAAATATCAGACTGTCTCTATTCTATACTTCATGTATGATATGTATGTTTTTAATAAAAAATATTTTAATCAGAGGTTTATATCTGTAAATAAAGAGCATAACTGTCATAAGTAAGTACACATTTCCATGGAGCAGTATCATGTTCAGTGGATGGAATTATATAGCTTTTCTAATGCAAACATAATAGAGTGAAACCTTAGAGTTACCCTGTCTAGACACGATTAAACATAGCTTTTTGGTTCGTTTTGTTTTTTACTTTTTACACTGAACTTCAAGCCTGTTTCTAAATAAACACTTTTCAATGTCAGTTCAATAGGGAACGTTAAGACAAGTCTCAAATGGGGAAAAAAATTACTAACAGAGTGTTTAATCAGTCTGGTGACAAAATGGCTGGACAACACATCTCATGGTGTTGTAATCATCCATTCTCTCTTTTTAATTTCCTTTTTTTAATTGCTATTGTCTCATCATTCACTTGAAATTAGAGCTCATCTTATTGAAACTCTCTTCCTGAACTTGGATTGGATTTTGAAGCAACTCAGAGATGGATGTCTCTGTCTGAATCATGCCAGCCTGTAGTTCTGGGTATGGTTTTTTTTGCGCTCATTTTAACCCAAAATATGATTTACAGTTTTCTTGCTAAACAAGAGAAATCAGAGAACTCTAACAGCTGTAGCTCATGTCATATTCCTATAAGATCTAGTACTAGTACAAAGGAGTAGTTTATTTAGAAAGTTTTGAAGTATACCGTTGGGTCCTGGTGCTATCTCCCTCTCTGTCTTTCTGAAATGTTCTCTTAACACCTTCTCTTGGAATAAACAGGCAATACATTCCTTGAGCATCTCTGGAATTATCATTAGTTCTCTTTTAACCACTGGTAAATGACCAGGTACTGGAATGTATGGTGAACACACTTGCTACAAGAATACCAAATTAGTCATCATATCAATTATCAATCGTCTATGGTGTAAGTTCATTTTAAAAAAAGGTGGTAATTTTGTAGATTGTGCTTGAGAAAAAGCATAGCAGTTGGTTTAACAAGGGTGGGCACTGTCATGAAGAACAAAATGCTTTTGTACATGGGCAAGAAATGAACCAGATTTAAAGAAAATGTTGTTATGATTCTCGGTGATTCATATCCTTCTTTACAACAAGAAATAAATAAGTAGAAGATAGTATTATATGAACAACAGACAAATGAAAGTAAAAAACATGATAAATACTCTTACTCTTTTTTGCTTCACCACAAGCTTGGGATGACTAAGAATTTGTACTTTTTTTCACTTCTCCATAAACCTAGTATGATCTAAACCACATCATTTCCATAATCTTGAACAAAATACTATGCTAGCCTTCAAAAATCATCAGTTTGATGACTTTCCAAATAATGGAGGCACAAATGTGTATTTTTTAATTTTTTTCTTGCTTTCCTAGTGAGCCCAAGGTTTTGATAATTAGTCCAGGGGTCACACAGATACTCACAGACAACTCCAAGCCCTTTCTTAATTTGATATGTTGCAGGAGTCCCTAGAGTCATTTACAAATTTATGTTCTGTCTGCCCACTTCCATTTATAATTACAGTTTGTGGGTTTAGTGTATATTTGTTTTAATGGTTGTCTGTTGTCATATAAAGCATACACTGAAGTAGCTTTATGAAGTCTGATGTCTCCGATAAAATATAGATATAGTGTCCCATACCAACTAAAAAGCAGTAAAGTGTTTTTGAAGTTCTGAAATCTAAAATTGCATACATGAGTTATAGAAAACATTTTAAATATGCATCACTTGTCATGTATCCATATGACATTTTCTATTAAAGATGCCACTTCCATTATTTTTTATTTTAACTGAGTGGTGATCTGCAGTTCAAGTATCCTGTCTCTGATTATAATGGATGGTCTTACTTTAAATGAAAATTTGCTCCTGTCATACGGAAATCTACTATTATTACATTCTGTTGAAATAATTTATTAACATCAAGTATGTTAAATGAAGACACAGTGGGTATGGGAAACCTGTTTTTTTTTAATTCTACTTTAAGTTCTGTTTTCTTTTGTTCAGAAGTGTTGCTAGCTATGCTGGAAAATAGTTTACTGCTCAAAGCTTCCAGAGAAAATAGAAGAGAAACTGTTTGATATCTATGTGAATGTTTCATTAAGGTTTCTTTCAGATTTATATTATTTTGAATTGCTATTGACTCCATAGAAATTAAAATTAGATGTTCCAAGTTATTAACAAAGTGAGCACTCTCCAGACACTAAAACTGCCTAAAAGTCAGCAAAGATTTAGAGTACAATAGTTTTGTAAACAATTTTCTATGTATTATGTTAGGCAAACCATACTGTACAAGTTCATTGGTTTCATATCACAGTTCTCTTACTGTAAGTAAATTCTGCATAAGCCCAGCCTCCTGCTCAATCCCCTCCTCAGATGTATTGGCAGACTGCTATCAGGTCCCTCCCAAGCCACCCACTTTCCACTTCTCAAGCCCAGTTCTCTCAGCCTCTCCTCACAGGGCAAGTGCTCCAGACCTCAATCATCTTGGTAGTCCTCTGGAATTTACCAGTGGTTTTCCTGTAAACCATACCCAAGTTTTCTTGTAAACTGAGACCCAGACTGCACACAGTACCAAAGTGTCAAGGACCTAAATAAGGCTTGCCACGTACAGGGGGACAATATTTTTCCCCAACCTACTAGCTCTGCTCCAGTGAATAGAGCTTCAGATGCTGATGACCTTCTCTGCAGCCAAGAAACACTGTTGGCTCATGTTCAGGTCACTGCCTTCCTGAGGCCCCCAGGGTCTTCGCCACAGAGCTGTACCCCAGCTAGTCAGTCCCCTCCCTTCATTGTTTCAAGGGAGTCTTCTTTCACAGGTGCAGGACTTTGCATTTGCCCTCGTTAAATTTCATAAATTTCTCGTCAGCCCAATCCTCCAGCTTCTTGAGGTCCCACTGAACTGAAGTCCTGCCCTAGTCCCCAACAAGTTTGGTGTCACTTGCAAACTTAATGAGTGCAACTTGATGACACTGCAAGTGTTGACGGATTAGAATGTAATCCAAAAAAAGGTGTTTCATTCCTTTTTTAATTAGCGTGGCTTTTTTATATGTGAACAAATCCTGTTGTAGATTACAGATGCATTAGCCCATCCTGAGGTTGTTCCATAAGCTGTGCTCCCAGCTGTTACGTGTTCTTTAGTTCACTTTGATTCTTCAGATGATGTTCTGGGACTATATAAGCTACAAATGTAGTTTGTTTTTGTAACATTTCCACACAGAAGTGGATCCATTGGTTGTTAAACTAAACTCTTCTAGAAAAGATTTCTACTGATTAAAAGCAGCCAAGTAAAAAGAAAAGCTATTGATACTTTTATTTAAGAACTAAAGCAGTTAGCACAATCCAGCCACTCCAGGAAAACTTCTCATACAGGAATCTGCTTCAGAACAAAGGGTCACAGGAGCCTATGAAGAACTCTGAATTTCTACATTTTCAGAGAAATACTATTTTATAGTTCTTTCCAAATAAATGCAAAATAGTAGACTTCAGATATAAGAAGACTGAAAATAGTAAAGTTCAGATCAATATTTAGAGTTAATTTCTATGCTGTCATTGCTGAATTGTGCAAGGAAAATGAATGTGACTTTAAATATCATTTTATATTGATTTAAATCAGAAGTAACTCCACAGAAATCTAGTTATGACAGTTTTCAGAAAGTGAGTGTTCATGCATCAAATTTCTCACAGTTATAAATTATTACAGCTGACTGATAATGCGGAAGAATCAGAGTAAAACAGAATTAAGCACCGTACCTAATAACGTTCTGCAATAATAAATAGAAAAACCCTTTGTAATTATTAAAATATATAAATATTTTATATGTATCAAACCTATCATGTTGATTTCAAAGTATAGAAAGAACTATAATAAATGATCTCAAAGTAAACTCATACCAGATGATACATTGGCAGATCTCAGTATCGAGTTACACAACAGAGCAGGAAAAAAATCTCATTATACAGCTACTGTTATAAAAAAAATATTTCTTGTCTCTGAATATATCTACATGAAAAATCATTATCTACACAATTCCCTGCAGAAATAAGAACCTAAGAAGAGTAAAAACACCACAAATAGAAGATTTGTCGTTCAGCAGTCAATTTGAAAATTCCAGGAGGACTGAAATGAGTTTAAATAATAACCTTATGAAAATTCTTCATTTTTTTAAAGGGAAAAAATAGGTTTTTTCTGTAGGCAAGCTCTGGTATCATAGTCAATTTGTTAAACTAGTCTTCAGTTTTTAGTAGGGGTGGGAAGAAGGAGAAACTGGTGACATTATGTTAAAAAAAAGGGAACTTTCTGCTGCTCTGTAAAAATCAGGAAATGAAGAGCATCTGTATTCTCTGTGTGCCATATTTTTCATGCTCTTCTCTTAACCTGGTCTCATTTTTTATCATGAATAAATAAATAAATAAAAAACAATTAGTGTATAATATCTGCTCTCAGGAGCTACGAAAGATACCAGGTGGAGAAATCTTGAATCCTTAAAAGATTTTTGACTGAGGCACCAAATAGAATCAAACAGCAGTTTTAATTTCAGCCATCCTCATTCTTTCCCAGTTCCTAACACCTTCTTCAGTTTACAAGTTTGTATTTCCCTAACCAATCTTCCGGCGTCTCCCATTCTCTCACCAAGAAAGAAAGACACTGTTTTCTTACTTTTTTTTTTTTTTTGACAAATTTCATAGCTGAAACCAATCCAATATCACAGTAAAGTTCCAGCTGGGTAAAGCCCAATAACCCAGATGGGGTGTTTTCAAAGTATCCTTTCACTATGTTTTTTGTTTCCACAATCCCTAGACCAAAACTCCATTTTAACTATCAGAGGAGTATGTGTGATTGATTAAAAAATATTTATTTCTCTGCTACATGTTAAGCTTCATCTTAAATCAGGATCTGCTGACATTTCGTGTATAGTGCCATAGCTAGCAAGTAGCAGATAGTTTTGAGCTTGAACACTGTGGATTTTTTTCCCTTTGACTGCTAATTGAAGTCCTTTTCTGTTGAGAAGTCTGTTTCTTAAATATGACCCCAGGGAAAAGGAAGTTTCCCTAGAACTTCACTAGTGACAAAAGTTTTTGGAATACAACCACTTATGTTGTAAAGTCATGTAGAGAGGCTAAATATCTTATAAGAGGTTATACAGGACAATAAAAAACATGCCATTCTATGAGTTTAAATGATGATTGATAATAAATCCTAGAGGCCTGCATGCCACACCTGAGTATCACAGCATGATACAGACCAGTACCAATAACAATAAAATTTTATTACTCAGAATTTTTTTTGCTACTATAACATCATTTTTGTGTTCTTCCTCTCTGCAATTCTAAATTTTGACCTTCCATATTAACAATTTTATATTTGAAAAGTGCAGTGCTAGACAATTCTAAAAATAAAAGGCGGTGAAAGTTGTGTTGTTATTAATACAAAAGGTTTCATTCCAAATTTAACGGAACACCAAATTAAGCAGAAATGAACCAAAGACAGGGGTAAGGTATGACAGTATTGTTTCATCTTAAGTTGGAACGATGGGCAAAAAGGATCTTTAATTATGTGTATTTCATTCTTAATCTTTTACACATAGTTAGTTTTTATCTTTTTCCATGCATAACTCCTCGGGCAAAAAAATATCTTGGAATTAAAAACCACATTGAATACTGAGTTTTGTTGCTCTTGGTGGGAGAAGTACTCTTAGAATTTTGAGTACTAAAGGAAATGTCAGCTAATTCTATCTAAACCAAAAATGACTCTTTAGCATCAACCTGTATAAAATAGAGGAAATCTCCCTAAGGAGGGAGTTGCAGTATTGTGGTCAGTACAAATAAGTATATCATTCCCCAAACTTGTTTGCCACAGAATACTGATTTATGGCATCAAATGTTTTTTGAGGTTGATAAAGAACTATATTAGAATAAAAGCATGAAATGAAAGTAGCTCTGAAAAGTTTCTCCCATAATCTTTGCCATACGAATTCTCTTGAGAAAAGTAAAATAAATCAGTCACCCAGAAAGTAAACACTAGATAGTGTACAATACCAAATAACAGCACCATTTGGCAAGTCCATGAAGGGCCAAACTTCTGATTCCTCTGCTGTCTGAGTTTGACAATGAATGCAGTCATGCTGTATTTTTCCCAAGAGAGGTAAACTAGTTGACTTAAACTCAGTCAGGTTAGTTCCTAACACCAATCACTTTGCATTATGGGGACAGAATTAACCACTGCAACTAGGGAAGTGAAGGGAAATTTTCTTTGTTTAGGCAACTCTCAACTAGTTCATAGCTCCTTTAATTGCATGTCAAGCTAATATTTACATTCTTTACTGCAATGTGGTGTAGAGATAGATACCACTGTCACTGAAAATGTGCCAGTTTGAGTGCTGGAGCAGTTTAGTTTCTGTACAATTCATAGCATTTAATTGACCCTTCTGAAAAGCAAAATGGTGTATCCGAAGCTTCACTCCACTACTGTTACACAGTTCCTGGCACTTAAAGCCAGTAATTCAGAATCAGTTCAGAAATTTCTCCTCTGGATCTCTGCATTCAGCATTGACAGACTCTGCCCAAATTTACACTGATTCTGGGGCTCCCTGAAGATCTACTTTCTGATATTTCCCAATATATTAAGAATATGTAAAAATCAGAAATAATCTGCCTTATATGCTCCACATAACATTTAAAAAAAAAAGACAGAAAAAAAGCCTTAAAAAACACATAGTCTGAACTGATGGGGAGGAAAAAAAGAAAACACAAAAAACCTTCAAAACCCTCTACAGTTTAAACCAAATTTTTTAAGTGACTCCTGGAATTTTGTTGTTCTGAATTTTTAATTTCCACATACTATGCATTATCACTCAGGACCTTTTGCCCCTTCATGAAGTGTGGATACAGAATTCATCTGCTATGTATGTTACTCTCTCATATCAGACACACATACCTAAGCAAGTAACAAAGTGGCGGGAAGCAATGACACCTTATCTTCTCCTAACGGAACGGGGATTGCTTGGAGTATCATCATTACTTTTCCTGTCCTGTTTCCACACCAGAACACGTTCACTTAAATCCTCAATAGTTAAGATCCTGATTTCTGTTCATTTTATCAAAATGTGGTTTCAATGTCAAGTGAGAAACAACAGATGCTAGATGGTTTAATTTCACTAGGTATAGCAATATCAAAAAAATGGAAGCATTTACTAAGCACAGCATTCATACAGGCATTTCCTGGCTGCAGTCCAGTTCAGCAGGCCTTAATTGTCTCAACAGAAGACATATTCAAATTAAAACAGAAGTATTATTCAAAACTTCTGATTTTGACACATTATGATGCCTTGTGACTTCATAGTCCTATTATTTCTTCATTAATACTATCTGATTTGTTCTTGTGACCTGACAGTTCATCTTTTCTCACTGTAGTGATCTAAATTATTATTTAAAAATTAGTATACTTGAGTTATTGTGAGAGTTCAGCACATTCCTCAGACACGAGTCTGCATTGCCACTTGTCTTTTTTAATCTGTTACTGCATTTGAAGTTATATATATAAGATACGCAGTGCAGTGTGCTTGTATCTTCAAAGCCAAGAGTGAATTCTCACACAAGCATTTCAAAGAGATTATCAGGAGCAAGACTGGACAAGAGTAGAAAATGTGGGATCTTAAACTCTTTCTCCTTCCTTTCATCTCTTTTTCTCCATTCGTTTGTAATAATTGAAAAGAGCATGGGTTTTTTTTTAACAAATGATCAAAATTTTTAGAATGTTTTGCAACATTCAAAAACTGGTTGCCTCACTACTTCACTTTATAAAGAAGGTACTGCTGACTCACTCATATCAAACATTCAGTTCAGATTAACTGCAAATATACTGTATTTAATGATGAATGCTGAAATGGTGCATCAGGTCCTAGTAGCTGGCACACAGCTATGTGATTTCCTTTTTCTTTGCTTAGGACTGCAAGTAGAAGTGGGTGAAGATACTACTTCATACACAAAAATGAAAGTGACTCTTTTCGAAGAGACATTGAATCATGTCTATGGTATTGTACAACTGTAGAGAGAAAAACCAAACTCACTCAACAGCAAGAGGCAGGAGTACTATTTTTACCAAGTAACAGATTTTAGTCCATTTGTTTAGTACTTTCCAGGAAGATACTAAAATACGATACTGATAAGTGTTTAAAAAAAAAAGAATCAGAATAGAAAATTCATGTAGAAACTTATAATTTATTGGCCTGTAAAGAAAGTCTTTTTCTAGGCCAATCTTTCACATTATAATTCGGCTTCATTATGGAGGATTGGACTTTAGTGTCAGTTTTCCTGTCATATCAGCATTCGTGGATGATATATGCAGGCAGGAATAGTCCAAGATGACTGTAGTCTTGGAAAATTCAAGGAGCAGTAATAGTCATATTACTATTACTGATATCAATGGTTTCAAATTAGATAGATTGAATGATTCACTCTACTTCTCCAAGCTAGATAAATACACTTTGAAAACTACTATAGAAACACAGGTCCCATTTCCGGTGTACTGACCCAATTAACTGGAAAGGCGTCATAAAGAGCATATTATCCTTCCCATCCCCTCAGTTAGCTCAGACTTTCGAAGGATAAACTTGTTCTGAAGACAGAGTGGAAATTTTGGTGAGTGGTGTCAATGTCTTGTTAGAATCATACATTCGTGAAACTGAAAATGTGTTGGTCATCTTCAGTTATTTAGCAGGCCACATCTTGCTATTAATATGTTTAGTAGTGTACATATTTAAAATTCACAGGAAAAGCTGGATGAGTTTAAGATATTGTCATAGGATGGTTATAGCTTATTGTTTAAAAAAACATATAGGCAGCAAGATGCCAAACACCTAGTGAAAGCAAATGCTGAGGCACACCGAGAAACATTGCTCGTAAGAAAGTGTTCTACTGTTTGGATTTCCTTTCTGTTGTATCAAATGATGCATGTAGATTTAATAATTTTCTCTAATGGATCTTGGTTCAGCAGAAATAAATTGCTTAATGTAATAGTGTTAAATAGCAGCATTCAGTTTAGTTAAGGGAACAATGTCTCATATCATCCAACCAGCCAGAGAATAACCTCATAGGAAAGGAAATGTCATTGCTGATCATAGAACTGCTGTTATCAGTAAGTAAAATGTAGTTTCTGTGTGAATAGAAAACAGGTTTAGATTTCAGTTTTATCTGCTTTTAATCTGAACAGCTCTCATTGCACATGGCTGCTATACTGAAATTTCATTCCTGCATCAGTGCCTCATAGGTTCTGACTGATTTGTAGACCCTTCGTGTGTAGTTGTCCCATGCATATGACTCCAGACCACACACGAAGTCACGATCAATCTATCAGTCATTAAAACTATGCTAAACTCAAAGTATCACCTCTAAAGATTTTTGAATTTAGACTTCTTAGTCCTATTCTTTTGTATTCTATAGCTAATTTAAACTAAATTAAAAATAATCACATATAAATTTCTGCAGAAACTGAAAAGATAAATGTATGTAAGCTAGGTGTTGAAATATCAAATCAGACCAACCTGGGGCAATCATGTTCTGCTAGTTGGTTGGTTGGTTGTTGGATTTTACTTGGTTTAAAAACTACATAAACAACACTTCAGTGTCTGATAAAATAACACTTCCATTAAGAAAACATAAAACATGACATACAGAACATGGGAAAAAAGCACATTGACTTTTCAAAAGAGTCACTAAATTGTTTACATTTTTCATGGTTTAGAGTAAACCTGGATTTTGAATTTTTGGCCTAAACATATTTTAATCCTGGCTTTGATAACACTTCAGTATGTGTACTCTTCTTCGATCCCCCTACCAACAGAGAGCTGTTGAGATGGATAAAATGAGCTAAGACCAGAAGGAAATTTCTTTCTAATATTGACAATTACTTATGCAAAAAGCAGGTGGTCCTCATTCTGATACAGATTAGAAAGATCATTACTGAAAAGCAAAGGGGAAGCAAAAGTTTTCTGAACGTTTTCAGCTGAAAGTTTGACTGTATGATGACTATGGTCATTTTCATTCTTCAGAGTGCAAGTGGCTAAAACCTGAGCCAAGGCTAAAAATTACATTTTGATATTGAAAGAGCAGAGACGAATTGGAAATAGAAAAACTATGTCTATTTGCACCAGTTATTTAAATGAGTGTAGAAAATCACAAAATAAAAACCCCTAAGCTCCGGCATAAGCCTTATTCTCAAACTGATCTTTCCCTTGGAATAAGGCTTTACCACTGCTGCTAGAGCACAATCAGCTCTTCAAAGACCTCAGTGAACTAACAGAAAAATCTTTTAATTGATTATTCTGGAATACTGTGGGTACTTCCTCTAGATTTTTTTTAAAACAATAGGCAATGACACTTTCCCTAATGAGCTGACCTACAGATCCCCATAGCATTTTACACCTGCTGACAGAATGAGAAACCAGAGAATTCTGACATGCTTTTCTAACAGTTATGAAGGGTAGTTTTTCTGAATCAGTGAGGTTGTTCTCTGCTGTCTAAGCAGTGTCAGACCTTGGTGAAATGAAGACGTGGGTAGAAGCAAAGGAACTTTGCCTTTGTCACTCTGCCATCAAGAGCACAGAGAAGTTGTTATAGCTAGGAAACCAAGACAGTGAGTTGGCCTAAAGGACAGGGGAGAGTCTAAAGAGGAAAAGGCCTAGAGGACTCCTCATTTATTTCTGCATTTTACAAGAGTATTGTCATTATCCCTTTTTCCCACCTTTCCTAACAAACCTCTTTTTTTCTACAGCTCTTTACTCTCTCTTTTTGCTGCAGCTGCAAGCCTTCACACCACCACCCAACCTCTACACTTAATCCAGTCACCCTGTAACAATGATGTCATCTGTGCTTCTACAATTGCCCCACACTTCTCCAAAGATAGTAGCTCTGTTCTTCTTCTTCTCTGTTCTTCTTCTCAAAGCCCTTTAAAGATACCAGGGAGGAAGACTTCATGGAAGAAGAGCAGGTTTTCTTCACATCATTTCTCAGTTCTTCAGAAAGCCTGTGAAAAATAATTCATGAAGATGCAAAAAGCTTAAGGTACAACTGAACATAAATACCTACAACACATGGAATTATACAGGTAATAACAATAACTGGCAGCAACAGTAGCATATAAAGACCTTAGGTAATTAATGTGATGAGCAAGAACTATACAAAGTGCAAATGACAACTGAATATTCTGTTACAGTAGCTGTGCACATACAAATTTATCTTATACTTTTTACATGTGAGAAGGGTAATATTGGGTTTTTCTTCCTTTCTATTCTTTTTTCCTTTGATTTTTTCCTTTTATTCTTCCTTTTTTCCTTCCTTTTCTTCTTTCTAGAGACTTCTGAAACTAACAAGATTTTATGACTGCACCTGTACTTTGCACAGTACAGTATCATAAATCAATTCCTGTGTTCTCTCCATCACAGATATCAGGGGGTTTCATTGCATTTACAACTTGCTGCAGTGATTATTACGGTGAAATGAAAAAAGGAAAGAAGAAGAATATTACATTTGTAACTAGAGCAGGTCTAACAATGGATATCTCATAATTTATTTAATGTATTATGTAATTCCTTTCAAAATATATTCTGATACATATCTTTGCAATTTTTCACAAAGATCTCGGCATTTGAGAACTGCTAGAGAGCTAACAGTCACTTCAGTTTCTGGAGAAGTTGTGGAACAACTCAGCCCAGCAAACTAATTCCAGCCAAATACGTCTGACACCTGGGAGTGAAAAAGGAAGCAAATATGATAGTGACAGAATCCACTGCAGGAAGCAACAGTAACAGTGATTCTGGCTTAAGCCAGAGGTGTTTTACTGTAATTGCTGCTAGATGATCTAACATATACTCTTTTTCTGTAATACAGCCTTGGGTAAAGCCTGGCTACCGGCTGGCTGGTGTTAACACCTGAATGCCAAAAAAGGTGCAATTTTAGAAGTGACACTGCTGATCTATTTGCAGAACACATCACCTGCCACTTGCAACATTGCTTGGGAGGGGGATCCATTAGAAAAAGAAGCTTCAGAACAGACATAAGGAGCTTTTCTTCCTGCTCACTGGTCTCTTTTCATGTGCTCATGTTTCAGCAGGTATTTTTCCCACTTCTTCTAGGCTTCACACTATGGCAGTAGTGCTGAATGCAGATGAGGCTTTGCTTAATGCAGCTTCGGGCAATGCAGTACTCCTGATAGCAGCCTGAGTTTTCTACAGTCAGAGAATATTCACCACAGCTTTTAAAGAACTTCCAATTAGCAAGTATCTAGACATAAAAGACAATGGAAGAAAATACTCAATAAGCACTTAAAAAGAGACCTGATGAGGGTAGCAAGGCAAAAATACTAACACAGCATCATCATTCATGTATGTGAGGCATATGTACAGTCTGAAAATTATATCTAAGGTTAATGTTTATCTTCCTTCACTTCAATTAAAAAATTTGTTTCAATATGCCTAATCCTACCATTCTTCTCTCTAAACAACTGTGGTTCATCTGTCCTGTGTTTAGCTGGAACCTGTACAGTAAGTATGTATATTTTAGACTGAAGAATTCAAATGGAATTCTTACTTATCTAGCAGTCCCAAAGCAAATTGTGCCTTCCAATGATGTATAGCTCTGAAAACAATTATAGCACCATGCAGACCTTGAAAAGCACAAGTGATATTTCAATTATAGATGGGCAGAGCCTACTGAAGTAACAATCAAACCTGCTTGAAAATCATTTATTAAATATAGATCATATTGGCATGAAAACCATTTTAGGAGTTTGTTCTTTATTTCTTAAACATTTAAAATATTGATTACTCCATACAGTACCCTTTCAAAATACATAATTGATTCTTTACACTATAAATAATATGGAATCAAAGTGCAAATCATCTCTGAAATATTTGATATTGAAATGCTCCAAAGCGTCCAAATATTTTCACATTGGAATACAAATACAAAGCTAAATTTCGAAGCTCGAATACAATCATCTTGATAAGTAAAGAGGTTTTTAGGGAGAACTGTTATTAATACAATAAAGAAATAAAGTTTAGCCTATATAAGACAAAATGGACACAGATCAGAATGTGACATACATCGTAAAATGTCATTGCTTTCTGAATTCTATTCAGAAACAAATGAAGACTAAAAATGGTGCTGTTCAAGTAGTGTTTCCAAAAAAACTTGAACTATAAACTTTCAGCTCAATTCGGATCCAGACTTCCTCAAACTCACAATGGAAAAAACATCCTTCTTCACTGGTATGTACAAGTACAGTTTTCAAGAAGAATCAGAATTTCAGATTTTTTCAGCTCCAGTGGACTCCATGTAATTGTAGACGTATGTGAAGACCCCACAGATGATGCCATTACAGCAGGTGAATCTTCTTTTGATTGAATAGGGCAAAGCTATACACTTCTTGCAGAGACTGCAATTAAGTTTCATTCCCATCTGTTTTAGTATGAAATAATGCAGACAAGGAATAAAACAGTGTTCAGAGTTCTGTGCCTCAGCCACACTTGTCCTTTCTGACAATCAGCACGGTGCTGAGATTCAGGAAAATTGTTAAAACTAACCTGGGATTACAAAACTAATTTCAATTGGATTAAAGGAATATTTAAAAATTATATCTCAAGGGAAATTTCTTTCTTCAGCTCTGATTATGTGAAGACTTGTACATATGCTCATCTTTACTTGTGCAAATAAACCAGCTGTAGTCAACAGAATAATTCACAAAAATGGTATTTTAGACACATACACCACAGTTGTCAGAACAGAAACCTCTAAAATAGTGCCAAACAATTCACTTGCACATACTTATTACTGCAGGGAAAAAGACCTTTTATTCAACTGAATAGATGATTTATGAAAAAAGATATGATGGATAGCTAGGTATTCTGCCTGAATCTATTCCATGAAATAAATCTCACCTGACTTGTTAATGTGGTGACAGCTATGAATTTCATTATTTTAAGTTCTGACTACTGGACACAAGTTTTATCGCAATGACTGCTATGAGAAATTTTTTTTTCAAAAAAACAGTGTACTAAAATCAGAAACCCCTACCTTGAGATGAGTTTACAACAGTTCTATCTGTTCTCGGCAGAGTTGTTCTCAACAGCTACTGTGGGTTTAGAGCACCTCTCTGTGGTATATTAGTAAGATGTTAGTTACGAAAACATCACAGGAAAATGTATTTCTTATATAATTGCAGATACTAATCTAAAAAGAAAGAAAGTAAAAAATTACTAGAAAAATATTAGTATTAATTGTTAAATAAGTGATGGATGAGTAGTAATGTGCAGAAAAAAGGGTCAGCTTTATGATCTTTCCTGTGTTCTTTTTCCATAGTTTCTGTTGGCATTTTGTGAAGTGTATCCTAGCACATGAAAATTGATGTACAGCTTGTATTTAATACCTATTGTAAGTATAGAATGGTTACATTTTTTGCATTTGAAATAATAATGATCATAAAGGATATGACTGGTTTAAGAATACTTACTACATCTATTTCCAGAGCTATGGCGAATTACATCTGCTATGATCAGGACAAAATTTTATCTAAGCATTGTTGCATTAAAATTTTCCTAAATACAACTAAATACACAACTATGGCAACATAATAGTTACATCCACTTAAGTTCATTTATATCACCAACTCAGTTCTTCGCTGGCTAAATTGTCTGCACTCTACTTGCAGAGAGAGGCATAATAATAATAATAATAATGCTGGGAAGAGGGAGCACACACCTCGCTTTCTCAACAGGGCTTCTCTGCTGACTCACAGGTCAGCTTCAAGGCAGCATAATTCTAGGGTTTAGAGGGAAGTTACTAAGGGAGAGATGTCTGTTTGGACAATACCTCATATTTATATTTATATTTATATTTATATACTTATATTTAGTTATGCTGTATAAAAGCAGCAGTTGTTTATGAACCAGTGACACACTGTTCTGTTATGGAAATTAGCATGGGAATCAGATGAAGTTCAAGTGAGCTTCTATAACTGATATTTTAAGAGTATGTTTTTCAAGGGAGGAATATCCAAAACTGAATCACTTTCAAATGTTTCCTTTAAAATAAAGTATAGATTATGTTAGGAAAATAAAAATTTATTTTGTGTTTATTAGTGTTCTAATGTGGAAACTAAACTAATTCAGGCAATAGGAAACAAAAAAAGCTAGCGTTTAATCACAGTGTATAAGCCATCACATCTATAACCAAACTATAGAGCCAGTAAGAAAAATATTCTCCCTAGTACTGCATTCAAAGATTTCTCACTGGTCATTTCTGTGGCAAGACAAGATTTGGAAGGAAGATCAGCCCGTTTAGAGTTATGCATCCTTCAAGTACAGGTTTTGCCATAAAAACAGTATTTAACACAAAAAACAGAAAAAAAAAAACTATTTTTGGACACAGGAACTCTCTGTCCTTGCCTTGGTAGTACCCAGGGGGGACTTTCTTCTTCATGTACGCTAGAGAGTAAATCAGTCCCCAGAAACAGGACTTTTATGTGTCAAGAAACATTCCCAATGGAAATTCATGTACATTTTAATATAAATGAGCGTTTAGCATTTCTAAAGCTTAAACCCCCCATAATTGTCCACTAACGAGCATTTATGTGTAATGCCTTTGTTAGTCTGTCAGGCCAATCTTAAGAATATTTTTCCTATTATTTTGGAGGCCACTTTTGCAGGGATTATAACATAAGACAAATATGGAAAGATAAGAGGTTTTGGTATTTACTCTAAAGCTTAAGTCAGCTTTCCTGCTCTTTGAAGCGTAACCTTCTTTTTGAATTGTATCCAAATAGCCAGACATCTTGTGTGAAAAATGTCTTACTATGCAAAGGTCTGTGAGATGACCATGGAATTCAAAGGTTATTCTGTCTATTGGGAACTTTTAGAAAGAAAAGGAGTCTTGCTTCAGTTTAGCATGATTGTTTGAAATTCGTCTGTAAGCCTTTCCCTAATTTTACTGAAAGTCATTTCATTCAGAAACAATGCTGTGGTAATGTTACATATTTTAAGCCTGACTAGCAAACTGAAGCTGCTGAAAGGTAGTCTGCTACTGTGAGAGATAAGACAGTGGACTAGATCCTGAACTTTCTGTCGTACAGATCAGATAATTATCTTGTTTCCTTGCCAGTGTAGATAACTTCAAGAAGCAGAAGAGTTAAGCAATTATCTTCACGATGCCTAGGACCACAGTTTTCTGCACTATATTAAATCCTCCAGCAGTGTAGAATATGGATGTTAAGTGCAACCATTACTAAAGATATCTTTCAAATACTGGATGCAGTCTTCAGTGCAGATGCATCTGAATGTTGCATAATAACATTCAATAACAGATTTCAGATGTGTCAGAAAGAGGAGAACGTAATCATAACAAATTGGTTCACTGATTTGTTTCGGTTCTTTTTCCATTCAGGAATTATATGTGGTTTGACTGCAATTTTCTAGAATTTATCATTATCTGTGGAATATGGTTTGTGAATTATTCTTGATCTGTAACTCATTCATAAGCAATTAGTTGGAAAAATTATACATTTAAATGCCTTGGTTAAAAATCTGGCTGCTCCCTATGTGGGTGAGCACAACTATTAAAATTCTAGTGCCAAGAGAATCCCAAACAGGCCCCAGACCTGTTGTGCAGCAAGACATACAGCAGAAGACCTACATCTGACTCTGAGGTGTCTACGTGTGCATACAATTGCGGTTCAAAAGTCTGTAACCTTTTTGAAATACATACATAAAACTTGCGGTTTCAAAGTATTCTTGTGAGTAAAATGATTTCTAGAAAGAAAAAAAAAAAAAAAAAAAGGAAAAAGAAAGAAACAAAAAAAAGAAAACAAAAAAAGACAAAACCAGAAACAAAACAAAAAACCAACACAAAGCCCGAAATACACGAGACGA
>Ga0181612_182441_pt1 | contig 22408 bp, 13 predicted proteins | sample HoacroProtozoa21_FD_119630 | JGI IMG/M metagenome (GOLD analysis project Ga0181612, IMG submission 119630) | Hoatzin crop microbial communities from Cojedes, Venezuel. Combined Assembly of Gp0051906, Gp0051904, Gp0051908
CCCACCTGGACAAGGTCCTGTGCAGCCTGCTGTAGGTGACCCTGCTTTGGCAGGGGGTTTGCAACCTCTACCATTCTGTGGTTCTGTGATAATTATACAACTTCGTACACGGGCAAGAAAATTTCATCTTCACAAGGTGACAATCTCCTTCTGTGAACTTTCAAGCTCAAGCTTATATCTCAGTATTTTATTGCATGCAGAGAGCCTTCAGTGTCAGCAGTCACAGAGAAATTTCTGCCTCCTTTGATGGCTGTGATGCCCACTCTCCTGTGGCCCATGCAACTCAGAGGGGTGTCTGATATCTTTTGGCTAGAGTGCGGAGGATGTGCAGAGACGAAACACTTCACATGTCCCTGTGCCCATTTTATAGCCTCACCACATCCTTGGGCGAGGAGCACTGTGTTGTCTTCCAGTTCCCTTAAGCCACTAACCAAAGCAGGCTAAGTACTGTAGTTGTCTGTAAAATCTAAACCCAGGCAGAACGCTTACATATGCAAAAGGCAAAGCTGAAGAATCAGCAGGAACACCAATTAATCTGCTTATGCTAAGGTTACCTCAAAAGAGCGTCCGTTTCCTTCATTCAGATGACTTGCTCTTCCCTCCCTCCTCCCTTCCTTACCTGCTGAAGAGTGGTGCCTTTATCCCTCTTACTTGGCCTTAGTCCTCCTAATATAAACAAAGGTTTTCCTTTCCATAGGTATGCAAACATATAATTTTTTATACCAGGAGTCTGTACTGGTTGGTAGGAAACTCTATCCTTCAAAGAAGTGTGAAAACCATGGCTCTGCTTTTGATAGCTACTTGGTATTCTTCCAGCAGGAATGCATCTCTGACTGGCTCTTCATTTCCCATCAGCTTGTAGTCTAAAAGTACACAGTGCAAACATCTATACAGTCTAATTGTATGCAGCTTATTATTACCTTTTGACTGAGACTAGAAATTGTAAGTCAAACTCTTCAAAGTGACCTCAGGTTTGTGTTGATGGATCTCCGCTTTCCAAATGTGCAAACTATCAATAGGTAGCAAAGAAATAACAAGAAAGAATTTCTTACTCTTTGGCTGAACCAGTAAGACAATTCTACACTGGCATTATTTACTTTGTTTAGTATCTGCTTTTCATTATCTACCACTTAATTTCCAAATGTTTCCACATTTTTTCTAGAGATATCTGCCCTTGCAGGAGACCTGACTGTTTGACGTATTGCACACTACACACTATGATCAGGCACACCGAGGTATCCAGAGAGAAAAGTCTGTGAAGCTTGAAATCAGGGGGAAAAAAAGGATTCTCTTTGTTGCAGTTTTCCTGGGGATTTGTGGAAATATGCGTAATTTTTCAGTATGCAAATACAAAAAGAGACAGTCTCCAGACTCTTACATGTCCATCAGTAAAACTCTTACTCACTTTTGCTGCTGCACAACCAGCCAAGTCCTGGCATCAAACTGTTCATTGCTCAGAGAGGGAAACGACTTCCCACAGCCACCAGCAGCAAAAGCCAGGCTCCATGCTGGCTGAATCCACCTCTTCTGAAACAGCTCCAGCAGGAGCCAGTGGGACAACATCTACCTCGCTGCTTTCTCGAGTCGAGATACAAAACATTGCTCCACATCAGAGAGAGGAGGGCAGCGAACCTGTCATCAGGCACCATTTCTTGTGAGCCAATGTTCCATGGAAGTGTGCTTTATGAGAAGAACCAGGTTAGAAATATAGAGAAATGAGGTTGTACCTGGCTACAGTTCTGGCTAAAAGATAATTCCCCTTTTCCCTGATTCACAGAGAAGAGCAGAGTGGAGTCCCTCCCTTCCACAGATTTCCTTTCAGTTAACTTGGACTCCTCCTAGCCAGCTTGCCTTCTTGTGGGTATCCTATTCTTATGTGGCTTGCTGCATTTGTGGGGGAAATAGTGCTTTACACTGTAGTGGCAATTTCCAGAAGAACCAAGACACTAAGTCCTTGTGTGGCTCTCACCCTAAATTGCCACCATCATCCACAATGTAAGTGGTAGAGGAGGAAGTGAATTCAGACCACTTAAACTGTGGGCACAACTCTTTTATTGCAAGTTGCTAAGACAAATATTTACGGGATAAAGCCACCCATGGGAATATTTATTTATGAAAAAAGTGCCTTGGTTTTCCTGATTTGCATCAGTTCTCTTCATGAAACTTTGTGTCTGAATGAGATCTTCAGGGACTTTCTCTGGGTCATGCTCCCTCTTACCTGCAGGTCTGAAGTCGGTAATAGGTAACAAGAAGAAGACAGTGGGACATTTAAAGCCAAGTTTCTAGTTAGGAGATTAACACATGAAATGCATTAATAATCCCAACCTAGTAACCACAACTGCAGACAATGAGTAAATGGAAGAGTATGACTGGTTCAATATTCACTCAACCTGTGTGTTCACAGATGATACTTATGCTCCCCCTAACGTTGATTCACAGGTGTACTTATTTTTTTGAGTCAAGGCCTCTGACTTTCTCCTTTAGAAGTCTTGACACTTACAAACTCCCTTTTTAGCAGCTTGAAGTCCAGAAGCAAGGAACTGACATCGGTGTCTTTTCAGAAAACCTAAGGTTATGATTATGCAGTTTACATACCGAGTCAACTCCAGAGATGACGTCCTTTAGGAAATTGACTGATTGATGTCTGTGTTAGCGCAAATCAAGCATCTGTATTCAAAGGCAAAGCTACGCTTGTGTTACCCATTCCTGCTGTCTCTGCACTTGGTCACATGCACATGGGGGCATCTCCTCTATGCTGGGACTGCAGTGTCCTCTGCGGAAAGCTGTGAGGCAGAATTATAAATGTATGTACGATTTTGTCAGCATCCTTACAGAAAGGCAAAGGGTAGTTACTGTGTAGTACCTTGAATCCAGGGATCGCCCACAATTTTACTCTGCAGAGCTGGAAGCCAGCCACCTAACTGTGGTAACTAATAGTGGGAACCAAAATCTACTGACCTCCTCTATCACCTCATTCAGTCAATCAAATATCCAACCTGAATTTGGAGACACTTTATATCTAGGGAAAAGCCAGATTAGCTTTAATTAAATATGCTCCTTGAGCTGATGCAAGGACCCAGTACACAAGTAGGGCTCCAACAGAAGGAGAAAAAAATGGAACAGAAAAGTCAAGGTGGGCACATGAGTGTCTTTAGTAAAATTCTCTCCCAAGGTAACATCCCTTGCTCATTCTGTAGTGATCTCCAGCCATGACTGCTGAGTCCCATAAACTCGGTCTGCAGGTGCTTAGACCTTCATCTTACATTCTTACTGACTGCACTCCTACTGCTTACACAAAAGCAGAGTTTATGCTAATGCCCAGATACTTAAAAAAAAAAAAAAAAAAAAAAAAAGTGTAGTGATCAGTATCCATCATCTTTCCAACCGCTTTGTCACTACATCAATTAATACAATTGAGCAAAAAATGTCACAAGCCCAGTGGAAAAACCTTTACACAGCCTTTCAGGGGGAAGTTTACTTCCAGCTTTTTTCCCTTGCATTAGCTCCTGTCATCCACAAAACAACAGAACCCAGTGGTGTCAATTATATTTGATTGACTGAGTAAAGCACACACACAAATAAGCGAAAACAATGGACACAAAAATCTATATATGACTCCCCTTGTCAGTAAGAATGCCTGTCTTCTCCATTTTCATGCTGCACGGTGTCCTGCTGCTACAGGCTTAAATGTTTCCTTCAGCCCCCAAACTATCACCAATTAAGTTAGCAGGGTCTTCAAAGGTGTCAAATGACTCCCTGGGCAATTGGCTGTAACTGCTGTTCAATAAATGAGGTCTAATTTATCAGTTTAACTTCACTTTTAAAAACCTAATGTCTCCCAGTACCGTGTGCCATTTGCCCAGAGTGTGAAGAGATGCCTGCCACGTCGCATTTTGAGAGTTGCGTGAGCTCTTGTTAGCAATCACTTTTTGTCTGTCATACCTTTTCTCCCCTTTTGAAAAACGCATTTGAATAAAATATACTTGAATGGTATGGACTTGCATACTACGGTACCTCAATAAATAATTCCTAGAAAAACAAATATAAAGAATTAAACCCAGCTCAGTGCTAGTTTTGGAATGGGAGGGTTTGATTTCACCTTAAAATACAACCCCTTGTTACTTTTCCTGCAATCATTTTACTCTGACCCTGCATGGAAACAATGCATACTAACTTACTGGGGCTTTTTTAACTGTTGGAGATGCAGGAAATCTATGGTCAGCACAGGAGATGCTCTGGCAGAGGACATACTTTTCAAGGAACAAGGTGCAGGGTAGGGTTGTAGCTTACTATCAGCACTCTAAAAGTATCAGGCAGGCACACATTCAATAGGTGAGAAAAGTAGGATATAAATTTGGGAAATAATTATTATAATATATAGGGAGCAAAACTGGGATTCAAGGAAAACAGCATGCAAAATATTTATGATTAAAAACTAACTGTTCTGTCGTATAATATACTTAATCTGATTTGTCTGTGTCCTGGAAAGCAAGTGGGTAGAATGGAAAAAAACGTGGAAAAGTGAGGGTGGAAAAGACAGCACAGAATTAGTGGATATAAACTCATGTTACAGAAAAGTAGTACTTTTTGGGCATTAAATGGTACAGTATGCTTTCGATACAAAACTTGTGCTAGGAGCAAAACTACTATTTTCACACATATATCAAGATTACTGTACATCAGTAGTAATGGAAATTCTGGTAATGTGGGGCAGGTTCAATTGCATATTTGAGTAATACTGAAGTGTTACTTTTATGTTTTTATTTTTTTTTAATGCAGATGCCAAGCGCTCAGTGATGCAAAGACATTCTCCTGTGAGCTGCTGCTTCAGTGCAATTGTTTTTAATGTATCCTACCCAATACAGGAGCTTAAATCTACAGAAAAGATCTTTCTTGCAATTGAAATAAAACCCCACACACACTACACTGTGTATGTAGGATGAGGATTAATGTATTTTCTGCATAACCTTCTTAATTTGCTTGCCTCTGTTTTGATCCAAAGGTGTCTACAACACACCTACTTTTAACCTGGAAATGTCCTCTTGTATGAGTTTAGAACCTTAATTAAACGTTGAGCTTATTTATATCATTGATATTGGCATGGCACATAGGAAACATTTTAGACTCAAAGCTTACAAATAAGGCAAGAAGAAACAGTCTTCCAAAACCCAAGGACAGAGCATTTCCATTTTCAGAAAGAAGACACCACTACAAAAGAGCTCTGAAAGATGCCCTCAATGAAAGGACTTACAGAATGAGAGTCTGTGGGTGAAAGTGAGAGGGTAGTATGCAAGTTACAAAATTAATGACAATTACAAATCCACATATAAAGAGCCATCTTCTCTAACATCAGAGTGAGTCAAAAGAGTATAGGAACTCTCTTTGCCTTAAGGACAAATTAAAGGGATAGGAGTAGAAGGAAATGACTTTGTAACCTTCTCACCTTCTGTGAACATCTTTCTCAACATCTGCAACTTCATTTACCTTTAACAGGCACTAAAACTTTATGTGCCACACACATCCCCAAGAAATCTTAGTAAGTTTTTGTACAATGTTACTGTACAATATTTCTGGTTTACTATATCATCATTGTTTTTATTTTATTTATGTTTGAGGACTGTGTTGTGACAAATGATCATTGCTGTTTCTCTCTGTCTCTCATTTTCAAGTACAAAGCCACTCAATTGTAGCAGAGGTGTTTACCAGTACTTATGTTCTTAATCCAGAGGTTTAATGATAAAATTTCCTTTTGCTTTTATTACTGTAACCCCTGTGGTTATTTGGTTGTTCCTGTAGGACCCTCAGATCCCCTTCTACTGACAGTTTCTCTCAGCTCTGCTCCTTGCACAACTGTCATAACTTTTTGTACAAAGATTGCTAGTATTACCCACGGTGACCTCTCAGAAAGTCCGCCTGTAACCTTAGACTAGGTGTTTAATCTCCAGTTCAAAAGAACCTGGTGCCACCTCATTTTTACCCAGTACAACTGACTTCATAGTTTTTACGTTAATCTCTACCTTGACTGATAATTTTCCATGTCAGAGGATATCATATGCTTTGCTGTAGTCCAGGTACATTTATTTCACCTTCTCTGCAAAATCATGCACTGAGGAACAGTATACAGCTTTGGGAGAGCAAGTTGCTTGGATCGCTTGTGTTCTCTTAGCTATAAACTGCTATTTATGAACCTCTAAAGTTGATTGTGGTATCACACTTTTCTTCTAAATCCATAGTGCCTGACTTGTGAACTTCTATGCCAGAGCTTTCACAAATGTCAGACAAAGATTATTTGCTCCCTCTGTTTTAAACTCCCATTGAACTCAAAGAGTTAAAGGCAAATATGAGTTTTATTTCTATCTTGGATATGATCCCCTCATTCAGTGTCCTTTTGTATTGTGCCAATACTTCATCCTAAATTCTGTTATCATTAATTAGGGGGAACAATAAGAAAAAACAAGATCCTTTTTAGTTTCGTTGTTTCCAGGGTACAGTGGAATGCAACTGCCACAAGAGGTTATCTCTGCAGAAGGAAATATGACCCTCAGGTATCTAAAACAGGCAAACGCAGTGTTTTCTGTACAAAGGCAGTGATAGAACAAATTCTAGTTTTAGTTACAGGCAAGCATGGCAATATTAAGCCCCATGCAGTGATTCTAGTTTTAAAAATAAGAGTCACATCCAGGTATGACAAATCTGTGATTACTGTGCCCATTTCTGGGATGAAAAAGATAGGTAAAAATGTTCTGGCATCAAAGGTATTGCCTCTATAAGTATGTGACCATCTAACAGCTTTGTGGAACTGTGAAGAATCCATGCTGTTGCTCCACTTAATGGTACAAGAGAAAAAAATCCAAACCAGGTGTTTTAAAATGAATGCAACAGTAAACCGAACTAAAGGAAAAAAAAAATGAAACCTAAATTTATCTCAAATTTACTTGTACTCATCCTGAACCAGACGCAGCTCCCAATTATTCCATGAGCAGCTGAGATGCTGCCATTTACATTAAAAGTAGGTAATAGAACTTACACCTGGGCTTCCCCTGTAAAACTACTACAAAATGCAGACATACAGCATCCGCTGTGAAAACCAGTGTGGGAACGCAAGTCCCAGAAAACCTAAAAAAAATAAAGCCAAATAACCGGTTATTTGTACAACACAAACAAATGGCAACAGGAACTGGAGTATCTGGCTACAGCATCTATTTTGGTTTAAGAAAAAAAAGATATTCGGAAGCAGCTATGTACAGTGAAGTACTTCTTCACCCCTCACGTCTCTGAATCCTAGATGGGTGGCTGACTAACTTCCTACTACTTGCTGACAAACTTTTCTTCCCCAGCAAAGATTTGGCAGGCAGGTGCAGCTCTTCCTTGATCTCAGGGAGAGAAGTGGTGCTAGGACGTAGCAGCAAGCCGTGCAAAGGCTTTATTTGATAAACATGACTCATGGAAGCGCAAAACAATGACATGCAAAAAGACAACTTCGGTTTCTTTTTTTTTCCCCCATCTGCCTACTGTCCATTCAAGTTTTATTTTGAGCCATTTTTGCTTTGCTGAGCCTGTGATTAAACATATAATGGCATCCACATGAGGTTACCTCTGCTCAGAACTGGAGCAGGACAAGGAAACCTCCTCTGCACCATGGGAGAAGAGGCACAGAACCAGCAGTGACTAAATAGGCAGCAAACATCTTGGTGAGGGACTAAAAGAACTCATAGACTCCAGGTAGCAGCAAAAGCCACCATAGCAGTGACCTTCTGTGAGAAGCTTGAAAGGGCTTACTGGTATTACCAGTGACACCGACAGAGTGGGACTGGTTTACCTGAAAAACGCAGGCCCTATCTAGTGCACCTTTCAAAAAACAATTCTAATATTAAAGAGTTTAGTGGTATTAAGATATTTTTGTTCCTGATTGAGTCAAATGGTGTGTTGCATTCACAAAGCTACGCAAGAGTATTTGCAGCTCGGATGATACTTGCAAGAATTCCTGTGTGCCTAACCTGTGAAAAGTGTGAATTTTAAAGTATATTCAGAATAAATAATCCTAAATTTTTATGCACCTGTCACACTCAACACAAAGCTATTAGCTAACACACATGAGGACTCACCCAAATTACATGAACCTTCTGACCTGCTTCCATAACATGTCTTGTCATTTATGTCCTACCCTGTTTTTCCTCCAATGTGCTACTGAACTCCTGTTTGTCTGTTTTCAGAGGTAAAATAGCACTTTCTTTCTGGTTAACCTCATACTTCGTTACCAGCTGCTGTTCCAGCAACCCCAGCTGCACACTCTGCACCCACCATTGTTATGTGTCTATTGACATGACCCCAGTGCTCCTGGTAGTATCAAGAAAGCCATTGGAAATAACCTTATTTTAATAAACGCTACTCACTGGTCGTGCTGTGGGCTATTGCCCTCTGGAGTTCAAAGCTGGGATGAGCATTTTCTCAACAAAATGTCTTTCCCGCTTTGGTAGACTTGGCGCTATTTGCTTCTTTTCCATCCATTCAGCGAGTTTAAAACTAAGCGGGAACTTATTTGGCTTTCATTCAGCTTGGCCTACCTGTATAGAGAGCACTGAAATATTTGCTCTTTGCAAATACATCTTTTGCTTTAGTGCCAAGCCAGAAGTGGAGCTAATCTTGGTCCATTACATCACTAATGCTTATCTTGACTTTAGAACTATTTCACATAAGTTTAGAAGTCTTTGTCACTTTTGGGCATCAGCGGTTTCTTGTTCCCACACATAGCCATTAATTATGGAAATTACTGTTCCAGCCCTAACAGCCAGTCCCAGCTATCACAGGACGGGGAGGGGGAAGGGGGGAAAAAAAGATAAGAAACTCACCTAACCTTTTTTAGCATGCTTTTAAAGAAAAAGCATAGGAAATCAGGCTGAAAAAAATTGCAAGTGCCCCTGTGGTTCTATTGTATTCTGGGGGAATTTGACTGTTCAGAGCCATAGGTTTTTGTGCTCAAAACTGCTCACAGCTGAACTGGTAAAAGCTCTGGTCTGGAAATACAAATTCAAGAAAGAGTGGGATATCAGTCACTCCTACTTGCCAGTGAAAGAGAGAAAAAAAAAAGTGCAAAGTGGAGGGACAGGAAAATACTGGTAGCAGAGTTTATTCCAGTGCTCGTAGCAAACCCAATAGGCTGTTTCTGTGGTTTCTGGGGACTACAAGGGATGGCTTTGGGCTGGAGGGTGAATCGCACCCACAGTGGATTAGCAGTGAAATCAATGGAATACCAAGTCCGGTACACTTTTCTCAGTGGGATATGCATATCTGTGGTGTGTGCATGATGTTAAGTAGCAGGGAAGTAATAAAATGACACATTTTCCTGCTATATTTTCCTTGTGCTGAATTTAGTGTAAATTAACTAGAGTACAGACACAGAAGCCTGATAAATGAAACTTTCATCAAGGCGAGCTAGGCTTCTGAAAACCCTAAAACTTCCTGCTTAAAAACACTTACTGATGGATCCTGGTTTATCTTATTTTCCTATGGCTTATGCAAACATGCTCTGTAAGTACTGGTAATATTTATCTGTGTATTCCTTTATAACAGCATTTGAACTCTTAATGACATAGACTTACAGGAGATGCAGGGACAGTGATGTGAAAGAGAGTTACACTCCTCAGGGTTTCATGAAAACAGGTGCCAAGGCAGGACAAGAGAAGCACAAATAATCTGACAGGGGCAATGGCTGTGCCAAATATTCTTCTTCTTGGACTACAAAGTGAATTGACCAGGAGACACAAATCCACAGGAAATCAGACTTCTGAAGTTCCGGTCGTCCTCAAATTACTTATTTATAAGTAATCGTTTTGTACAAAAGTACCACCCCCAGCCCAGGTTTAAAAATACATTCAAAATATGCAAAACAAGCTTAACAAGATTTTGCTGCAGGCTACCCTCCCAGACCTGGACACACATTCCCTCTCCTTCCTTTCATTGGATCTAGCTATCAGAAATAACCTTGGCTTGTTTTGGATTTGGTAGAGTGGGCTGGTGGTGAAATCAGGCAATGCGCAGCCTGCACTGTAAGAGGTCTGTCGGAGTTTGGGCACAGGAGGGGCAAAATCTCTGATGGTGTTCCTTTGAGGGAACAGTTTAGGCAGCAATCCTGCTGCCATTGGCTTATGCAAGGAGTTCCACAGAACCAAGTGAGACCATTCACACATAGGCAAGTCAGCATGGCATAGATGTCTAAATGGCTTTGGAAAATCCATCCCTTAAAGTTACTGATAAGGAATATTTCACTTGACAAGAGCGACCTAATATAATCCTTGTCTTACTGTGGCGCCTGAATAAAATTGCAGGCAGCCAGTGTTGTTAGTATGGTTCCTAATGAAGATATACAGAGCTCTATTTTTGGAGAGTCTATAACGGGCCTCATGACAGCCCATGGAGATTTATACTGCAGGATGTCCTCTGATATCTGCTGGTTTCCCTTCCACAAAGGTATTCCACAGTCCTACAGACTTCGTTCTGATGCATCTCAGGAGAGAAGGCTGCTTATTAACTGATCTAGTGTGAAGTATTAACTGATGGCCTCACAGTACATTTTGTCATGCATTAAGCTTTATACAGTCACTTAAAAAATCAAATCCATGCCCATTTATTCTGAATTCTTAATAGCTATTTTAGCAACAGTAACAGGAACATTTCTTGTCTTAGCACTAAAAAAAATCAGGTTTTAAAGAAGCTGAAATACTAATCAATGATTCTTTAGGCTGGCTTGGTTTTTTTTGTTATATTAAAAAAGTTCTGCAAATGCTTGAATCCCCCAAAGTCTGTTGAAAAAAATGAAATCTTCTTCTCCCAGACCACAGTGCGGTGAAATAAATTAGTATAATGATTTATGTTTACAGTTTTAGTCAATTCTGATAGAGATTATAGAGACAAAATGACAAACTGCCTTAGAGGTAAACTTAAATCATGTCAGCCAATCTTTAGTTTTTCCTTACTCTAATTGCTCCTCTTGTTCATTTATCTTCCTAGGCAATCTTTAGAAGAAATACTAGTTCAATCAGTGCATGTGCAAACCACCAGAGATAAAAAGTTTAGCCTAATTTGTCTCACTAAATTGTTATGCCTCTAGTAAACAAATCTTAGTTTGAAAGGAAACCAAGAAAATCTAAATAAACACCCTCCACAAAACGTGTCTCTCTTCTTTGCTACACATGGTATTGCTAATGTTTTATAAACTTTGCCTTTTGGTGCAAGCAAAACAAAAACATACGCACAATATGCTGTTGCAGTTACCTGGAGTAGTTTCTTTCAACTATTCATGATAGCTTTTAAGCATGAGTAAATTGGTATTACTACAGAAAAGTAATGCAAATAATTGAATGGCAGAATAAATTACTGTATTACACCAGCTGTGCAGTATGTAATGAAAATAAATTAATTTAAATTTCTCGTTCTATGATTTTGAGGCTAATACAGTTTTGCTGCTTAGAGCATGCAGAATTTCTTAACTTGCTGTAGTTTTATTGCTGTTAATCTTATCTTCCTCTCACTCAAGTGAACAGTTTTGCCACTCACTTTGAGAGAAGTAGGCTCAATCCATTAAGCTCTGCTTCCACAGATGTATATCCTTTTTCAGCAGAAGTGGCTGGCATGAAAATGCATGCAAACGTGTGAATATCTGCAGAGCAGAGGCATAAGGCAATGAACACTCACTAGATTAAAAGCATCCCTGCTTTAAGTTAATTCAGACCATTCATTTGATTTCTGGGAAGTTAGGGTCCCTGAATGCAGACGGCATTTTCTAAAAAAAATCCACAGCTCTAATTCTCCAACAGCATGCAGTGGCTCATTTTTAAAGGACTATTTCAGTGGCTACACAATTTTGCCTTTCTAAAGCAAGAATCCTATCCATGGGACAAATCTCATTAAAGGGAATTTTGCCCTTATAAGGCTTCCAGGATCCAGGATTTCTGGGTATCTCAGATTAGAATCTGATCTCCATAGCTAGGTTTTCAAAATGCATGTGTGTGTCATTACTCATATAACTAATCCAAGCAACTTGAATCAGACCATATGTATGTGAGAAAATGCGCATGCATTTCATAATCATGCAGGATTGGGCCCTAATCCTCAATTTTTTGCAAATCATCAGGTTCCCATCAGATTTTATGTACAGCGATTCTTGTTACATATCATTGCATAAAGCTTGGTCCTGTAGCTTGTGCTCTACAGAGAGTAGAGACATTTTTAAACAAAAAACTACAGCAGTATCTATAATAAGGTCATTGGATGAGATATCTTGTTATTAGACAGCTTGCCAAATACATATGCACTGGGTGGAACATATGCTTTCTTTCTAATTAAGAAATTAGAGAGTAAAGATAAAAGTAGAGCATCTCCAATCCTGGACAACAGAGACATAACTCATGTCAGATGCTGCAATTCTTATCACTTTCTCGTTATGCACATTTATCACGGTCATTCATCTACTTATCAGGTCTGCATGATGGTACAAACATCAAAAAACTACAAACAGCCAGAAGACCTCTAAAGGATCATGACTTTGGGCCTGACCTTTGAAAATATATAAAAAAATACGTCATGTTCTGTCTCGTATACAGCAACACATTAAAAGTTTAAAGATTAAAGACAAGCCTGCAGTATATATATATATATGTATATATATATGTATAAATCTCTATTATCAACATATTTTTAATGGTCTATGTCTCTTTTTGGCTGTCCTATATTTCTCATTCCTCTGCCTAGGAACCCAGCCTCTCAGATGTTTTAAACCATCACAGTTCCCTGCCGTGCAATGTGTGCCAGTTTACCCAAAGCGAGGATCAAGTCCACGCTCATTTCTGAAAAAGAGTTGGTCTGGTCTGCATCCTGTTGTTCCAGGGTTTTAAGAGAACCTGACTGTGCTCTGATGTATTGTCTCTGCACCTCTGGGAACAGCACAACTGCACCAGTGAGGAATCAGCAGCAGGTCCTCTCCACACCACCTCAACACTAGTGGAAGCACAACAGGCCTTTTTTGTGTGTGTCTTTACACAGAGGCTTGTAGCTTGACTACATGGATGACCTGATAAAAACAGAGGTTTCTCTCTGTTAACTTTGTCAAGTGATCAGCAGGTTCAATAAATCTGAACAATATCCTCCAAGAAAACCTAACTCCACTCCCAGAGCATATGGACAGGCTGATTTTTATAGCTCTTAGTTGTAAGGATGGCTGTCAGAAGAGTCATATGTAGTGTATAACCAGGAAGTACGACTCTGAGACCTGTTGGTTGCTGCTTCTGCATCCTGGTGGAAAGTGGAGCAAGTGGTTGAGCTCCTGTAATCTGGTGCCCTTGCATGCATCTCATATATCCTTTGACCAGGCCCCAGGGGAAATTAAAGGTGAATGAGGGCAGCCTGCGTCCTTACCCTGTCAGCACAGGGAAGATAACATCACATGGTAGAAATGACTGTAACAGGTAACTGCCCACCCTCTCTGGAGATGCTCCTTGCATCTCCTTAGGGACCCATCTTGGGAGCTGGCAGCCAAGGGAGTGCGCTAGGTACAGGTGGTTCGCATAGGCACCCGGGAACTTTCTGATGCATCGCTTCTGATGCCTTTGTACAAGTTTAACAGGGTGAGAAAGAAAAAACAGAATAGTGCCCGAGGGTTCTTCTTCCCATGAAATTGAACAAGCATGAGCATGGCACTGGACATGCAGCCCAGTTTCCATTTTCAGTACAAACAAGGACACACATTGGTTATGAGACCTCAGATATGTCACTCTAACTTCTAGGCATGAATTACAGAGGGTTGAACTGGGTGTTAAAAACAATGTGGCAAATGTAACCTTTTTGTGAGATGCGCAGGAATAAATCACAACTTTACAAAAAAATGGATAATCTAAATTGTATGATGAATAGTTGATTTAGTTGATTCAAAAAAGTGTGTCTGCCTACTTACAGCTTTTGCTGTAAATGCCGTATCACTTGACATGCTGTGTCACACCTTGATTGAATGGATTCGTCATCATACTCATAATGAGCACCTGAAACATCATGTGAAGCTGGGGGATAATTAGACAAGGGAAGGCAAGATCCCACCCTTAAGCACCGCTTTAAGTTCCAGGCACTGCAGAAGTACACGTACCCTGGCTGCTTTAATGGTAAACAATGTTGTCCCACGAGTACCTAGCTATACGGGCAGTGGTGGTTGTGGTCCTACAAGTAACAATTCCAGATGGGAAAAATGTCACTGGGAGGTCCAGCCTAGATTTGTGCCCCTTTGATGGAGTTGCCTGAAGACCCGATGTAATACCAAACATACAGCTGTTCTCAGCAGATCCAGATACCTTCATTGAGGGCCATTAAATGATATGGGATGTCTGACCAATAATGGAGAGACAAGGATGAAAAAATAAACATTAAGATGGCAGTGTCTTGGAAATCACCAAGGAAGGGTAGAGAAAGCTCTTTCCCAATGATCTGAGATTCATGGGATGGGACTTGTCAACATCTACAGTGTAATAATGCCACCCTGCAGGAACTGCCTTTATGAGAAAGGCTATATTCAACCTCTAGCATCGCTAAAAGGAAGACCTTTTTTCCTGAGAGTGACAGCAAAAGTCTAAATAACAGTGGCCATAATTTTGCTATTCGGATGTTTAACTACTGCAATCAGGATGTGACTGTAATGCCATATGAAATAGGCCACCAAAGACCTACCCTAGAATAAGACAATCAGTGGTGAGAGAAGGTGCACCACAAAAAACCCGTATGGATGAAAATCTGTGTTTCTGTTGCTGATCCCTTGAGCCCACGCAGCCCATTGTTCCCATTTTCAGTGAACTCTTGCTGAGCCTCTGCAAAGATTTACAACTTTAGCACAGGATAATCAATTCAAATACTGAAGCACAGTTCTGAAACTATCCAAATAAAAACAAACCGACAGTCACAAAGAGATAAAGTGTGTGTTTGAAAGCTGTACACTGAAGTTTCCTAACTAGATGGAGTAGTGGCATTGCATCACCAGACAGAGCTAAAATGCAAGGGCAGAAGAGAGATTACTAATGCACACAGCAGCAGCAGATTAAAACTGAAAGATGACAGGCCAGCCATCACTGTTTTACAGACTGAAGGCTGAGCAGATCGTTAAAGACACTGATCCTTTTATGTTACTCCGCATGTGCACATGATGAGCGGGAAGCCTAGGGGAAAAAAAGAAAACATCCCTACATTGCTGAAATTATATTACAACAATAGGTTTTCCTCTTTGTCCATGTTTGTTGGGTTTTGGTTATATTGCCAGAACATATCACACTCAACCTATTGCATTTTACAGGGAACACTGAACAGGTTAACCTAAAGGTCCATTTAATTTTACACATTGCTTTCTGAGGAGGTTTAATGAAGAAAAGTACGCTTTAAAGTTTAATTCACAGCAGTTTTTTGAAGGAAGACCTATGGTCCCATATGCCTTTAAGTGGATCTTTCAAGCCCCAGCATGGAGAATGCAATGCAATATAACTGCATAATCTGACTTCAGTTGTGGAATCAAGAAAACATGCTGGTATTAAATATGAAACCTTTTGTGAATCTCAGATCTAATTTTGGGGGATACACTTACTACTATATTTGCACTGCTGTAAGGCTTAGGCCACACTTCTTAGTTTTCTGCTCCTAGAAGGTTTACCTTCCTGGATGGTTAGCTCTCAGGACAATCTAACTTGTAATTATGAAGATAGTCTTGCAAGTAGTGCATTAAAAAGCAAGAAGTGAAAACTGTCTTGTAACTGATGTTTCACAGATATGCAAAACAGAACAACTGAAATAAGCTAATAGCTCCTGCAGTTCTGTACAGCAGTAAAACTAACTGTAGAGGAAGATGCACATATTGAGAGAGAATTCACAATTGCTCTAGGAAGATCATTGGCAACGTTTAATCAATCAGAACAAGCTCTGTTTGAGTATGAAATTTTAAACACAGAAAATTAACACCTAGAGATTGCTATAGGAACAGATAAAACATAGAATTTAAAAATAAATGCTATCTTGATCAGTGACGGAAGCCCTCAGTTGTTGCGGGCTGTGAAATGGCATAAGCAGTATAGACAAAGCATGATGGGGCAATAGATCACAGTAATAACATTTGCAATAAACAATAACAGAACAAAGAAGACATCTATAAAAATCCCATGAGGAATTTGCCTTATCCATAATTTTTCTTTACATTTGAGAAACTGTGTCAGGAAAGGCCATTACAGCCAATGGCACCAATTAATTTCTGCAACTTTTAATGACATCTTTCTGGGTAAAACCCTCAGATAATACCCCAGGCTCATGACTGATAGAAGTTTGTGTTTGATTTGTACCAGACTGTTGATTTTTTTAGTATTTTTAAAGAGTCCCAATGCAGCCAATCAAGGAATCAACATGAAATACTCCGATCTTCTCCTGTAAAGTACAAGAAAACAGAAAGACAATGGGACTTTCTTTGTAGTGTTGACAGAATATTGGTGATTTTATTTCAGTAGCTCTCCAGATGATGGATTACACAAATTTTTATTCCAGAAGAAAATGATAGCCAAAAAAAAAATCTTTGATTCTCATGCCATTCTGGATGTTATTTTACCCTTACAAGGACAGTTGAAATGCTGAGGAGATAAAAATAACTCATTCTGACGGGTGAAACACAGGAACAAACTGATTTCATGTTTGCTTTTCTGGTCTTCAGCTAACCAACAGGTTTCAAGCATATGATAAAATTCAACCTGGGGCTCTCTCACAGATAAATACTTGGAGAATTTAGAAAATGCAAACACAATTCCCTGTTTTATCCAGAAGAGCTTAGCAACATCACTCTCTTACACCTTGAGATCAACTGTAGGATCAAACAAAGCCTGAAAACAGAGGTAGGTAGCCTTTCTTTGCTGTCCAGTGAGCTTCCTATACCCATCAGAATAAATCCTGATGATCCCCACCTCTGTAGCAATTAAGACATATAAGACCACTGTGATATTAAAATAAATACATGAGTTCATAAAATCCCTCAATGAAACCAGGGAAAATCATGTATTTGCGCATTCATTCCACGGTGCGACTGAGCACACGGGAGCAGTGTTCATGCGCGTATCTCTCTCTGTGTACGAGCGCTGAGGGGTGATGCCTGGATATCACAGCTTTTAGCACGAACCAAAGTACTGCGAGGAAAGTGACAGGGTCTGGTTTGCTCAGCTACCTGCTTGGCATGGGAGAGTTGCAATCACGTCATGCCGTTCTCATGGATAGCCGGCCAGGCCTGCAAGCAGCAAAAAGATACGTCGGACAGTGCTGTGAACTCTCTTTTATTGTGCTGGCCTGATCGTTTAAGGCTGGTAAAGGGGCATGGGGAGAAGCAGTCACACAGCTATGGATCTCGTATGCTTGTAAGAGTGGCTGTGGAAATTAGACTCGCAGCCTCTGAGACTTTTAATGGAGGCTCGGATGCATGTCCTGCAGATCTGCTCAGGCACTTTTCTGAGTCTCTGCCGTGACCTGTCTGTATCTGCTGGTGCCTGTCTCTGCATGCCTTTTTAATTGCTGTGGATGGGATGCATGTCCTCATGAAGACTGTACACCACAGGATGATTTCTCTGAGGCTTAGGTCTCAGGACAGCCTAACAATAACTTTACTAGTTATGAACTCCAGTTAATTTCGAAGATCTGTGGCTTTGACATTTGATGATTGTTAACTGTATGTAAATAAGAAATGGGAGAATGGATCTCATACAAAAAACTACCTTGAAGGGTTCCAAAACCACATATGTAATTAATTTATTTGGAATATTTTCTGAATGCTAGAAAGTTTTGAAGGACTCATAAATAAGAAGACTTACACCATCTAAATTTGATCTTCTAATGAGCAGCATATAACAGATCACAGTAATAATCCTTGGTGCGTTGCATTTCTCAAGGTTAATGCTGTTACGTTGTGTGTGGTAACAGTCATTTCATTCTCCTCTCACTGCTGATTAAAAAGCTGCACTGCTGGTGCACATAGTAATAAGCTGTTTAGCTAAGTGCTCTCACCCGGGTTGCCAGCAAGGATGGTACCAGCTCACAAAAACGGGTCAATCCTAGCCAATTTAGTACATTAGTGGGGAGTCCAGAACTGTAAATCCTATGGAGCTGGTCTGTCTCATGCCTTCTAAGCTTTATATACACCGTATTTGAATTAACCCTTTTTAAAATACCTCTCTGTTACATTCTACTAATTTTAATCATTGCTCCAAAGCTCTTGCAAATGAAAATACCCAAAACCTAATTTTCTTTTGCTGTGCTAGTTAATAAAAAGAAGAAATCTTGTTGATCAGTCCCTCCCTGCCTTAAAAGAAATTACAGTCATCCCTTCACAAGCAAGAAAATATTTCCATATTTTCCTTGGACAAAATAATTTTCCATGACAGTCTTATAGTTAAGACTTCTTTCAGTACAGGAAATCCTTGTTGTGTTATCCATTATAGGGGTCATATCTGCTATCATTGCGTACCATATAGCTGTCACACAACTATGATTGCACTAGAGGTTAAAATTTGAGTCTCATGGTATGTATTCTGAAAGAATTATCAAGTTGTTCTTGTCCCAAGCATTTCCCCTCTGAATTGCTCAGTGCCATCTCTTTGAAGAATAATTATCTACCATAGAAAAATAATATCTGCTCTTGTGTATATCAGATATGACAAATTCAAAGACAAGGAGCATTAAAAAATAATTATGTACATTTTTATTGGCAGATCTACTCAAAAGAATAGCTCAGTAACTGCAGTGCAGATCTTAATTCCTGTGTAATGATCAGGGAAGAGATTTTGGAAAAAATGCTGCGGGATTTTGGATTCAAGGGCCCTATTTTTCTCTCCTGCTGCCTTTGTGAAATACTGGGAATACTCAAACTAAAAAGTGAAATATGTCATGGATGGCCCAAGTAAGCATGTGTTTGTTTTGTGAAAAGACGTGTGTTTCATCCCAGAGCCTAACTCAGTAGATTTATCTGCTACAATTACAGCGCTTTGATCACTCCAGAATAGGTGGTGTAGTACGGGGTGTAGCTGTCCTTTTCCAATTCACTCTCCTTATCAGGATACATGTCTGTTGATTTGTGGGAAGCTGGCTGTTTTTCGTTCCTGACAAACTCCAGTGATTAAAATGTAGTGGCTTGCTCTTGTTCCCCTGATAAAGGTGACAGCTGCAGAGTTTCCAGTGTTAGTGGATATGGTCCATGCAGATTGCTTTTTAATGAAAGCAATATATTATCTTACCTAGAGACCCTGCAGCCTTACCTTGTTAATGTATTCTAGCTTGGCACCACATTCATCTATAAATTAGTTGTATTAAACATGCTTCTTACTATTTATCCAGTCTCTAAAGAGTTGGGGTTTTTTTTCAGTTTATTTTGTTTGTAACTTTGCTTCACACCTTCTGCAGCAGCAGCATCCTACACACAACGAACAGTGGTGTAGGTTTTTCATAAAAATATCTAACATCAAATTATATAGTCACAGACACCTCCATACTTGATGACTTGATAATCCTTCACATTTAGCCATGAAAATATGAGCTAAAGGATGTGGAATCAAGCACACTTGATTATGCAAGTCATATCTGCAAAGGTTTTCCCCTTCTCTGCAATTTTAAAATAAAAATGATAGATGTAACTTCTAAAATAAACAAAACTCAAGATTAAGCTAAACAAAGTTGTGCTTCGATTTTGTAGCCATGTCTCTTTCAAATTGTCTGAAATAAGGCAGATGATTGAAAATTCCAGTTGCATTGTATCCCTTAACAATATCTTGCAGGTCTCTGGAACAGCCAAATGCCAAAATCATTGTCACCACGAATGGTCTGTTCTTCACATATAAGCAGTGCATTCACTGTCAATAATTTATGTTATTTCCACTGATCTTCATCCTGAACTAAATTTCAGAAAAGGACTGGAATATCAGTCAGGGACCAACTTCTGTTCTTCTTCTACTGGTATTATGCTTTTAGCAAAAGCATAAATATTTTAACTCGATTTCCCTCTTAAAATGTACATAAAAATATGGAAGTTTAATTACATTCCTGTTATTAATTCCCAAATTATAATGACAATTTAGTACATTGGTATTTTTCAAAGGTAATTATCACATTATCTTTAAAAATCTGTATCATAATAAAGAAAACAGATGTTTCAATAATTCAGAAATACACCTGAGCTACAAATTACTACAAAGATTTTTTGCAAAACTTAAAAATTAGATATGCTATGGTCAGTACACAGACATTTTCAGTGGAGGGTATTCTGCATTTTGTACTTGAAATACCGGAATTTAACTCAGAGTGCCTCTGTGTCTCTGCTCCATTTGTATCTTTGTTAACAGTGCATATAGAGTAGGACAGATAAGTAAGGGATTAGAAAAGGATTAAAGGAAAGCCTTTGGTTTATATACACTCTGAAGACTGCCTCCAGTGTTAATTTTTTGAATTTTTACATTTGGCAGAAAGATAACAAAATACCATATCTGTTTATTTCCTCCATCTAAACCAGCACCCTTTTTGTCTTCTGATTTCCTTAGAAAATACTCTTTAATTGTCCAGATATTTTACAAAAATAAGAATACTCTTGAATTTCTCTTAAGCAGCAGCTTTAATGCTAAAGAATTATGTTAGTTTCATTTATGTCTTGCTTTTTTTTTCATTGTAAATTTTAAAGTCACTTGGACCTGTGAAGCTTTTTTGATTACAAGGGAATAAATCACTATCTTTTGGTTAAATATGTAGCATCTGTTGAGTTTTTGATCCAGAGATGAAGACAGAGAAAGCAAGCATGTAAACCTGTACTTCTAAGTAGGGCCGTCGAGCCTCCTGGTTGCTTAACCCAGAAATACCAATTTGCAGCTTGGGTGGGAACTGCACTTTCTCATGCTCCCTTTTCTCTGCAAAGCTTGCTTCTAAAAATAGATTCATTTTTTCTCCCTGACAAATATGTGAGATGCATGAAAGTTATAAGCACACCTCATGCAATATTGTACTAACTATCTTACTTTCCCTCCAAAGCTCTTTGAAATCAACAAAAAGGCTCCATCTTCCTAAGTTATTTCAGACACATATATTTGCTCCTTGTCAATAGAGGCCGTTTTATTTTTGTTTTCTTTCTTTTCCTTATAATCATCTGAAGTCCTGGTTCTATCATGCTGACATCTGAATCATATGTATAGTGAATAACTGAGGTCATAATCAGAGATTTAATGCTTTAGCTGATAAATTAATATCATGGGTGAAGTTGAGTCCCTACAGAAGTCAGTTTGATTTTCACCATTGCCAGAAACAGTACCTTGAATTCATACAGGTACAAAACTGAACAGTGCCAATTTAACACTGCTTATGCTATCTGTAGTGATCTAACAACGCTGCCTGCATATACCATACATCATAATTCAATTGCTTGGGACGTAAGTTGATTATCTGAATGCGCTCCTGTCTTAGCAGAATTGGTTCTAACAAAACAGAAAACATTTGATAAGAAATTTTCTTTTAAGCATTGCATACCTTTAGAAGATTGTTCTCTCTGCTTTGTATAATAGTATTGGGATAGTGTCACTGAGTTGCCATATTTTGTGGAGTTCATAGCAAACCACATGTTTCACGGGTCTAAAATATATTTCATTTCAGCAAATTCTTGCTTTTTGGAGGTTTTCACAAATGAAAAAATCAGTAAGTTATCAGTGAAAAGACCTTGTAGAATTATTCATTATGAAATGCAAAATTTGATACCCAAGTAGAAAGAGATCAAATGAAGTACCTGCATTCTCTTCTCACTAGGAGATATTAAGGACTGTAATTAACTTATTTTTCTACATCTTCCCTTTGGCATGTATACGTAGCCACTTGAACACACAGCCTTGGACGCTTAGAATGTATTCCACTCCCTTCTCTTTCATCGGCTGCTACGCGGGGGTGCAAAGCCGCCTAATCAGGCAAAAACTTCTGAACCTCCCCAGCCTGCAGAAGTATCCTGCTTAGCAGGGAAAGGCAACAGCCAGGCCCTGCGCTGTTTCTGTGCTTGCTCCCAGACAAGGCTAGAAAGGTGAGGAGGAAATGCGGTGCAGCAAAGGCAGGGGATTTGACTCCACCACCAGGACAGAGAGGGGAAAAGTAGAAAGGCTCGAAAGGAAGAAAAAGAATTTTTGTTTTGTCCTCATTAATCATCTAGACAACTGTACAGATCCACAAAACATATGCACGCAAACACGGAGAGTGCTGATTGCAGCATTTGTTCTTTACATATAACCAACCATTGCTTTGCAAATTGGTTCCTCTGATATATTTCCCCATAAATTACCTAAAGCAAACATTAAGATACACTGTACGGGTTGTTCCCTACTATCTTTTTTGCATACTGCTGTTACACAAA
>Ga0181612_137516_pt1 | contig 22406 bp, 11 predicted proteins | sample HoacroProtozoa21_FD_119630 | JGI IMG/M metagenome (GOLD analysis project Ga0181612, IMG submission 119630) | Hoatzin crop microbial communities from Cojedes, Venezuel. Combined Assembly of Gp0051906, Gp0051904, Gp0051908
AACCATTACCCCTCGTCCTGTCCCTGCTGTCTCTACTAAGAAGATTGTCCCCATCTTTCCTATAGGCTCCCTTTAAGTACTGAAAGGCTGCAATCAGGTCTCCCCGCAGCCTTCTCTTCTCCAGGCTGAACAAGCCCAACTCTCTCAGCCTGTCCTCGCAGGAGAGGTGCTCCAGCCCTCGGATCATTTTTGTGACCTCCTCTGGACCCTCTCCAACAGCTCCATGTCTTTCCTGTGCTGCGATTTCTCTCATTCCATGTTAACTATACTAATTTTGCACTGTTTTCACAGCCATTTTAGACATATTTATGGGACTAAAGTGATCTTCTGTCTCCTTTAATCAGATTGTTTTTCACGCTCCCTCACTGAGCCTTCATACTTGTCATGCTTAGAAAGTGGAACTTGCCTTCAGTGATGCTAAAAAGGTCCCAGTTTTAGTGATATTGAACATTATACATGTCACTGTGGGGTTGCAAAATGATTCCACTGTGGCTCAAACTTCTGCATTTCTGCAAATGAGATTCTACTTATCTGAAGAAAACCAGAAAAAGAATACCTGTAGTTAAAAACAAACAAACAAACAAACAAATGCCAGCTGCTTAGGTAGCTGACATGTTAAAAATAACCTCAGCAAAGAGAGATTAGTGTATGAGAATACAGGATTGTATCACTTAGGTAGGATAGAGGAAGGTAAAAGGAAAATGTAGTGTGTCATACGCCTCTGCAGTTTATTAGGTGGTTATTCTTGGTACTTATTAGGGGTTTCCTCAAGAAGAGACTTTGCTTCAAGGTAGGATCACGTCACAGTGACCAGTACAGTAATAAGCCCACTGAGTACTCTGAAGTGTGTGAAGGGAAGGGGGGGAAGGGAGCTTTCTCTAAGTGGTGATTTCTTAAACAAAATACCAAAATAATAGGGAGAACTGATTGAATTTAGCCAACTGCTATGTCACCATAGTAACCACGCATGATGTCTCCACACTGGAAATATCTGTTTTTTCAGGGATTAAAATGCTGTTTCTTTTTCTTCAGGCAAAAAAGAAATATGGCAAATCCACTAGGATCTTGCATTTGAAGGAAGAACTAGTTTTATTTTTTTTTAAATATTGTGATAGGGAGAAAAGACGTGGACGCTTTGTGCACTGCTTTGGCAGAGTTTCCTGTATGGCCATATGTTATTTTCAGCAGGAGCGTAGGGAAAGCAGAACAATTGCACTCTGCCTAACTAGGAAAAAGAAAAGAAAGTCTTGCCAGTTATTGTTAGTTTATTTCTTAATTTATTTTTAACATTTTACACTTAGGGGTCACAGAGCTAAACCAACGATCAATTAGGTTGGACTCTTTCTACTTTACTGTCTTTTTGTCAGGTCAAAAAGCTACAGCTAAGCTATTCCTTTTATGATGTGATAAACAAAGAGAATAAAAATGTTGCTGATATTTAAAATGTGCCTAGTGTTAGACTGAGCTGCTGAGGTATCAACAATCATGAAATGATCCAGTAGACTAATCAAGTGAATATGTCTTACCCAATTTGACATCTTCAGTTGAGGAAACTGCCCCAAAGATTGGGTAATAATAAACTGTTGGCCTTGAATCAGTATGAGACAATTTCACATTCCTGTTTATTGTCTATTTTTGTGTGACAAGTTCAGTTCTCACTGTTGGCAGCGAACTGTGGTTTCTTACAGCATTTGAACTAGTTTGGTCAACACTAGGAAAAATTATTTTAATACAGAACAATAACCACTCTTAATCAGCTGTATTTGTTTTCTAGAGAGCAAACCTCTAGCAATTACTTTTGGAAAGAAGAATGAATCCTTTGTAGCTTCGAGGTATGTTTGTATGTAAGTTGTACTATAGTCAGAGAGGAAAAATGCTCCATTTTCTCCTCGTAGCAGGTTCTCTCTGGGCTTTCTGAGCAGCATTTATGAACAGCAAAGTGAGAGAATAACTTTGTAGTGAAGGCATGGAAAAGGCTGTTCAGAAAACCAGAGTGGGGGTTGCAGGGGTGCTGCGGGCTCCCCTGAGGATGCATAAACGTACCGCTAGTGCTGAGCAAGGCTGAGTAGCGGTGGGGGCAATGGGAAAGCACAGCTCTGCTGCTGTGATGCAAAACGTTTTGCTAACAAACTTTGCCTTGCAGCAATGTCAATCAGCAATGTTGATGCTCTCCTTCTGCACCAGGTTTGGTGGTGCTGGAGGTACAGAGGGGAGCTCTGCTTTATGCCACACCAAGTAGCCAATGCTTGTGTGGCCACAGGCATGGTATTAGCCAGATCAGCAGAGATGGCTGCTGATCCTCATTTGGAATTATGAGTGCTCTCTCCCTTTGAGAAATGGACCATGGTAGAGACAGCTAGGAGTGCCATGTCCAGGCATGTCTGAAAATGTTGTCTCTTTCCTTCAACAACTTCGTTAATAAAATATTAATACTAAGAACAGGCTCCATCAGTGGGTCACAGAGAAAAGACAATCACTGAAGCTTTGTATCTTCTTTCAAAATGCTGTTTCTGTCTCTGAATGATGGATTAGATGCTGAATAGCTCAGTCAGTGCTATCTCGCAGTGAACTGATGCAACCACTTTGCCACAATTAATTCAAGTGTTACAGCAAGTCTAACCTGGCTAATTATCGTGAAATAGAATTCAAATTACCACAAGTATATTAGCTGTTTCTTTATTGTTTTTTATTTACTGACAGTAAAATCACTGAAAACACAGATCTTGGCCAGATAGTCTAAAAAGCACAATTATTCTGGAGTTGCGAGTTGCAGTAGGGCTGTCTTTGGACAGCTGTGGCTCTTGCAGCCCTACTGAGTTGAAGCCGGCCTATTTTAGCTCCCCTTCAGTAGCATTTTGCTTCCCTGAAGGTGTGGCGTCAAGTGCTATTAATAGCCAAATTGTCTGTCATCTTATAAAAGCTGTGTACTTCCCTGGATTTCATTCTTTTGCTACTGGTTTTCCACTGAGGAGGCTATGGGGTAGTGCCCGGGGTTGCAACTGTGAGGAAAAGAGCAGGTGGGAGAGGACGGGAACACGATGAATCAATGTAGGCCCTACATCCATAACTCTTGTGACTGGAAGCCTTTCAGCACTCCTGGAATAATGCAACAGGCTCTTTCTTTGGTGAGGTTGAGTGTTGTAATGACTGTGCAGTATGCTAGAGATGATGGCTCCAGTGGTTCTGCATAGTTGGAGATATGCACAGGGAGAAATACTGCTTTCCCTCCTCCGTTCGCCATGGCGTGCACCCCAAACTACATAGTGCTGATCACCAGGATGCTTCTCCCGTGCAAAACATGGTATTCAGAAGAGGATTTTGTGCTAATTGTTAAAATGACGTTAGTCATTGACGATAGCACACTGGCACCTATGAAACAAGGTGGGAGACACCCTGTGAGCAAATCCTCATGTGCAATTTCTCACTCTCATCCATTTGTGTGGATTTTGCTGTGAATTTCTGGCAACTTGATTTTCACTCACAAAACAAAAACACAGAAGATGTTATCATTTAATAAATGCATTTCACAGAATGTGTGATTCAATTGGAAATCTTAGCAAGATGAGTGAAGCTGATAAATGAAAAAAGGTGGCTGTTTTGTAGGAGAAGGTGGGGAGGGGGGCTGCTTTTGATTGCAGTTTGTCCATTAGTTCCCTAAAGTCTTCTTACTACTTTCCGAACTGCTGCACCAAAATGGTCAATCCAATTAATTGCTAACTGCCTATAAATCCCTAATGTTTAACTGGATCAATAGTTTCCCATTTGCTGTTTGTTTTCACAATGTACACTATGATACCAACCAGTAAAGACCATCTAAAAGGAGTAAATGCCAGTGGGACAAAACAGTGTAATACACAAGCAGTTGCTCTATGACACAGTGTTTGCTAGTTGCTGTACGCCATTCCTGCAAGAAAACATAAGCTATTGGTCTCTTTGGGTTTTCCAGCTGTCCCTCAGTCATCTCTTACTCATTACTAATTTACAGCAGTAGAGATTTTGCCCACTGACTCTTTTACTCTGTGTCGGTAAAAAACACAAAAGTGTTTTTTTCCTTGTCTTGCTTCCTTCCTTGCACTTCAGTGATCTCCTTCACTCCAGATATAAAATCATTAGTGTGGGAATGGGAGAATTAATTTTTTCTATAAGTAGATTTAATAATATCTTCTTAATGTTAATATATTAGAGAGTGCCTACCATATGAACATTGAATTTTGTAGTATATCTTAACAGTAGTTCCAGTGAATCTTGTCTTGAATTTCCGGGAGGTTTGAGTCATGTTGCTAACTGTACTTATTTTTAAGTAGCAGAGCTGATACTTTTTTGGAGCCATTCTCATCAATTGGGCAAATCTCTTTTTTTAAAAAAAAAAAAACCAAGCCCATAACATTTTTGTCTTATGCATAAATGAAACTGGCCTAGAAGGCTTCAAAGTATTTTTCATCAGTAAAACAATTTCTTGTATGCCCACACAATCAATTTGATACCTTTCCTTACTCAAGGGAGATATTTTAAGCTGATGTTTATTTCTTGTTTGATGTTTAGGTTATGGCTTTTTTTTTCCTTTCTTCATTTTTTTAAGATTCATCATGTAGAATGATAAAGAAGATGCCCAGAAGGAGATCTTTTGTCTCTGCTTTTTCCTTCTCATTTTTGGCTGGACTGATCACTGCATGTGTAAGGCTGATTTGCTTGCTTGCCGTCAGGCCTTGAACAACACAATTGTCTTGAAAGAGTATTTTCTTTTAAAATGTGATGGCTTTTGCTATAGCAACAGAAAGACCTATCCTGAACAGCAAACAGTGTTCATGTGCTTAGCACGATGCTAGTGACCACAGCAATTTGTAATCAGCACATTTGAGCTCCAAAGTTGGATTTTTCAAAGCCAGCTGCTGATCCTTCCCTTTGAGGTGTTCCCATGAGATGCCCGCATGTCCTGGCTGGGTGACTGTGAGGAGTGTGCAGGAGCCTCGCAGGCACAGGGGCTTCTGTTCTCCGCTGTTTGTTTGCCTTACAGCAAATGCTGAAATGGCTTTGACTGCTGCGGGCATTTTTTTTTCCCAGACTTTTTGGCTTCATGTCTTTACACCTGACTTGTAGAAAATCAGAACAAGAATACAGCTCATGCAAGGGCAGTGCACGAATGTTATTTTGTTCATATCTGTTGCAGCTGTCGCTAAATGCCTGCAAGACACGTTGCCATTAGGGAAGCAAGAGCCACTGCTCCCTGTATGTTCTTTTGAATATTCCCTGTTGAAGACTCTGGCAAGCAATGTTTGTTTTCCCCCCACGGGCTGCTGTGCTGCAACTGATGCAAAGATGCCTTGTGTTGCAGTGCTTGTTACAGTGCTCAGAAACTTGCATTTATAAAACTCATCAAAGGCCAGTTAGCAAATGCACAGCAAAACTGTCATGCTTGTTGCAAGGGCTGCCTGCTCCCCACCTGCTCCATGTGTGCACTGGGCTGCAAAGCTTTGCTGGGCAGTGCCCCAGGCCCTCCTTCTGGGTCTGTCTAAAGGAGAGTTGGATTTGGGAGGCCAGGGATGGCACAGAGCCCTAGCAGCTGCTGTCACCCCCACAGTGAGAAGCGTCCATGGGGAAGGTCCTGCTAGTCTGCAACACAGCTGTCTGACACAAGTAGAGCATCTCTTCTTAACTCTTGTCTCAAGAGCTTTGAAATTGTACTCAGAGTGCCTACTATGCTCTCCATGTTAGGTTTGTTTTACTAGTTTGCCAGTGCATTGCAACTGATTTCAGCCAGGCTTTACAATAGGTGGTAAGAAGTCACCACCTCTGAAGGTTCCGGTTTGGTTCAGGAGAGCCCAAGCTGGGCTCTTCCCCATGCACTCGTCAGAGGGCTCTGCACATTTGCCTCTGCTGTTTTCAGATGCTCTTAGCAGTGGGGCTGTGAGACCAGGCAGCTCTTCTCCCCAGCTTGAGCAGTTTCCTCTTCAGATGGCTTTTTCTTGGCTGCAGCAAGCAAGCAGTTTGAAAGGAGCAAAAGCCACCAGTTTTGCTTAAGCTTTATTCAGTGGGTGGCCACAGATAGAGACAATTACAAAAAGAAATCCACCAGGGTTTTTGCTCTCTGCTCCCATGATTGGAGCAATTAGACAGAAACGTAAATCATTTGAAATCCTTGCTTGAGTGCAGCCCAGCTGCCTTGTTGGAAAGACATTTGTTCCCCATGCAGGAGTGAGCATCCATGGAATCAGCCCCTGGAAAGGCAGCTCCTTCCCCACCACAAGCTACCACCACCGGGCCTCACGCTGGCTGCACCAGGCTGCAAATAACCCACCCAGCCAGTTAAAGGGAGCCGTGCACCTTGTGTGTCCCCTCCTTAAGCAACACCAACCGTATCTAAGAAACAGTTTGGTGGGATAGCATCTTCCACATTCCCATGGATTAGGCAGTGAGATGAGACCCACTTCTGGGCAGCAATGAGGGAGAAAAGCAGCATTTCTGACCTCTTCAAAAATACTTTTTGTGAAATGTTAAATTTCCAAGTCTTTTTCTCTGCATGTCATATTTCTCCACCCACTCTCTCTTGCTTAGAGGTGTTTAAAAATGCTTGGAATGGAAACACATATGAAAAATATTTAATCACAGCAACAGCCCTCTGTGAAGTGTTCTGTTTAGCAAAAAGTCTGTATAATCTGCATGTCAGCAACCACTTGCAGACATTACAGGGGCTGTTATCTCTAATCACCCAAAGATGTTTTATAACTCTAAGAACAACATTGACAGCCTTCCTTGGACCAGCACAGCATAGTATTTACCACTTATACCATCTCTTGGAGTAGCGAGAGGAACATTGCGGTGCCTGATGCTAAGATCTGGTAGATGTTGGTTCTAATGGCAATCAGCATGCAGCTGTTTTCACAATTGTTTAAAAATTGTATTCAGAGTGTCTAAAAAAACTGGAGCAGGAATCAGTGTGATCCAATTTAGAATGCATAGCAACATTGGTGTGCTAATTATAATTTTGCCACAAGCAATTGTCACAGTCATAAAACTGCCAGTCTGTTTGGTGGTGGGCAGCTTTCTATTTCACAGACATCTGGCAGAATCAGCAGAGGACGATTAGCTTGCCAGACTGCCGGCTGCGTGTAAGAACGAAGAATCTCAATGTTGAGGTAGGCTGGAGAAACTAGTGAATCCTGCAGCAGAAATGGTGGGCTTAAGCACTGTAAAATGGAATAACATTTAGCATTTAGCAAACAAGACTGTGAATGCATCATGTTGGTTCTTACAAAGCTTATTGTTGCTCTCAGGATACTCTGTACCCTCCAGAACACAAATAATTCTGATGTTCTTGTACCTAAAAAACACCAGAGGTGCGTTTGTAGCAGGGAGATAAGGTAGCTTTGCCATGAGTTTCATGAATCGGAGAGCATACTGCTGAACTGTTTTAGGACAAGGCTGAGGGCCAATACTTAATCTGCACTCTCCTGCATCTCAGAGATGGAGATATACCTCTTAGAAGTCTGAAGTCAACTGGGCATTTTCCAGTGACACTGAGAAAATGCCATTTTGAAACAGGCATAACATGAGAGAATCATTCTTTCATTGCAGACCTTACCAGCCCAATTTCAGTATTTCATTTCAGCAATGTAGCAAATTTTATTTCAACTTTGTACATTAACGCATGAAATGGAATAATACTTTGAACCTTTCAGAGGACTTCAAAGTATTGAAATTCACAGAGAAAGGAGAGATAATTTCTTCCTCTTTTGCTTTTTTTCCTCTAATACGGAGCAGAATTCAATTTCAAAATCTGTGCATCAGCCCGTCAGGTGCTGTATGGGCATGGCCCTCCTTTTCCCACTCGCTGCTGCTGCTGCCTGAGCAGCCACAGGAAGCCTCCCCAGCAGCCACGCTGCCATCATCTCGCTGTTTGTCTCTGCAGCAAATGGGTTCTGCCTCTCAGAGCGGGAGGCAGACCCAAAGCATGCCGTGCCCCTTCTTTTCCTGAGATCTATGGTGTTGTGCGCTATATAATAATAAACTCAGTATTGCAAAATTTGTAACAATTCACGTGAAGAAGTTCCAACTGATTTTAGTAGACAGAAGTTATCTGGAGCAATGAGTGTTTTATCTTACTGCATTTGTACACCTTGTCTCCATGACTGTTGTGATCTTTTAATTCTGTTGATTATGGTATGCAAGTCATTTATGAAAGAAATCTTTTCATCTCAGTGGCTGAACGATGATTGTTAATCAACTCTCTTTATCAAATGGGTCAAATTCTTACCCTTAAAGCAGGACAGAATTGAATGCAATTTACCTACCTAAATATTGATCCTATGGAAGGAAGCAACTGGGTTCTTTCCTGGAGATATTTTGAGGCTGCACTATCCATAGCTGGATGCTTAGTTCAGGGAAATGTAAAGGACATTTAACTAAATTAGAAGATTGTTATAGGGTAGGATAGACATGGGTATTTTTCAGAGAGAAAGTGAAGACAATAGCACAAGTTTGTCATGTCTTTTTTCACTGTTGTGCTTGGTTGCACTTTTTAAACTAGCAGGAATAATAATAGTAAAATAATAATTTAAGAAACAATAATAACCGTGAAAGGATTATGTAGCTGGAACTTTGTCTGTATTGGTTACTTTTCCTGGGGGTCACAACCCCATGTGACTGTGTCTGTAGATCTCTCCCCAAGGTCTGTTTCAAACCCAACACAGCTTACCTCAGTTGTAAGCAAAGGCACTCCCAGGTACCTACAGTAAACTAAAATGTTAGCTACTCTTTAACTTGCAATGGTAAACTAATCTGGAAATTTGGGATTTTCAGCCATGTGTCATGGCACAAATAACTTTTTGAAAATATTTTGCAAATATGAGTGAAGACAGACAGTCTTTCACAGCAAGGTTACCGATGAGATGAGTGACAGTAGAAGTCTGTTTTTTTTGGCATACAAACACAATTTTCTAAATTTCCAGGAATTTAAATGTCTTTTCTCTGCTTTCATCTGCTAGTATATATGATTTTGGCATATTATAAAACTGTGACTATTAATAAAGCAGCACCAAATAGTACTTCCAAAATGAATTTATATGTGAAAAAGGACATATATTTGGAAAATCATGTGTGAACCTTTTTATATAAGTGGTAGCAGTGGATTATGGTAGATAAATCTCTGCAATATTTGCAGTGGCTGCTTACCATGTTCTTAAAATGTGTACCTTACCAAAATAGCAACTAGATTAAAACATCACTTAAAAAGCAATTTTCACACATGGATAATTGTTCTGAGTAAAAATAATTGGTTTTCTTCTTCTATAATTATAGAAATTAACTTAACCTCTGATATTTTAATGAGTCTATGATTCAATATTCTATAGGTAACCCAAGTGATATACGTTAAGTCCTTCCTTAAACATTGCGAAGGATGTTGTGTATGCCAGAAGAAACTCTGGGACACTACTCCACCTCTCCTTCCCTTCCCCCACCCCATCTTTTGTGTTCCTTCCTAGATAAAGAGTAAAGAAGGACCAAGGCTTTCTGTGTTAGCACTGTGAACTGCAGCACAGCTACAAAAAAACTCTTGTCCTTTAAATGACTGCTGCGAGTAGCGGACGGAAGTAGGGCTCGCTGTCAGCTAGGAACGGGCAGCGAGAGCAGAAAATAATGACAGAGGGCACAGATATTCTGCTGAAGGCAGCGCTTGTCCTGCCCATATGCCCTCTAACAGTCAACAAATTATTCAGTTTGGAAAACACTGGCTGCTCTTTCTGGGTCATTTTCTCAGTGTAAGAGAGAAAATGTAAAGAGTAACGTGATGTAGGGGAAGGGAGGGAAGATCTTTGCAAAGCAATTTCCACTGTGCCGTCGTTGAGGGCGAAAGGGAAAATGTCTGGGGAAAGCGCTACTGCAGCTGAATAGGTACATTCAGAAAGGTCGGAGCCTCTCTGTAAGATTCACCTCCTTTTCCTATGACCCTGCTCATCTTTGGTGTATGTTGGCTCCTGGTAGGTCATGCTCTACAGTGCAGGAATATGATCGCAAGGTCTTTCTACCACTTGTGAAAAGACTGACACAAAGCTTGTGACCAAGCAGCACACTGAAAAATGAACCAGCGTTCACAGGGAGAGGCGATGCCTTTTCCTTAGGCTCGCTGATAGAGCTGGAGTTGGGGAAATATGAGAGCCTTTGTCTCCGAGTAACTTTATCAGGTTCTTACGGAATGGTGGCTGCAAGCTTGCCTTCTTTTATCCAGCTGCCTCTACCTGCTTTTCTCTGCAAACCTTGATCCCCTCTTATCCTTAGGCCAACACGCTGCAAATCTACTGCTACATATTAAAAGGATCACATCAAGCAGAGAAAAAAAATGTTAAAGTCACATTCACTTCAGATTTTCAATTAATGCTCGATCATTGTCTGCTCCTATTTCATGTCTCTCGCCTTTTCCGGAGTAAGTTTTAAAAGGAGCATAGTTGCGGTGGAGACTAGACCCAACTAAGCAGGATGCCAGCAGTGCGTTAAGTCCTCAGCATCCTTCTGACCGCTTCTCTTGCTGTGTTGCCTGATGTTTTTGACTAGCCATATCTCCTGAGATGGCTTTTAATCACACATGTGAAGAGATATTATTGCATGCTTGTCTTAGGTAAGGCAGTAATGTTAATCACAAAAATACTGTGATAAATCATTTTTAAAAGGTTATCTCAAAGTAAAATTCCCTCCACAGGTTGCCTGCCAGGAGTGGTGAGAGAGATTTCAGTTAGAATAGTGTGTCCAAACCTTAATCTCTCTATGGCCTCAGACACTCTCTTTGGAGAAAAAGATGATAATGCATTTGCTGTTCAGGAGCAGACATAAAGAGAATTCACTGAGGTTTCCTTTTATTTTGTAAATGCCATCGAATGGGGCAAAAGATGGACTTTGTATGTGGAGTCCTCTGTCTTGGCATTTGCATTAGGAAAGTTGGAAGCATTAGCATAGCTTGATTTATATACATGGACAGCGAAGCAATAAAATACACGCATGTTGTTATCGTGGTGAAACTATAGATGTTAACTGACATGACATCACAGGCATTTCAGAACAGTACTGCCAAGGTGAGAGCCTGAGAGAGCGAGGTAGACTGATACAGGGAAAGTATATTTGGGACCACTCAGACACTCCATGAGAGGTTTGGTTGTGATGGTTCGGGAAAAACAACTAGACACCATCAGCAGAAAATTGAAGATACCGCCACGCACAAAACCTGTTAATAAGAGTGTTGAAGTTATGATATAAAAATATAAAACCCTTTCTTTTTTGATGAGGATTTCTATAACTGGATTTCTATAACTGTTCTAAAGGAAAGTGCCACTGGGCAATCTTTACCTCAAGTTAATGACTTCCTGGGGAAATGAGGAGCTTATCTGTGAAACTTAGAGCCATGAGTTGGCGGGACAAAGAGCTTAGCTGGATTCAATCAAGAAGAAAAAGAATATGATTTGGCCCTTTATAGACAGCTATCATGACACCTTACATAACTTATTTAACTCGTTATCTGGAAATTCTAAGTAAGTTTCATAAAGAGGGCAGGGATATAATGGAAGCCGTGGAAAGTTTGTACTCTTTCTCCTAATGGCAAAACTTTTATGGATACACCAAAAATTTTAGATTAAACGACCCCTGGGAATAAAAGCTCCGGTCCAGTGTTACTGCTCTACTGGGGCACAATGGGCTGCTACTGGGGAGGTCCACAGTGTTTCATTTCAATACCGCCTCCACACTTCTGCAGTCTGTGTGAAGTTCACTGCCCCACTAGCTGTATGGATTGCCCATTTGCATGAGCTAAAAGTTTTATAAAGGAGATGTTTTTGTGAAACAATGCTCTGGTTTTCAGTGGTTTGAGAACAGCTGAAAGAGGGCACAAGGGAAGTAATCATAACTTTGGGTTAACGAATTTTTGGGGAAGTGTTTAACCATGGATTTCAGTGCCACGAGGTACCAGGATAGAGTCTTGTTCGCTGCAATGAGGAAATGTTATGTAAAATTTGGACCTTTGTAGAGAGCTACACTGACATCTGCAGAAGAGTTTTCAATCCAGGGACAAATATCTGTGAAATACTTAGCTTTGTCTGTCTGCAGATTTTTCTTTCTAAATGTACAGATGCACTGTAAAAGTTTTTTTTTTATAGTCATACTTTGTATGGAATATTTAACTGCACAAGCAAGCCCTTCCTTGGTGGCATGGTATTATGTTTCCCCATTTTGGAATAGATGTGTCACAGATGAAAATGAACATCACAAATTATTTGTCTAGTAGGTTTTTTTTTTGAAGTTGAGAAGAAACTCCTAACCTGGAAAGGGTTTATTTTCATTAAAATATTCCCAAAGCTGCTGGCGCTGATTAAACTAACCTATGAGTAATGGATCTTCCCCTGTGGTGGACATGATAATTTGTGCTCGTGATAATGAAAATAATTTCTTTACAATTCATTTTTCTGGAGAATGTGATTTAAAATGCGTTTTCTGTCTCTTGCTGTTGGTAAGTGCCTTAATCGGTCATTTCTCAACCTACTTTGTCATCAAAGGCTTGAAAAACCCAGCTGTTAGGGGGAGTCAGTATTCTAAGGTTTGTAGCTCAGCAGTTTTTCTTTACTGATTTTTTCATAATTCTTCCACTTCATGTCCTTTTAAATTGAACCCCTGGAGAATTCCTTCGAAATAGACTTTTTTGTAGGCTTCTTAATTTCTTTAGCTTTTTTTTTTCCTAATTCACTTAATGTAAAGGAAATTTGTATTCAAGAGAATATTAGTTAATGCTAATAAAGTTTTAGAGCTGAAAAGCAGATATACACAAGGTGGGGAACAACTTTTGGTGCTCTATACTGCTCTACACTGCCAAAACAACCTTTTCCTTCCATCTCTTTCTGAAATGTGAAGGCTGGGGTTTCAGTGCAAGTTGTGAGCCTGTCTCCCAGTGCTTTCTAGCTGTGCAATGGATGTGTCTTTCTCCTGCAAACACTGCTTTCTCTAAAGTCTCCTTCCTGGAGTCTCTTGAGATAATCTCTTGCTTACTGGATAATCCCTTCTCTTTCCTGGAAAAGGCACAAGCCTTGGAAGACATTGTGTAGGTCTTTGGTATCTTTGTGAACACAGCTCTTTTCAGTTGGCCTACAAATGTAGGGAGCTGATGATTTGCAGTGCCACTTAATGGAGTTGTGTAAACTTTTGATGGTGTGCAGGTTATTAACATAAGTGAGCTTTTATTTTTTTCTGTCTATAAAGGAAATCAAGGTATTCTTTTTTGCTTATTTTAAAAATGTGTGATCAAATTTGAAATACATTCTAATACAATGGAGCTCTGGCTACTTACTCTCATGCTGTCTTCAATTACTAACTTATTCATTAAAGTGGAATTTTGGATGTCTAAAATATTTAGATTGGGAGATAAGCATAGGCTGAAGATCACTATTTGAGCTCTTATGGTAGAAGCTTTACTTACTTTTTTCCAATGGTTGCTGTAAACAAAAATCATTAACTCCAAAACAGATTTCAGAGGAATTTTGAAAGGCTGTAAATACCACCAAGGAAATCTGCCAGCATTGTCTTGAAAGGATGCTACAGCATTAAGAATTGTAAACACACCTAAGTAAACAAAGATATTACTCAGTATGCATTTGCATTATTTTTTTGCATGTGCTCCTCAGTGTGTTACACAGCTATCACGAACAGAGACTTCTTGGGTATCGCAGTAGAGACTTCTTGGGTATTGCAGCAGAAACAGAGAGTAGCGGTGGCAACCAAACCACGCAGCAAAGGAAACGCTGCCCGAAGTGCTATCTGTAAGCTTGTATCCGTTACGATGTCCAGCCCTACGGCACACGGGATTACCAAGCTTTGCTAAGTTTAAAGTACAGTAATCCTCTTCAGTGCCGTTACACGTGTAGGTTCTTTATAACAGCTTAGATGGTAATTAGCAGGGGATTTCGGATTCGTTCACTGGATACAAATATAGCATAGGGGAGGGAAAGACTTAGGCAGCAGTTCTCAAACTAGGGGTCACTGATGCAATAAGGGTTGTAGCATTTAAGAGGGTGGGGATGAGCCAGCAGAATTTTGAGGAGGGCGAGTGTTACTGGCATTTGGGATTGCAAACATAGCGATGGAATCTTAATCAGAAACAGATCAAGACTGGGAGAAGTTTCTGTTTAGATCTGTGCTTTCGCCAACATTTTGTAACCCTAGATGCAAATCCTTCGGGGCTGACACTCCAGCTGGCTGTGTCAGCTGGTGCTGTTTTGAAGTATTAAGAGAATTGCAGCTGTTGAACCAGCCTTATTAATTTACTGTGTTTTGCTGTGCCTTAGGAGAATGGGCCTGGGGTGAAGTGAGAAAGAACAAAGTGAGCTGAGCTATCTTCACCTGACCTTGTTTTACCTGCAGAAACATTACCACTGCAGTTAACCGAAGGAAAATGGAAGTTTTTACAAATTTTAGTGTTCAGCAGATCTATGTAGTCATCAGATGAATCTTACTGCAAATGCATTTGCCCTTTGTCCCTACAAGTTTTCTGTGTTTCAGCTATTCAACCAGTAACAACGAAATATCACATCATGCTCCTGGTCTCACTGACAGCTAGCAAAGTTGAAGAGATACAGAAGAATTTGCAGGATTAGCGTTTAAGGGAGTGGCGAAAATCCTTTTAACTTTCTTTTAGTACTTGGGAGAATGTTGTATTTGTAAGAAAAAGATTCACATTAGGTCCAAATGTAAACTCAGATCCTACAACTATAAGCTGAAATCACACCCTTATGTGACTTAGAATCTATGAGTTTAGCTGTTAGTTTATGTATCAGCTGTTGCATTTTCACTTTCTTTTCAGAAGAGCAAGGGGCTGGAGTACATAGCCCTAGGTGAGAGCTGGTTTTGAGCAGTAGTATGAATTTTAAAAGAAATACTGCTAAAAATAGATCTGAATTGGCTTAATTTTATTTTTTAAAGCAACAATAAGGGATTTATTTTGACTCTTACTTTGACTTGTAGTGAGCTTATAGGTTAGTTTACCAAGAATGGGCTTTGGTAACTGTCCTTTTTTTTTAACATTTAATACATGTATTAATAAATAAGGATTTATTAAATATATGAAAAATTCTCTATTCCTTGTCTGTCTTGCCCGCAAGATACAAACCAAGTAACAGAAAAGATTTTTTGTATTCAACATATTTATTATTTTACAATTAAAATGTCACCCTGATTTTTATGAACACTTTAATTTTTTAATGGATGTTGTATATCTAATTTTGCTCCCTCTCCCTCCCTTTCAAAGCACCTTTTAGTCCTCCTGCTTGAGGCTGCTCCCTGATCAACTCTGAAGTCTCATTTGTTTTTTTGTTTTTTTCATGAAACTGTCTACCCTGTGCTATTAGTGGCTTCCCTTGCTTTCAGTAGTGGCCCTGAAGAAGTGCACCAAGAAGTATTTCAATAAATTTAAGACTGAAATAAAAGGCAGATGACTAAGTGTATGCAAACACTTGCTTTCTGGTTCAGCTGCCAAGAGGAAGATTTTATACAAGTTGTTAGAAAAGAACGCATTGAAACTGGGCCCAAACTTTACTTTTCTGTCAAAATGACAAGTTGTGTGCTGTCAGCAAAGGCAGGCGGCGGTGGGTCAGTGACCGGGCAGTCCCTGAAATGGGGAAGTGCTGGTTTTTGACCTATCCTTTCTCGCAGGAGATTCGGTCATTGGCGCTGTGAGGGATGGTCTTCAGGCTGGGGCTCTGGGCACGGGTGGCAGCAGCAGGGCAGTAGCTTCCCCTGGCCTGACTTTGAGCTCCAGGGGTGCAGGCTGACCTGCTTGGGTAGATGTGAAGGTGCCTCCAGCTCCTGGCTTTTGGCTGCATAAGACCCACGAGCAGCTGTTTCTCCTCTCTTCCTAAAGCAGATGTAAACACTATGCAAACCACCCACAGAGTCGTGCAGAAAAGCACATCTCAGGTTGGGCTTTTCTCCTGTTAAAGCTGTCTCTCTTGTACAACAAATGTGCAACATTAAATACTTTTTCAGGGAAAGACATGAAATCTCTAGCTCTTTGGTCAAACGATGCATCCAGTAACAGGTTTTTCCCCAGTTTTGCCAGCTTTGATGTACTTCTATTTTTTTGTTTAGTTTTCATTCTGCCCAAAATTATTCTGTATTTTTAAGACCCAATTTCACAGATAGTTTCCAAACGTCTGAAGTGGCTTTTTTAGATCATGAACTAGTTGCAGAATATGTTGACCTACTTCTGTAGATGAACCCAGATATTTGAAAGGAAAATAAATGTTGTCTTCAATGAATCTTATTGCTATCTATTTTGGAAGTCATCATTTCTGTTTACAGCCTACACACAAACTTTGTCAGATCTGTATTGAATATAATACAAGAAAAAAGCACAGGAAGAAACTTCCTTTTTCTTGAACTTTACAGCAGAAAGATATTTTTCTGCAAGGTGTAACTATTATGCTGATACCTGCTGTATGCTGTTATGTTAAGACTTTGCATTTGTATCTGTGCCACCGCTCACCCTGTCCATAGTGCCTGTAACTTCCTCGGGATGTATTTGTAGGGAACAGAAGGCATGCTAGTCTGTTGCGCTGACAAGACATTCTAGTATTATCTCAGCCCTGATGAAATTCATAATACCCTTAACATTTGTTCTTGATGCCCAAGAATCATAATAGGTCATTGAAAACGTTCACTTCTAACTTAACTGCCATAGTTCTCCTGGGATCGCTTCTTTCCCTGCTTTAATCACAATTAGGCATTCTATTTTTCTCACTGCCTTGTTTTCAGTTCATTTGCTTAGATAATGCATCCAAGCTAGTAAGCAAATGAAGGGGAACAGGGCAAACTGCAGGGTAGTAATTTCTTTTGCTGCTATGTTATTCTATTGTTTTCAGTTCCACGTTAACTCTGGTTCATATAATCCTTTTTCTTACTCCGTATGACTCACAGGCTAAACAGAGCAGATGGGGGAGTGATTTCAGACAGTGACCTCATTTCTGCACATATTACTTCTCAAAAAGAGACAGCAATCAACCCATGTCTTACAAAAAGAAAAAGTTGGAGGATTTTTCCTTTTACTGTTTTATAGACTTGAATAATTTTTAAAAGATAAAAGGGCAAAGAGGAAGAGTCTAAGCTTCCAACACTGCCAGTGTGTTCCGCCATTCTGAGCTGGCGTAAAGAGCACTGTCAAGCCTTTCGATCCAGTGACCTTGAAATCTCATCTCACACTGTACTTTCAGTCCTTCTCTATGTGTGAAGTATACAAAATACTATTTTATTAGTGAAATAATTTTAAATTTAAACACCAAATTTCTCTGTGAGAGATTTTCTACCCATTTGTGTGTCTGAAGTTAATCAGGTATTGAATGGTTTACAGTGTTCAGGTTGTAGCTGCAGACACTGTTGCTTCAGACAAATACAGGTACTAGTGATTACAAATTGCAATCAAAAAGTACTAAAGTTTTCAAAAAAATCAGTGTCTGCAATGAATAGCTGGGCTTGTTTGTTCCCGTGGCCTTTATTGTGATGACTAGCCCAAGAGAAAACACAGCTGGATGAAACCTCTAGAATAAAAATTTCCATAATGCTGGAAACGTCTGGCAATTATCATTGTCAGTAAATGCTACCCGATACCTATATGCAGAGCAATGATCCATCTTGAAATCAGAGTGAAATATAAAACTGTAAGAGAAAGACAAGAATACAATTTCAGTAGCACCTTGGGTTTGATATTTACCTTTGCTCTAGTAGTATTTGCATCATTAAGCAAACAACACTCCAATCTTACTTTGGTGTTAAGCTGGCTGTCAGGAATATGTCATTAAAGCTAACAATAGTTTTGTATATTCTTCAAATCTCCAACCATTGAATCAAGCTTTTACAATAGAACCTTCCTTCTCAAAAGAAGAATATTACTGTACTTGGAGGAAAGCTTAACGGTTTAGAGTGAGGATATCCTGAACCTTAAGAAAGGAAGTAAATAAGTGCCTATATTTATAAGCATATTTAAAATGTTTGTATATATTAAACAAGACTTTTGAGTTTTGGAAGAGGTACATCAAAAACCTGAATTGCCATCAATATGAATAAGATGTAAAAGAAAGGAGCTAATTCTTTTGAATTAAAGTTTATTTCTCTCCATACAGTTGCTTAAGGATACCAATATTAGTGAATATTATACCTAATTTGTGTAAAGAGCAGGTAGCATCGTAAAACCAGTGATTTGCTGCATCATAATCACAAATATTTATACAAATATTTTTCAGATCATATTGATTTCTTTTTTAGATAAAATATTCTAGAAGTTACAGAATTATAGAAAGTATGATGCCAATGGTAGTAAATTACCTTGTGTGAATCTGTAAGGAATAATTGTCACATGGAACAATTACTATGCAACACTGACAGGAGTAGGGAGTTCTGGATTTCTGGTGAAATAATTGCCTGATTTGACAAAACATGAATGTATGTTATGTCTTGTGAGCTGACATTGTCTCTTTTAAAGGTAACTTTTGTCAGTGTTTGGAGCTTTACTAACAGAGGTGATCTGTGCTGAAATTCAATCGTAAGGGTGGACTTCCAAGGAGGTAGATTTTCTGAGTCAGCTTAGTTTGTTTTAGAAAAAAATGACTTGATAATTTCAGTGAGAAATTAACTTTCTTTTTGTTTTTCCTTTTACCACTGAAGATATTCATCTTCATTTGATATCTTTGTATTGTTCTCTGTAGGAAGAATTTGTGGGTGGATGGTAAGACTTAATCCTGACCAGGATAAACAAGAGTCGTGTTTATACACTGACAACCTGTCCTCCACTTCTAAGCAACGCTGGGGGAAAGCACAGCCAAGTTGAGGCCAAGAATTAAATCCACTTTCTTGCTTCGTTTTCTTGTAAGTGACCCCGAATAGTTGAGAGGACTGGTGATTTGTGGCTTTTTCCTCTGTCCTGCCCTTCAAATGCCACATACAGCCTGCGAGCCAGTGCCCCAGATCAGAGGAGAACGATGCCAAGCCCTGCCGTGGGAGACTGGTGCTGCCCAGAGCTGCGTGGCCAGAGGCTCTCTGAACTTGCCAGTTGTCCTCAGCACATGTCTTTCCTAATCCCTGTTGAAGTTTGACTTGTACTGGAGGCGGAGTTTCTTACCCTTGTATTATTTCCTTTGCGAGACTTCAATGTAGTTGTTCTTCATCCCAGAACATAAGAAAAAATTAAGGTACTGTAGTTTCAACAAAGTAAACTGGAGGTTATAGATGATTTTATATACTTCTCAGAATACGTGTGATCTGTTGGGTATTGTGACCTGTAAGAAATACTTTTTTTTTAAGAGGTGAACTTCTATTTGGGAGGCATTGGAAAAATGTGCACAGTAGCTATAGTCCTATATGTAGTTCTGCAAGTAACTTTACAAATATACATCAGACAAACAGATTTTGCCATTACTTGAGAGTTTTTTAAACTCCTTTAAAATGTTAAGAGACCTATTTGCTGAGGGGGGGAGGATGAAAAGCACTTTTATGTGGTAGTTAGGAAAAAAATCCCATTTCATCTGTTATGTAAATACTGTGAAATCAAATTAGAGCAAAGAATATTGCAGAACGGGGGTGGGGGGAATATTAAAAATTTCCTTTTCTCACAAAGCAGGTAAAATGCTACATCAAGGATCTTCTCCAGTGAAACTCAGCCTGATTAGTTTAATTATGCAAAGATTAGTCTTTGCTTCATTTCTCTAAATCACAGTAATGATGGTACTGTCAGACTACAGAAGAGGTATTAAGCATCTCATAGCAAGTCCTTTTGAAACCTTTGCTATGAGCTCAGAACAGAAATGTATTTTTCAGTGTAATATTTTTCTTGAAACTTAGTGTTTCAGTAAAGTAAATGGATCTATCACGTTCTAACATACAGGTACTTCTCCCACAGATCCATATACTCTTTGGTGTTAAAAATGGTTTAAATTTTGTAAACAGAAAGGACGATTTTATGACTGCCACAGTGTCAGAAACAGCTGTTGTACAAGCACTGACCAGCTAAATAAACGCTTTGCCTAACACAGAGGTTGTACACATGACTCTGCCTGTTGGCATAAGCATGGGACAAAGTAGCCAGTTAGGGTCAACATTTGTATAGAATCACATAATGAGGAGGTTGCTAGCAACTGATTGTAGAAGAGTTTTATTCACCAGTGAGGATACACATACTGAAACATCTGCAGTCTTTCTGTATGAAGCCCAAGAGTGAGCCCGTTGAATGTGGCAGATGCTGAGGCTGGCCACTGGGAAATCCTGTGTGCGAGTCTTGTGCTGAGGTAGGGTCAGATCTAACAAGCATGGGTATTATCAAAAGGTGGTAAACTATCACCTGGACTGCTTTGCTCAATCATCTAGTTGTCACCTCCAGCTCCTGCCGATATGTAATCTCCTCTCTAATGCTTTTCCACAGTTTTTCTCTACCACGGTGCAGTCCTTGATGGCTCGATATGCTAAAAGGCTATTATGGGTAGAGATGGTTTTCAGACAAATTTGCTGCTTGGTGATGAACCAGCTATAAGGCAGGGCACTTTCCCCCAGTCACTGTCTCTCAACAAGTGAAAAAATACTCATAAGAGGACAGGGTGTCTGCTTGCTAATGGAAGACAAAGTGGAGCTTCTGACTGTTTTCCATTACATGCAAGAGCTGCTTACTTGCACAAATGCTTCCATTCAAGTATTTGTACTTATTCAGCATTAGTACTTATTCAGTATTTGTACTAGTTAGGAAGTATTTGTGCTTGCTAAAAAATTTGTACTTGCTTATGCCAATAACAGCAGGTCAAATACTCCCTTTGGAAAGCTCTGGGGGTCAGAGTACGACGGGGCAGCCTGCTCCCCACCTGCTTTGCACTCACTCCCTTGGGCTGGCCTTATGGACCTCATTGTCCTGATTTTGTAAAACCCCTTTCTGATCTACTGCTTAGAGTTGTATAAACATATACACATGTATATTAGTAATGACCAGATGCTCCTTAAGATTAAGCATTGAAAATAATTATGCAAAATAAAAGAGAGAGTCCTGTGACAAACAAAAATTACAAGAGACAGAAATTCTATTTTATGGTCCCCAGGACTTGAAATAGGAGGACTGTCTGAAATACTAGCTGTAGTGAAGGGAATAATAACTTTTTTCTGACTACTGAAATGTTTTCACAAGTTCTGACTACAAGGCATAGATTCGCAGTGCTTTTGACTAAAAAAATAGCCTTTTCCATCACAATGTCCCTTCTTTGGGCTTAGGGGATTAATAAGCTTTTTGTGAGTAATAAGTCTCTTTCATCCAGTAGTGTGGATTCATAACAGCTTACATTATAATTAGAGAGTCATTTAGATTCATTGACTGTATACAATTATGGTTTTCCCTTGTCTGATTTCTCTGACCCATGCTTTAGATTGTACCTTACTATGTACCTCCTACATTAAGCATTATTATAATTCCCACTGACTACTGATGTATTTTCCACGGTATTTAAGAGATTTCTCAAGGGAATACTGAAAATCCTGTAAGTAAAAAATACCACAGTGCAATAAATAGCCATTTTTAATGGCATCCATTATTTCCCCAAAATGTAATCTCTCAGGGGGTCTTAGTCCAGCAGAGACTTTGATTAGCCCTGAGTCCTTTACAAATCTGCCTCCACTTTTCATATATCACTCCTCCCCTCGTAGGTATTTGAGATTGTTCCTCACTTAGCACAGTAGCTCTGCACAAAAGATCCCTTCATTTCGTTTTCTCCTGAAGTCTTGGGAGAGTTTCCTGATTGATGGTAGCATGTTCAGCCAGTGGACACTAATGGGCTGAATTACTGCCGGTAGTGCATTAGCTTTCAGAAAGGTTTAGGTTAACACTCATCTTTGGCGGTGATAATATTTCTTTTTATTGTAATCGGTTCTTCTAACTTCGTGTTATTCTGTCAAATCTGAGATTAATGATAGAATCTGCTTTTGTGTTCTGTTACTACCTGGGCACACCAAGCAGGAGCCATGACAAATATTGCGCTAGAAAACTCCTAAGCAGTAGCTAACTCTTCTTGGCCTAGTCACAAGGAGTAAACACACAGATTGCATGGGGAATAGAGAATGGAGAAGATAATTTTAAAAGTGCTCAAAATGTTGAAAATCATTGTGGTAATCAAGATATAAAACTCCACATTTTGGTATCAGCAAAAGAACATCATAGTAGAACAGAATCACAGAATCACAGAATCACAGAACGGTAGGGGTTGGAAGGGACCTCTGTGGGTCATCTAGTCCAAAACCGCTGCCGAAGCAGGGTCGCCTACAGCAGGCTGCACAGGACCGCGTCCAGGCGGGTCTTGAGTATCTCCAGAGAAGGAGACTCCACAACCTCCCTGGACAGCCTGTTCCAGTGCTCCGTCACCCTCAGAGGG
>Ga0181612_109364_pt1 | contig 22401 bp, 24 predicted proteins | sample HoacroProtozoa21_FD_119630 | JGI IMG/M metagenome (GOLD analysis project Ga0181612, IMG submission 119630) | Hoatzin crop microbial communities from Cojedes, Venezuel. Combined Assembly of Gp0051906, Gp0051904, Gp0051908
CGAGCTGAATGAAAAAGTTTCATCTAAAACTTTGTTTTGAAACAAAAAAAATTTTTTAAAAAAAAACCAAACCAAAAAAAAAAAAAAAAAAAAAGGCAAAACCAAACCTCATCTCTCACCAACAAATCTGTTGGGAAGACTTCTCATTTTTTCCAAGTTTGGAAGAGGTCTTGGCCAGAAATATGAAATTCTGTGTTTTCTTAATTTGAGTTGGTAAGCCTGCTAGTATTTACACACTAAGCTCTTTCTTGGAGACCTGTGAGAGCACATGTAATGGTAATGCAAGTGAAAGGTGTGCAAGTCCTCTGAAACTTTCATAGGAAATACAGTGCACTTTCCACAGCTCTAATTCCAGCTCAGGAAGGAAACATATCCACCAGCTGGCCTCATTAAACCCCCACAGGGAGGTGATCCTTCAGCCCTTTAACTCTCTCTGTGAGGCCCCTGCATCAGGGGCACCAACGAACACCACCCACACTTTGGCCATGTCATGGGTGGCGTTGGTCTGGAAGCTAAAGGTCCTGGTGGGAAGCAGAAGAGAACTGGGATCCCATGGGGAGGTGCATCGCTGCTTCAGCACTACCTTGCCCGTGAGCAGAGCAGCTTCTTCCTGGCCCTCTGTTTATCTGCCCCACAGTTACAGGCAATTTCAGGATTGGTTGACCATTGGGATGGGTGCCCAGAGGTGGTGGAGTCTCCATCCCCAGAGATTTTCAAGATTACTGGACAAGTCCAGGAGCAATCTCCTCCAGCTTTGACATTAGGAGGCTGGACTAGAGACCTCCAGGGATCTTTCCAGCCTTAATTTTTCCAGGTTTTTAGTGCAAACCCACTCAGGCTCTCATGCCTAGTGGAGTTGGACAGGCACAGCCTGAACTGTTGAGAGTGGTGATGAGCCCATCAGCTGAGGAGCAGAGTGGGCCATGGCATCCAGGCACCACCCCAGCCTGCTCCCTAAGCCTCCTCCCTTTCCACTCAAGCCCCAGCAGGACTTGTTTTGTCCTTCCCCATTTGGAGGCAAAGGCAGGAGCGGCAGCACTGGGACAGAAGTCAGGCTCCAGGACAAAAGCACCTTGTTCATTAGATGAGTCCCACAGCCGTGCTGCCAGCTCCACCTCCACAGAGGACCTGGGCACCAGGCCAGGCTCTTCATTTCCCTGTGCAGTCCCCAGAGATGGGGCAGACTGGGCTAGCTCTGTGGTGGTGCCTGTGTTGGACCGTGGCTCTGCAAGTGCCTCCTCCTTGCGTGCACAGGGCTGTGGAGGTACAACCCAACCGACTCATGACAGTTGGGATGCTGAGCAGTGAGAAAGCCAGGCTTCAGCTGAGAGAAAACAAAACTGCTGCTGAAGTTGGTTCATTCTGTGTTAGCAATCAAGCATGCACTGGTGTAAGAGCTGTCGTGGGTGTCTCATCCTGCGCTTAACATACTCTGAGAGCATCCTTGCTGCCTTCTCCCCACTCCGTTGTAGCTTCATGCCCAAGCTCCATCACAGGCAGCAAGCCCAGCCCCGGAGCAGAAGGACATGAGCAGACACACCTACAAGAGGCCATCCCTGCAGTGTCAAAGGCCTTAGGCAAAGGCTGAGCCCTAAGGGCAATGGCAGCGGGAGCCTGGCTCAGTCGCTGTCTTAGCAGAGGCTGCACTGGAGCTGGTCTGGCCCTGCAGCTGATGAGGACCTGGACACGGCCTGGGCAGGATGCATGGTCGGAGCCACAGCTGGAGCACATTCCCAGCTCCCGTAGAACACCAGCAGGTCTCTGTGCCCTGACTCCCTGTGATACAGGGCAAGGGCAGACAGTGAAAATGAGATCAACCCATAGTGACGGGATGTCAGTAAATCCCACAGAGAGCTGGGATAAGAAAGACCTCAGAAACCTAACCCCCTCCTTCCCTGTCAAGATCAGCCCTACCTAAACTAATAGACCATCTGCCCACTGCCCTGGGCTGTGACCCCAGCAGGGCAGAGCCACCTGGCAGCAAGGACTGCATGTGAAAACATCTCCCCCAGCTCCATCCAGAGCTCCCATGCTCAGGTCTAAGAGCTGAGATCTCCCACCCACTGTGCGCTCCCGGCTGGGCCATTCCCTTTACAGAAACCCACCATCCCCTTGCTCATGTCCGAGGGAAAGCCATGAAGACAGGACATCACCCCTTGTCACTGCACGTGGGTTACAAGTGTCCCTTGTGTGGCAGCGGTCACTGCTCCCACGACCTTGGCTTTGTCATGTCCTGCTGAATACCACCTGGAGCTTCAGCAGGTCCATCAGGAATGAGATGGCCTGTCCCGAGCTTACCCTAGAGCTGACACTGCCACAGACGTCTGCCAAATGGGGCGTATGAAGAAATGACGTGTGGTGGCCCCTGCTCACAGGGCAGCTGCTGGCTGAGGAGCGGGTGCAGGACCCGTGCCCACCTTTCAGCTCACTTGTGCCAATGCCTTGTAGCCAGTCTCTGGTCAGGACAGGGTTCATCCCATGCTCTTATAGGTTTCTGCCTCTGAGAAAACCAGATAATGATTTCTGCTGCAAGAACAACTGAATTTTCAATTAAATCATTGAACCAGAAAATGATTTTATAATCATTTCAGATCAAGCCACTCTCGTTTTCCCTCTTTCTCACCAGCATAGTGTTCTGTTTGGGATTAGCCAGGAACATTTTGTTCCAACTGAAACAAAATTTCTGCTTTTATTACAGGCCTTTGTAACAAAGTCAGGTCCTTGGCTCTTGGGAGCGTCAGTTCACTTCTAACTGAGACCCCAGGGCTGAGGCTCAGGTATTTGGTCTGTCCTGCCTCCACCCATGGATGTGTCCCGCAGCAGGAGGTAAGAAGGTCTCTCTGGACCCCTCATACCTCTCTCCTGGAGAACCCCTATGGACCAGCTGTCACAGGCAGGAGAAAGACCCCTGCCTCTATGGGAAGGACCATAATCCCCAGATGTTCTCACTCTCTGTGGACCACTAAATATTTCATTATTCTTCACAAAGCAGAGAGGACTGGGACAGTCTTCCACCCCCTGGCTCTGCACACCCACAGTGGGACAAAGGCGCTGCAGAGCTCGGTGGCTGTGGGAGTCCAGCCCCAAACATCTTATTCAGACCAAAAATCCATGTCCAGTTTCCTATGACCATCACTGGCATTTCCACGAATGCCACACTCACTGTAAGAAAAGTCACTCTCTGTTAATAACGATACTTGAGTTGGTGGAAAAGACTGGGAGTTTTTCCCCCATGGGATGAAACAGTATTTTGTTCTGATCTGAATCAAGATTTTATTTTCATTTTAGTCGTCAAAATTTTGGAATTTGATGGCTTTTTTCCTTTCCCCTCCCAACTTCTTGTGTTTTTTCTTCTGAAGCTGCCAGTCCCCAGGGTGTCCCGGTAAGGTTTCTGAAATTTATCAATACAAGGCAGCATTCGGATCCCTGTGAAAATGCCAGCTGCATTTTAAATGCAGTATTTTTGCTATGTTACAAATACCCAGAATAGATGTGTGAGAGTCTGCTCTGAAACAGGGCACTGGGACAAAGAAAGAAGCATAGTGGGCCCAAAATGCTCATGATGAATAGCAGCTAGAAATGTCACTGCTCCTACACACCAGCCCATCATTAAATACTTCCACTTTCTTTAGTGAAATGAAAAAAGGCTAGTTGATGCTTTCAGCACAGCACAAAAAACTCTATCCACATCTGCCTTACAGTGTCAGATTCATGCAGGAAGCAGAAGTGTTCCTGTGAGATTAGCATCTCTGTCTAAAACATGTTTGTGAAAGGTGAGAACACAATGCTAGCACAGTACAATGTTCCCACTGCATCTCCATGTGTTTTATTAATGATAACATTGTTAAAAGGACATTATACGCTCTTGAGTTCAGTTTTTTTTTAAATCATAACTAACTCAGAGGAATTTCTGGGCACTTGCTCAGAAATGTATTCTTCCTGGACCTTAAAATAACCCTTCTAACTCAGTCCCTTAAGACTGCAGCAGAGCTCTGCTGGATGATGGCAAGCGCTCTGCCCTTCGGTAGTACGCAATAGACTTAATTCTGTCACCACTGTTTATGTAAATTCCCATGCAGAAATGGCAGCTTCCAGCTCTGAGCAGTGCACAGTATGAAAGCCTGAAGAATAAAAAAATCTGCTTATTTTCAGTAGGAGCTGATCCAAATTTCCTGAGTGTAGGAAAACGAATCAAAGATGCTTCTGAAAAGTAGTACCAGGGCAAGAAGTCCTTCTCTCCCGCTGATGAGGCCAGGGTGGCTGTTCTGCCTCTGCCACTTTCTCCACTGTCTGAGGGCAGGACCAGGCCCCCCTGGGGCTAGTGATGTCTCTTCGAAGCGTTTAAGTCAGTCTTTCACCTTTCTACCATGGCATAAGGAGAAATCTCCTCCATCTATACTACATGGTAGAGAGGTTGAGCTGACACATCCAGAATTTGGGATTACTGTAGGAACACTCACCTCTGAAGAACTGCTCCTGTGGTTGGGCAAGGTGGATGCCCTGTGTCTCATAGCTTACATCTTCCTCAGGATGGTGCGTGTGGCCATACCACAGCCAAGAATACCTTAGATAGGTTTAGCTCCATCCACAATGGCCAGAAAGTTGGGCTGAAGGTCAGATTTGCAGCTCACCCATGTTAGTGATCTACAGGAGTGCCCTGGGGACTGGCTTTGGGGCTCCTTATCTTGCATTCCCAGGGCACATCTTCCATTGCCTTCACCATGGGTCATTGCTGCCTCAGCTGCACACCGGGTAGCCTCTAGCTACCTCGCTCGCCTATCAAACCCAAGCTCAGCTCAGTCTTTGCAGATCCCCAGCACTGGGCATCAGGACAGACCTTGGATTCACAGTCAAACATGACTATAGAACCAGCACAGGAAAAGCCAAGGGAGTCTTTCTGGGCATTCGTTACCTCAAGCCATCGCTTGTCTCCTTCCTCTGCTGCCTCATGGGAGACGAAAGAGAAGAACAATGAGTAACGCCCATAGAAGATATTCTGGGATTAGTTTAGGAGCCACAGATATTTTTATCAACAGCAATCAAGTGGATTTAGGGAGGTATTTTAATTTTGTAAGCAGCATTCATGGACTGTGCTGCCAGTTAGGGCTCTCGCGCTTCACAACAAATGTGGACAAATTAGAACTTGTCTGGGATGGCTAGATTTCTTGGAAAACTTGCAGCAGAAGCCTGAAAAAAATTCCTATGTTCTTTACCCAGAAGAAGAAAATATACTTTGAGGTGGTAACCTCTTACTCTCACTGAGTGGCAGATGACTTGTCTCTTTCTTGTGGTTCTTCTCCAGATCTGCAAGTGACTCCAGTACTCCCACACAAGCCAGGAAGGACGGGTAGCTCAGAAGTCCCTTCTGTGCATGGCTGCCCTGCTAACACACTGAGCTTACAATCTTCAAGAAGGATTCATCTGGGGGGCCTTTGAGTGCTGCTCATCCAGCACCAAAGCAGTAGTGCTGGTTCCTCTGTTCTACTCTTTCCATCCCAATGCCACAACCAGAAAGGAAATGTGGTTGCATCAGCACAGAGGAGCTGAGATGATGCAGCTTGTGGCCAAGCAAGCAGGACTGAACTGGCCGAGCAACAACAGTATTTGGCAATGGTCACATTCCGGCACAGAGTCTGACCAGCTCTGCCATTTCCAAGACCTGCACTTCCATCCATAGGCGACTCCTATATTTAGTAACTGTTCTGGTGGCGAAGGCCCAGCCTCCAGGATGTTGATTCAGACACCCAGACACTAAGCCACTTCCTGTTTGGATGCACTAAAATTATTTGCATCATTTAAAAAGTGATGTTGGTTAAGGGAAACAAAGTGTTATTGTCAGGAGGCTGAGAGCCGGGTTGCGTACCCGTGCACAATGGAAAAAAAAGCAGAACAAATTGTCTCCATCACCCACCAGCAGCACGCACATGCAGCACGTCCCCAGGAGACACTTTCACCACTGCTCCCGCACGCTGGCACTTGTATTGCCACAACAATGCAGTAAAGCACTGTGATCCCCTGCTAAGCGTCCTCCCAGGGCTGCTCTGCCAGCCCAGGGTGACCCAATATCACGTCTAGCAGGAGCAGACACATACCCAGGAGATGTGGTCTGCTGGCTGGAACAGGCAACAGAAAGCACTACGGGCCCTAGCATCTGCCCCTGCTCCGCCACTCAGGCAGTTTTGGCTAGTGACAAGTTTTCCATAGCAAAACGCAGCTTTCCAGTGCCACGCAGTCTTTGCAGTCCCATTGTGGGCATAAATGTGGCACCCGCGATGTTCATGAACTTCTGGTGACTAGAGGTCCAGGGACATGGATGTCTACCCTGAAGGCTTTGTGGGTGCTGACTGTGTCTGTAAGCCAGACTCAGCTCTTGTCTCGTCACCTCTGTACCTAATGGCTTGCCCTTAATCTGTAAAAGCAAATGTGGCTGCCGAGTGAAACGGCAGACGTGGTTCAGCTTGGGCTGGCTGCTTCTGGGGAGAGCGGTGATGGAGGGGGCACCTGCCCAGCACTGCCAGTGTCCGAGTTCACCAGGCTGCAGAGTCACAAAGCCTGGGCTGTGCCCCAGGGCCATATGCTGTGGCTCACACCTTGAGGGCCAGTCAGGACACCTTGACCAGGAGCTGTGGATACTTGGAGACATCATTTGTGCACCCAGCTGCCCCAGGCTGCGCACGCAGCCAATGCCTCTGTGACTTCTCCACTTACAGGAGAGAGGTCAAGAAAGATTTGCAAAATATTTTTTTGGGAACCCTTGCAAGTGATCCCTTCCCCACTGTCTGCTGGACCTGGATGCCTGATAAAGCCCAACTGCTCCATGCTCAGCTCTTCCCCAGCTCCCACATAGACACACAAAAAACCCCAGACCCTTACTTCAAATGTTCAGGAAGGGAGTTGTCCTAGATGCTTCACATCCCACCTCCAAAACATGATCAGCTTGGCCTTTCTTCTGTTTTTTCAAAGCCTTACTAATGTATTTCCGGTGTCTAGGAAGGCTGATGACTCCATAGGTTTTCCCCCACAGAGTCTGGACAAGCAATGTCTTGGCAAGGGCTGTTTATGACTTAGCTGCAGATGGATTTACCTATCCCGCCTTCTTCTTAGCTGAGATGCAAATAGTCATGCAAACCAGAAGCTTCAAAAGTGACTGGATATCTTAGTGCCTTGACTTTTCACACCCAACTTAAAAAAACACAGCTGGGCACCTAAGAATGAGGGCAGCTGTGTTTCACTGTCCCTCTGAAAAGTTTTTGCAAAAGTGCATTTTCCAAGCCCCAATTAGGTGACTGCACTGTTTAAACTAGGGAGTAAAAGGCAAATTACAAATAACAAATCACAAAAAGTGGGTTCTGAGTCATCCTCAGTCAATGACAGAGGCTCTACAATCAAAATTTCGGTCGTAACTGCATTGCTATTATATGTGCAGGAATATAATCTGGCACCCACAGCAGTAGCTGTGTTGAGTCAGCAAGGCAACCAAGAGTCAGAAATAGTTAAAATCTTGTTTTTGTCACCGCATTTAGCAAGTACTTCTGAGTATCTGTCACAGCAGAGCAAACTTGCAAAGTCACAGGCAAGGATTTCTCAGAATAAAGTTGCAATTTGATGGTTTCCATGTGTTTTAAACCTCAGGTCAAAAGTTGCCAGCTCATGCCACCCCAGAGTTCTTCACGTTTGAATATACTTTTTGATTTTATCATCTGACAGTAATTTCTCAGGTAAGCAGTGATCATAAAAGAAACCACCAGTGTGAGAAGACAAGGATCTCCCTCCAGCAGTCTAATTAGCGCAGCACTCAGTACGTGCTCAGATCCAGCTTGGAGACCTGGAGCAGGGTGCACAGTCCTCGCGCTTCCCCACGCACCTTCAGCTGGCAGCAATCAGGAATGCTATTGAGCAATCCTAAGCAAGTTGGATACAAATCATGGGTGATGGCAGCAGGAAGGATCCAGGGCCTTTTGCTCGCAGAGAGGACCATGCTGCCGGCTCCCTGAGATAAGATGAGCACTGCCTGCTCTTGCCCAGCCAGGAGCAAACCTTCTCCATATTCCAGCACTCAAAATATCTGGTCTTTACAGCTTGGCAAGACAAAATGTCCAAACTCAGATTCCCAGATCCACCCTAAACAGCATGCCCTGGGTGCTGCCTGCACATTTCCCTCTGCATTGATCCACTCCTTTGCAAGAAAGATGAGATTTTGTATTTCCAGCTTCATCTACTTTCTCTTCTCCCACTGCACACTGAATCTCAGAGCATGCCAGCTGATCACAGTATTGTACAAAGCTAAGCTTTCGATTGCAGTGTCGAAAACAAAGTTTAAAAAATGTAAAAATGCAAATACAATGACATAATGCAGCTGTAGAGCCGAGGTAATTTCTAGTTACTGCCCAGGCTGCTTTCTGGGGCACATCCCAGCCTGTAGCTCTAGCAGCCCCACACCTCCTGGACACTGCCTGCAGGAGCAGGATCCTCGAACGTCTCCTCTTCCCTTCACTGCTCTTTCATCCATTTTCTTTCTGTTTAGCTCATGTTGGCATTTGATGCAAGTGTGCAAGGGAACTTTTCTTCCCCACTCAAGTCTCCCTGCCCTTGCAGACCTCCCCACTTCTCTGTTCTCCTTCGAGCTTGAAACACCTCCTTGTTGCTTGCAGGATGGTCACACTGTGTAGTAACTCTCAAGGAGCCTGCATTGCTCTCAGCACACCCACGGTTTTCTTCACAGCTCTTAACTGCACCCATGCAACAATATCAAGGGCAGCGACACCAGCTAAGAGCCTTTCTTCAAACACCTCCCCCCCTCTTCCTCCCCTTCCAACTTCCTCCCCAGAATTCTATCAGCTTGGGGGCTGCACAGTTACCTTGAGTGCTAACACATCACTACCTAACAGGTTCAAAATTGAGAAGCTGGGGATATTTCCGGGGCTTTGGAGCAATTAAGACATGCACTGGCTTTGCAGGACTCCTCGGCTCAAGGCAGCCCAGCACCGACAGCAGAGAGAACCCCATCTGTTGCTGCTGTTGGCGTCCACTGCCAAAATTTACCTGTTTGTATGAGAGTGAAAGAAAACCCAAGAACCAGGGCCAAGGCAAATCAGGTCTGGAAGCAGTAGCTCACAAAGAGCAAACTCTTCAAAAGGCATGCAATGTGTTTTCAGCTCTGCTTTAACACCCAGAACCCACCGACACCAGGCAGCCTGGCAGCTCAGGCTGAGAAAAGTCGGAGGAAGGACCTGGAGCTGGTTGGGGTTGGATAGGAGGGAGCTGGGCAGGGGTGGGTGTGTGCCTGTGGATGTCACAGGCACTCTTGGAGCTGTTTGTTGAAAGAATTTGCAAATCACTATAATTGATTAAGAAATGGGGTAATTATGAAATCTGCTGATTACAGAGAAAGGGGTTATTAATCCAACAGACAGGTCCAGCAAAAGCCCTGTCGAAGCATCTGTCGAGATGATGTGGGGAAGAAGAAAGGCTGCACATTGCTGCACTGGTATCCAACAAGCCCACTCCTCTCTGGGGCCAAGGAGCTCTGGGGCTCACTCAATCCTGCCTCCAGGACCAAGCGCCATGTGCAGCAGCATGCAGTTCATGCCATGCTAATCAGACCACACCTGACTGCCAACCGTGTTTGCTGCACCCTGATTAAACTGATTCGGCCTCTGATTTTATCCAGACATCCCCTGGAGACCCTTTTTTTGAGATTCATCTCACCACAGAAGGACCACGTCAGCTGAAGATCCCTTTGCAAACCACAGCAGAGTCCAACTCATCTGCTGGACCTGTTATGACTGGGGTTCAGTCTGATATTAAGACATTCGTTAGGTGTCTTCACCAGTCAGTGGACTTCAGGGGGAAGCTGGAGGTGACAGCTTTGGGATGAATTGACCTGCTCTTGTGTCTCTTCTGGCTCTGAATTAAACAGCTCTCCCACATCAATCTCTGAAGCCTGGACACCAGATGATGGGAGACATCCACCCTGACCCCTGGATGCAGATGTCTTGATCACAAACTGAAACTGATCCCAAATGTTATGGGAAAGCACCTGCCCGCACTGCCTTCCTTCCCAGCCTGTGCCTCTCCTACCCGTTCGTCTTGCACAGACCCTAAGATACACTGTTGACAGCAAAGCTCCTGTTCACACCACAGGGCACAAGTTCAGAACAGAGGTACAAGCCATCCACTGCCTTCCCAGAGACTTTTGGCCATTTGACACCCTTCATTTGGCAACCTCTCCAAACAGGAGCAGGGATGCTCAGCTAGAGCCCCATGTGCCCCATTTCTTCTGAGTGCAGACGGGGTGTCCCCCATCACCCCCTCTGCCAGAGGAACTTTCTACTCAAGGGTCACACAGCAATGTCCACTCATAGGGACCAAATGGCACATGAAGATAAAAGGAAAACCCAGACCCACCATGGGGTTATACTGATTGGCCAAAGTATCTCCAAGTCTTGGCATGTCTTGGCTACAAGAAGCAGTGGAACATTATCCCCCACTTGGCCAGAGCCGTGCAAGCTGCAAAGCACGGCCAGATTACCTGCTCCCAGGCCTGTCCGGTTAATCTGTGCTCAGCTTCTTTATCCTGTCTGTCTATAGATAACCTCTCTCCTGGCCACCTGCAACCACCAGCGGGGGACAGATCGCACACCAAGGGGGTGGGAGGGCAGGGGAGACATGCAGTGAGCACCTCGATGGCAGCTCAGCTGCTGCGCCAGGCCTGGCATCCTTAGGGTGTGTGGACGTGCCGGGGGCAGCGAGCAGCCCCACTTGCCCAGTCACACAAGGGGGGACCATGGACTCCTCTGCACCCCAGCACCAGGCTGTTCTGAGCAGGGCTGGGTGGCAACCATGGCCAAATCGGGTTTAAAATTTAGGATGGTCACAGACCAGGCTGGAGGTGAAATGAGAGCTGCAGCAGCACACGGGAGTGGGGGCTGGGTCACTTCCACTCACAGGGATAAGAAATCAATGCAAAAAATGGATTTGCCTTTCTATGAACAAGCTGGGAGTGACAGTTCCGGATAGGAATACAGGAGGTGAAGGCATGGCAGGGAGAAGTGATGGGAGCTGTTCCATCGTGGGACTGCTGGGCAGGACGGAAGGACACAGGAGACGCACAGGGCAGACGGGCACCACTGAGGTGGGATGGAGGGGCTGCTGGTGGGGACGTGCCTCCAGGCTGGTGCAGAGGAGGAACCGGGGTCCCGCAGCAGGCTGTGAGTCTCCCCCACCTTTGGAGGCACGGTGTTCGCTGCAGACCAGTTTGCACCCCTCTGACCCACCCAAAGCCCTGCATGATGCTGCTCACCAGAGACATCAATTCACACTCTGCCGCTGCGGGGACATGGCACTGCTGAGCCTGCTGAGAGACAGCCGGAGAAAAGCTGCTGCTCACACAGTACTTTCTGTTGGAGGAAAAAGAGGAGAAATCCAAGTTCTCCATGCTGCCAGGATGGTATTTTAGGAAATTCCCTTTCATCTTCCCAGATGTGTTGTCCATTTAAATATTGATCCTTCTCCTTTGCTTGTGCTCTGTACCCTCTTAGGCTTGCCATTTTTCAGCTTGCTCCTCTGATGGAGCTGAACAATACACTCAAGTCTCACATCTTGATTTGCTTAAAAAAAACCCCACAGTGTCTCTTCCCCTGGATTTATCAGGGGAACCAAACACAGCAGCTCCACACTGCGCAGCCCGGGAGCACTCTGTCCTGCGGGGATCCATCGCATCCTGCAAACCTCCCGCGGCACTGGGATCGGCACTGGGATCCCAGAGCCCTTGTCACAGCCCTGCAACAGACCATGGTGGCAGCAGGACCAGCCCCACCACATCCTGGGGTCTTTGCACCAGAATTCATGCACGGTTTGTGCCACTGATTTAAATGAATTCCCAAAATCCAAATAGCATAGCACCGGGTGGGCTGGCTGTGCTCGTTCTGACCGCCCCGTTTAAAGTACCGAATGTTGAAAGTGCCCTCAGAACAGGGACAATCACTCAAAACACAGAAAACCCACCAAAATTAAAAAAACAACCAAAAACTGGCATTCAGATTCTCTGGAAATCAAAACGTTGGAGCTTTCTCCATAAGAATTATTTCCTGGATTAACTTTCTGGTTTGAGCAGGCATCTCCCTTCAAGCAATAATAAAATTAATGTGTATCAAATTCAAACAAAAATAACCCATTATATTGAGCAAAATCTATAAAAATGCTATAACCAAAATCTTGCAGCATCTCAAAAACGCTATCATCCTTCATTTCTTTTTCTTCTAGCTACAGAATTGTGACACTTTTACAAAAAAGTTCCTGTCCACTCCAATCTACATTTTTGTCTTCGGTTAAATAAAATATTTGACAAGAGGAAGCAACACAGGTTTACAAGCGGTGTGTGAAGACTGTGCTTGTTGCAGTGATTTAATTAAAAGCCATTTCACATGAGGGATTCATACATCTTCTCCACCCTCAGGAATATTTTACTTTAGTTCTTTCTTACTCTTTTCTTCTCTGCTTGCAACTCTGAGACCAGCCAGCCTGACGGGATGCAGGTGGTCTTTGTATTAAGGTAAATTTGAACAAAATCCTATTTAGTTTATGCTCAGGGACAATCAGAGCTTCTAGTACCGCAGGCTTATTTCAGGGGGATTTGTGCAGTTTGACACAGATAGGAGTCCAGTTTGAGCCATGAGAAAGATGACAAACAGGGAAACCGCTGGACGTGCTGATTCCTGCCCCCGTGCATCTGCTGGGAGACAAACCAGTGTGCGCATGGGACATGCAGACCCTGCTCCTGTGGGAGTTCACATGTCCCAGACTCCTCAGGGGAAGCAGGCTGGAAGGAACATGAAGAGCTCTGGCAGGAGGGGTCAGGAGAGGCGAGTCTACTCCAGGGAGAAGAAACTAGAATAGGGGATGGGAGAAAACCAGGAGGACAAGAATAACCAGGACTTCTGCACCGGCAGCTGAGCCTTGCAAGTGCGCAGCAAGCACCGAGCCCAGGGATTTATTAGAAATAACAAGGAAACCGGTGACAGTGCTGGCTGCTCACTGCCCCAGCAGTGTTGGGTGTGCTTTGCTGGTGAGTCTGCTCTTGGGAAAGCCTAGCAGAGAAGCCTGCTCCCTGCAAAGCAATGGGTACGGGCTCTGCCCCAAGTCTGAGGGCTCCAAACCTGCACAGCAGGTGCTGAGCCTCTCCAAATGCTCCCCACCAGTGTCACAGTCCAGTCAAAGAGGACTGAATCATCACCCAGTTTGAGAGATGAAGACCTGTCCTAGCCAACCCATCCCAAGGTGGAACATTTGACCTGGTAATTCCTGGTCATGGCTGTATATTTTTTATGAACTACTGACAATCTTTTAGAGAGACACCTCAAATCACCGGTATGACGCAGTGGAGATGAATATGGGTCAGCGGTGGTTCACCACAACTCAAACACCTTATAGAAACCATAGGGCAAATGAAACAAAGAAGCCAGACTCTCCAGCTCAGGTAAACTGCGGTACCCGTCTTCAGCAACAAACACTCTGCTCCCCAGGGTGGTGCTACAGGAGATCCCCATGATGGAGCCCAAACCAGGCTGCCCTGATGTGGAGACAGGCAGTGGAGTGCACCCTTGGGTGCAGAACACATCACTGGCCTCTGGCTGGGCCCTGCGTCTGCTTTTGTCTGTAATGGGAAGCAAAGTGCACGTGCATGCCACGCTCTGCAGCAGGAGGCAATGGTCCGGCTCCGTATCACCACCAACGGAATGAAGCACTGCAGTAGCAGTGGGTGCAGGATGGACCAGTGGGTTACATGGCTCCCAGGGGATGGGCAGAAGGGTTTCTGTCACAGCCAGATTCTGGGTGGGGACATCCCAGGACCATTTGGTGCCTGCCTTCACAGCCAGCACAAGGGGAAATTAGAACAGGGCTTTCAGCATCAGTGTAAATGTATCACAATATGCAGGGTAGAAGTGAGGCAAGTCCTTTCACATGAAGTGCTCTGAAAGTGGCTCTTGTCCCTCAGAGAACAGCACAGGTCAGCCAGGAAAGGAAATCTGTGACCAATTGTTGCACCAGCCCCCCTCGATGCTCTGCACCAGGCAATGCCCCTGTGTCCTCCCCACAATCATAGAATCACAGAATCATTAAGGTTGGAAAAGCCCTCAAAGATCATCAAGTCCAGCCATCAACCCATCACCACCATGCCTACTCAACCATGTCCTGCAGTGCCATATCTACATGGTTTTTGAACACTCCACTAGCCTATTCCAATGCCTGACCACTCATTCAATAAAGATATTTTTCCTAATGTCCAATCTAAACCTCCCCTGATACAACTTGAGGCCAGTGCCTCTCATCTTATCGCTATTTACTTGGGATACAATCATCCCCACCTCTCAACGGTGGCTGGAGAATGGAGCGATTTCTTATAATATGGCCCATTTTGCCTGCCTTTCAAGGACTCCCCCAACAACAACCACCTCCACTGATGCAACCAGGCAGAGCTGGACGCAGGTCACTGCCTCTGCCGCTTGTGCCATGTGACATAAATGGCTTTGCTGACCCTAATGCTTTAGAGCTTACGGCTCCTGATCCAGGTAGCCCCAGGACAGCCATCCTGCTCAGCTTTCTGCTGGCAAAATGAAGTTAGAAATGCAACTTAGGAGCTCAAAGAGCAACATGTGGTCCTGTCCTCCCTCCACGACCAGGGCAGAGCAGGGCAAGCATGTGCCCCTGTTCTCTCTTGAAAGCACTGGCTCTGCTTCCTCCCTTGTTTCTCAGGAACCAGGAAAGTCACACATTGACCTATGAGCAAGCGCTGCGTGAGGGTTAAGCAAGAGGCTCTGACGGCGTCTGTCTGGGAGCCAGCAGGTAAGTCAAGAATTTCCCCAGTATATGCCTCACACCTTGGACTGGAGTGAGCCACAGTGTTTCAACACCTCCTACAAGCTCAGAAGACGTATTAAAGAAGTTCACAGGATGGAAGGCCTGTTGCATAATCCAGATAAGTAGATAAGCTTGCAATATTTGCACAACACCGTGTCCCTTCATTGGCCTTGTTACTGGTCTCATTTTGCAGGGCTTAATTCAGGGGATCTGATGGATTGAGGACACCTTTCAGGTCATCTATTCCTTAGGAAGGGGCTGTGACCCAGCTCTAGCGTTGTGCTACCGGGAGCATTAAAGGGACAGGGACACCTTGCTGACAGCCATACTTTATGCTTTGCAAATCAGTCCCAAAGACAGTGGGGCTCTATGACACCTATGGAAAGTACTTGGGCAGCTTCTCATGGAAGGGCTGTGGCTGTGTACGATGACCATGTGAGGAGAATCATGACCTGCCAGAGGTGAAATAACCTTTGCACAAACACACAGATATACACAGCTTGGGCACATTCCTGCTTGACTAGTTACTTGACTCAAAGGGCACAGGATGCAGGGATTGAGTAGCGGCAGGACTCAGGTGTGGGGGAAGAAGATGGAACACAGGTGAATGCTTTGATTGAGCACAGGCATGGTCCAGTGTTTGCTAGGAACTCTCCTGCTTTGGTAACTCCCCTCTCTGGAATTTACCAGGCAGCCCAAGGGGAGGGCATGGTAGCATCTACCCAGCAAACTGGTGGCACCACCTTGTACTTTCCTTTGGGCTGTGGGAGCAGGGAGGACCCAGCCAGTAGGCTCCAGGGATGTGCCCTGAGCACAGGGGCACAGAGTAGAGCAATCAGTGGTGTACTCTGGGCACTCGCAGAGTCCTTCCTCGAGCCAACAAGCAGGCAACAATGTTGTGCTGAAAGCTGCCCTTCCCTCCAGGAGCTTTCTGCAAGCAAGTCCAACAATAAAAGGGACCTGAGTGGTCAGAGCAGGAGGCTCAGGGCTCAGCAGGATGCTGCTCGTAGGTGCCCTAGCCCCACAGGCTGTGCACAAAGGGGGGAGAGGGGGGTGGACACAGGAACTTTCTGCCCCAAGGACCAGGGCCTGGTTCCAGGTCACACCAGATGGATCTTCACCAGCCAGGGGAATGCAAACTTACTCCCAGTTTCTCTGTTCAGAGTATGGGATGCCTTGTCCTTGGGTGCAGATGCCTTCAGGGACCTGTAGCATTTCTAAATTGCCATAGAGCCTCACGGGGAACTAGAGTCCCAGGATGGACCACATTGCTCCTCACACTCTTTACAGATACATAGATGCCCTATGCGTGTGTCTATTCAGAGGCCATCAGTCGCAGACCCACTCTCACACCGTGGGGAAGATCCCTGGGCTTGCTGTGGCCCTGGTCCTCTGGTCAGCCCATGGTGTTTCAGCAATGGAGTTTTTCTCTCCCTCCTGGGTTGCTTTGACTTGCTCCCAGGCAACAGACCTTTGGCCATGTCCATTCAGAAACCCCCCCCCCGGGGTGCTCATGGCCACAGTGTGGGACTCGCGGGGAAAACATGCATCACTTGCGGGAACACGGGGTCAGGAGACACAGGACGGACGAGCAGAGCCAGCGTGGCTGCAGCTCACAGCCCTGCTCCTCGTGTGAGTCACCACTGCGCTGTTTATACCAGCGTCGAGGGAGGGCAGGGACGCCTGGCCCAGGGGAAGGGTTTTCCATGCTGTGCTTCCTGCCCCTGCTAGGGATGGGGACCTTGTGGCTGTCCGTAAAGCCACCTCTCCTGCCCCTTCCCTCTACATCTTAATCATGAAGCATCCCTTCTACTTGCCCTGTTCCCCACCTCGACATCTTCCACCACAGCTCAGTCCTGGAGAGATGTTTTGTCCTCTTCACCCAGCCTGGGGCAGCACCTGCAGGAGCCTGCAGAGATGGAGAAAGAAGCCATGGCAGCCTGACCTCCTTGCTCTGGACAAGGGGAGGAAACAGAACAGAGCTGCCTCATGGTGTGGGCACAGAGAGCTCACCCATCTTCCCCAAAATCTCTTCCTGGGCAAGTGCCAAGCAGCCAAGCAAAGACTGGCCAGGGAAGAAGGGAAGAAGTTGGCATAAGTGACAGTAAAAGATTTTCTACTCGTTGCTTTTCCCTCTTGGTAGGGAATGCAGTGCAACTGCAAGATTGCAAAATCCATGCTTGGGATTTTTTTTTAAATTCTAATTCTGGATCTCCAATCGTGAGCTGGCCAGAGGGCCACGCTGAAATAACAAAAGACCATTTGTTTTCCTGAAGAGGAAACTAGAAGCTTGTTTGTTTTCTTTCAGCGTCAGAAAGTCACATCTTATACATCTGGCGGAATATTTGGATGGAAAAGAGCAGGTGGTTTTGTAGCTTCAGATGCACCAGGAAAACATAGTCCCATTGCTTAAGTTGTACCAAAATGGTTAAACACGTCAGTCATCCTTGTTTGTTTCACTCAATGAGTAAATAAACAGCAGGGACAAAAGGTTAGTCCTTTAAGCTTCAGTGTTCATCAGTGAGGGTCAGATGAAGCTCATTTTCTGCACATGGGACCTCTAACAAGTCCTACAGGAAAACCAAGAAATGTCAGACGTGACCTTCCTGGCAAATCAAATGTGAAAAATAAGGAAGCTACACTAGGCAGGCTTTTTAAGGAAGCAAAAAAAAGGCACAACCCACTTATTTTTCCTCCGCAGATACTCTCTGAGGTCATTGTACTATTGTAAACTACATCTCAGTTTGGCTGATAACAGAGTTCAGCACTGGTGCTCTGCAGTATTAGTACTGTGTGCGTCTAAATTCATCCAGAGTAAGAGCAGTGCCTTGGAGAGAGTGTGATGAGCCCGTGGTTGGCTGTGGACATCTCCTAGTCCCAGCCTCATCCGGACCCAAAAGACAGGGTGTCCCTGGAAAACCCTGGGGGCTGGACCCAGAAAAAAAGGCCAACTCTGTGCTCAGAAGAGCCAGAGGTCTTTTATTGCTTTCCTTTATGAGGATCCAGCTTCCAATCAATAAGCACAGAGGGGTGCAAAAATATTGCAAAAATATTGTGTCCTGGTAAATGTTCACTTTGTTTTCCTTCTTGGTTATGTTCCTCTTCAAAGCCCATCCAACGTGCCAAGGTGTTTTATGGTTTAAAGGTTTTCCTGTCTACTAATCCAAGTTGTGGAAGTCCCATCCCAGAGGAAAAAGCCATGAGGGGCTGAGTCACCCAAACAAACCGCGAAACACAGCCAAGAGAGGATGGGCATGTAGGTCATCTAGTAATTGCAAGAGTCTCCAAGGTTGATGTCTGCATCGCAGGAGTTACTTGAAGTCATACGGTCACAAGAGAGTATGGGGTTTCTGCACTGTTGGCCAGACCAAAAAGAGGTACCTGGCTAGGAAGAGATGGGCTGTGTCCTGGGCTCGCTGTCAATAAAGATCAGCATGGGTAGGCTCACAGAAACTCAAAGAGAGCCTCAGTTTGCCAAATGAACCTCACACCCTGTGTGACCTGCACTCAGCTTTTGCTGCCAGGATGCAGGGTGGCCATGCTCTGTCTTTGCCTGCATCGCCACAGTTGCCTTCATTTGCCCTCCTGATTTCTACACATTGGTCCCATTTTCTCCAGTTTCTGCTATTTAGTAAAAACATTTGTGAGGACTGAACATGAGAATCCTCCAGTTGGAGAGACTGTTGTGGTGGACAAGCAGTGGCAAAACTCACATTGCCATGGCGAGCTCAGCCCAAGGAGACAAGAAAGCTGCAACAGGGGCAATATGGGCATTCCAACCATAATGATTCTATGATTATGTTTCACCATGGAAAGGTTTGGATCTCCAGCAGGAAACAGGCAACAGTGTCCTGCTCGCTGCCCAGGATGATCAGATACAACCAATAAATGATCAAATAGAAGGAAAAGCTGCAATACACAAGACAAGGCAGAAACGATGGGGCTCTGAGATCCAGCAGCCAACACCAAGGCTTATTCTCGGACCCAGGGGGGAAACTGCCTGTCTTCCCTCTGGGACCATGGCTGTATTTTTCAGTAGGAGCCAGCCCACCATAAGCCAAGCCAAGACTGGAGACTGGAATAGTCATAGTCCTGCATGGCCACAGGAGACATTGGGAGCTGCCTGCAGAAACCCAGCACGATTTTCACTCCTGCCATGGTGCAGAGCGAAGAGTTAAATTCTCTCCCTCAGTCAGAGCACAGAGGCAGCTCCCAGCCGCCACCATCTGCTCTCATTCACACGTGAGCTGTGCTCGCGCACCATTCAGTCCTCCATTTATTCCCTTTGACAAAACCAGAACTGCTGAGATCACTTATAAAGAAGGAGACGAATGGCTGAGCCGTTCCCAGCACGCACAGGAAGCTGGGCTGGCTGGGAGGTCGCGGGGAAGGGAAACATCTCGTCCCAGGAGAGGGTCCTTCCCTCCGTGCAGCCAGGAGGGTGCTGTCTCCTGGGGAATGTCTCACTCAGCTGCAAGTGGCTGCAGGCACCCTCCGTCCAGGCCATGGCCCACGTGTTAACAGCTGTGCACAGAGCAGCCCTGCCTGCATATCTGGATCCCCCTGCAAGCAAGAGTGTCTACACACAACGAACGTCTTCTGCTCGCAGCACACCAGCGTCCCCCCAGTAAACTTTCGCTCTGCCCCAGACCAGCAGTGACGCTCTGCAGTTTAGCAATCCAGCCCATCACAAACGACAATAATCCAGGAGCGGTCCCAGGCAGCCCCAGGAGTCCGTCTGCAACGAACCTGGCCAGAAGTTCCCAGCCGAAATGTGTTGCTGCAAATGGGTGTGAACACAAATCGCAACTGCTGGAGGGAAACAACCCAAGCCTCGTTCAAAATAAGAGGGAGGGCTATTTTTTAAAGTACGATCCATTATCCTAAAAAACTAAACTGTTCTATAGCTTAAAAAAATCACTTTTCTTTTAGACATTTCTGGGACTTTAAAAGTTTTTTTCAAGAGGTTGGAAGAGGATAATGTATTTATAAATTATTCAAATGAAATGTTTAGATGAACTCTAACTAAATATTTTTTAAATGGCCTTTTCCATGAAATTTTCAACAATTTGTCCTAATTCAAGCAGGAAATGGTTTCAGATACTCGTAAACTCACGGGATGGGAAGTGAGATGTAGTGAAAATCAGCTGATAATTGCTCGTCTAAATCATTTGGCAAGCACTCCTGAAAAGTCAAGTCACTGCCAAAGAGAACCAAAATGGGAAAAGCTAAACGCATACCGATGAATTCATCTAGCTCTGGTCTGCAGAGGCCAGAGGCTTTAGTGAGTCACGGGCTTTTCTGCAAGGGGTGTTTTCTTCCTTATCTCCCCTTTTTGGCTCGTGCAAATACCGTTTGTGCGTCTTTCCCCTGCCTTGGGTTTGTTTTCTGGAAGTCCTGGCTGTGCAAACAGCTGCAGCTCCGCGGTGCCGCTTGCTGCTCCCCTCTCTTAGATGTCTAGATGCTGCAGACCAGAAGGAGCTCTCAGATGAGGTGGTGGCAGCGGGGACAGGTACAGTTTAGAAAGCCGAAGCAAGCAAACAGGAAGCGGTGGGGGCAGGGGACATTCACGCTGCTGCTTTTCCTCCCGCGTCTCACCGGGGCATTGCCCGGTGCTGGTGGGGCAGAGGGAAGCATCGGTGGTCCCGCTGGAGGCAGGAGACCCCTCACTGAAGGGACACGTTGATGGCATTCCCGCTGCCCCGGTCTCCGGATCCCCCCTACTGACCCCTTCCCACTGCGTTTTCCATCTGTCTAAGCCACCAGCAGCCTCCAGTCGTTTCCACACTTCTTTCACGGGTCAGGGGTGACTTGTCTCTTAGGAAGAACAGGCCAATGAAACACACTGGGAGCAACATTTCCAAGATATCCCAGAAACCCAGTTAACTCCCCTCCTCCCAGTGCAGAAATGCTTCAGAAATTCCCCTGGCAAGGTTAGCCCGTAGTCTGAAATACCGTGACTGTTTTCCTGGTTTCGATATCACTTGCGGGGTAACTCGCTCTCCTGACTGCTGGGACCCCTCCACCTCTCCGCTGACTGCGTTTTGCAACCCAGATATTCCAGCAGCAGAGCTGTCCCCGGAGGCAGCGCCTGTGCCAGGCAGGCGGAGCAGCTCGCTAGGTGCCCTTGTCTAACTTCATTCGAAACAAAGCAGAAAGGGAGCCCAGTGGGTGTTGGGGTCTTCAGCTGCAGCCTGTCAGCGCTTGCAGAGAAGGTTTCATTCCCCACCTCCATGCTGGAACTCCACAGTGAGATTTTAAACAATATCACAGGTATTAACCCAGCGGAAAGGAGGTACAGGAGCCTTTCAAAGGCATTAGCTTCATACAGCTCTGACACTGACCCACATCTCTCACCTCCTCCACTCTAACTAAAATACACCACAGCAAGAGCCCAAAAGGCAGCTGACAGCATCTCCCGGCAAGAGAGCCAGACCACAGCTGGAATCATGGCTGACAGCGACGAAGACGAGCAGAGCCCAGAGGAGTTTGCTCCTGTGCACCTCCTGGTTTCAGTATTTTTCAGTTAGCTCTGGCAGCAGAGGGTACGAAACTGTAGAGACATCTGAGCACTGCATTCCACGTAAAAATGAAACTAATCAACCATATGTTTTTAAAAAGAGAGTAATAACAACGGGTGAAAACAAAATGGTTTGCAACTCCTTTGAGGCTGAGGAGACAATCTTACAACGCTGACACCCAAGGAGACCAGAGATGCTGGCCAGCATCCAGCAAGCCCCAGTTTGGGGGATGCAGACCTGGACGACAAGCTCTTCAGGCCCCAACACAGCGGCCAGCACCAAGTGGTCCCAGACCTTTCCCAGCTGGTTGGTGCTCACAAAGTCCTCCAGTCTTGCAAGGAGAGGCAGTGGGCCAGTGGGCCATGCCTTACCTGCCGCTGTCACCTGACAGAGCTGGCTCTGGTGATCTGCTGCTGACTGGGGGCACCAGTGACTCTGTGGATCACTTCTGGATGAAGATCTAGTGTTTTCTTATCACTGACAGCCCAAGGCCACAGACATAAAATAACCACATTTTTCATCATCCTCACTGGGCTAGACTGTCCCCGCTGATCATAGTGTCCCGCAACGCTTTGGCTGAAGAGATGGGTTTGATATGGTCCCTTCCTTTTGCTGTGTTGGGAACACCTGCTAAGCTCAGCAAAGGGAGTGCTCAGCTCTCCTAGGCAGGTGAATCTCAGAACTGCTCAGGGAGAAGGAAAGGGGAAGACCAAGCCAGACAGCGGCACGTTATTTTCCTGTATCTCTGCAAGTCGTTAACAGGCAGAGGGGAACATGTCCAGCAAGTGACCAGCACGGGTGAAACTGCTCAGACTGCCAGCTAGAGCATGGACTGTACGGCAGGGAGGCAGGGCTCAAATCAGGCGGCTCAGGGCAGGGCACTTTGAGCTGCTCAGTGTAAGACAAACAAGACAAGATCAAGCCCTGCACTTGGACACAGCTGTAGGAACAAAAGAAGAGGACGTTGCTTTACAACCGTTTGTTATTGACAAGACAGTAAGAAAGACAAAAAAAAGAACCA
>Ga0181612_182257_pt1 | contig 22391 bp, 14 predicted proteins | sample HoacroProtozoa21_FD_119630 | JGI IMG/M metagenome (GOLD analysis project Ga0181612, IMG submission 119630) | Hoatzin crop microbial communities from Cojedes, Venezuel. Combined Assembly of Gp0051906, Gp0051904, Gp0051908
GGGGGAAATGTCAACATCAGGCTTCCCTAGACCTCCCTCCCACTGTCATCTCCATCAGTTTCCTCGGCAGCAGCCTGATAACGCAGGTAGTGACTGAGCTATATAGCCTGGAGCTTTCGGTTTGTCGTTCGGGAGGGTTAGAAGGGATTGGGTTGAAAGCTGTGTCAACATTGTTTGGTTTTTTGGTTTTTTTGTTTTTTTTTTTTTTAAATCAGTAAATAGCCTCACCTTTGTTATTCCTTCTGGAGCCTATTATATCAGAGCAGGGATTACCCTGGAAATCTGTTGGGGTGAAGAATTACATATTTGTGCCTTGTGCATTGTTTTGAGTCTTTCCCTGTGCATCTGCTGGTGTTTGTCTTGGAAGAAATTGCTTTAATTTCAGTGCTTTGTTCCAGGCATCTGAATGCAGCTTCTCACGTCAGACTTGTTTGTTTGTTTTTCTGTTCTGTTTTTGTTAAAGGGGAAGATGGCAACATGCAATTGAAGGGATGTTTCAACACTGAAATGCTGCTTGGTTTGATACCTGTGTTGTCATCTGCTAATGATTGTAATTTTTGCACATGAACTTTGTGCTTGCTCAGATTTGTGGAAATCTGTGCTTTGCCTACAAGTGTGAGAAGTGCAGCTGGGCTAACTGTGGAGGGAGAGGATCTTGTTTTAAAAAATTTGTTAAAAAGTAGTCCTACTCATAGTCTTGGTTCCCACTTGCAGTATAGGAGAAGGGAAAGAAGGTTTAACAAAGATGTGGAATTACCCAAAGAGGGATTTAATCATCAGATTTCTATGCTATGCATATAAAACATGCATTTTATTGGAAGTGAGCTAGTGTCCAGTAGAAGTAATAATTTCAGAAGTAACTGACACCTGTCACAACTTGGAGGTTGCTTTATAAAAATGTCTTCCATGTTGTAGAACATGGAAGAACAGTTGTTGATCATACAGCAGAGCTAAAACCAGGTTGGACCGGTTGTCTCAGTAGGGCTTGTGTACATCGAAAAGAATTTGTTGGGGATCCAGAGTGGAACAGTGTCAAAGCCACAATGTTTTATTCATACTTTAATCTAAAAATGCAGATTTTTAATAGCAAAAAGAGCTTAAGTGGAAGAAGGAAGCAAGCGTAAGAAGAAAATACACAAAAGAAAGTCAAGGAAATCAATACCCTCAGGGAAAAAAGTGTTTTAATGCAGAATGTTATGTAAAGCATACTGACCAAAGATAAAAGCAACCGTGTATATGCGGATGCAATGAGTTGTTGTGTATGGAAGCAGAGGAAGAAAAAATTGAATTGGCTGATGAACACACCTAAGCCTTCAACTTGATGTGTTTCCACTGTGAAGGAATAAAACGCAATCATTTTTTTGTGGAGAAAATGAAGGAGTAACTATAGAAAGGAGGGAGGGTGGCGTTTTTTTAAGTTTTGGTGATGGTCTGAAATGGGATTGATGTGTTTGAGACATTAATGTATGAAAAACTGGCTTGAGTTCCCTGCCTAAGTATATCCTGTTTTGTGTGTCTCTACAGGTAATCAGGGTGGTGTGTTATTTGTATGACTGTGAAATTTCCTTAGACTCCTCTAGCTTTTCTTTGTTTCCTCTGAAAGTGTACAATTTGCTCTTGCTGAGTGTGACAAATAAACCCCAACAATTCAGCTGTAGGCAGATCTTCTGATCCCAGGAAAGAATTCTGAAGCTGCTGCTTCTGTGGTTATTGTTGTCACCAGAGAAAGGCATTGTAAATAAATGCATTTTAAAAAAAAAATCGTGTTTTCTGAAAAGGATTGGTTTTTTTAAGATATGGGTAGGGAAGAAAAGCTAGATTAATTTTGAGTGATAAACTATTCTGTGTTCTTCTCCCCCTGTAGCATTTTCTTTAAAACCTATAGATATTTTAGTACATGAAGCATATAGCCATGCTTAGTGTAATGCACAGTCCAGGAAGGTGCTTGCTTTCTTGCTTTTCTTACCCCCACACCAATAAGCCTGAATAGGTTGCTGGAGATGATTGTGTTAGTGAAGTCTGAAGTGTTTGTAATTCATAAATCTGTGTCACTGAGGAGTTTCCAAATTGGGGGTTAGCTCGTCTAGGACTTGTGAGGACCGAAGAAATTCCACAGCCTTCAGTGGAAATTCTCTCCGTAGTTCCTGTCTGTATCGTTAAGTGTTTTACTGATGGATCATAGCTTAAGCTTGAAAGATGGGCCATGTGAAAGTGCATTTGCTAAAGTAAGCAAGCTTGTACTCTGGGTCAGTTTTAACCTCTGTGAAATCAGCATCCTGATGCATGTTCAGAGGAAATGTAATTTGAGATTTCTCTGGTTTTTGCTGTCTGTGTTTTAGTCTCTTAGTTTTGCCTTGATGCTAGTAGAGATAGAAAGTCTGCATGTGGCAAGAGTTCTGACAGGCAAGCCAAACTTGCACTGTCGGTTGGATTTGCAACAAAAAATGACCTATAAGCATAGGAGCTAGAATAATCCTGTATATAAAAGGGTTCAGTGAAAAAGCTGACATGCTAGTAAAGCGTTGGTAGTGTTTGAAGACAGGCATTGCACATTTACATTGTCTATTGTGATTTTCCTCAACAGTGTCAAGTACTAGATGCCGAATCTGCTGCATTTTGTTTTTCGCTGTTTGACTGGGGGTGGGGGTGCTGGTGGTAATGTTTTTCTGCTGCTTGTGGTCCTCAGAGTACCCAAAGGTCTCTCTCAAAGTACTTCATACACAGCAGCATGAGTTAGTGTTCAACTGTATGCTGTATACCTTACCTTCCTTTATTGTTCTTTTGGTTTTAGTGCTTATAGAAAGCTGTTGAAGATGGGAGGTGCAGTGAGTGCAGGAGAAGATAATGATGAATTAATTGATAACCTGAAGGAAGCACAATACATCCGGACAGAACTGGTAGAACAAGCGTTCCGAGCCATTGATCGAGCAGATTACTACCTGGAAGAGTTCAAAGACAATGCATACAAGGACTTGGCATGGAAGCATGGAAATATTCATCTCTCAGCACCGTGCATTTACTCTGAGGTGATGGAAGCTTTGGACCTCCAACCAGGGCTGTCATTTTTGAATCTTGGCAGTGGCACTGGTTACCTGAGTTCTATGGTTGGACTCATCTTGGGTAAATACCTTTTCAATCATGTTAACTGTTTACGTTAGATTAGAAAATAAAAAGTTTTGTTAGTGGGAATGAAGCATTCCTCAAGTAATGACACTAAAAGGTAGCTGGGAAGGTAAAGAACGCATTAATCCAACTGGCCAGTTTATCAGAATTCTTGTAACATTCTCTCTGGAACTGGTGGCTGTAGTGGATTCCTGCAGGACTGGACACAAGCTTGGGTTTGTTGCCCCTTCAGCAAGAACCCAGCTCAGGAGCAGTAGTGTCCCGTTTAAACTAGAATTGAGCATGTCTGCAAAAACCTGAGACTATAGCTGCTCTGTGCCTCATTTGTTTTTACACTGTCCTGTCTAAACTGAAACATGTTTGAGATCCAGTTTTGACTCTTCCCAGCATACAGGTGGGAGTAGTCTCTGGAAAGCGGTTAGTGCTTCAGAACAGACTTCATGACCCCATCTACAGTAGGCACAAAGCAAGGCATCAAAGTGCAATTACACAGTTGCAGTTCGCCCTTTAGTGCTTCAGTCAGCACTTGTGCTGCCAGGATGGATAGCAAATGACTATAGGGTACATATTTTCCTTTCGTGGGGGTGTCAAGAATTTTAACTGCTGAAATGTTTGCTGTCAGGGTAGAGTCTTGCTCCCGTCTCCCGTGGCTTTTCATGGTATCACATTTGTGGTTTTCTGCTAGATTTGTTGAGATTATGTGGGCTGCCAGTATGTAACTCCAGGGTTTTTGAATCTTTTGTAAGAGTTACCAAGTCAGTTCAGAATAAGAAGTGTGGGTGCTGAACAACTTCTGTATTTTCCAATTTATTTTTGCTGTTAATTGAGGTACAGTGTATGGTGACTGTTCCTGGTGCCTTTGAGGAGATATTTAGCATGTCAGCAAGGGGGTATAAAAATAACATAAAGATTTTTTTGAGAGATTTATTAAAACATGCAGGCTATTCTTCTACATTGGATTTTTTTCCAGGTGGTCAGTTTTACAGCAATAGTATCAGTGTTTCCCTCCTACAGAGGAATTTCCTGCATAGTCAAGAGCAAATGATTCAAACTTAATTGTGCAAAACAGCCTCATTTGCGGCCAGAAATTGCAGGTATAGGGTTGCAGTTCCCATTGTAGTACCAAGATATCTGACCTGTCTGACACTTGAGGAGCAATCCGTCATAGGAATTAACCAAAACTGTATTCAGTCCTGCTTGATTTTGTGTTGTTGCCTGTTATCATTATCCTAGAGTTCTAAATTTGCAGGTCCTTTTGGTGTTAACCATGGTGTGGAGCTTCATTCCGATGTGATCGAATATGCGAAGCAGAAATTGGACTTCTTCATTAAAACAAGTGACAGCTTTGACAAGTAAGAATGCAGAATGCTCGTTTGGATTCATTATGTGCGTTTGGCTTTAGTCATGGCAGTTCTTGCGCCTGTGTGGCAGCTCTGGATTCAGGGTAATCTGAGGATTCTGGCTCCTTAGGCTTGCTGAGCTGCAGTGTGTGACCTTCTAAGCTGATGTGTATTGGGGGGGAGTTTCAGAAATTTTTGCAGTGTTTTTAATAGCAGTGCTGATGTTGCAGAGCTCAGAGGAAGCTGAAGAAGGTTGCTTATTTTAAAATGCACTTGCAGGTAACAACTTGAAACTTGCACGTAACAGGAATAGTTATGGTTGTGATCTGAGAGCATGCATGGTTATCAGAAGAGTACAAACGGATTTCTGTGGTGGCCTAATATGTTCTATCTGAGAAGAAGAAAAATGATATTTTAAAATATGAGGGTAGTGTTATGATGGTGAAGTTGGAACTAAAACTGCTTGGGATTTGATTTATGTTCTTCCTTAGAACCTCCATTCTGCTGCTGTCACAAATAATAACTTTCCAGCAAGATAACCATTGCCAACAGTAACCTCAGCAATTAAAGTTGTGGCTGTCATATTTTTGGATCCGTCTCACAGTTTGTTCAAACAAGGAAGTAAAGCATCTCTGGATACTTGATAGTCCTCCTCTCACGGGAGGAAGAAAATTAAAGTCATTACATGCTAGGATTTAAACTCCTCAGCCTTGTGCTGTTGCTGCTGCGTTGGAAAGCTGCTGCTGAGAGGGCTCTATTTTCTTGATGTTGGCAGTAGACCAAAAGTTTTCAGCTTGGAAGGTGCTTGCACATAGATGACTGAGATTTTTTCAGAGTCATTTTGCTATTGTTTGAATAGGTGTTTTAAGGAACACTTTTTTCTCTCTGCAGAAAAATATAGCTATGGAGCAAAAGTGAGCTGAATTCAGAAATGAACATGACTGGAAAATTGGCATTGCTGAGAGAAATGGCTGCTGGGTTATGCTGTTGGAACACCGTGTTCGGGAACTGTTAGCTGGCTGCTCTGAATGTCTAGCACACTTTGCAAAAGCAGAAAGCTTCAGAAAGTGTTTAGGAATAAATAGGTGCTATATTGAGCTACCTCTCAAGATACCAGTAAACGAATGGATATGTTGTACAACTTCTATCAAAATCAGCTGTTAAATGTGGGACTTAAAGCTTACATAGATTTGGAACATGTAAGAAAACCAGAAGCATCATAGAATTGTTCATTTTTCTTCTAAACTGAATCAGAAATGCTATAGGCAAAAATTCTTCTTATGAAGGGTGAAATCGCAGTTCTTTAAAAGCTAATGGCAAAACTTCCATTGGCTTCAGCAAAGCATATTTCTGAAGCACCGGGTTATATTTTCCCCCAACATCTGAAAACCATTTTAAAACTTTTTAAAAATGCCCAAAAAACCCTGATGAAGTCCTTAAAAGACTTTAACATTTGGAATTGCAGATCTAATATTTATATTTGCATATTATAACTGAGTCAGCATCAGGTGACTAGAAATAGCTCATTCTGAAGAGTTTTGTGCTACTCAAGTATGAAATTAGGCATCCTTAGCCTTTGGAGATTTTAATCTATGAATTCTCACCTCGTTATTATGTGGTTTTGAGACTTCTAGCTGTGGTTGATAATGTCTAGAGTACGCGGACTTCAGGGGAGAAATTGTCTGAAACTTTTTTTTCTGAAGTATTTTTCATCGTGTCATTTTTTCAGCATCATGAGAAATTCATTTGATAAACTGTAATACTCTTTTATGATACACATCCTCTTCATTTTCAGATTTGAATTTTGTGAGCCATCTTTTGTTACTGGCAATTGTTTAGAGATTTCTCCGGACTGTACTCAGTATGACCGTGTTTACTGTGGTGCTGGAGTACAGAAGGAACATGAAGACTACATGAAGAACCTGTTGAAAGTTGGGGGAATTCTTGTCATGCCTCTAGAAGAGAAGGTTGGGTGCCTTTCAACTCGTATTTCTCTTTCAGTTATTCTTAATTCTGCACTCAAGATAGTAATTTGGGTTATCTTTTTGGTGTGAAAGTGTGTTGTTTTAATGGAGTTGTATGGCTGAGGTGTAGCTATCTGAGCTGTTGCCTCTGTCAGGGTGGTTGTGATAAGCAGAGTGCAATGTCTTCCCAGCGAGGTGCTGTGCAATGAGTTAGCGCAAGAGATGTGAGCTGTAGGAGAAATCAAATGATCTGCAGACTTCCTTCAAGAGTGAACGCTTATCAGTGACTGACGTGTTTTCTCAGGGGTCAGACATAGCAGTTCTGGTTCAGAACTGAGGAGGAACTGGGAAAGCAGGGTGGCCCAGACTGCCATTGCCCATGCTCTGTTGCAGCAGATGAAGTTACTTGGGGTTAATCCTTTAAGGAGTTCTCAGTTTTTTCAAAAAAGCCCCAGTGTTTCTTTCTCCTTATTACCTAACTTTTACTGTTGTAGTTTCTAGTGCTTTAACCACTTGTCCAGGCAGAAAAGTCTTCTGTTCATTTTTTGTTCAAAAATCTTCCTGTAGTACACACAATGGACAATAATCTCTTTGTTTTGGTTTAGTTGACTAAGATAACTCGTACTGGTCCTTCTGCCTGGGAGACCAAGAAGATACTTGCTGTTTCTTTTGCTCCTTTGATTCAGCCGAACCACGCAGATTCAGGAAAATCAAGGCTTGTTCACTTGCGTGAGTACAGACATTCTTGAGCATGGGGGAGGTTTCTTCAGCTATTTGGCTATAAGCTGCATCTTGCTTCCTTAGGTGTAACATCCCTATGAATCCTTTCAAGGAAAATGACTCCAACTGCTTCCTTCTTTGAGCAGTTATCAAAGTCTTATGTTGGATCCCAGTCTGTCTTTGAGGATATCTACAGAAGTCTGATGCGGGAGTCAAAATTGCATAAAATAGATTCTAAACACAAATGATTTCTTGTGAAATTGTACCTAAACTTTGTGGGATGTTTGGTCATGGTTTTTGCTATTGCAGACATCTGCTTTGATCCTGAATTGTGTACTGCCATGGTTCTCGGGCACTGTGCCATCATGATGGAAAATACACTAGCAGTACCAGTGAACAAACATTCTGTCTGCTCAAAGGCTCTCACCGCCCCACAATTCAGAATTATCGTGAACCTGAACACTCAAGGGATAGAAGTTGTGTAATTTTTGCTGAGCTGTTTGAAATGCAGGTCATACACAGTGGCCTCAATCTTTAGATTAAGACTTCGCTGTAGAGAGGCCTCTGAAGAACACATGAAGAGAGATGCTTCCATAAAGAGATTAGTCAGGCTTTGTTCTTATTCTGGAAAGGTGTCTTTGCATGACAAAAAACAGCTCGGTAAGCAGTCCGTACAGTGCTATAAAGTCCACTAAATGCGTATTTCAGCATACTTTTTATGGTGGCTTTGTAGCGAGACCTACATAGGTATTATAGGTGATTTTTTTTTTTTTTCTTTTTTCTGGTTCCTTCATTCAGGTCCGAGGAATGCTTACCTGTCAGTAGAAGACTGGGTTTTTTTATTGTTTCAGTTTGAATTCACTTTAGCACAGGAATGTGTGTACATTAATACATTTTTTTCTTTAAGTTGCTTGAGTTATGTTGTGCACTTACGAGCTGGCAGCAAAGTGCAGAAGACAGAACAGTCTTCCAAACCATTGATGTGGGAGGTATTTTAATACGGTAACTTATTGTATGCTTCTATAATTACTTTTACCAAATGGTTTCCAGCCAGTCTTCACCCACAAAGTCTGAAGCAGTTTTTGAAGAGTATAAATAGTACTCATGTTTTATGAGCGAAGAACTTGGCAAAGCTGAAGTAACTTCATAATAGAAAAATCATTTTATGGACTTCAGGTCTAGTTATCTATGGTAGGAAAATACCATTTTCTAAGTTATTAAACAGTTTCAGTCACTATGTCTTACAGTCTTTAAGACGTGTATCTTAAAATAATTGTGAGGACTTGACATCAAAATATGAAACTCTTCTTTCATCCCATTCTTTTTCTTCAGTTAATGAGAGAAACACAGAATTATATTTTGTTTGGAAAGTTACAATGCAGTTTATGTGAGTTGACAGGAGTTGAATAGAGCTGTTTTTGTAATCACAGCAGGGAATTCAAGTGGCCTGATTTAATTCCAGCAAATACAACTTTTCCTGTGAGTACTCTTGAGGGGAGTTTCTCCATATCTGTTCATGGTTTTCATTTTGTTTCAGCCCCAGTGGCTGTTCGCAGCCTCCAGGATCTGGCTCGCATAGCCATCCGAGGAACCATTAAAAAAATTATACATCAAGAAACAATGAGCAAAAATGGAAATGGGCTGAAGAACCCCCCAAGATTTAAACGAAGACGAGTGCGTCGCCGTCGCATGGAAACTATTGTTTTCTTGGACAAAGAGGTCTTCGCTAGTCGTATCTCCAACCCATCAGATGATAACAACAACAGTGAGGATATCGAGGATGAGAGACGAGAAGAGGAAGAAACTAAACCCTCTGAACTAAAGCCAGACCCCCCTGTAAACTTTTTGAGAGAAAAGGTCTTGAGTCTGCCTTTGCCTGATCCCTTGAAATATTACCTGCTTTATTACAGGGAGAAGTAATTTCCTTCTAGAAAGTGGGAAGTAGTCAGAAAATAAAGTACTACTTAGGGCTTGACAAATGTATACCACTTGCTTGCCTGCTAATATGACCACCCAAGGCAGTAGGCTAGCTGGGGAATGTGGCTGCTGTATACTTAAACATTATAGCTTTTTTAAGTTTTTTCTTCTCGGTTGTGTGCTATAGTTTTATCCTACAGCAGGGATTCCTTAGGAAGCAAGTTGGTGAAATGCTCAGCTGCTTGTGGAAAGGAGGATTTAATTCCCTGAACCTAACTGCACAGAGATGTTCTAAAAATCTCATGGCTGCTCTGCTGAACTGCAGTTTTTAAATATTCTTAAGCAGTTCCCCAAAGACCTTTGCTGGCTGCTCTCTCCCACTAAACCTGCCATGTGTTTACCGTGGTGTGTGTTTAATGGAGGATGAAGATTATTAGTAAAAACTGACCTGGCAAATCTTGTTTCTTCCAGTAATCTGAAAAAGCACAACTTTTGCAGACATGAGAGGAAAGAATATTTTGCATCTGGCCTTGTGGCATCCAGGTTTTGAAAGAGAAGGAAAGCATCAGCTCCCCTTTGGTTAGGCTCAGTTTTGCTTATAAACTATATATAATTTTTCAGTAAAAGGTAAAAATGTTTTACAGAATATTGGTTTTTTTAATGGGAAACACCTGTTCTAGTGAATTTATCTAATAGAGATGCAAAGCTGGGGGGTTTTTTGTGTATTTTTTTAAAGCAGTGGAGGCAAGTGAGGAGTTGCAAAGCTGATTAGCTTTGACAAGATGCTAGGGTAGTCCGGGTTGTGATTGCTGTCTCTGGAAACACAGAGCAATTCTGAGTGGGGAAGAGGGTAGAGAGGAGATGCGTAGCAGCGAGTTTGTGAAAACTGACCGTGAAAGCAGAATCTGTGGATTTTGCTGTTGTGTGAGATAAGTTATGTCTGCGGGGCTGAGCAGAGTGAAGTGCAGAGCGTGAGCCTGAGCAGAGTGGCTTGTGTCCTGGTCATTCAGCCGAATGTCATTTTGTGGAGAGCGTGTAGAACCTGAAAACAGTCTAGAAAGCCAAATTTACGCGGTTTTTGGGTGTTGCTGTGTGTGTGTGCCTCTGCTGTAACGAGGTGGCTAGAATACAACTTGTGTACACACAGTCCACATACGGGAGGTGGAATGAAGGTGATCAACTTGATAGTTTATTGCTACAACAATTAAGTAGATGTTTTAACAGGCTCATACAGAAAGACTTCACGCTCTGCAGTTCTGTGGATGCGAACTCTTTAATCTTTATTCCCAAGTCTTCCCGTGATGGTGATGGAAGGAGATACTGTGTTTAGAAGGGGAAGTTTACTTGGTTCAGCCTGTTTGAAAAATCTACCTAAACCAGTAAAGGCTGGAAAGAAACCCTTCAGCTTCTAGTGATGTGAAATACTCCTAAAGCTGGTGGGGGGAGGCGTGAAAAACCCCCTCTCAGCAGGTAATGAAGCTGTGTTAAGGCATTGCCCCATCAGAAGCACTTAAGTTGGTATCGCTTTGGTATCTTTTTTTATGCTGTCTCCTCATTTTGTGAGGAGGAATGAATGAAGACTGTCTTGCCAAAAATACGCTGGGTTTTCGGTTGGTGGTACTGAGTCGTCGCACAACTTGCTTAATGGTAAATAGTGTTTCAAAGTTCTGTGCGGCTTTGAAAATAAACTGATAACTCTTCTACGTCTAAGCCTGAGGTGGAGAACTCTTACTTGCTTGATAGGCTTTCTGTATATCTTTGAGAATGTTATCTGATAAGAGGGTGTCATGTGGCTGCTGGCACAGAACACGGTAGTAGGCTGTGTTTCGCCTCTGGTTTCCTAAGTCTCCATTTCTGCTCTAAATGGTACCCCAAGCTATCTTGCTCCCTCGGATTTTTATTTTTTTATTTTAAATGGGACAGTTCGGTGGCCGCTGAGCTGATGGGTTTCCTGTGAACATACAAATACTCATCTTGTAATTCTGGCAACTAAGATGAGTTTTGTTCTACAAATGAAAATCCTGAATGTGGTGGTAAATGGAGGCTTAACAGAATCTACATGTAAGATTTCTCTGTGCTTCCCCAAAGGCTGTCGCCTCTGTCTTTGTTAGGCATTTCTGCTTAATAGCTGTCATACCAGGTATGTGCCTTTCTGTGTTGTGGCACAATTTCCACGCCCCTACGTAGTACAGGGTGCCTCCTACTTTTGGCTACCAGGTCATCCTTCAGTTTGTTGATACAAAACTTCTTTTAAAGAAGTTGCTTTAGAAATGCTGTTAAACTTCAGGTTCGTATTAGCAAACCTTGCTGAGATTCTGTTAAAGCTGACTGATTGAGGGAGAATTGTCTTTCGTTTATCCCTGTTTGATTTTTGACCCCATCCCACCCCCAGTTGTAAAAAATATTTTATCAGATTTTTCACCAGATTTGCCTTTTTTATTACATTTGCTAGATTTTGTAGCTTTCTATAAGATGCATAAAATACTGCTATTTTTCCTGGATAAGGTTGAATAAATAAATATATATACAGGAAATTTATGTTCTAGGTTGTCAGTTTGTTCCCTTGTCCAGAAAAACAGAGATACAAACAAACCCATAGTAGAAATTTTATGTGTAATATAATTGTGAAATAGCATTGCTTATAGCCTGTAAATGAAGGGGAACTGTAAATACGTTTTCCCTGTGCACAAGCACTTGCACTGTAGTTTTGTATGCATTTGTAATAGACTTCTTGTAGCATAACTGTTTTTGTATAGTCTGTAAGCTGTCTAGGAGTTTTACCTGCTTTGACCATTTCCTTTTGTGTTCTAAGTAGTCTTCACTTTAATTGTATGTGACTCCTTTTACATTTCGATACTGCAGTAAATTTGCAAAAAGAAATGAACTTCAAGCTGCTTTAATCATTAGTGTGTAAGATGAAAAATCTGTAGTTGGTCTAAGGCATGCAAAAGTGTTACACAATTTAAACTTTATTAATATGTGTTTCTGTATCAATAAACTCAGTAAAGACTTTTTAGCCTTCTTAACATGGTTTTGCATCATGTTGTGATTAGAATACTTTGTAGATAAGTATGTATTTCCATAATTGAGGGTTAAGACACTAGAACACTAGAAAAAGCACTTAATAATACGGTGCAGGTGCATAGTTTCAGCTGAACTCCTCAGAACATAATCTGTCAAAAGAAACCTGCCCAGCTGACCATTTCTAAACCTTTATGTAATGGAGTTGTGCAAGATGTATTTTGGAATTGGCACACACAGAACTGATCCAGGCTTAATGTATCAGAAGGGTTGAAGAGTGAATTCGCTTACCTGGCTGTCAGACCTCTGGACAACAGATACATGAGGTCATTTAGTCCATTTCTGTACTGCAAGGAATTGCCTAAAGCAAATGTGTCAGGAGTTTGTTTAATGCATTCGGAACTGGAACTCTGCTCTGCTGTCCTGTCCTCTCTTTCAGTGCTTAATTAATGCACATTTTTAAGAGCTGGTGTTCAAGGCTTCCATTTCACTAGCATTGAGAATAATATTTTGGCTTCAGCTGTGATAGGAAACTAATTATAATAGCAGATACAGCTGTTGCTAATTAAATATATCTCAGCCTTTATTCCAGAGGATAATTGCTGCCAGTCCGTGTTTCTTCCTGTCACCTGTATCTATGATAGATGTCCTTTTACTGACTATAACATGAGACTAGTTCAGTGTTAATGTTTTCCTTCATGTGATGCTTGCTGAAAAAAACACAACTTTTCATCTTTGGAAAGCTATGGATGTGTCATAGAAATGATATCAAGTAAATTAAATTTGTCAGATATGTTTATGTTCACTTCATAGTAAAATGTATGTCACAGTTCCCGGGGAAGTAACGGTGAGCTCTTCAGGGGAGCTGTTCGAATGAAATCTTTCTGCTGTGGCAGAAGTGGTAGTTAAAAATTAAGCAAAGAAGAGGGGGGGAACACACCTGAAAAACAAACCCTGATTTCCTTCTGTTCTACTGGTGCAGAAAGGTGTGTCCAGCAGAGGCTGGAGATGCTGAAGCAGGGGACACAAGTGTTAACGTTCCTTCCTGTTGCTTAGGAGTTAACTTCTGGTGCTTCTTCAGAGCTGCACACTCCTTTTTAAACAATTTGTCATGTAGATGGAAAAGAAGATAAATTAGTGCAAGAGTCGGGGAACTGTGATTGCTGGTGTTTCATATCTCACAAACATCCCATTTGTCATGAAGGAGAGATTAGAAGTTGGTTTCAAGTTCAAGGGAAGATCTGCTCTTAAGTAAATGCATAGGCTGCAGAACTTTCCTTGTTGCACTCAAATTATTCCCTGTGGTCTGGCCACTGTTAAATTTGCTGACTTTGCTAAAGATCCCATTCCCACAAAGTACTAGGCACCCATCAATCCTGCTAGAAGCTGCCACCCACCGCGCAGCCAGGTGCTGAACTAGGATTCCAAAGACAGTACGTATGGCAGCATTACCCATGCCTAGCCCAGCTCTCCTGTTAGCAACCTAAATAAACCTGGAAGGGACCTTTTTTTCCAGGTGGTTGGTTTAGAGCTCAGAGTTTATGCACCACAGTGTAACCGGAGGTAGAAGGCAAAAGCCTTGCATTTCTGAAGCAGCCAGATGTGCCAGGGAAGGTGTGGATGACTTTCCTAAATACTGAAGCATGGTTTGAAGAGAGCATTTTTGCTTATATTCCTAGAAATACTTCTTTACAGAGCAGCTCCTGAGTAGCTGTGTTACCCTGACCTAACAGAGTTTGGTGTGTTTTGGCAAGATGATACGGGGAGCAACCAGGCTGGAAGAACAGATGGTTGAAGTCTTGAAGACTTTGCTGACATAACCTACGTTGTCTTTTCTGATGCACATGAAGAATGCACTTCTCAAAATGGAATGAAAAGCTGTCATTCAGCTGCAGCAGTCTGCTCCCAGCTGCTGCACAGAGGCTGAAGCAGATGATTTCGCCTTTTCAAGCTGGTTTTTGTGAGAAGGGTTGGGTGGCCACTAGAGGACACTCCAACCCCTGAGGTGGGTCCACGGGGCGAGTGGGGGGCAGTTCGGTGAACTTGCCTTGATTTCACAGTAATGTCAGGGCAAACAAACAAAAGCTTGCCTGAGGACGAGATGCAGAAAACCTGCCGGATAATGCCCTTTTATAGCTGGGAACGAATTCAGCTTTTACTATCTGTGACATGAAATTTGTAAATGAAACCCCAAGCCCCAATGCTCTCTCCCCAAATGCTCAAGAGACGATTCTGAAGGGAGAAGAGAATTGGGGAGACTGAATTGTCGCTCTTGTTAAGTACTGTTTTGTCATGTTGCTGGTATTGTAGTTTGCAGTATAAGGCAGACTTGCAGGTTGTTGGGAAACTTCTGTTTGATCTTCCAGGTAATGTGGAATGATGCTGCATTTGGAATTCCTCAAATACCTTTATATCCTGGTGAGGGTTAATGCCTGGTGCTCATGCTAAACCCACACATTTAGGATCTTGTATAGTAGTAATTTAAAATCTAAAGACAAACTGTTTTCACTCTAAACTGCTTTATCACAGTAAAAGGTGATTAATTCAACTGGAAACGACCTCCCTTTTGCATCTCGATTTTTATCATCTAGTGGGAGAAACAAACTGAGATCTGCATTTCCTACAGTTCAAACTCGGGTGGTTTCATTCTTTCCATCTTTACTCCTCAATTGCCTTTAATTTCTCCAAAATCCTGACATTTTTCCAAATGACATCCTTGTAAAGAGAAATTACACTGGTTGAAAGGTCTTTGAAATGAATCAGCTTTTACTCTGTCTAAGAAACTTTACAGAATGCCTACCATCAGGATTCTTTGTCTTTATTTGCAGGTTATTTATCTCTGTTAGTGATTTCACTTTTAAAATCACTTATCTGTAGCATTCCATGCTCTTGTCAATGGTTGGAGATGTGTTTTTGCTGGATGTTATAACTACATGTAATAAGAGACAGCCTTCACCCTAAAGCTCTTACTGCCCGATGCGTTTGACAGGCTGTTAGATAAGATGCTATCCTTAGTTTGCAGAGAGTGTGCTAAGGCAGAAATTTTGATGTAAAAACTTGACCCTGGGCCATCTGCGTCCTAGCGCAGCCCTGGAAGCACAGGGTCAGATTTTGGTCGTTGTCCACAGAGGTGCACAGGGCGTGCTGTCAGGTAAACGCCTGAGGAGAAGGTGAGGAGTTAACTTGCGGTTCAAAATAAGAAAGAAGGCAAAAATAAATCAAAATTAAGAGTTTGTCTTTCAGCACCGGTTCAAAATAAAAAACAAGGCAAAAATAAATCAAAATTAAGAGTTTGTCTTTCAGCACCGCCGTTAAAGAGGGGTGGGAACAGCCTGATCTTCAGTGATGTACATAAGGGCAGGGAGGGTGGGCGGCTGGACTGTCAAACTGCCTTAATTTAATTGCAAACACATGCTGATGAGTCCCCTCCTCCTGGACCTCGGGGCTGGGAAACTTTTTTTTGTCAGCTCCCTGCAGTTCAGAATCGAGGCAAATACACTCCAGCAAACATCATGCTGATCACCTCTTCGGCTCTTCCAGGCTTTCTGTGTTTTCTCCTCTTGCCTAGTTTCTCCTGCTCCTGTCCTAGTCGCTGCCTGTGCTTCAGGACTACAGTAAGATGCATGCATCTGATGTTGGAAACCATCCCCGATATCCCACCCCAGACAAACATACTGTGAGTAACTATTTCATTCTACTGTCTCTCTTACCTGCTTGGTCTTTAGAAAGAAGAAAGAAAAAGCCAAGGCCAAGAGCATGCTTTTTATCCTCTCTTATTTCTGCAGAATTGTCTGCATCGCAAACTGTTTCATGCTTTTAAAGCATAAAGCAGAAACTGCTGCTTTTGGCATTAGTTAATTGTTAACAGGACAATCAAGGGAACTGAAAAATTTAACAAGAATAATGCTAGGGTGATCGCTGGAAGACAGTTTCGGAGGATCAAAGGTCACAAGTCTTAAACTGAGCTAATGGAAGGGTACACAGTGTACATGTGAGAGGGCTTTGTATATGGGCGTAGGGGAGAGAGGAAATACAGCAGTTCAGGCTTTTGTCTCTACTGAAAAAAAACACTTTTCTGATAATACAACTCCATTTCTTTCCTAGACTTTACGTACTGGTTTTCCAGTTTCTATCTGAACTATACAAACCAAACTTAAAGCTGATTTGGAAAGCAACAATTGTGGCAACTCACAGATTCCTTGAGAAATGAAAGTACCTGTTGGAGAGGGAGCTGCTGACTGAGTCCATTCGAACAGAAAAAGTAGAGGAAAAGGGCATGTGACGCCTGGGGACGCCAAGACAGCGCTCCCTGATAGATCCAGAAGAGCACTTCGCTGTGATGCTGAAGTAGTTAATCCTAAACTTACAGGTGGCTTTAAGATAATACTTCCCTTTGTGCTACTCTTAGCTGATCCCTTGATTCGAAAGACCTGTTTTGTAAGTAGTGGGAAAGACTTGTCAAAAATTTCTGTTTGTACTCATCATCCTTAAGCTGCTGCTGATCGTAAAGCTTTTTCAGCACTAGTTTGAGAAGCCTTTCCCTGTAACAAACCAAATTTGGTCTCAGCCAGCACATCTATACCAGCATTTCTCCTGTAAACAGCCCACTAATACTGCTAGTGCAGTTTCTCTGCTGGCAGCCTGAGGAACAAGAAGTGGGCAGGGTGCTGGCATTTTAATTGCTGCCATCCACATCTGCTTTGGTGGGTGGAAACCACAGAGGTTCTAGCATTAGTGGCACACGGGGAAATGTCTACGCTTGCTGCAGCTGCCAGAGCTAAGTTGTTGGGAAAACTGATTGCAGCTGGGCTGCCTGGAAGTCACCCTGACGTGGGGCAGGTCAGAATCTGGACTTGCTCTCTCCCGAGGCTGCTGGCGGGGTGGTTATTCCACAGTGTGGAACCGGTCAGTACTGTGTGGCTTGTCACAAACTGGGTGGTGGTTACCTGCTCTGCAGCAACTTGCAGAGTCTGACTGGCCAAATTGTCGCCAAACTTTTTTTCCCCCCCTTTTCCCCTGCATCTTGAAATATGAAAATATTTTAGAGATCCTTAAGCTGTTTGATTTTAGTGTAAAATAACTTGTTTCTCCATGTTTAAACATAGATTTTATTGGGGGAACAATTTGTTTTTTTGGCTGAACTGAGATATTTCTGAGCTCAGTAAAGCTTAATTTCTGTTCTGTTTGAAATGAGATGTTGACTCTCACACTGGATGGCCTGAGTGTGTTTCTGGGAGAGATTCTTTGAGTGCAGAGGGAAGAAGTTTACTGTGGTCACTGACTTTTTTTCGGTACTGGAGTGGTGTGTTTCTAAATCCCCTCTGGCAACTCCACACTTCATTCTCTGTGCTGCAGGAAGAAAAACCTAACTCTGGTCCATGGCTTGTCCTTGCAGCTTTAGTAAAATTCTAGATAGTATCTTGCTGTAATGTAGGTCGCATGTAGTTGTCTGTAAAACTCAATCTAGAAAGGTGACCAGATTTTCCAGTGCAGTGTATACAGTCACCCTGATTCCCTCTCCCCTGCTCTAAGTAGTTCACGTGTACACTGCTTGTAAATGGTCTGTGTGTTGTCTGCGTAACCATTTGGAAAGCTGGTTTATTGAGTTTAATGTGATAGCCACAATCTTGCATGGGAAAGTGGGTTTTTAAACATTAACTAGGTGGTATAGGTGTGCGATATAACAGTAGTGATATTCTAAAATGGGATGACCGCCTTTATAGACCAGTATTTTTGAAGGAGATTTATCTGGTTTATTCTCTTTTAATACTGTCTGCATAATTATAAGCAAAACCCATACTGAAGAACAGAGATCCCCGTAGATACAAAGCCATATGAGCCTGGTAAGTGCTCTCTGTTGGCAGATCATGTGCCTTTGTATGGTGTGTGGCAAGTGAAAATCCTGAGTTTCTGGCTATCTTGAAGATCTAATGTATGCAAATGCATTTGCCAGCCAACATCCCGTTTTATCTGTTATAAATAGCATTTGAATAATTGAAGTTTTTTTCATTGTGAAAGATCAAAGAACGCTGCTTAACCAAGCCCCTGACTATTCCAGCTTTGTGGTATGTTAATCTTTCTTCTGGGAGGAGTGTTGTGTCAGAGCGAACATTCAGAATCACAGAAAGAATAGTCTTGATCGTGGAGTTATTCTGAGTGGAAAGTGTGGGATTGTGATATTTTCCACGTTTGCCCTTTGGTATGAACAGGACCGAGTCTGTGACTGCAGATGCAAACACCGATCCCAGGCTCCAGCTCAGTTCCCTCGCAGAACAGCTGCAGCTTCCAGATGGAGTTTGCTTTGAAGTTGGGAGTTTGGGACTTTCTGACCTCCGTGACTCCGTGCCACCCCCTCTCTAACAATCCTTCAAGAGTGGGGAAGTCTTCTAGCCGGCACACGCTGTGCTTCAACGAGCCCCGTTGGCAGATGGCCCCCTCGGGGCTGTAGCCAGCTGGCGTAACTTCGGGCAGCCCATAGCCTTCTCCAAGTGATGCTGGGATTGGCATGGAACCAGTTCCAGGATGGATGAGCTGTTACTGGCTCCTCTTTGGTCGCCATTTCCCTCCTCCCTTCCCCATCCCAGCTGGGAGCAGCTGAGGATCTGGCCCAATGTCTGGTTTTGGCAACAGACGATTTCTCTTTGGTAATGAAGTCTGTGCATTTTATCCTGAGCAGAGAATAGGATGGCAGGAATGGCTACACGTGTACAGATAAGTAAGCTATAAAAATTCATGGTGTATAACTGCAAACGAATTTTTGGCTGCTGTCTGTTCAACGGGAACATGATTATCCAGATGTGATCTGCTGGTTACCGCTGGGATTCCAGCAGTTCTTTTCGCCAGCAGCCCAAGGAAGGGAACAGCTGTGAAACATACACTCAGAAAATTTCAATAGGTCTTTAACCTTCAAAGTCATTTGTTCTACAGTGTGACATTTAAAACAATAAACTTTGAAACGTGTGGACATGAGTAGAAGAAATCCATGGAAAGAAGTGCCCCTCTGGCTGGCAGCTAATGGGTTGCAGTCCAATTATCCGTAGGTTATTCTCCTCTCTGCATTATGCATAGCACATAATGAATGAGTACTTGTAGAGAAACATAGCTGAGGGCACAAGCAAAGGCAGCACAGTATCTGGGATCTGAACGCATCGCTGGCATGAACTGGAGGTGACCCAGTTGTTCACAGACCTGGTTGCTAATTGGGCAGGGTAAGCACGGCCAGCGTGACAAGTTTTGTTTCCCTTCGTCGTGCTGCTTGTTTGGTGGCCGCTCGGTTCCTTGCTTCCTCCCACAGGTCATTACGCAGCAGTAGGGAGGGTTGTAGTGGGACAGGGTGTATCTCTCTTGGTCTGTATAAAGGAGCATAGTTTTGAGAAGGAACTTTATACATTTGTTGGGAAAAGGTTTCCTGAGCAAATGAGTTCTTGGAAATGCTGCTCCCTTTGTGGTCTCTGTCGTGCGCTTTGGGTTGGAGAACGGATTACTCATTTCCTCTGCGTGTGATAGTCTTATATGCAGCCATTAAACACACACCCACGCGTTCTGGATGTGCCAGGTGTGATCTCTTTCTGACTTCTTTTGCACTCATATTTAATCCTCATTAAACCTTTTAGAGGTGGCCAAAGTCTTCTGTATGTTCTGTTTATAGAAGTCCCTTCATTGGAAGGAAAATGGAGAGGGAAGGTATGTAAAGCATGTTTTCCTTCCTAGAAACATTCCAGCATCTTTTGATGAAAGCATCCTAACTCTTGGGATTGTAGCTACCTCAAGCCTTCAGAAATCCTGCCTTCACTGAACATCACAGTGCTGCATCATCTGGCTCCCACTTGAGTATTCATATTTTCATTGACCTCACCACATCCTTCTCCCCATAGGTATACCAGGATTTTTTCCTGTGCTCTTGAAGAAGTCAGTATCTTTTGGTGAAAGAATGTGTGTGTGTTCTGGGTAAAGACTGAAATGGTCATGCCCTTAAAAAAGAAAAAAGCGGACACCTATTCTACATGAGACTTGGTATTAAGGCATGCCCCAGCAGTTCATTTAAGCTGGTGTGGTGCTACTGCTTCTTAGACTCCATGAAAAAGGTAAATCTATCATGCTTGGAAATTTTCATTTAATCCCTCCAGATCAGAGTCACAACACACATGAGGAGGAGCGAAAGTTGTCTTCATCTGACGTGGGACGTATCTTGAGTAGACGGTGCAAAGGAAATATGCCCGATATTGAGAGTGTCCTGCTCCTTGCAGACATGAGTGCTGAAGAATAGGCTTAGCTGATTTGATTAGGATCTGACCCCAATCTCCATACCCACTGTTAAGACAAAATAGCTCCAATTATCTAAGATTGATGAGGTTGATGGTTTGTTGTGTGATCTCCCTACTTGAATATACGTCTAGGGCCAAAACTATGTTTTGGAGGTATTCCTTGCTCCTGCCTTTGTTGGCAAGAGCTAAAGGGGTGCTCTGTGGCAGCTGATGAAATGACTCCTCCAGGGGTGAAGCACCAGCAGACCGCTCCTGCCCTGGTGGTGCCTTCAGGGCCACGCTGTGGTGTGCAGCACTGACGCCGGCTTACGCGCACGGAGAAGGTGGGATCAAAACAGCTTGGTGCGTTGACTGCTGAGTCTTTCCCCAGCTGACGCAGAGGGAGCCCTTTTCAAAATCTGACCCCTGTCTGTGGCAGCTGAAATCTGTAAAAGTTGTTTTCAGGAATGCTTGTGGTAATTTCTTAATTAAAATCTAGTGTGCTCATCCCTGAAACTTCAAAATGTAAGCGGTGTGGCAATGCAACAGAGAGCATCGTCTGGTTCTGCAGCACGAGGTGGTCTGCATCTGCTCGCTCTTCAGTGTTTCACCCATGATCGTATGGTCTCGTTTACTAGTATTTCCGTGCTGAACACATTTTCCTTCCTCTTCACTCTTTGAACAGTCAAATCTTCATGTCTTAAGCTGGTTCACCCCAAAAGAGCCAGGACTTGGAAACCCCCCCAGCGCTGAGCCTCCCTGCGGTCTCCTCATCTGCCTAGCAGAGATGGCAACGCTCGGCTGTCCATGTAGGGATTTGGAAGGCTGTCATTTATTAAAGCCATTTGGAGACTCGTGTGCAAGAGGAACATTCCTGAGTTGGGGAGCTGATGACAGTGAGTCTGGAAGGCTTCATTTCCATCTCAGCAAGGCTGTTTTCCTGTCTGCCAGGACTTGGGGCTGCTTGGCAGGATGGGGGAACCTGCAGAGGTGACTCCGATGTTCTGCGGAGAAGTAAAAGAAACGAGCATCTTTCTGATTAATGTTCTTACATATGGGAAACTTGACTTCAAAAACGTGTTTAGGATTTCTTTCACACCCTCCCTTCCCCAGGAAATACTGGAAGGAACCTCAGTGTCTTATCTCTGTAAAACCACCTTTACTTTCTGTGTCTTCGTTGATAGTGGTTGGGTGGCTGCCACTTACTCAACCAGTTCTGGGTGAAATGCTCCGGAACTGTCAGCATCATTGCTGTGCACTGGGTTTTGAACACAAAAGATGCTTCAGTGAAACAAACCCAGTAATTTCCATGGAACTGCAGTAAAATACTGCTTGTAGCTAATTATCTGCTTAGTTAACGTAGTAATACATGATTCTGTGAAAGCCTAAATGGATTAAACAGAAGTGGAAGTTTCTTGTAAAAGCCATTGATTGCTTTATATGCTAATCACTGTTAATTATTAAACACAATGCTTTCAGGAATGATTGTTCTGATAGCAGCTGAGAGGATCAGGAAGATTCAAGTGTCATTCTGTAAAGAACTGTTTCCCCATCCATTTGCAAATTCTTGGTAAGCCTCTGCAGTGGGATTAAGAGTTCCCAGAGTCAGAAAAAGTTGTGTTGTTTCAATAGCAGATCCTAGATTATCCCAGTGTGCCAGCCCAGTTTCCTGTCAGAGCTGTGGTGCTTTGGCACGAGGATTTGGTGAGATTTTCTGCTGAGCCAGTCGAGCTGGTGTTGTCTGGAGGGATCAGTATGGCGTGGGGCGGGACAGCCTCCAGGCACCGTGTATGTGAGGGTAGAAAAGGATCTGGGATCCTTTAGCAGCAGCTATCCCCTTTGTTCCTTGTGGAAAGGTGTCTTGTAATCCCAGGCTGCTGACCTTGAAAATGTGGGGGAGAGTGAAATCACAAGGGATTTGGGTTTTTCACCCCCATTTTGCAGATTCCAAGGTGGGAAGAGGCAGGCGGGAGTGAGGGAGCCCAGCTGCTGGTGCCCACAGCAGCTGGGACGGGCTGGCGCGTCGGGGGGAGCCGGGGGGGGGGGCCGGTTGGAAAGGACAC
>Ga0181612_102813_pt1 | contig 22390 bp, 12 predicted proteins | sample HoacroProtozoa21_FD_119630 | JGI IMG/M metagenome (GOLD analysis project Ga0181612, IMG submission 119630) | Hoatzin crop microbial communities from Cojedes, Venezuel. Combined Assembly of Gp0051906, Gp0051904, Gp0051908
CGACGCTCTTCCGATCTCCACTATAGTTGTACTTTGCCACAAAATCAAATCCCAAGGGACAACGTTACACCACCAAGAACACAGCACCCTACCTATTCCCCAAGACAGGTCAGAAAACTACGCAGCTGAACACTCCTGTGCTGATTTTAGACTCCCTTACTATAGAGACTAAATATCTACACGTGTCTTCAGATAGCAAATTCATACAATCTCAGCCCATTAGAGGGGAGAAAAAAGAGAAGGTAGACACCCTTGAGACAAAGAACTTTCAAAGGCAATGGTGCAAAGACTGGTGTTCAGACATCAAAACAAATGCTCACCCGTCACCTTTGCTGCACTCATAACGGCTACCTCTTCAAGGCCCTTGTAGAAAAAAATACGGAAGATGCACCTTTGATTTTAACCCAACAATAACTACTAAGCTTGATACTTCAGAATAGCTGAAAAGCTCTGTATTTGTGTAAATAATACTTAGTTAGAAAGAAAAGGAGACAGTCAAAGCAAACACCATACAACCAGCACATACTGGCATTTACGTTTAAAGAACAGACACGTAGAGTAGTAAAAGACAGAGGATTTTCAGAAAGCAGTGTTTTCTATGGTTAATCAGCTATGCTAGTTCCTAGCCATTCCTCTAAGCAGAGTTCTCTGTACAATTAGATTCTGAGATTAAAAAATTTAAAAGAAAAAGAATATTCTGAAGCTGCTTGTTTATTTTATTACACAATTTTTAAAGCTTTCAATGGAGCCAGTCCTCAGAGTTCCATTCACTGTATAAGATCCTTCTCAAGCAATTACTTTAAAATAACCTTTGTTTTTGTTAATCCTAAAAGGAGATGCCAAATAGCAATGGTGCACTTACTACACCATAAACAGTGTTTTCACTTTTTTCCGCTCAACCCTTACCTGTCTCGCATCACCACTATCTTAAACAGAAAGCAACTTTAAGCTGTCTGACAAATACTTAAGACAAACATCCACATAAAGCAAGTTTTACAGGAAAGAATGGCCAATTCTACTCAGCATAAACTAAGCAGCAATGGATCCAGAAGATGTTTCGGCCTAAGCACTAATGGGCACTGTCAAGGGCACTATTTAGAGCTTGTAATTCTCACACAGATACCTCAACAGACTTCTTAATGAAGTTTCAAATTACTGATACCATCATTTACACTACCTTCCACTCTCTTGTTTACTGCTGTCAAATTGCACTAAACTGGCACTATGAACTAGCGGCACGTAAAAAACAAATAAATCAAAATTCCTAAAACATCTAGAAAGGAAGAACAGTATTTTCCATGTTATCTAATATTAAATGAAAGTAGTGCGTTATCTGAGGGGCTTGATGCTTTCTAACAGCCACCAGATCGCTGTTAACACTGCTTGGGAGTCTCACTCTAAGGGCCTCCCCGCGGTGCAACCTGAGTTTCCTCAACAGGATGCACAGTAAAGCCATTATAAGCAGACACAATAAAACTAGACATTCCTCTCGAAATCTTTTGAGTCTTACTCGCACTGCTCACTACATTCAAGAAACCTGGGAAAAAGATATACACAATAGACAGACAGTTCCGATGTCACTACAGCCTAAATTTTTGAAGAGTTACTCATAAGTTAAACGAACAATTGTAGGGAGGTAATTTTCTCTGATAATTTAGTTGCAATACTCTCATTGAACAAGATCTTTAGTGAGTAAGTATTTACAGAGTATTTGAAGAGATAAGGTTAAATATCACTGTTTAAAATGTAGACATTTACTACACAGCAAACACTTAATCAATGTATTACCTCAGACTGGACTTAAATGACCTCCTGTATTAGCAGAATGAACCAACGGCATGTTCCTAATTTCATTCCGCTCTTGTTCCTACTTTTAGCTGTTTGCCCAATACCAACTTTCAGATCTCTGTACGCTCATAATTAGTCCAACACCTTCCGAATGGTTGGGGGGTGAAGTATTCTTCTCCTGACAACTCTAACACTCCAAATATCTGGATATTTCTTTAATTACTACATCCTGGAACATATTTGGGAATGAGCACTGTACTGCTCATTAAGTACTGTCTTTCGATATTTGAACTACTTAGCTCTAATTTCATTCAAATCACTGGGGGAGGGATGGTGGCATTGGGTTATCTGTCCATTTTCCTGCATCCCCAGCTCTTTGTGGCCTAAAGAAAATTTACGTCAAAGTGGAAGCACCTTGACTTTCCACTTGACACAACACAAAATAAATGTTTTAAAAATAGCTTGACAGCAACCCTTAGGGCTTACTAAATTAAAAACATGCTTATCTAGAATTCAGCACTCACGACAGCCACCTTCATAAATTACAACCTGGTATGGATGAGCGTGTAAGCTAGCTTAGTTTACTTACCATATACCCAGCACATCAAGAGGAAATTAACACTAGCTGGACTGAATGAGGTTTTAGCCAGATTTATGTATGCCTGTGAATAACAGCACCAAAACAGGTTCATGAAGTTGCTTTAAGAGGTCATCCATTCACTACTCTAAACTACCTGGTGGAAAAAATTGTTGAATTATGTCTATTTCAACAACCATGATCATTTTTTGCTGTTGTTCTTTACCTACCTTCAGACGTTTTCCAGCGTTTCCACAGATCCTCAATGGTGATATGTTTGTCTTCTCTGTGCAGGTGACTATGCTTATTAGAGGCATCCTTGTATTGCATATCTTCCCTTAGAAACTAAAGAAAAGGGAAAACATCATCTTAAACACCAAAATAACAATTTCTAAACAGAAACTACAAGGAAATCAGAGGAATCTTTACTATCTCCTCCCCATGCAAGCAGCACACAATTCATGCAAGTTGACTATACCAAAGACTCAGAAGGCAACTTAAGCAGTCTTACACGATCTGATTTTCACAATTACTAAATCTCAGAAAGCTGAAGATGCAGTTGCTAGTATACTAGTTTTAATAACATTATTACCATGCTGTAGAGTTACAGTGATTACAAGAACACACCACACAAGTCATACTGCATACTTCTCTATTCTGAAGACACTTCACCAACTTCACCCACTTGAAAATTAAGACCATGTACGATTTGAAAATGTGCTAGTCTTTTATGGATGAGCAATATCTGAATCCTGCTACACCAGTTAAAAGCAAACACTTGAGGGATGAGAGAAAGGTATTGACTAAGTATTACCAGTCTTCTGATTAGACAACAAAAATTTGACTTCTATTTCAACAAATTAAAGAACAGAAGTCATTTTAGTGCCAATTTTCTTCTTGCTAATCATTCCTCAGTCGTTACACTCCAAGCACAGAAGCATTACACAAAACTCTTTTATTCCCAGTAATTAATAGGAAGACTATGTCTAAATACCGTGCTCTGTCTTTAAGTAAACATGATAAAAAGGAAGATCCTGCAATCACGTCATATGTAGCAGTGTTGTATCATTATTTCACAAGTCACTACAAATGGGTTCTCCGTATACATACAAGGAAAAGTATGGAACTGTAAAACCCATTTTATTTTTATTTCACACAGGCATACAAAAAAGTTGCAACACTGGTCAGCAAACCACCTCCCATTGGTAGTGGAAACCTTCTACAGCTGTCAGTCCCTAAAAGCACAGCATGAGCAGTCTCTGCAGGTGGCGATCTTCGCACTGGTACCAGAAAACTAACACGAGAGCCAAGTAATCTTCCACAGTAAACTGCTTACTTTCTTCTGTTCCTGAAGGATAAAGCTCCTCAAACAAAAACAGCTACAGATAGTCATGACAGCCAACTGAAAAAACAGCTTTTTGACCATGGCTGGTCATATCATCATCACTTCAAGCAGAGGTGAGGAAGAAGACTAAGCTAGAGATGCACTGCAGAAGACCCCACTTCTTAAAATTCAGTCCTAGTAATAATTTATCTGCAGAGCTTCCCCCACAGGCCTCATTTGTAACAAATCGAGAGATTATGTCATTCCAGAAATTGCAGGAAAGACTGAAAAGTAGTCAATGTTAAACCGTAACATTAACTCTTCATAAAAAGAGACAGTGTATGACAGCAGAAATATGCAAGAAAAAGCTCACATTTATCAGTTTCCCCTTATTAAAAACTTAATTCTTACTAGGAAGTAAAGAAATCTAAAAATATGGGAAGAGATTCAAGTTTCTCCTCTAACTGCCAGACTTGGTATAAAGTACTAGCTGCCTTCCCTAACCCAATCATAAAGCCATACACGTCTTTTGATTCCAAACAGAGATTGGATGCAAACCCTCTTTCATTCATCTGCAACTTCAAAACTTCTTTGATCGTCAGACATTAGCTTTCTACAAGCCTTTTGATTCCTAAAATAGTTCCATTCAGCCTACACAAATTGCACGAGCATTTTTAACTCCTCTTCCCTATGTATATGAGAAAGGCATAAACATACATACATATAGACACATGTATACACATGCGAAATACATAAGAAATTTATGAAATCTATGAGAACAATTGAAAATAGCAGCCTGTTGGGGCAGAGGCAATTACAGAACTTCTGAAACTCCATAGACTAGCAACTGTAAATACGTACAAATAAGCACAGAAAGGACTGATTGCTGATACTATATGCAAACATAAAAATATCTTATGTACAACCTCTGTTGCATATTGCATAGTCCAAGTGTGAACTCTGTGTACTCCCCAAATCGGCACCACAACCATGAAGCTGGCAGATTCCACAGCTAACATGCAATGTGCAGTCAAAGGCAGATTATATTATTCATCCCCACTCCACATTTTAATAAACTGAAGGAACCAAACAGTAAGAAAACAAATAAACAAAAAAAATCATCTTATTCACGAGCGTCTCTAAGGCTTTCCAGGTTGAAGTCTCAAAGGTGGAGTAGCACTAAAGACTTGATGTTTGCCCACCTCACCTTTTTCCTTCAGACTGCTAGTACCTACTATCAACCACCATCACCAGCGTGTCTTTTGGGAGCTTCTGAAAAATGTACTAAAGAAACAACGAAAAATAGAGGTCCCTCCCCGTAAAGCCTATCTCCCTTCATATGGGGGGTTAAGGTGCATGTTAACACTCACTCTTCAGTTTTCTAGTGACTGGTGATGTGCTGCCCCTGAAGATTCCCAATGTCAGGCATTTGTTTTAAAACATTTATTTAAAACGTTTGTTTTAAGTACAAAAGTCGCAGACCAATCAAGTTTCTGAAGAGGAACCGAACGGAATATATGCTGTATGTAAACGTTTCAGCACATTTTGCACCTTCTCAGCAAAAACTCATACCTCAGATCAGTTTTGCTCATAAGAAATCAACTTGCCTCTATCTTTATTGCTAGTTGTCAGCAAAAGTTGTAAAATATTTTAGGATGAGAACGCTTGAACAGTTACAGGTGCTGTCAAGGAGAATCTGAATTGCTGTTAACAACAGTCTATGCAGGGTTAGGAATAAAGAAGAGAAGGAAGATGCCAACTGTTAAAACAGAAACGCGTCCAGGCGTTACAGCCCACCCCGCAGCACTACAAGGCACTATAAGAAAGCGCTCTGATTTTAAAGAGGGGAGGGAGGCGGGTTACCTCGGCACCCAGCTGAGCCAGGCGCAGACGCCGGGCCCCGGCTGCCGCCCCTCGGCCGTTCTGCAGGGAGCCCGCAGAGGGAGCACCAGCTCGCGGCCGACCCGCGCTCTCACCGCCGCGGGGCCCCACCGGCTCCGCCACCGGGCTGGGCGCGGAGCCTCAGCAGCCTGGCGGCGGGAGAAGCCGGAGCGGGAGGCTCTCAGTCGGAAGGCTATCAGGCAGGTACAGGGGATCCCTCCTCCCAACGTGTGCACCGAGAGACACAGTGACTAGGTGTCTATGCTGTGTCAACATACGTATTAATTACATTTCCAAGAAATGCTTATCATAGTAATGGGTTTTCCGAGAACTCCTTAGTATATGTTAATAGCCTTCAATCGTTGGGGGTCTTGAGATCATCTTGCAGGCTCCTTATCTCTGCAGTTTGCATACCTGTTCTCCCAAGGCCGAGCCTAAAGGGATTATTCAGGAGTCTCTTATCTCACAACCGTCACAGTTACTCACAAAGAACCAAGACTTGCTTTGGTTGCGCAGTGATTCTGACCACCTAAAGTGATAACATCCTCTACATGTTACATTCGCTACATTCACAGGTATCAGCCTGATGGCGAGTTTCATCGCAAATACAGAAAACAAACCCAAGTTTGAAGCACAAGATTTCCCAGGAGAAGAGGGCGACGGCGGAAAAGATCTTGTCTATACCAAGAGACTGTTCAACAGAGCACTTGAGTAAGTACCTTTTTTTAAAAAACGAACTGTCAACACGCAAACTTGTAAGCAGTTTGCATTTAGTACTCAGCACACGGTTACTCCTCAGGGGCAGAGATTATGCATTTAGAAGAATTCCTTCAAGAACAGAAAAGAGCCCCTCTTGCGTTCAATCCTACCCATACTGCTCCCAGAGCCTGGGAGAATAACCACGATGACCGCCTCAGCCAGGTTCTCGAACACCAGATGGTCACAACGGTAAAGTTACAGCGTGCATAGCTAGAAAGACGCCATCACGTTTCAAAGAATGAATGCATTTACTAATGAAGAGGTACGTGACATCATCAGACAGCTTTCTTTTGTTTAAAAGATCTTTGTTTCAAAATTGGCCTAATGCGGCAGTTCTCCTTTAAGAAAACAAATTACGTCCTAAACTGAAGAAAGCTATAAAAACAGCGGACAACCCGGGTGAAGAGAGGATTTTTCTGTTCCTTGTCATGGCAGCTAATCTCTCTTCTGTTGCTCTGGTCATTAAGTATACAAAGAAAAGGTTAGAAAAATAACTCTAAATAGGGAGGTTAAAAGAATAAACTCTAACAAAAAACATCTAGGGATTATCTTAGCCAACATAATTATTCAAGAGAGAGAAGGCCTTTTAAGACCACAAAGTTGAAACCAAGAAAGCAGCAGATAAATTACCTAAAAACTCTGTGTGAAACCAAAAGAAAACTCATTTGTCAAAGTAGTTACTTCAAAAACAAGTAGAGAATAAAGTAACACCACACCTAGACTCAAAACTGGAGTTTTGATCCCAAAAGTACCATAACAACTGTGCCTCTACAAAGATTCACATCCCAACGCCCAAGGATCAGCAGTGTAAAGAGTGGAGAGGAAACTTTCTCCTCCCTGGAGGGGACAGAACTTGTGGAGCCCCAGGCAGAGTTACAGGGTCAGGTATGCCACGACCTTCCTTCCGCTACAGAAAGCCTTTAGTGTTGTAACATTCCCCAAAATCCAGCAAATTCCTACCAAAAGCTAACCTGAAGGAAGAACCACACACACACACACAAAAAAAATCCAACCCTTCTAAAGGAAGAAAAAAGACACACCAAAACCCAAGACGGGTTTGACATGGAGAGAGCACTTACAAACTAAAGCCACACGCAACAATACAAGCAGTTAAAATACGTTAAACCATGGAAGTTGCAAGAGATGCTTGCTCCTTGAAGAGCAAAGGAACAAGGGCATACTTCTGCAAATGCCAGTGGAAAAGTAAAATAAACCACACTCGCTAACTGCAGAAGGAAGTAATCATATGCTAGTTTATATTTTGTTCTGAGTGAAGGCTCAAGTTTATGATTTTCAGTTTCACCGACTTAAAATAGACACTCTGACATGTTTACTTTAAGAGCAATTAGCAACATCTCCTGGCTGAGTATGACTATCTTCCTTCAGCATCTATTCCTTAAATAGCGTCATTCCCTTCAGTTTTCTTCCTTCAAAAGAAAATCTGCCAAAGCTACACGTTCAGTTTTCCTCCAATCCCACCTTCAGGTGCAGCCGGTCACTGCTAGACAGCCTTTTAGTACATTCCCTCTTGCCTACTGCTACCGGGCTGGCTGCAGCTATCGCCATCTCACGCTTACCAAGTAAGTTATGATGGCAAGCGTGCTTTAAAAGGCAGCATCTCATGACTGAGGTATGACATCGTTCACAACTACCTACCCTACAGAAACGGCTTCTGAAAACGTTAGACAGTAAAATAAGAAAATTTGTTTAAGCATGATAGAAACATTGCCAGAAAAATGCAGGACATGGCCCTGAAAGTGTTACCAAGTGCATCTTAAATAATCTACAAATTCTATTGAAAAAAAGATTACTGCAGCTCAAAACAAAACTGTAGCTATTCTAATGCAAAGCACACTTGGCAACCTCTTCAAGACCGAGTTAGACTTTCCAAGGGGACATTTCACTGTAGCAGGACCAAATGCCTGCGGTGCTACACCGACAGGTGCAGACAGCTACATATTAGCTTAAGTAGCTCCTAGGAGGCAAGGCCTGAGGTAGGTCTAATCCAAACCACGTTGCAACAGGTTTCTATGCAGCCGTGCCCACCGTAACAGGCGCGGCCTCTCCACAGGACTTCTTTGCACCGGCACGGCCGTAGACTAACACGGTCCTAACGTTTTCAGACCAGACCTGGCTCCTACCTATCCTGCTCTGAAAAAAAAAACCCCACCCACACACTGTGTAGACATGCTCAGAGTTGCTTACAGAACTTCAGGAGGCTAAAGGACACCCTGCTTCGGGACAAATACATAAGCAGCTGAATAATAAAATTCAATGCATAAAAGACCTCTAGTAATAAATCTGTGACAAACTAAGGGAATCAAAGTAACCCAACAGCTTTGGGGGGAAAGGTTTGCTACGCGCTGCTTCGGAAGCTCAAAATACTCATTTGAAAGATCAATGTTCATACCAGAATGTTCTTGCACAGCAAGATGTAAAACACACCCAGGAGCCATCCCGGTGCTATGCAAAACAGTTATAATGTTTTCAGTTTCTGAACCACTGCATCAGGTATTTTTCTACCATGCAGAATTTTGCCTAAGCAGCTGACACTGAAGTATAAATTAGTTTACATAAATATGAATGCCAGTTTAAAGACCTTTACTATACAAACGATAAGGACGAAACCAGAATACTAATAGAACTTTAAAGCACATTTAACATCTTGCCGAGTGTATATTTGCAAACAACAAAACGAAGCAAGAGCTCAGTCTACAGCAGAACCTCTCCCAGCTGAAATTCTAACACCTACGGTAGGCTCCTGAAGTTTAACAAGGTCCCAAGATGCACTAAACAAAGGAAGATCAAGCTTTTCAACTGTCATCCACTATTTTTTAGCATCTGTTCCATACATAGCTGTACCTCACCCCCCCCCAAAAAAATCTTCTGCTAAAACTTTACTCCATCCAAGATGTAACAATTAAAAGGAAGAGAAATTCTGCACACCACTTTGCTTTCGTTCAAGAATACAGAAGGGCTATTCACTTTGAGCCATCCAGACTTTAACGTTAAATTGTGAAAGTGTTTTTTCACCTCACAGTTTATGCTCCTAATATCCAAAATATACACTCTTAAAATGGGAGCACCACACTACCTTGGCATCTAGTTCTTCAGGATTTCCTATCATGGAACTTCTTGCAATTTTGCCAGAAGTGTTTAGTACTCACTACCGTCCAGAACAGATTATTGAAATGAGTAACTCTCTGGTCCAAACTGGCAAATCATGTTTCATTCATTTTTCAAATCTCTTAAGGAACTGAAGAACAAATATATCCACAGAATTCATTCACTAACTCACCTTTACACAAATTGAACAGACAGCTCTATTTCAGCAGTAACTCAAAAAATAATTTCATGTTGAAAATTTACATATTAAATTTTATTTCTCCGTATTCTCCTAAAATAGTAATACTAATGCATATTTCATCAAGCTTGTAAAATAGATGCACGTACCATTTTAATTGCTAAAAGAAAGGGAGCATGAACAACCAAGAATACGACTAGCAAATTAACTACATAATAAAAATAAGTAAGAAGAGCATGAACTGGTTCTCCTTTATTATAAAAACTTTAACCACAAATTAGTGTTGAAGAGAGGTTATACTTAAAGCATTCATTTCTGAACTCACTTTATTTCTATACATTATTTCTTTTTAACGAAGTTGTTTACACTTGACCTCTGTATCTCCAACATTTTTTATTTCCTTCTAGATTCTTCCTTTGACTTTCTTCCTTTGACTTTTTTTCTTTTTGTGATTCCACCTCTTCCTCTTCTCTCAAAAAACACAACATAATCTCTCAAGATAGTTGTTCCACCTCACTTGGATTATTTGCATCTTGGATGCAAATACGTCCTCGATCCCTCAAAAACTAGCTTCACGGAGCCAATCCATTCAGAAACGGTCACTTCAAAGGAAGATCTTGGGCTGGGCAATATTCTGCTCTTGTCAAACTTATTATATCCAAAGTGCTATGTTACTTTTGCTATTCCTGATCAGATCACCCTAGCTACTTTTCTGCTTTACTTGCTGTATAGAAGACAATCACCCTTCCTGTTTTAGGTCACTAAAGCTAGATTCCTTTGATTCTTGCCTCCAGACAACACTAAGTCAGGCACTTCTGCATATCACCCCTGAGGTTCCAACTACTTTGACCGTACTGTTAAAAGCCACCCTCTGATCATTTTGTGCTTTCAATAATGTACTTTCTTCCTCTCCACACAGTGGTTTTTGTCTCTTTTTTTGGTGTTTTTGTGTGGAGCTTGTTGGGTTGGGGTTTTTTGTTAAGTAATAATGCAAGTACACTCATAATAAGATATCAAGAAATTAAATGATCTATCCAAAGACCCCACGGAAAGCTGTAAATTCATGCCATTAGCTTTGTGTGACATTAGATACACAGCAAGATGTTAATATATAAAAAATGTCAACTTATTCTATTTCTACAGAGAGATTCCTTGAGGAAATTACTTTATGTAGGATCTGCATATAGAGGTTCTGCAGAAACAGGAAAAACCTATGTAAATAATGAGCATATGATAAATCTGTCTCACTGCTTGTACCTCTTCATCAGTCAAACGAATCATGCACACGTGGTGCAACAGATGCTTCCTGAGGCAGATCGCCTCCCACAACACATGACTAAAACCCCAGTTAGTAATACATTCTCCCTTTCAGTTACCCTTTTACAGCCTACCTCTTTAAACCAATTTAAAGAATTGCAGTCTTTTGTATGTTAATAATAAAGTAATAATAGCAGGAGCTAGATATGATAGAGAAATTCATATTAGCCTGCCCTAAAGGTAAGTATAGTCTTTTTCCACGTCCTTCCTATTTCCTCTTCTCTGCTGTGCCACTGTCTCTGGTTTGCACACTGTGACAGCCTGCTTTACAGAAATTAGCAACTGCACAGTAAAGCACATTCTACTTTAAAGTACAATGCAAATTTATTGTCCAAACCATTTTTTTTAAGTTATGCTTCTTGTTTTGAAGTACTTAATTCTACACTGAAAATTCAGGGAAAGTATTATAAAGTTATGTGAATCCTGAATGCAAAAAAAAAAACCCTTCAAATATACAAGTAGCTATGACAAAAGCTCTTTTTCTCCAAATATTTTTTAAGAAACACAATTATAAAGTATGTTCTAGTAAATTTAAAATTCAAGTTTTTTAATCTCTGTAAATCTCTGAAGTTATACCATCCAGTCTAACCCAGGTAACAGACCACAGGAGGAAAAAAAAAATTAAAAAAAATCTAACCAGTCCATGCTCAAACAAGAGCCGCTCTATCCTCCTTAGAACACTTCGACAAATTCCTCATGTGTTTCAATGACTAATAAATCCCATGCTAAAAGTTTAGATCAAATTTCCCCACATCAATTTCATCAAGGTCAAATACAAGCTTCTTCCAAGTCCACACAAAGTAGATACAAAGGGCTTCTAGTATCTGACAATTTCTGACGAAATAAGTTTCTTATAAATTTTAAGTTTTCTTACATCCTAGAGAAATTCTCTCTCCACAGAATGATTTTATGCAAGACTGCATTTTACAGAGGAAAAAAAAAACAAACTACAGCATAAAACAGGGCATAAGGAACTTCTGGAAAAATAACAGACAGTGTGCAGATGAAGTGTCTGGAATCACTGTTGGGACTTCTCAACTGGATTTGCAAATTAAAATAGTTAAAATAAATAGTTCAACATCTTTAGCTCTTGTTACCATCCCCTCTCAAAATAACCTATTTACAGGAACTTCCTTCCTTGGTGTAAATATACACTTCTAACTTGTACGCTGTTTTAGTGCTGGTAAAACAGCAGAAAGATATTGTACATTGTCACATTTTTCTTGCCAAATAAAAAGCCGATGAATATCTAATCACCATACTCAATACACTGCTCACTGCTCTTCCAGAAGTCTTGCAAGCAGAAACCATGCAGCATGAAACAGGAAACCCATTATCCTGCTGTTAAGCAAAATCTCTGTATTTCATGCAAGCTTTACTTCGAAGGTTTTTTTAATTCTCAATCCTCATTCCTAACCAAAACAAGAAGCATTACCCACTGCAACAGAAAAAAAAAAAAAATCTGGTTTTGAAATGACATTAGGACATATTCAGTATATATTCAGACCTACTGTAATCAGATAACTAAGTAACCATGCCGCTAAAATGTCAGATCTTTTAAGATTAAGATGCAGTAAGAGTTCTACAACAAGTACATATAGATTACTAGTTGAACTTGCAATTAAATTGCATTTCTTACTAATTTCAGGTGTGCTTTTAACGTCTTACAAGAACGCACTCTATGCAAATACTTATTCGTTCCTGATTTGCATGGAAACTATATGTAGAAAAAAGCTAATAGGCAGGTTACAAAACATTTCTTCAATAATTTAAAATGAGCTAGCAGAAAACAGGGTGACATTTCAGTCATCTTATTTTATGGACAGCAAGTAGTTTGAATATACAGTTTCACTCATCTCTCATTACCCCAGCTATAACAGCAATCCTTATGAACTGTTCTCATTTCAGTCACTTTAACAGGCTTAAGAGTAGTTTCTTGGATTTATCTCAATATTCCTCTGGAATAGGAAGAAACTCAAGGTCAGATATAAAGATGGTCCACTGGAAACCAGGACAGATCTTCTGAATACTAACAAAAAGTTTCCAGTGTACAAATATTTCAGTATTTTCTTTTAACTTTCTTAACTTTCACATATAACAAATGCAGCACAAGTCAAGAGAATCACACAGTGCTGAGACACGCCTCAGAAAGCTCACACTCCATCACTAATGTTTCAGTTTGCAGACTGGATTGTGCCTGTCCCAAAATATTAATGACAATAACCAAACATTCTGCAGTAACAGAGCTAAACTATTTCCAGTGTCTGTACTGCCTCGCCATGACGCTCCCTAAGGTACAGAGCAGATTTTTTTCCCTCCAAAGCTAAAAAGTACATTATTTTAGTCTCGATCATTCTCTGCACTGTACTGTATTCCTTCAGAAAACTTCTATCAACCAAGCGTCAACCACTGTTGATGCTGCTTGTACACAGTCACACAGAAAAGTAAGTTGTGAATTATCATTGATGCTACTTAACTCATCCAGGGAGAACAATCCTCCCTGAGATGTTACAAAAAACGGAAGAGAAATCAGGGCTAGATTCTTCTCCCACTCACCTCCAGTGAGAACAGGCTTCAGAAGCACATGGGAATACCCTCATTTTTAGGCAACAGGAGATGAGGGGACATCTTCACTCCCCCTCCTTTCTCAAGCCTGTACCTGACCACTGCCAGAAAGCAAAAGGAGCAAGAACAACAAAACTACATGGATATTTCCATTCCTACCCAGTAATTGTGAGAATCCTAATCATGAAGTTGAGTAAGTGCAAGGGCAAGTCCTTTGCCAGGACCACAGGAGCCTGCCTACCAAACTCATGCAAGCACACTCACAAAAAACTTCAGGCAGGTCTGAATAACCTCCCTTAGTTCACAGGACTTAATCTACAATTAGCCTACAGCAGGAAGTGCTTACTACTTGCCCATAAAATGTAAGCAACAACACATAAGAAAACTTTCTAGACTGCTGTCTGTAACAGGTATTGTATTGCACCATGAAGTGCCTGGAACGGATCTAAGATAAACAGGAAAGCCCAGAGATGCCTTAAGCAAGAAAACCTTAGAGCAAAGAAACGAAAATACCAGGTGGCAGATCACGTCGACTGTTAGTTACCTCATTGCAAGCTAAACCAACACCATTTGCCTACCTCTCCTACTAATGACAAAAACAACAGCTCTTACATGTAATCATATAAAACTTTCTGTTAGGCTATGGACAAGATGGACAATAATACTCCACTTAAGACACTTCTAGAAATTAGACTTTCCTTCCACATTTGGCTGTGGGAAAGGTGAATTAAGAAAAACAGCAACAACTACTGAAGTGCTGGAACATAAAAAGCAGCTATATAAAACAGGGGGGAAAAAAAGACAGACCTCATGTATGCACAAGTGAAGGCTTTTTACTCCTACCTCATCACTTTCATCTACTTCAATACCACCATCTTTGTCATCATCCATTTGCTTATGGATCATGCGTAGAGCTTCTAGGCTGAATCGGTCCTCCTCAGTAAAGCACGGTGGGCTGAGTGCACTGCAGGGATCTAAAGTGGGGAGGGGGGAAACAAAACACAAATATTAGCTGCTGTCACTCTAGAATGTAAAGCTCCCAAGCAAGAGAAAGGGCTGAAATTTCTCTATGTGCACATTTACTTCACTGCACACAGCCCCCAGGTCATCATTTTGCAGCTAAATTTGCCATCTATAATTCTCACAAAAACAGTGGGGGGAGTGGGGGTGGAAATCAACTCTTTTTTTATCCAGGAAGGAAGCCCAAAGAATAGGCTGGAACAGTTTGACTCTTGGATTTTTTTTTTCCCCATCCCCGTAACTGCTATCTCCACCTCTTCTTCTATCTATCACCCACCCCTTAGTAACACATCACTGCAACAGCTAGTCAAGTCACTGTGTTTTCCAACCTCCTTTCTGAAAGCCTGGGCTAAACAGAGAGCAGTGGAGAAAGAGAAAAAGAATTGTCATGTCCTATAATCATAGCTTCAAAAACATAAAACAAAGCGATGATACCCACACTGCAGATCAAATGCAAAGTAGATAGTACCACTGAATGCAAAACATTCAGGGAGGACTGCAAGAGAAGCAAGCACACCACAAAGAAAATTCAACTGACAACAATACATGGATGGTATCTCAGTACTGCATGCTCTGCTCAAAAACAGCAGTCACTGGGAAGTAGTATTCCAGGTCAAACATAGTACATTTTCATTTGCATTCATTACTGAAGGCTCATGATTTTTGCACATCTGATGGCTCTGCTTTCACCTTGTCAGATTGTTCTGTCTCTGCTCTTTCCCTTCCACAAGGCACAAGCCAAATGCTACAAAAATCTGTAATGCATGATGATCAACCATCATTAAAGGCTGGTCTTTCACAAAGCTTGGCATTAACTGATAGCTAGCTATTTCATTAATTCTGATGTACCAAACACCACCAAAGAACAGAAGGAGAAGAAGGATACATAAACTATTTTTTGAAAGTTCAGCTTTACCAAGACACTGAATTCCCACTGTAACAGCCATTATAAAAGTGCACTAAGTCCCATAAACTGGTACACTCCACTTGATATCAATTCAAATACAAACTGAGGTAGCATGAGTAATTTTTGCTTCTTCTAGTCTATCAAAGGATTAAGTTTTCATGTCACTACAGAATTTATTAAAGGCTCATTTATATAAGTAATTAAAAGGAAACACACATAGAAACAGATAGTATCAAGAGTTTGCACAGAAAAATAAATTTCTTGTGTTAACGTTTCCATACCAATTGAGTTGGTATGATTCTGCTTTACTGTCTTTATTACAAATTTAAAAATAATAAAAAATAATGGATGCTCATAAGACTCAGCTTGCATAAGGCTACAAAGCAGAAGTAAAAAGGTAGCAGCCATAGCGTAGCTGGAATCTCAGATGCGTATTAAGAGGACTGATCCCTACAGCTAGACATGAGTCAACACATTCTTACTTTATACACCAGTTATATTACACATAAGCAGTTAACAGTTACCTGTTATCTGTGCCCATATATCAATTTAAAAGAAAACCCAAACGAACAAGAGCACCATCAAAAAAAAGAAAAACTCACAAAAAGAACCCCCAAAACCTCACTGACACTGCCCAAGAACAGCAGAAAAGAGAGAGAAGCTGTATTTAGAACTACTTCATATAAATCAGAAAGACATATTACTAAACATTAAACCAGGCCAACCACATGCAGTCTTCAGCTTCAGAATGCAACTAGTATTCCTTGAAAAGAAGTGAAACTGAGTAATTATTTTACACTTAAAAAAAATAATACCCATTTTATTTGTCCACCTTTGTTTCATTAGAAAAGGTTTAATTTGCACAATACACAGCCTTTAGATTTTTGCCTTGCAATGAAGAAATTACTATCACTGGGGGGGTTTAGGGACTTGTCCCTGTAACACAGCGTGCTTGGTGCAGAAAGGCTTCCCATGCGATAGTAATGAATCACCTCGAAGTTCTGCCAATAATTAAATTCCAGTAGCCACAAACAAAGAACGTGACACTACTTAAAGATTAGATCTACACTATGTTTTAAGTCAGAAGAAAGGACCCTTGTCAGAACAGAAAAGCAAGTCCCTCAAACACACCCAACTTGTTTAATTTGCAATTAGTTCTATTCTTACATAGAAGAAAGCATCAGATAGTGTTCACAGTGTGCAAGCACCCACTCAAATGCTTGTCCATTTTGTTCAGCTGAAAGCTCAGCTTTTCAAATCAAAAATGTTTTCTCAGAGTACATTTTCTCAACACTGAGGCTGATTGGTTTCTTAATCAGAGTGCTTATTTAGCTTAACTATGCCTTTTTTGGTTATTTAAGGATGAAGGCACTTTAAAGAGCTATGGCTCTTCTTAAGAAGTAAACAGGCTGCTTGTGCTCCAAATGTCCCATGTGCTGGCCTCAGGAATACTTCATCTCTCTCTTAAGAGATCACAGAGTTCCAATTGCTCCTTTTGGGACAGAAATATGGAGTAGCACCATGTCTTGACTGTAACAAAAATTAACCCACTCTAAACAGAACCCAGATTTACCTTCAAGCTTATTTACGTATGGTAAAATTAAACGTTCCCAGACTGACAACTCTTGTCATGTCCCTCTTCAGAGAGCAATTTCAAAACAAAAACAAATTACAAAGCCACGAACAGAAGCACTTCACAAGCATACCTACAAAGCCCTACCAAGTCCAAAAAACAGTTGATGGAAATTCGATTCGCAAAAGATTCTAAAACGCAGTATTTTGTCTCACTTGCACAATAGAAACAATTAAAATTAATACTAGTCAAAGTATGGTTAGAAACTTCTCAAACATCCAGTTAATTAGGATAAAAGCTAAGAGGAAAAGTCTCAAGATACAGCAAGCACCATAAATACAGGCCTGAGGCCCTGCAACAAATCATAAGATTAGTTGATAATTTATTTTTTACTTTAAATCCACCCTGTTGAAGGTGTTCTGGGATTCCAAACTTTCTACTGTACTTTAAGGACAAACCTAATTTCATCTCCGGACCAATTTCTCTGCCATAGCCTGGTGTGTGGTCATAAATACACCTAATCCACAATCATCTTCACAGGGATGACACCAAGAAGTTCACTCAGAGAATGAACCTGATCGCTAGAATTTGACCCTTCCTTTAACGAACAGGACGGAAGAATTCGCAAAGCAAACAAGAGAGAGGGAGTTTAGATGAGGCGGACAAGAGGCAGACAAGCACACCATATGCCACTCTGGGCAGGAGTTATTTTACAGCCCAGTTTGAAACGTTGCTTGGAAGTGTGGACGTTTCTGAACTTCTGCTCACGATAAGGAGGGAATTCGTTACTAAAAAAATTTAAAATGTCAAATTTATGGCTCGACAAACTTGGCAGAGGCTTTTGAACCAAGCCTTCCTCCTGCCTGGAGCAGCTCAGTAACTGCCTCCTGGCTCTGCGGCAAGAGGAGCAAGCAGTCTTCCCCAGCCCGGGGCGCTGCCTAAAGCCAAGCGTAGAGACCAGCCACACAGAAGACAGTTTGAAAATGAACCCAGTACAAAGTTATCCAACCCGCTATACAGGAAACTTTGTATTTACAGATAAGGGGAAAGTAACAGCACTTTTTTTCTTTCCCCCCTTCCTTCCCTCCCCTTTTTTTTTAATGAGGCTAAAATAAGGCAAGAATACAAGAAAAACTTCAGTTCAAAATTCTCCTAAACCTTAGAATCACAGCTTTTTCATCTCATTTCCTGAAGGCAACAGGAGTTCAACTTCCAAAGTGACACTGTCAACGCAAGCCACTGAAAATGAATTACACCCATATCATCACGTGTGCATGTCAACAAAGCCCTTGAAATTTATTTTAGGAATACACCATTAGAAATGGTTCCAAAGCAAAAGGCTCTCGGCACCTCGCAGTCTTTCGTTTATCCCACATTTACTTTTTTCCCCCTAAACTGCCATCCGCGTTAACAGACTTCAGACTGAGAAGGACTGGCGGACCAACAAACGGCGAGTAATCCTGCAGCCCCCTGACACACTGACAGACCCACTCCTGCATACGGACACGGCCGCACACAGCCGTGACTGAGCCGAAGCTGGAGGCAGAGGGGCCCTAGCCAGGCACTGCAGCTCCAGCCCGGCCACCAAAGCACACAAGCCCTCCAGTCTTTCGATGCCCCAGAGAGCCTTTTCAAGAACACAGGGACACACAAAAGTGCATGATTTTCAGAGGTACCTGGAACCAGATACACAGCTCCAAATTCTAAATTTAAACACCTTTAAAATTTCCCCATTACTTCACTCAGAGCAACTTAGCGGCTGGGAGTTACTTGGAGAGCTTGCCTACTACACGTCATTTTTGTACTGTGAGGACGTTCAGCCTCCACCGAGAAGAAAGAGCACTTCTTTACGCTAACATATGGCAGTCCCATGGAAGCCCGCAGTGTTTCCCTGACTGCCTTTTTCTGACAAATCCAGAAGCATAACGTGTTCTGCTAGTTCTACGATTCCTCCTTCCTAAGAAGCCATGTGGGATAAAGTGAAGCCTCACAGAAAAGGCAAGCACTATACACAAGTGTCAGCTTCTGCAGTACATACTCTCAGCTTAAAATAACTATGTTTCAGCAAGCCATGATGACAGAAGGAGGATTTCTTTGCATTTTCCAGAGCCAAAGCAGGCAGCCACAATATCCCCAACCCCCACCAAATGCATCTCTAATCTAACAAGGATTTCTATTACCTCACATTTCTTTTGTGCTTTAGTTTTACACTGTACACCTTACAGCTTCTTCATCATTTCAATATGATTCCTTTCAAGGCAAAAAACCTGTAAGAGAACACTGATTTTTAAAGACCTGAGTACAAACCTGAGGGTCAGGTACAGCAGGGATTATTGAAATTACTGAAAAGCAAGCGTTTTCAAGAACTTCACCAGATGTTCAAAACAGCTATTCACAGTAAAGGCAACAAACACGTTGCTTTTATCCTAAATCCTTACATAAGTTGTCATTAAAATCTTCAAATGCTTGAAGAGACAGCCTCAGAGTGAGCTTCATTTAATCTTTCAATTAAAAGCTCCCAAAGCAAATCACTCCTACTCTTAATAATTAAACTCCTCCATATGGCAAGTAGGCTGAGCAGGATATAACAGTTAACTTGACAATGTCATTCGTGACATTTATTTAAATGATTAGAGTGAAAAATAAAGTTCATCATTGCAGCACATCTTTCCATTAAAAACATTTTAAAAAAACAGACAAAATTTTGACAAAAAGGGCAGAATACACTTATCTTCTAATCACAACACTGATGTTACCTAAATGAGCTTCCTGAGGAGGAAAATGCAATAATACTAATGACATGGAGAGGGGAAGGGGTGCAACGGGAAAGGAGATTCAGGACACTACTGTCTCCAAAGAATTTAAGAATGTGAAGTTTCACATTATACTTTTCCATCACTCCTTATCAGAAATTCAGCTATTTTCTGAAATTGTGTTTATAAACTCGGGCAATAACAGCAGATGAGATTCATACATGAAACTCTGCAAAGTCTGGTGTCTAAAGCACTTGTTTCTGAAAACATGGGTCATGCTTAATGACTAGCCACACTTCAGTTGGGAAAAAAAAAACAAACACCCAAAACAAACCACAACTATTTGCAGTTCAGTTCCATGAAAGCTGCCATAACTCTTTAAATTTCCACTAAACATCCTCCAGTAAAAAAAAGATGACATTTCAAACAACCTTAACAACCTCATTACCACTTCAAAACGTGTACAAGTGATCACCGCAGGAGAGAACCAAACCTGGTTTTGTCACTATTGAGAAGTTTCAATTTATTCTGCTATTTCAGTATCTTTTAATATATATGCAAATCAATCATATTTCCCCCCCCCCCCGAAACCTGGAACTTGATGAGGCAAGGAAGGCTTTGATTTTTCCTTAAATCACCATTAGCTCATCTCTGCTTTCTCCACACCCACAAAAAAGCTGTCTAATTCTGAACTTAAATTTCATTTTCCATACATGGGAGGGAAGCAGTGAAATCACAGTTCATTATTTAAAGCAGAAATTCAGTCAAATAATGCCATTAGCAAAGCCAAGTGTTAAGACAGGTTTTGACTTAAGCTTTTCTAACCTTTCCAGATAAAAAGCTTCGAAACAAACTGCAGAACAGCAGACATTTAGCTTTCTGATCATCATGTTAAGACATTCAAAACATGATACACCATCTTAGAAAACGAAGAACTTTGTAACAACAAAAACATTTACTCAAAGGAAAAGATACGAAAGAAATTCTCTAGAGAATTGAATTTGAGTCAAATCTAATTTTGCTTTAACTACATTAAAAGCAACTACCCCAAATCAGGAAAGCTTGTTTAAAAAGGAAGGTACAAAAAGGAGTTTGAATATGTTAGTCACGTCAAAGATTATTTTAACAAGACAAAATATCAGTACAAACACCTCATTTAGACTGTTAGGAAATTAATTATTAAATTACAACACTGGTCTGTCTCACTAAAGAAAAATCAAGAAGATGGATGCATAGCTTTTCCATCTCCTTCCCACACCCTCCCCGAGCAATGACACAGTTTAAAGGGAAGAGGAAGCTGGACAATTATTGTATACAATGGTCAAAGTAGACTGATTTAGAAAAGGAACTCCTGCCAACCTTAACAAAGTGAGATGACAGGAAACTGGGATACACATCTTATGCAAGCCACCGAAAATTCTTTTTTTCCCTCCTTCCAACCTTACTACTTCTTTAACGACACTTACTATACAAACCTACAAACATATACGAACATTCAGTCAGACAAAAAATGCCAGATGTCTGATACTGTCAGCAATAGGAAAGTTTGTCTCACTTCACTTACTTTTATTAGTGCAACAAGATCAAGCAGGGAAATATTTAACACAGTTTATATCCATGTAGATTGATTTGGTAGTGAAGACTATTTAACACACCTTTAAAAGTGTATGATGTACTCTTTGTACGTTATAGTAATTATTAATGTTTAAAGTTAGAGCAGCTCAAAGAAAAAACACATTTACATAGGTTCAAAGATGACCTAAATTCATAGCTTCACCTGGAATAAAAACATACCCTTAATGTAAACAGAACGAACAAGACACTGGATATTTTTGCTTTGTATCCCCTATGTGTTTAGAAGTCACATTTACCAAAGAAACAGGACTGAGAATTTACTGTTGGAGTTCATTTGTCAATAGAACATTAATTAAGCTGATGAAATAAACTACAGACGTGTATTCATATATATTCAGTGACCATTAACGATACCCACATCTAAGCACATGTAACAGCACACATCTAAGCTTCTTATACATTTTAGGTCTGACTAGTTCTTTTCTGCTGTTCTAACAACTTTCTCCCTCTTCTAACGGCAGGAAGCTGGAAAAGGCCCAGTATATCCCTGATCATACACTTCAATCTGCCCAAGAATGTGTCAGCTGTTAAGGAAGATCATTAACACATCACTGAAGCCACTTTCTTAATTTGGTCAGGAAATCAGAAAAGCGATTTACAGGTGGCATTCAAATGCCTGACAATACCTCCATGTGCTTTCTGAAGCAAACTTCCTAGTAACTGCTTTCTAGATAAAGCCTCATCTTCTTGCTTAGAGTTCCATCCTTGTTAACACCTCGGCCATGCATTAATCTGGACGCCATATCTTCCGCCTCCTGGTGAAACTGTATAGTCAGTATTCAGCATACCAATTTCTATTCAGATATGGATCAGGAGCTAGGCCACTAAAATCCTTTCTGGAAGACAGTGGTCTGCAGAATACAACCACCATGATAGCACAGCTAATAATTCAAACATTTACAAAATTTTCCATGCTGAAAAGGTAGTTCACAACTTCTTAGAATGAAGGGGGGGGGGGGGGGGAAAACTTTTGAAAGGAAAACACCC
>Ga0181612_123623_pt1 | contig 22389 bp, 7 predicted proteins | sample HoacroProtozoa21_FD_119630 | JGI IMG/M metagenome (GOLD analysis project Ga0181612, IMG submission 119630) | Hoatzin crop microbial communities from Cojedes, Venezuel. Combined Assembly of Gp0051906, Gp0051904, Gp0051908
AGAAAATGACAAGGAGAAAGCAACTCTTTTGTATAACTTGAGAAGAAATGAAAGAATGTAAAGTCTGTCAAAGTGCCAGCAATACAATGCATTTTAAATATCTGTATATATTTTCATTGAAATATATATACATATATTATTTTATATATATAAAAATGTGTCTGGTGTCCATATATTAACGGAATAATACAGAAATACCTATTTAAATGCTTAAAATGCCAACACTTATACCAATTTATTTCCTGTGCTGTTTTTCTCTTTATGCACTTCAGTGAAGGGACAATTTGTTGGGTTGTTTTTTTTTTAGGAAACTCAATGACCAGGGAGGTGATTTAGCAATCTTCAGCAAAGCAGTACAGAACTCGAGTCTGAGATGTTCACGCCCATCAAACCACTGTACTACCTAAGCTATCTCAGACCTACATGTTTCCATGGAAGTATTTATTATGCGCTACCACAAGATCACCCTGTTAGTTCTGTAGGTATCCTGTTGCCAGCATTTCATCGTCTGTCCACATTAATTCTTTGGCAGACAACCTTTAAAAAGACTTTACAAAGAAAGATATGAAAGGCACAGGAGAAATTTCAAACTGACAGCAGCATTTGTCAGCTGGTATCCTCTGGAATTCAGACCTTTTCTGAATGTGGAGTCCTTCATATTAAGAGGTGTCTATGAAACAATAGTTCTTTTTAAGACTGCCACCTACATAATTTCTCTCAAAATAGACAAGTACACTATGAGTTTTCAGAGTGCATTATGGCTTATTTTTGTTCCTTAATAGGTTAAAACACTTCAAGCATTTTGTAAATTCCATTCAAGTCACTGCAAAAATTCCTTGTACCATCAATAAAATTGAGAATACCAATTGAGAATGCTATTGTAATTGAGAATGCAGTTGTAATGACTTAAATTTCAGTGATAATTAATAATAGAAGAAGGAAATACGCAATAAAACCAAAAGTGAAATTTACTCACAAATAAAAAGCTAGCAAAAGAATCGCACAGCTCCTACCCCTGCCTTGGTATTTTCTAAAATGTGCTTAAATGGTTCATAGGATTGCTGGCTTCTGTGCAGGTGTGGATTTCATCTGATTTCATACGATGTATGGTATTGTAGCAACTTGCTTATGGCCAAAAATGTCAATTTTCTATGCAGAAGTAAAATAGATGTTTGTTTCAAATGTAAATTCCATCTCTGTTTTTGCAGTCATTTTGTGTTCTATTTATAACAATCTAATTTGTAAACAACACATGCTGAGGTTTTGACAGTGAATTTCTGATGAAACACAGAGTACAAATTTTAATTACATATGGTTCTAATACAGTGAACACTACAGCATTTCTGTCATCTTTGAAATGGTAACAAAATGTAAAAAAAAAGTTTTTGAAATATGAGCATGAAGGTAATGAGATCAATAAATGTCAGCTAGAAAAAGTAATCACAACTCTAGAGACTCGCTAACCTTTCTACAAATTCCAGGAATAATAGACTAGCTTGGATGAGGAATTCTTTAACAATGAGAAACAGATACAACTATAAGGGGGAAGCAAGCCAAAGACTGCTGAATAATAGCAAAAGCATTGCCTTTTTGGGTAAATGAGAGAAAGCAATCAATGTTTTTGCTTTTCCTCCCAGGATCCTCACCAATGCACTTCCCTTTGCACCTTGTGATTTTGAGACCGAAGTATAAGATAAACACATGTGTAAACCTAGAGGTAAAATACAAAATGCAACATAAAGTGCAACAATAAGAGATAAAGGTTTTCCAGACTGATGGCCTGATCCTTCTCTCAGGCAGACAGAAATGTTAGAACATTAATCGACCTCCATGTCAATTCCAGATACTGAACACTCCCAAGATCTGGTGGTGTATGGTTTCTGTATATAATTTATGCAAAACCAGAGCTTAAACATGAATTAATTCAAGACAAGAAGTTGCATACTACTTGTTAATGCCCCATAGTAGACTCCAACTTCTGTAAGAGAAAATATATTTCATATGCAGAATGTTAGATTAAGGAATATTTGAAGAAGTAATGCTGGTATTAATTTTTTTTTTATTAAAAATGCAAGAGGCATTGAACCTGAGGTGAAAAAGGAAGGGAATAAAATACTTTGTCAAACCTATACAGATCGGCTATAATTTTTTTTTTGAATGAGGTATACAATTTTCCTGAAAACATGCCAGCATTTTGTGAAGGATATGCAAAATTCACAAAGGATTTATGCATACAACAAACTGATTCTAGGGAAATTAACTTTAAATAGAGGAGTAGAGATAACATGCAAATTCATTCTTATTTTATCATCACTCTTTTTTTTTTGCCTCAGCATTGACTGAAACTTTTTGACTGTAGATAACAGAAACGAATGGACAGACAGTGAAATCCAGTCATTGGAGTTCGCTCAGTGTTTGCAGGCAAAGATGTGTAATTTTTTAATTTCTTATTTCCAAATGGTACACAGGCATAAAACCAGCTAGAGATATTAGCTGTTTACATTTCATTTTGAAGTGCTAATCTGAAGTAATAAATGCAAAAGTACTCCATATAGAAAGTACAAAGTACTACAGTATGACCATTAAATTTTATGATCGATAGTTTCTGTTTTCTGTTGTTCTGTATGTCCTGTTGAAATGAAAGGAATTGAAAAACTAAGCTAGTCTCTTTGAGATTCTCTAAATGTTTAATTCCACACACATACATTTTGCCCTTTGCTTTGCTTCAACTATTCTTTTGAGCGGGATTGTTCACATATGTACATGTACAAATAACATTTTATATATATATATATAAAACATTTTTACGTATACATGTGTATATAACATTATGCTAAACTGGAAATCCTGGGGGGAAGAAGTTCTGCAGCTAGTTTGAACTCCAACATTAAGTAACAGGTTCCTGCAACGACACTTTTGTTTTCAGCACAGAGCTAAAGAAATTGGTATTATGAAAGCTGAGTCAATACTTCCTGCAAACCTGTAAACATTAATCCCAAATAACAAACACACCAATTTTCTCCTCAACTTATGTGCTTTTCACGTCTCTAAGTGCTTATAGAGTGTCCTTGTCCAAAGTGTCCTTATGCTACAGTGATTTTTGAATGACAGAAAGTCCTAATCCAGCTACCACATTTAATCCATTTCCTCCAGAGTCTGAGGTTTTTTGATAATGCATCAAAAGCCACGGCCACGGCTGACAAAGGCAAGACACCCACTGATTCCTAGAGGTACTTTAAGATCTGTTGCTGTTGCTAATCCAGGAAAATGCTTGCATCCTGTCTAGCTAGGAATGTGGCTGAAACAATTTGTGGAACATTCTTCTTTTCTGGATTTCACATTATCTCATGCTTAATAAAGATTATCAGCTTCCTTGTTGAAGTGTTCTGGTCGTTGTTGAGAGCCACTCCAGGGGCACAAACTGAATTTCAAGTCAGTTCAGTTGAGGAGGACTTAGCACAAAAATGTGGTGGTACCAGGAATTTAGAACTGCAGAAAGACATGTAGACAGGAGCTTCTCTTCTCCAGCCACCCATGACTGCAGGAGTAGCCATGGATACGTGGATTTACATTAGACGACTTACAAGTCTGTGTAGCTTTGGAAGTTGCTGCTGCGTTACGAGAGCATATACGTGTGTGGATGACACAGAAGTACCCAAAGCCAGTAACAGTTGCTGGAACCATGCTGAATCCATGTAAGCAAGAAGCTTTCATCTTTCAGAAATATAGAAAGGGTATGTGACAATTATAATGCTGTGTTTTGTGTTCTATCACCCCAAGACCCCGAGACTCAAACAGGAGCTGTATAAAAGGGGACCATGGCATGCAGCTATGGATAGGAAGCTACATTTAAGGATGAAAATATTTTCAGTTTATGATTTTGAATTAAGGGAGTTTCAGTCTGTTCCTTTTTTTCCTGTAAAGGCTTTGCTGTGGCATACTCTTACGGGATTGCTCAAAATAGTCTAAAAGAAGAGCTGGATGCAGAGAGCTGTGGGAGGATCATACAGGTGAAAGGACAGTAAGATTGCAAATGAAACTCAATGTCAATAAACCTAATTTGTCATGTATGGGAAAAATAACTCAAACTGCACATCCACCGTGTTGGTTAATTACTTATAGCCACTCACAGAAGAAATGTTAAAGTTCCTGGACAGGGTTATCCAAAAATGCCAACTCATTGCTCAGCAACAGTCAAAAACGCCAGTCAAATGTTAGAAACTTCTAGGAAAGCATTGAAGAACAAAACAGAAAACATTTCAAAGGTGAAATGGGACTAGAGAAGCAGGGGTGGTGCACAAGCTGAGCTATGAATTACTCTTTCCAGTTTCTCAATGTGCAAGAAGTAGAACAAAAACATTAAGAGGAAGCAAGTTCTAAACAAACAAACAAACAGTTTCATTGCCTTTTCCATCATCTGCTTATGAATGAATTGCTACAGGAGGTTTGTCAGCAAAAATCATAAATGGACTAGATTCCGGTCCTGTTGTTGAAGAGAAAGGTCGAAATGCACCTTCAGAGTTAAGAAGTCCCTAAACTACTGAACTGCTGGAGTAGTAGCTCATAGGAGAGCAAGGACGGTTCAAATTTTCTTGGTTTATGGTACATTTCTCTGCTGACCATTGTCAGAGAGAAGATATTGGACAGCTCAGCACAGAAGTTTTTATGTCCTTAAATTACAATGCAGTTATAACTGCCAGTCCAGATGATGTGCTACTCCTTATTTAAATCCTAGGCAGAATTGCCATTCTACGTGGCTTTGACAGACTCGAAAAATGAGCTGACAGAAATCCCGTGAAGTTCAACAGCAACAAAAACAACCTTCCACAGCCAGGACACAGTAAACCCCATGCAACAGAACAGCCTGGACACCAACAGGCTGAAAAGGAGCTTGCCAGGAAAGGACCTGAGGGTCCTAGTGAGGAAAGCTGAATTAAGTTAGCAGTGTGTCCCTGTGGCAGCGAAGGCTAACAGCACACTTCTCTCCTAGCAAGATTATAGGCAGCAGGTCAATGGATTTTATTATCTCTTTCTACTCTGTGTTTGAGAGACTACACCCGAGTATTGTGTCCAGTTTTGAGCTCCCCAGAATAAACAAGAATTGAATATACAGGAGTAAATCCAAGACAGTTACAGAACTGTGGCACACTGGACACAAGCAAAGGGTGAGAGAGCTGGGTACGATGATGTTAATTGTCTAAACCTGTCCTGTAAAAGAGAGCACTGCTGCAATATCAGCGTAGAAAGTGTGAGGAACTTTGTATTTAGCATCTACCTGACTTGCCTGCTAAATGTCTCACTTTCTGAATTCACAGTACACAGCATCTCCGGGCTAGTAAACCAGAAAAGAACAATGGAAACAAAGAAGAAAAATTAATGTACTTTGAAATTAGACTTTCATCTGATAGACTTGTGTAGGTGTCTGAGCTATGCTCGGTGGCTACTAAGAGTGCAAACAGGGAGCAGCCATCAGCTAGGTTTTTGACAGTACCAGTCTTGCAGGATTCTTTCTTGAGCTTGAAAAACATTAATCTTTTCAGATTCAATTTGTCCAAATTGTAATATTAAATTTTAAACCCAAAAGACAGACACACACACACATGTGTATTCATGCCCATAGTCAACCATGGCAGTGGAAAACTTCTGCTTTGATGTTCTAGCTTCAAGAAAAAAACTTTACAATTGCATTGGGATGGTGATAATGGAAAGCTGCCCTTGTGACAGGTATTTGTAAACCTTTGAGATTCTCAGTGCCTAAATACTGCTATTCATTGATAGCCCTAGGTCTCATTTCATCGAAGCATAATATGTCCCTGACTCTTTAAGGGAAGACAGATTCCTCCTGCTGCCAGCCTTTAAGAAATCAGGTTTCTGCATGGACAGAAAGGACTGTCCCAGCTAACAAGTGTGAACTGGAGGCAGAGAGAAATCACACTAAAACAAATTCCCTGAAGGACTTGAAGCCAAGTTCAATTCTGGATAGATCTCTTTTATCATAATTTTTTCAGAGGTACTTTTTTGGCAGATAGCATTAAGGAAGATCTATTTCTCAAGTTTACCACAAGATGGAGGTGCTGTAACTCAGAATCATTCATTAAGAAATCAGGAAAATGGTGGGTGTTGTACAACGGGCACTGTAAAATTTTATGGACGTATTTAAGAAAGTAATCAAAACAAATGTGTGCAACTGTGCCATATTATTTTATTAATTTGTTGTAAGCAAACTGTATATGACATAGCCAACCGTCTGTGAACTAGCATTATTTCAAAATGCAGCAGCTTCAAATTTGCATTTGAATTACCCAGTGCTGCAAATACTTTTCTGAATCGCATATCTGTTGGAAGTGGAGAAGGCTGATAATGCAAGTTCTCCAAAAAACATACAAAAGTAATGGTTGCTGGAGTCAGATGGGTGCCACCTTTTTGGATGTATTATTCTGAAATATTTCCCTAAATTGAGCCTTCTGGAGCTTGGTACCAACCAAAAGAGGTGATAAAGGACGTTTTTATCTGTAATAAATACAGGTCTGATTGTTCTTACAGCCATTCACTCTGACCTCCATCAGAAGATCCAGGATGATGTTTGCCATCAAAAGGCTTTGAAACCTCTTATTAAGTCATGATTACAGTACAGTTCACTGGCTTGTGATAAATGTTACTGAAGCAGAGACAAATATGGGAGCCTTCACTTGGGCTTTCTGCACAAGCCCAGCAGATCATGGAGATGAGCTGTCCCTCTCCTCAAAAAGCTTTGTCTTATGAGTCTGCATGGAGATGGTTTTTGTCCTGTGTTTTCTTCTTTTATTTAAAACTTCAAAGGGAAAAGGTTAAACGTTTTCTTCTGCTGTACTACTTTTCCCTTACCTCTTCTCTCCTGGTCGTTATTTTGCTGTTTTAAGGAGAATTTGAAACAGAAGTGAAATTGGTTGGCCCAGGTTACATTACAATGAGACAGAAATGGAAACAATCAGAAAGGAGAGCACTATGAAGACCTAAATTTTAATAGTTTTGTACCAGCTGGATATTTTTGATCAGTGAAACTATGTTTGCATTGAAAAAGTACAATACAGAGAAGTGAATCTTTTTAGATGTGCCCTAAGCCATGCAGAAACACTCTCCCTAGGTCCCTCTTTACAAATACTGACTTCATCTGCACATCACAACTTTCCTGCTCAGACCAACCACACCCCCTGATTTACTGGTTGCACAGTTCATGTGACTACAGTTTCCTTGGATTTAGTCAGATTAATTTAAATGTGTTAAAATTCAAGATCTGAAAACATGTAGATATCCCCCTGATGTAAAATAAATTATAATTCCATTGCAAGAAAGCCAAAGGAACAAGAAGAGCGTGAGGAGGAACTGTATAACCGTTGTCTGAAGGCAGAACAATTACTGTATGTCTTCACAAGTGATCATGAATTAAATCCGGAGTTCTTAAAATAGTTCTCATTGTACATGAGAAAACAGTGAGTGCTGAAGGTCTTCAGAAAACAAGTATACTTACTAGATTGAAATTATATTTAATATCTCATTATAGAGCTCCTACAGGATCCACATTATCACTCATTTTCAATTCATTCTTCAAAATGTAAGGTAAATTGCTAGAGATATGTGGTAGACAAAACTCACATGGTTAGAGAATAAAGAAGCAAAAATTTATCAGGGATTTCAGTTTTAATGCATCTACTATTCACAATGACAGATTGTAGCGGATCAAGATTGTTATTTACCACATACCATAAACAATTTGGTTTAATTTCTCCTAATACCAAAAAATCCCAGAAAAGACACAAACTCAGGAAAGATTTATTTTAAATGAGTTTCTAAATGAAATTCTGTAGACTTCATGGCTATCACAACAAAACATTTCACATCAAAATATGTTCTGACCCATTGAATAATTTTTCAATCTACAAATATTTGTAAAATAACTCAGTGAGGCTGAATCTGCATTTATTGATTTCAAACATGCTTCCAAAAAGTAACCAGACAAACTTAGCCAGAAAAGTTTACATCCAAATGCTTCTAGTCTCTCTTTAGAATTGCAAATCATAGTTAACAGCAAGATAATGTATATTAAAAATAGACAAACGTTATAGGCCATATAATTGCGTAATTACAAAAGGCCATTCTTCATTGTAGCTGATTTTTACGCACTACATTTTTTCAGAAAGTAACTGGCAGAGGTCTTTTTATGTTGTTTAGGAGAAAGCACAAAACATAACACTGATCTCTGATATGCAAATGTTTGCTACGGTTCCTCATCTGAAACTGATAGCACATAAATGGATTTATAGCAGTGAAGCGGGACGCATTTTGTATCAGAGGAAATCTGTGGCAAAGACAAGGATGCCAGTTATTCAGGTGCTGAACACAACCACTCCTTCTCCCCAAGCCTATTCTTGGTTTATACAGATGTCCCTCATCCCTGAACTGTCAAACAGGCTCAAGAAGTCCGCCCCCGAAGAAGCCGCATAGCTCAGGAGGAACATGCTTTGTGATAAAGCTCCTGCAACTATTATTAGGGTCTTCATAAAAAGACCCAGCTGATTTGGAGACAAATCTTGGGGTTTTTGTGACTGTGACTCTGTCAATATCATGACCTGAAATAATTTAATACTTTTGTATTCTGAAACTGGATATTCTGAGAAAATACGTGATCAGTTACAGAGGTGGCAAGTAGCTTGCTCATCCACTGTTGCTTGAGAATAATAAATTATATAACCGTATGCAGCGGCACAGGTACATAGTTGAGAAGGAGACAACTATGAGTTTGATTATTCCCATGAAATAGATACTGAGTATTTTTTACACCCAGATTATCATGCAATCTAAATTGAGGGTTATATTACTTAAATTCTACTGATAAAGTTAAAATGCTGTACAACTAGGGGAAGACAAGACCTTCAGATTTATTTATATCCTACCTAATGCAAATATGAATGTTCTTCTATTCCACATAAATACGCATTCACTTCCTTGAAACTTGCTAAGCTTCCTGCATCAGCAGTTTTTCTGGAGTTACACAAGTTTCTCCTCTCTGGAAAAAACCGCACAGCGTCCCCTTCGCCACCAAAACCTTCCCAAATTCATATAAATTGCAGCTCCTAGCAACCACAGGTGATCATCAAACATCACAAGTTACATAATTATGGTTTTGATAACTGAAGAAGTGAGCTAAATCCGAACATTCTTCCCCATTTTTATGCATTTTTCAACATTGGTCCGCTTTCAGGAAAGTGAAAAATACTAGGTAGAAAATTGGAGTAGCAGCCTATCTATAAATTGATTTTTGATGTGATATTTAAACTTTAATTTTGAACTGAACAAAATGTTTCATTTCTTTGGGGACATTTAATCTTTTTTAAAATTAATTTTGTCCAAAGCAAAACAGATCATTTTGCTTGGGAATGGTCAAGATTAAATCATGTATTACACATTTGTTGTTTTTTTAACTAGATATCCCCTTTTTTTCTGAAAGTATTTGTGATGTTCAACCCAAATGTTTGTAGTATGTTGGCAAACTCAAGTTATTTCACCAACTGTAATCCAAAATGGAATTATAGATCCTGTAGGTCTTTTTATTGATTTCTTTTTTATTATTGGTACACATTTGTACTAAATTGAGACACAGTTTAAAATATCATGTCACTGATGTTTTTAAAGGTCAAGGGATTTATGCCTTCATCTGCACATAGTTTTAAAACCTTTTCTTTACCGCTGCTCTGAAAGAATAGTATACAGGTATTATCCCGTTACTCTGACGCACCACTAAAAAAGACATGGCATTATTTTTCACTTAAGTAGGATAAGAAAGATTTTTATTTTGATTCAGTAAACTCTTTGAAAGTTTGTTACTTAGAATTCTGGGTCTGAAATCTAAAGCCTGATTTTAAAATTATTTACTGAACAAGCCACATGAGACCCAAAGAGCACAGGTTTACAGAGGAAAAACGCAGAACACATTTAGAGACCATTGTGTCCCAGAGCTACAGCTGATAGCAGCTAGAAAAGCAATGTGCAGACCTCCCAGCACTGACCCCACGGAATCGTGCTACGTGTGAGTGACTGCTTTGATAAGCTGCACATACGCTCCAAGGGAAGGTGTCCAGGACCTCCCCAGCTCACCTACTGCAAATAAACGAATCCCAAGGCACCCTTTGAAGACTGATTTTTGAAAATCTTAATACAATTAGCATTTGTGCAACTCCTTTGACAAAAATACATTAAATACTGTTCCAAGAACACAGGGCAAGATTGTTTCTAAGGCTTATATAATTTTCGTGCTGGTTAAAGAAATATTTTAGCACAAAAGCAACTGTGTATTACTACAATTTTTCTTTGTGATATATGCTAAGCCTTAACGCTATAATGTTGAATACCAAGATGACCAAAGCCCTTACCAAGAAGAGGATGCCGCTGTGTTAGGCAGCTCAACAACTGTTTGATTGCAAAAATTAGATTTCTGCTTCGCTCAAATTGACGATAAAGTATCATTATGCAGTGGATATGGATTTATTTGCACTTTATAATGAGCTTTTAAAATTAAGTGGTTGCTTACAGTGTGCAGGAGTATTTTGAGGATTTAAGAGGCAGTGTACTAATAAAGATGAGAGCCGTAGAGGGTGGTGGGTTTTTTTTTCCTGAAATGGAAGCAGTTCTGTTGCAGAAATAGTTCTGCCTTATTGAATTATGAGACACCATCCTGGTTTAAATTAGCGAGCAACGTCAGGAAGCCCTCTGCCTGAAGAACTCGTGTGCAATGTTAGCAGTATCACAAGAGGGTTTTTTACCCTGTAATTGTGGTAGGACTTTAGATTGCTTTTTTTTTTTACAGCACACCATTCGAGTTTCTACACATACTCAACCAGTCGTTAAACTGAAGAATTAGAAATCTCAAAGGTAACCTAATAACTCTGCAGTCTATTTTCTTCAATTCTGTCAGGTACAAAATACGAATATGAATATTAATGTGATTAAGGTGGCTTTTGTATGTGCTATGCAAAACTGCAAAATCAAGGGCAGAAGCATTATGTGTGATTCCTCCTGCACAGAAAAGGAACGGCATTAAACAGAGAGAGTCCAGAATAAAGAAATAAATTCAGCAGGGGAATAGCCTGCACTGAAAAAAGACTGAATTTCCTACTGAAAACTGTGTTCAATTTAACCGAAGTCCCTGATGAATTGTCCGGATGTGCAGTGTTGGGTGATTGTTAGCACTTTTAGTTAGCAACATGCAGATTACTAGATGACTCTTAATAGTACATATAGTCAATTACAATTTTCCATTCATAGTACAGTGTCACACATACACACCCCAGTCAAGGCTCGGAGCCTGACTGTGCCATGCCACATGCAGGCAATGGAGGCCCTCCCAGAGGGACGACTTCCAAGACATCTCTTGTTTACATGTGGCCCATTCCAGCTCCAAGCAGAAAACACATAGCTCAGTGACAAAGCAAGGAAAGGAAGTAAAGCAAGAAAATGAAACAATATTTAATGAGTAAAAATAATATGTGAAAGCTCCAGGCTTCCTCATCTGTCTTGTACACACAGATGTTATGGACCTCCAAGGCTACTGGAGAGCTGTTATCCACTGCTAAGAACAGTGGACACATAACGGAACCTGCACGTGTACAAAGGCAGAGGCAGGGCAGTATGTACTCCTTTACTCTATACGTCACTAGGAAGAACAGACCCCCCCGAAATCAAGGAAGCTTCATGGCAGAGACGAAAGAGAACACCAGGTCACAAAATCTCATGGTAAAAGCATGAGAGCTGGCAAACTGGAAAGTAAACAGAGGAGTGAACCATAATCTTCTTTAGTTGCTTTACTGTTTGAGGGCAATCTTGACTAAAACTGGGGAAATGCTGTTTTAACTGGAGAGCAAGTAGTGCTCTCTGGTTAAACCTGTAGTTCGAAAACAATAAGAACCCTGAATATTTGGGCTTAGTGGACTGGGCAGTTCAATCTTCTCTAACCATTGTAAGAGACAGTACAGATTTGTACACATCTTAGAGAAACAGCTGTGCTTTGGAAATGACTTTGCTCAGTTCTCTCTCCAAAACCATCTTGATTTGCCTACTCATTTGCATAAACAGAAATAAGGTAGGGCTCATGGATGGCAGCCACTCTCTCCCCTCACATCTGGCAATTTGCAGAGACATGCACTAGGCACGATTTGGAGAGAATAAGAATATATAATTTTTAAGGAGTTACTATTTTTTCATTTTCTGTTTTGACCCTAAAAGAATGAGGATCAGAAGAAAGAATGTGGTAAGTAATTACGTTTAATAAAATAAAAGGAACTGTTTGCTAACACCTTGTTAGAGTTTGCTAACTTTCTTCAGCCCAGACAGCAGCTAATCTAGGTTAGATATTGTCTCCAGCCAGAACGTATGGACAGATACAGATGGGCCCTACAGGACACTGATGGTGTGCACCTGTTCCAGAAAGCTGTTCCAGAGTCTCTGGGATGAGTGGGATCAATTGGGAAGCGGAGCAGTGCCTGCAGCAAGGGCTGGGGGACACGCCTGACAATCACTCCCAGCAGCCTGGACGCGAAATAGGAGGGTGGCTCTGGTTCCTACAGCTTGTAAGCAAAACAGTGCATGTCTCCAGCACAGGCTCACTCACAGGTTTCTTGGTATGTGCAGAGTGGTGCATACTATTGATACTTGCCACATGCATATTTTACTTAGTGACAAATATTTCATTTCCTGTATTAATTTGTGCAGTTTCTCTCTACGTGAGACAGGAAAATCAGTTGTGTAAATTGTAATCCTACCCTAGAAAACGCATGTCCACAAAAGACTGGGACTGGAAATAGCATTTTGCTGAGACTATGCATTCAAAAACTGTTGACTTATGAAGAATTTGGGGCAAGATTCATTGCTAGGCATTTAACTTAGGCAAGAGATTTCTTCTGTATCTTAGTAAATACATATTTAGCAACAGCATCTGCCACATCAAGCTACATTTTCACATGTTTACAGTATCTTTGCCATCAGAATTTGAATGCGTTGCTGTCTGATAGCACTGTACCATACTAAAAAAAAAAAAAAAAAGCCTAATTTTTTTCATCCTTAACTAATATCATTTATGTCAGCAAAAAGATTACCAACCCCTTAATGATTCATCCCGTATCCCCCTTTTGTGACTAGCAGTCTATGGGAAAGGATCATTCTGTAATAAATGTCAGAAAGCATGTGTTATATAAATACCTCAGCATACTCTACTCACAAAATTTAGTTAGGGATGATTTATACTCTTTAGCAGCGAAAGCAATCTATGAGTTCTTTTAAATTGCTTTTGTCTCCAAAATAAACTCTGTTGGCTCTGCAGCTTGAAGCAGAATCTAAAGCAATATTTCATGAATATGTCACTGAAGATTAAAGTAATCTTTAATTTACAAATGCTGTTACCAGCTCTGTACGTTTATTTTGCAGAGCTTTGAAAATTCAAGCATCTCTCAGGCCTCTAACCAAAGCCACTCACAACCTCACAGAAAAAGAACAGGCCAGAAACTGTCAGTGCGGCTTCCGTAAATCTCCACTCACTGGTATTTTTCTGTACAGCGGAGCTAAATAGGATGCAAGAGCAACCTATGAACATAGGAAAGGGAAAACAGATCCCTTCTCTTTCCCACATGCAAATGGGTGCTTGAAACTTTCCCATGTTCCTCACACACTGACTGAAGGCAAACCTGGACCACTCCCGCTGTGTATAATCACGAGGCCCAGCCTTTCTTGTTCACCCACTGAACTCTCATCTCACCCAGATTCTCATCACCGCAATGGCCGTTCCTCTGGCTTTCCTTTTGCCTTGCTCGCGTCCTCTGGGAACACTGGTATTAAGGCCATTTTTTCCTGCTGAGCTTTAGCTCTTCATTTTTCTCCACTGCTCCCCCTCCAGGCTCTGTCACAGGTTAAATACTCCTTTCTCATGCCATCATGGATTATCATTACCTTGTTTATGTCTCATATGGGTGGGAAACAGCATGCAGATGTTGACTTCTAAGAAGAGCTGGTTGTTCTTTTCAGTGAGGGAGACAAATAGAAGGCAACTAATTTCAGTTTAGGGTTGATGCAAAGCAATTTATAGATAACAAACCACAACCAACACATTTAAATGGAAGGAAATAATTTTGAATTGAAGAAAATATGTTCCCAACTAGACATTTTAATAACGCAAAAGGCTAAGTTGACAAGGCAATTTAAACAGTACTTACAAACTCAGCAGTGAAAGCAGACTCTGCAGTTCAGTGACTGTGAATCTCCTCCAGCATATAAGTATCTACCATATGCAGAAAATCGGTTTCACCTTTCCATATCCCATTGCGGCAACAAGCCTTAGCCACTAGTCTATGTGATATTCTGGGTGTGATGTCTTGCAGTTTCTCATTTGCATTTTGACAGAAGAGTTAAATACTGTCTTAGACAAAGGTGAGGGGGGGGAAGAAAAAAAAGAGAATGACTCCTTGAGCATTTATCTACTGGGTGAAGTGAAGAAAGACTTGGTCTACACAAGGGTTGTATGTGCCATAACTACCGGGCACAAAGACTTCTGTTTCCTGAATATGTCTTAAATCTACTTCTGAATATAACCCAAAAAGTCCAAATGAAACTTTTCAATATTTCTTTAATCTTTTTCTTCTCTTCCTACTGAAGTTTCATACTTGCCTTTATATGTCAATACACTTTGCATCCAAAGAAAAATCACTATGCCCACCTGCTTTTCCAAAAAATAATTTTGTGTTTTTATTTAAACGATCACTCACTCCACCATAGCAACTGTCTTTCCAGGGAATGACATTACTGAATATATCCCAGTCTCTTTTCTGAACTTGGTCACAGCACATAGGAAAATAGCTTTATTTACATTAAGTTGCTGGTATGCCAAGATCATTGCCATTCACCATGATATCACTGTTTTCTTGCAGTTTCTTCTGTGTGGCTGTGTTACGCAGAAATGCATGGAACTTCAGAATGAGCAGTTTTATTTATTCTGTTCTTGCACATCACCTCACAGAATGCAAGATTCCTGGGAATAGAGAATAATGGAATAAACAACTATACTGGGTTTGACAGATGATATTAAGTCACTGTGCACTACACTTAATTACTAAAAACCAATGAATACATGCAACAGTTCTGTGGACTAGGTTACTGTATTAAAGTTCAAATGAAATTGCTAATATGTGCTTAAAACACAAATTTTTGCATAGTTTTTACTTAAAATGAGGCTGAAGCAGTTAGTCTGTGCATTTGATTCCCACAGATTTCACAGTGGTGCATGAGCAACTTTACAGATGCAGTTACTGGTGCATGCAAGCTTTGCGCGCTGCTGGTCATGCATTACTTGCATAAACACAGATTAGTGATAATAACTGCACAGCAGCGACTTCAAGGGCAGAATTGTGCACATAGAAGTGTGAAGGCTGGGTTTGTAAAAATACGGCCTATGACTAGCCCCATAAAGCTTTCTTGTTTAAGGCTCTATAGACATTTATTTCCAATGTCCACGTCTTTCAAGGCAGTCAATGAATTCACAGAATCACAGAATCACAGAATGTTCAGGGTTGGAAGGGATCTCTGTGGATGATCTGGTCCAACCCCCCTGACGAAGCAGGGTCACCTAGAGCAGGCTGCACAGGACCTTGTCCAGGCGAGTTTTGAATATCTCCATTAATCATTACAGATGTTAACAAGCCAGTGAAATCCTCTCTACAGCACCAAACTTAGACGATGTTGAAGAATTCTCATTTTCTGTCTTGAAGTCACACAAGTAGCGCTATACCATAGGAAAACTGATCCTGTTTGGGTTATCCTGCCTTCAGCTTGCAGTCTTTGTAATTAGGCAGTAGCTAAAAAAATCCAAATGTAGATTGGGTGGACTAAATCCCAGGTGAGCCAGACTCTATGAAGGACTGCCTTCTGATACTGCCAGTTAAATGGCTTGTGAAAGAGCATGTAGGTAATAGCAACTATAACTTAGTTACAGCTTTCTATTGATCCTTGTTCAATGCAAAATCCTCCTGGAATGAAGGAGCTCAGAGAAGGTAGTTGTAATGATCGTTGTCTGGAGGGAAAAAGAAATTGACTGTCACCACAACAACCAATGAACTCTTCCAGAAAATGTTGAAGGATGATGTCACATTGCAGAGTTACATGGCAAAATTCAATCTGAAGGTAGAACATAACAGCATCTGAAGATGATTTCAGTAATGCCACCTACATGAAAAAAAAAACGACTAAATGAGTCTCAGCTTTTAAAAGACATTAATTATGAGTGTTACATTTTGCATTCTCACACTTAAAAATACAGGAAACTTAATTTGCAGCCTTCTGAAAATACTTTGTTGTAACAGAACTGCTAGTACAACCTTCACTTTGCTAAGCACTTATTGTAACACAAAGAGGTATCTTTTAACCAGGTAGTTTTCAAAATATGCAAGTTATGTAGCCAGCCTTTGAAGTGCCAAATAAAAATTTACGTGACAGAAAATCACAGGGGTGGTTTATTTTTAATTTCAAATCCGGCAGAGGTCTATTGTTTAAAAAGTGATAAATTCTAGGGCCTTTTCCTTTGGTATAGGAGCTAGAGAGCGGCAATTTAATTTTTTACAAGTGAAAAAATCTCATTCTGCTAGTTTTCGGTAGAATAATGGTCCTGTCAGAGAAAGGATATTCAAGCATGGACAATACAAGGTATATTAAAAATGCACCTCATCGTTATTGTAAGTATCAGAAAACAGATTGTTTTAAAAATGAGCAGAAGTTAAACATTTTCTACTTCATTGCATTAAGCATTTTAGTCAGTACCTTCCTCGATTAAATTCTATGAGATAATTACAGGGCAAAAAAAGACCTTTTCACAAATTCACTTTTTTTTTTTTAGGTAATTTATTCATGAAAACTGCTGCAGATGAAAAAAATGAATCTCTCAAAGGCAATGCTGTTATAAAAGACAGCATTGTGACTCAGCACACTGTGAAGCAAGCTGTAAGTCCTGGACATATATTCTCTTTCCCTCTCAAAGCAGGTTGCACCACTACAAATTACAAGACCAAGCAAAGAAATCTAAACCCAAGAGCAGGTTAGCAGATTGCCTTATCACCAGTGGGACATTTCAGTCAATCAGTGATTCTAACCCCTTTTCCATTATTTTTTTCTAAAACAACAGGTGTGCTTTTTTTGATTCTGAAGTATTAGGAAGAAAAAAAGGTCAGTTTTATTAAAACCAGAGCTACGCCCTAAGCCACAGTGTTCACTTTCTTTGTGGAGTTTGAATCTGAAAGCAATGACAGCTAAAAGAAAGGGATTGCCTTATAGTTTATAACGCAGGACAGCATGAGGGCAAATTTGGTCCACATCTTTACAAGTAAGAGTCAGTTCACATCTTATGCCTTTCCGGCGTTTGATATCTCTAGAGGTCTTCATTAATCCCTAGCAAACTTAAAAGATCCTCTGTACTGTGCCAAGGTGATGCTAAGACTTGGTGGCTTCTAGGCACTGAATCCCAGCAAGGAGCTGTGGTCATGGGTGTGTTTCTGAGGCCCAATATTCGTTCAGAAATCCTGGAGTTCGTAGTTACTTCCTTGAAAATGAATAGGTGCCTGCTACGTACTGAGTGGACAGATGAATCGGCTAAAGCACAAAACCTAAAAAAATAAAAATGTTCTGAATGAATAAAAATGGAATACTCAGAATTAATAGATAAATTGCAAAATCCAAAGAACATTCAAACTATTATTTCATACATCACCTTTGAAGACCATTAAAAATTGGCTATTGTTTGGTGAAATGGTTCAGGCTGAAGTAAATGGCGCAGCACAGCTATTAAAAAACCTAAAATGGTCATTTATGTGTCAAAAGGATGACTAGCAAAGGGAAAGGCAGTTTCACACGTAAAAGACTGTTGCATGCTGATGCTTTACAGATTTATGCAAAGCAATCTTTTTACAAAAAAACCTGTGAGTGCACAAAAGTGCACACACATTTTTGGGAGTATTATGCAGTGTTTGTAATAAAGATGACCTTGGCACATTACAGTATGGATTGAAAGAAAGAATGCACTAAAAATACCATTCTTACCTGGAACAGTCACAGACTTACACAGGAGGAGAAGAAGATATACCCAGTGGTATGATAAGCCTGACTGTATTCAAGCAACACGTACAAATTTTGACAAAAGATTAAGTTTATGACAATATAAGGAATGACAAATCAAGGTTACCAGACCAAAGTCTACTCAGTTGCATCAGTGTATACTGGTATAAAAGCAATACCCAGCGTCTGCTTACACAGTACAACTGAACAAAAATGACAGTACTTGGTCAGATCCAAGGTTCATCTCATTGCATCCTGTCTCTGACAATGGCTGACAATGAATGACCAGGGAATAAAAAGAGGGGAAGGATATAAAAATATTTCCCCTTAATCTTCCAGCCTCGTGTATCTCTGGTTTAAGGATTTCTTAAGACAGTAGGAGTGCCTTTGCACTTCACAGCTCCTGAGGTTTCACAGTCTCACAGTATTATTTTTTCACCCCTGTTGGCTTGCCTACACACTTGGAAAACAGAGGAGCGAATAACAGCCAGATAAGGAGCTGTTTCTCCCCTGAGTTTTCTTTAGGAACATGATCTCATAAAATGTATTTCAAACTGGAATTCACAAGCTTAGTGTGAGCGTGGATTCCCATACCGAAGGCTTCAGGTACAGCAGGAGACGGATCAGGGCTGGTACTCACATCTGCAGAGCTCTAACCTGCGGCTCCTCTGAATGTCCCTCAGGACACCGCCAATCAAGTGGAGGGGAACCAGCCTCTTAGAGTATTTACAGGGTTTCAAGTCTACTCTAGCAAGTTAATATAATGAGCTTTTAAAAAAAATCATAATTAACATTGTTAGACCAAGAATGTGCAGTCTTCTACTTAAATTCAAAGTGGTGCGAGATCTGGGCCAAGGACAACCTATGAGAACAGATACTACAATACAGTGAAAAACTGAAGGACGTTAATTAAATCCAGAAAAAATATTACCCAATTGTTTTTATATTAACAGATATTAGCAGTACATGAGAGGAGCAAGTACTCTGCTTTTTTAATAAGCTCAAAATACTGATTCCTGATTCTTAATTTTTCTCATGTTAATGTTGTACTGAGTGTTTTCTTTTATCTGAATTTCAAATAGTGTCTTGGATGTCTTGTCTTCAGATTTTAAGTTTTCCTGTTTCCTCAACAATTTATTAAACAACAAAGTTCTTTGTGTTTTGTTGTTCAAAGTTTGAAGTTGCAACACAAGCAGTTTTTCTGGGGCACGTCAAAAAGAAAACTGAATTAATCCTGTAATTTCTTCTATTTAGGACCAAAATAACATTAAAGAAATAGATGATACAGTATTTATCTTCACTCAGATTCAGCAAAACACTCAAGCTAGTCCCATTCACTTTATTTTAAAAAAACAGAACAAAACCAAAACACCGAAAAAACAGAAGATGCCTATCTCAGATCTGAGGTGCTCTAACAAAATTCACAGTGAAATTGAATCTCAGCAGAATTAAGTGATCAGTTCAGCAGGAATCCAGCCAGCTGCATCTGGAAATGTCTGTCCAATGCCTTCACCCTTAACATCCTCTGAAAGCCCTGTCAAACAGATGTCCTTTGCTGCATGCCCAGGTCACCAAATTCAGCATGGTTTGGAGCAAGCTGTGGAAGAGCTTGTTCCAGAGTCTGAAGCCATCTCAGATGGTGCCCTGCCAGTCACCTTTAAAAAAATAACTAGAAGGATCGAGCTACAGTGGCCCTGCTGACTGCAGCTGCTGCTGTCTAGCCTGGAGAAAGAGATAATTCCTCATTCATTCCCACTGATTTCTGAACTCCACAGGCTCACGCAGTTCTATTCAGTGAAACTTGCTTTTCTAAACTTAAATTAAAAGTGCTGACAAACATCAGCTGAACTGCTGTAGAGTCATTAAAATTATTTTTAACAGTTTAAAAGAGACCTCTCTTTTTGATGACTGTTTTCATTAACATCATTCAATCTATCTCATGCGTTACAGCAGGAAACTTCATTCTGCTCATGCAGAAGTGTGATTAGGTGACCTAAAATGTCTTTTGTCTATTTATAAGTATAAAGGCTCTGATAGCTTAATTATATGAAATGCATGTTTTGTTATGTTTTTCTGAATGTTTATGTTTAAGTATCAGGGTGTTCTCTAAGCTAAAATAACAACTTGCAACTACAAATATCTTCAAATTTAGTTGTGAATTCAAGCCTTGGCTCAGAAAAGCACGTGAGTACTTGCCCAAGTCCCATTGACATTGAGATAAACAATCTATTAAAGAAGAGCGGACTTTCACCTTTTAGTATGTAGAAGCGGCTTTCACACATCTTGACCAATTCTTATGTCTTTGTTGTACGCTTTAACCTTTGCACATGGTGATGGAAAAGGAAAACTATAATTGTGCTGGTAGCAGGGAGATTGATATGCAGAAAGAAAAAGGAGTCTGAAGGGCTGTGGAGAGCTGAAGGCAAAATGATTGGGGGGGTGGCTGTTGGCCAGCTTCTACGCACCACCCAGCCACTTGCTCACTTTCCCCTCCTGCGGGACAGGGAGAAAACAGAAGCCAGGTGAGAAGACTCATGGGTTGAGATAAAGACAATTTAATAGACAAAAAAGCAGCTTCTGCAAGCAGTGCAAAGAAGGAATTTATTAATTACTGCCCTTCGGCAGGCAGGAGTCCAGCCACTTCCTGAAAGCAAGAGCCTGAGCACCTGCAAGGTCTACATGGGAAGGCAAATGTCAAACCACAAATGTCTCCCCTTTCCTCCTTGAGTTTTTATTGCTGAGCACAACATCATGTGGTGTGGTCAGTTCAGGTCCCTTTAGTCAGTCAGGATCAGATGTCCTGGCTGTGTCCCCCCTCATCTTCTTGCACACCCCCTAGCCTACTCACTGAGGGGCAAGAACAGAAAGCCTCAATGCTGTACAGGCAAGCTCTGTTCACCAAAACATGGGTGTGTAATCAACAGTTTTTCAGTGACAAATCCAAAACACAGCACCACACAGGCTGCAATGGATAAAATAAACTCCCTCCCAGCCAGAGTACAGACAAATAGAAAGATCTACTTGGGGAAAAAGTGATATGAAGTAGAATAGAAATAGAAGGCAGAAGTATGGTATGCTGCCAGTATAAAATAATTAAAAATTCCCCTGAACTACTAAATATTATGTGCAAGCAATGGAAGCAAGGCCAGTTGTGATCCACTACATCGTAATTTACTACGCTGCCCAAACTGAAGATAAGATTAACCTTGTCAGCCTTCTTCATTGCTCTGCACAATCCCCTTATCTCTTCTTGCCAGTGGAAAATGAAAGCTGAAGTAGAGCACTTCTACCTTTAATTACAATGCTCCTCTTGATGAGCAATAAACACATTTCCAAAGGCAGCGTTAGAATGAAGGGTCTGTCCTTTTCTTTAGAGCAGCAGTTCAGTAACAATCAATGTAACCAGGAATACTTTGCCACGTTCTCACGCAATCTTCACCAAAAGAAGGGAAAAAGGACAACTGAAAAGAGCTGTGAAGCTGCTGGCTGTAGATGTTTCCATCACTACTGACTGCAAAAATTTCATGCATGTAGAGCCCATGGCCATATGAAAAATTTCCAGATGAGCGCTGCAGTTTCTCAGTGAAAATTCAGCTAACCTAATAGCAACCCAAATATGATTTTAGCCATCAGCAAAGCTATCTCTACAACTGCAGTAGTCAAGGGGACAAAAAGTTGGTTATTTGTAGGAAAGCAAGACTGAAATCAATTTTTCTGTTCGTACCCTCTCACAGATTTTTTTCTGTCTAACCTATTACATGTATCATTGTCTTGGGTTTACCTGGCAGGGTTTTGGTAGCAGAGGGGCTGCTTGAGTGGCTTTTGTATGAAGACACCAGGAGCTGTCACCATGTCAAACAGAGCCTCCTCCAGCTGGCTCTAAGATGGCTTGCTGCTAGCCAAAGTTGAGCCCATCAGCGATGTAGCACCTCTGTGGTAACATATTTAAGAAAGTATAAAAAGTGCTGCACAACAGCAACTGGGAGAGAGGAGTGAGACTGACGTGCGGAAAGCAGACTCCACAATCTGTAAGATTTTAAAGTAGGTATGTTTATTCGGTGCCGGGCAGCACGGGGGGTAGTCTCACCAGAGTCTTGCGCGCCGAGCAGCAACTTATCTCTTCAACTTACACAGGCAAATATTACATATACATTAGATTTCCCAGCACACCTATACATGTGCATAACCTATCCCAGTTTCATATCAAAATCAGTTCCAAGAAGTAATTTCCATATTAAAGTCAGTTCCAAGAAGCAATTTCCATAGACTCCTCCC
>Ga0181612_107273_pt1 | contig 22387 bp, 16 predicted proteins | sample HoacroProtozoa21_FD_119630 | JGI IMG/M metagenome (GOLD analysis project Ga0181612, IMG submission 119630) | Hoatzin crop microbial communities from Cojedes, Venezuel. Combined Assembly of Gp0051906, Gp0051904, Gp0051908
AAAATATTTCAGGAAATTAAAAATGTTTTCTAAAAGTGATTTGTGTTTGTGTATACATAAGGAACCACACAACAGTTGTTTAAAGCCTGAAATATTTTTAAACTACTTCATACCTGCAAGTAAACGAGAAACTGGGAGATGAATGCTAACTTTTTCCTGAGAAACACAGTATCTGATGGTCTCAACTGAATGTCCACACATACTGAGAACAATAGGCTGTTCTCCATCAGTAAAGCCACTATGACACTGCATCAGCACAGACAGGCATTTCTTGTAAGCTTCAATTAACACTTTTTCCTAAAAGAAAGATTGCAGTTTACAGAAATTATGAAAAAAACCCCAGAGCTCTCCAAAATAATACAGCTAACATGAAAAAAGTCTGATTGGTTTGGGGTTCTTACCTTTGTTAACAGTCCTGCAAAATAAAGGTAAGGAATCTAAAGGAGATGAATTAAGTGGGGATACAGATTGCAAAATTCATACAGGTACGTCTGATTAGAAAAACACCCACTAAGTTTTGGGGCTTGCTTGTTTTTTTTGTAACTTATATTACGGGAACTTTCCAAGCAATGAATCATAGAATCATAGGTTGGAAAAGACCTCTAAGATCATCAAGTCCAACCATCAACCCAACACCACCATTCCTACTAAACCATATCCCAAAGTGCCACATCTACACATTTTTTGAACACCTCCAGGGATGGCGACTCCGCCACCTCCCTGGGCAGCCTGTTCCAATGCCTGACCAATGATCCTGCTAGGCTAGTAAAACCTGCACATTAACTATAAGCCACAGATTAAAGCCAGCTTGAATGTTCAAATATTTCAGGATCACTTGTTCCACAGCCACATTTTACCATGCTAAAGTTCTGTACTCCTAAAACTTGAAACACTTATGGAGTAGAAACCTGATTTATAATCAGGCATAGTTTGGTAGATCCAGGGCCTACTCCTCTACTCCCTCTTCTCTGAAAATTATAACTTGATAGTGTTGTGATGATCACAACTTTCACATGCGTGACAGAACCCTCTCTGCAACATTTTTTAAAAGGCTTAACCACATTCTTATGAATTGGTCAGTTCAAGCCACAAAAGATGTGCTTAAATACAGAAAAGATTTGCACTTGCTCAGAGAAGATGATCTTGGCTTACGGCATAGTCATGTGTCTTACTCATTTGTTACACATTAATCACTGTTTGGGGTTTTCTCCCCTTCACATATTCACATGGAAAAACATTTCAGAAGGAACTTACATCTAAAGCACACCAGTCCTGCATCATTGAAATAACAAGAGTTAATTTCATCTGCAATGTAAATGCTGCTTCCCATTCTGGTTCCATTTCTATGTGTTGTCCTACTTGACGAGTTATTGGATCCATACCCTAGAACAAAAAGAACTACGCATTTCAACAATACATCACAAATATGTTGACAACATTAGCATAAGCATGAGACTGTGGCTACCTGTCCTTATAAATATATTGTTGCTACAACAGGGAAAAAAGAAGCTTGGGACAATCTGAAAAAGGAATTAAACGCATGAAAATAACTACAAGAAAATGAAACAGGATTTGCAAGAGAAGAATACTGGCACAATAAAGGTTTTGGATATGAGCTCTATTAACACCTGCAGAGATTTCATTATCATACAATGTTTGCATACATACTTTATCTTACATATGTATCTTCTTTTTTGAGTGTATTTTCTAGGGATGTGCTATTAAATGCAGTTACGTACTAACTGAAGAATGGGTACTACAGTACCTGATCAGCTCTTGGCATAAGAAAAAACACATCTTGATCTGAGGACTACAATATAGTCAAGAGACTACCATAAACAGGCTATCGAAAGCTAAGTACTGAGAAAGGTATGCTACTGAAGTACTGAGAAGTGGGAGTGATTCTAACTTATACTTTACTGAACATATAGTCAACTTGCCCTTGTAAAAGCTGCACTGCTTTTAAAATACCCCTCTTAAGGTAACACAGCGCATGAAAAGGCTGGGGGGGGAAAAATTGCAGCGAAGAGGTCTATTCGTACGTCAGGAACTATATATTCCTCAAACACTCAGAGCAATTCTGCTGACACTTAAGTAGTAACTGGAGCTCTCGCTATGACGGTAAGTTAGTTAAGACAGACTAGATTTCACTCACACAATTAATTGTGTCTTATCTGCCTATATAGCTGCAAAATATGCCCAAAACAACATTTTTCTTTTTGAATGACTCTTCCTTTTTACTGAGCTCTCCACCACACTAAACAAAAAAAAAAGCTACGTTAGATGTTATGTTTCAGGAAAACATGACTTCAAAAATTACGCTGCACTGAAGTTATAAAATGGAAAGTATATTAAATTTCCTCCATTTTTATACCATGATAGCTAACTTCCTGCTTTAACACAGTGCAAATCTTGTAATTCACAGATATACATACCTGCATACATTTGAGTAATTCTAAGAAGGCATCAAAACCCTCTAGGAACTTGTGCCTCAAGTCATCTGACCACTCAGTTGGCTTACTTATTAACACATACCTGGGTACATTAGAAAGACACAAGTGGTAATTATGTCTTTTTTTCCTCCCTCCTCAATTGACCAAATCAGCATATCGTTAATATACTTACTTGAGATCCAAAATAAGGCTCTGAACACGCCTGAATTTGAAAGCCTGCAGAGCAGTGTAACGTTCAAACTGAAACCTGCCTTGGATGTCACGGTGCCTTAAGTGGTCCATAAAAGTTTTGATGATAGTGGTCATAAGATTTTCTTCCGTTATTAGCATTCGAGCCTATGCCAAAGTATATTGAAATTTGCTGTAATTAACAGCACAGCTAACGAGTTTCACACTGCACCATGAAGTTTATAAAATACACGAATTTTTATACAAAGCAGTTACATCAATAGTTAAAACAGAAGAACATACTGAAAGCCAATCTTACAAACATTCACGGAAGAAAAAAAAGTAATCCAGCCAGAAATTATCATAATCCAGATCTCTCTCTTCAAATCCCTTCTGTACAGAAGTTTGACTATGGTTAGGCTCCTGCTAACCTATATAATTATGACATAAGACATTTATGTGTCTTATAATTAGCTTGTACCTCCCTGTAAGTACGTGTTGTCTCCTCTCATATAATTGAAGTATGGGCCCTTAAGGAGTAACAGCTTTTCTGCTTTCTGTTTACAAATTGTCAAGCCCTGTGGTGAACAGCGTGTCTTCTGAATTGCTAAGGAACTGTATAGTGCATTTCCACATGGAAATTCCATGAAATGACGTACAGTTCCCCTTAAGGGCTACCTCATATATACATACGTTGTAGGAAACAAATCAACAGGCATCACAAAGTTTGGGGAAGATCATCTTCTATACCCAACCTAACCTAACCCAACCCCACAACAGAGTAGGGGGCATTCTGCTGGTTCTCCAAAGTAAATGGTGTAAGTCTTCCAGTTCTTGGATCCCACGAGGATTTTACTAAGTGGCTGGTAGACTGAAGAAGATTGGCCACTCTGATCTACCTCAGTGACACTACGGATGTTGACTAGAGCTTCCAGGTTCTACAGTTGCTAATGATATTCCAAAATACAATTTCTAAAATGCTACTGTGCGGGTGTGTGGATCTAATGGTTAACCTTTTCTGCCCAAAATGTCACTACCAACACAACCACCCATCCTCCCTCAAACCAGACAACCTCAGTTCCTTGAGAGCTCAAACTCTTAAATTACTAATATCAGTTGAAAACACCACTGGAGGATGATGAGATGGGTTTACATTCTTCAGCTTACTCCTTCAGATTAGGAGTATTCCAAATGGTTTTAAATATATACAAAATAATTCTTATTTCATATGGTAGGAGCTTATCTTAATTACTGTCATGTCATCTCTATTTTCTGCTTCTACAAAACAGTTAAAAACAATCCGTTTTACTTTTTTGCAGGCTTTTGAAAAAGTATTAATAGCATTATAACTATTAATAGCAAAAAAGTATTAATACACATATTCCATGACCCCATCTGCCAAAGTAAAAGGAAAAAATAATACCATAACCACTTGAATAATACTAGCTGTTTAAGTCTAACTGTAAGTCCGAATACTGGCAACATTCTTATTGACAGCGTCAAAATTAAAAGAGGTAACACAATATTGCTCTGAACCATGGAAACAAAATCCTGAGGTCCTGTTGAATTTCCATTAATAACATCCAGCCCTAGGAAACTGAAAAACTTTGCTCGGTATCATAACTGCTGCGCTAGTATTTAATTTTAGAGCTCAATTAAGTTTAATAATCCTAGAAGGATTCAGAAGCCTTCATTATTTAAACAATTCTGGGTATGAAAGCAGATTTTTTGTTTCCAGTACAGCTCTAAAGTTTAATTTTCATCTAGTACTAATGCAAGTAAAGACAGACTTACTTGCAGACATTTCCCAAACAAGCATAAGCTGGTGAAAGACCAGTAGAGTTAGTGAGCTGGGAGAAGTAACAGTGCCTGAAGCACTGCAACAAAATTAACTGGAAACCTGAAAGAAGGCATCGTCCGGGTCTAGAAGGACCAGAGGAAGTAGGAAATATCAGGAGACAATTCTTGCTTGTGTTGACCGAAAAATTATTATGAAGCGGATCATCTATAAAACTGCACCAGAATGGTACACTCCAAAACTGTGATATGCAAACTATAGTGTAGATTTCTACAAACAGTAACTATGGCTCAGTATGACAAGCAATTTACATGTTATGTGTGTATCTCTAAATAAACATTTAAGCACCTTTCTAAAAAAAAAAAAGAAAAGAAAAACATAAAAAGAAAACCCAAAAATACCCAGCCCGCTCTGGAAGTCAGACTCAAGTTTTGCAATGCTGAACGCTTTACACCTTCTAAACCCACAGCAATGTATGTAAACAGTCTGACTGCTGTGTAGCAGCAGTGCCATGCATTTCCACAGTTATCTTAAAAGAAATCTGCAGTCTTGATTCAAAAACCTCGAGTTGCTTTTAACAAATAAAAATTTCCTTTTTTGGTCTTTCAGTACTTACAAGAGAAGGCACTGTGAATATCTGTATCGAGAGGTCAGCAATTGAGAACTCTCTGTCGTGGTCATCTTTCATAAAATCACTCTGCAATCGCTCATAGTTCTATTAAGGAGGCAAAAAAAGGCAAGGAGTGCCAACTATCAGTTTTTAAAAGAAAGACAAGCACTACTCACCAGAGTAGGTACAGTGAAGAGTTGGACAGACAGAGCAGCCACCGATACTGCCCGTTCGTGATCATCCTCCATATAATCTCTCTGCAACTGCCGGTAATTCTAAACAACAAGGGGAAATTCACCTCTAATCCACACTGACCTGATTTTTTAAATTTAAACGTCTGCTCTGGGAAACTTTAATGCCACGATAAAGGAAAGAGTAGCTGTTACGGATTATTATAAAGATATTTTGTACAAAGAACATGACAACTTAGTCTGCTCACATGTGAAATTATTCACTCTCATTTTCACAATAAAGGCTAATATTTTACTTTCTACTCAAAAAGTTATTCATCTTCAGCAGAGCCAGCAGAATTTTGCAGTGCTGATTTAAAGCATTTCAAAGACTAGTTACCGCAGAAATACTAATCAGCATAACGGAATTTCACCACTATTTCTGACTAGTGCTGTAACAGCTTACACCTTAACACTGAGAGGCTATCAGCTCTTAAGAAGTGATAGCCTACATGGCCGACAGTGAAGACAAAAACATCTGAACTGCTTTAGTTCTGGGGAGCCTGGTAAGTCCATTTTCTTCCCAGGAGACGAGATGCCATTATAACCAATATTTTGTAGACAGAAATAAGGTAGTCAGCATTTCATTTCAACTCTTCTCTTCCAAAAAAATGAAAAAAAAATCTGGGTACAAATTCATTTGAAGCACTGTGTGCTAACTAAACTCTCTTCACTAGACAGTTTAAGCATTTAAGGGCTCTTTGTAAGAAAGATACTTACTCTTGCAAAGCGGATAGCAAAAAGTTTCTTGTATTTCAAATCCATAAGTAGACTGCTCATGAATAACTGGTGATACACATTCCTAGCTCCTGTCAAGAAAAATAAATTACATACTGCATGTCACTACTTTTTATCAACATATTATGGAAACATTTAGAAAAGTAAACTTTTACAGAATGAGGTAAGTGTGCATTTCAGAGCAGAAGCTGCTTTGATTAAGTCTGTCAGATGGTAGCAATGGACAAAGCAGAATACATAAAACAAAATTCTTCAAGTGGCATTATTTATTACTCCTGTATAAGATAACACTGAGCTGTTAAATGGAAACATAAACCTTCATATACAAGGTACATAAGGCAAACAAGAACAGAACTCTATTCCTCCTCAGGATAAACAGAGGATTTGGATGGCCCACGGTAAAAAAAGCATAATACTATGAGAGGTCCTGGGAACTGCAATAAATTGTCAGTTCTGAACAACTCTGGAAAATAATCAGCTTAGCTGTCTCTGAATTTCTAGTTTGTCTGAGCAGCATCCCAGAAAATACCATCAATACAAACAAGCACTGACTGTATATACCTTGGAAATACATGCATGTATGTACCATTTCTTTCTGTAGGTCACTTAAGTCAAAAGCCATTACATTATTTCCTTAATGCAGAGTAACTATACAATACATGAAAAAGTAGAGCAATATTGATGTTGAAATAGGAAAGTGAAAGTTACTCCCTGCTTACGTGATAGACATTATACTAACAAAATCTGTATTAAAAATGTTGCAATGGTCCACAAAAGCAGTACCTTCCAGATCACAAAATTTGTGGTAAAAAAAAATAAAAAATCTGAGTGCCAGTAATTCATTAACACAAGATAAACGCATTAGACAAACAAAACCTAAAAGAATAATTTTCTCCATACTACATCCCACTTTCCACCTTACTTCTTACTGCTGTTATTGCTGCTTCAAGAAGTTCCCAAAAGAGACCACAAAGAGAAGTTACTCCTCCCTATATCTGTACCTCAGAACTGAAGAACAACAAAATATACTGGAGGGAGGGCAGACATCCTCAAAATACTATATTCATATTTAAATAAGGAAAGGACAAATACATTGCATCATTCTCTGCCTTCTCTTTGTGTTTCTCTTACACCTGGCCTTACATGTCCTTTCAGGATATCAAATCAGATACAGAATCCATGACAGAAAGGAACTTTACCACACTTCCTCAAAATTACAACTTTCTAGTCAACCCCATTATATCAATCAGGCTTTTAAAATTTCAAGGGCTCCAATATGCAAGAACAGTAGTTTTCACTGAATGTTCTCAGAACACTTAATACCACCTCATGAACACAAACACAAGTCAAAGCAGAAAACCTCTCCCCTATCCCTTAAAAACAGGCATTTTGGTAGATATGATACAGATGCTGAGATCCTATAAAGCAGACAAACCCCAAATCACTCTACTGTTTGCCCAATTTCCCTTAACTATCACTGTCATCTGCATATAAAGTCAGCCTTAGTTTCAAACTGCTTGGAAAATTAGATCTAAACCCAACCCCATCTCTAAATGGTCACCTTATGTTCTTGCCTTCAACATCTGGAGTGCATCATGAAGGGACAGATTATAACAAATCAGGCAATTCTATCTATAATACACCACAGCAAAAATTATCAAACATTAGCAGATATGGTAAGGGGAAAACTTGTATGCACAGCACACTCTAGTATTTTCCAGAAGTTTGAAAAAGCTCACCTTTCCACAGTTTAGAATCATATAGCATGAGTTTATCCACAAGAGAAGAATTTTCACCATCTGGCCCCTCCTGTAAACCAACCTGACACAATATTCGACGAAGGCCATCTTAACAAGGAGAAATTATATAAATCAGTTGTAGTTTGAACACAAACTTGCATATTATTTTGACATACTGGAATTTCATAAGAGACAGTAAAAGCCATAGGACAATTGAATAACACTGGGCATATTTTGCTGATAGAAACACAAATATTTCATACCTTGCAAGTTTCACACTAGCATTATGGAACATTAGGAACCTTGAGAAAACTGCCAGACACAACAATTTGTTTCAAAGTTATCAAATAAAAACATACTTTCTTAAAAGTGCTGCTGGCTTACTAATATAAGAAATAATTATAGGGTAGGCTAATTTTCTAGGTTATATTTTTCCTGGTTAGAATCCTATCAAAAGGAAAATACAATTCATACATGAAATGACTCATATACTCATATGAGTTTTTTGTATACACTTAATATCTGCTATTATCTTAAAGCTTCTTTACACACTTTTCTCCTAATGGAAAGCAGTAATTGTCATTATATGAATATGTAAGTTATTACGTGCTTACAGACAAGCCTGCATTTGCCACAGAACACACCACAGACACACTCGTATTAACAATGTTCAATCTAGCTTTGCAGTACAGGTAATGCACTAACACCACCACATGACTTGCATGCATCAGCCCTTATTTCTGCACACCACTTGGCCATCCCAGCTTCTTACACAGAGCTGGCAACGGCTCAGTGCCACATACTCCATACCATGCACTCCATGGTGCAGTTCTATACAGTCTGTGAACCCCTATAGCAGTCTGGGGTTTTTTTTTGCCTGGCAGACTTCAATTCCAACTACTGTTATGAAGGGTAACAAGTTAATGGTAACTACTGCATTTTTCAACCAATGGCAAACAGATGCATATTCCTGAAGAACTGCCATTTGCTGGAAGGGATATGGTAGTCAAGCTTGCGACAAAGGTCCATAGTAAGGTTTTCCCCCTTTGTTCACTGACAAAGAGTTTGACAGTCATTTCACAGTAATCATCCAACCTAACTTTGTGGCACTGCAGAAGACACCTCCACCTGCCAATCTCCCTTGGGTCAGGGACATTTAAATGTAACCACCTAAGCAGCGCAACGCTATCACCCCATATTATAGATGAGCGGTAACAGGCTGTTTCGAAGATTGAGTGAAACCAGATGTTTATGCGTCTGTTAAAAAGCTAAGGGAAAACAATTTTTTCAAAACTGCATTTCACAAAACCAGAGTGCATTGCAAGACTGCATCCCAAGGTGTGTAAGGCATTTCATGTAGCTGAGCACGTAGGTCACAGACAAACTGTATGCACACTGCTTAAAAATCAAATATTCTTTTTGCCCTTCTGAATCATAAAGAACAGTGCATTTAAAGTGAACTCTGCAGAATTTCAGAAACACCACCCACAAATCAAACTACACATTCAATGCTTTCGTCTGTAATTTGATACTCCATTAACACACTGAAGTTACTTTTTTGCAACTGTAATTTAGTGACTTCAGTATCTGACACAAATGACATGGCACAAAACTGGGCTCAAAGAAAATGAGACAGACAGTGCCTACCTACACATTACACTGAAAGGAACATTTATCTGTTGAACTAATCGTGATGTCTCTCCTTTCTGTTAATACCTATCATTCGCCAGCAACGCTGGCAAACAGTTGAACTGTTACCATAACTTGTCAGAAGTTTGATTTACATACCTTTAAAAATTAACTGATACAAACATAAATGACTTACTTTTCAAAAAAGATAACATGATACAGAGATCCTGTGCCCAAAATCTTGGCTAGTTTTTCAACTCTCAGTCTAATAGAACATACAATCTCTGAAGAAATCTTGCACCCACGCAGAACGTGTATGCAATATTACAAGCAAGTATGCTTTGCTAATAATTCTTGTTAACATTTACAAATGCATAGAATACAGCAAGTACATTGGGAACTTTCCACATAACTGCAGTTTGACATATTTTCCTTTTATTTCCCCTCATGCTCCACATCTTCATAACCTCGTGATTCACCAGGACAAAGGAGGAACCAAGCCAAAAACAAACACAGAGCCTTCCCATAAAAATGACACTGTGGCATCTTGATTCCTTTGAAGAAACCTCTTTCTAAATACCTGACTAATACTTCGTTGGCTTCTATACTTACCCCAAAATCTCCACACATCCTTGCATGTTCTCTGTTGTTCTACTTAACAAAAAGTCTGAAGCAATCACTTTCGTCATCATTCAAACTATTTCTAAATAATATTGATTTAACAAATCAGATGGGTTATTTTCAACTTACTGCATTCATTTAAAAAGAACTAGGGACTGAAAAATGGCTTGTTGGCATACAGCATTTGACAGCAATTCTTACCTTCGGTTCAACAGCAACTGAACAGAAAATAGTATCTAAGACGACTAAGTAAGACTGGTAGCACTTTCATATGGAAGTTAGAACAGCACTCCAACAAGAGAAAACAGAATGAAGTTATTAACAGCTTTGCCTTATATATTACATATCTGAAATAAGTAAACAATATTGCTTCAGGAATTCAGCTTGCCTCACAAAAATTCTGTAACTTATCTCAAAAAGGTTCAAGTTTGCCCACCTGAATATCCAATAACACTGCCAAGCCAAGTTAGGAGCTTCAGACCAAAGCTCTGATGGGCAACAATAGATGAATGCATAACTTGTACTTTCAATGGCTTTGTTTGACGACTGGTATTTCTCTGAAAAAGAAAAGGAAAAAGGAGGTAATGCATATTTAAGTGAGGACTAGCATAGATTTCTGTACAGAAACACAGCATTTCTAAGATTAAAATAAATAATTCATAATAATAATATGTATTCTAATTACTAACACCTACATGGGGAAGAAACAAAACCAAAAACTCTGTACTTTGTTCACCCTATTAATATTTGAAGGACCTTATTATGCAATATCAACACGTTTAGGTCAATCCATTTTCCACTCTTGGCCTCTTATCAACATACACACTTATCTGCTGCATTTTCCTGATAAGCAGTTCCACACACAACCTAAGACAGCCATGCACATTTGTTCCTCGCAGCATGACATGCAAGTCACACAGCAGTCCACCAAAGAAACTGATTGTCCACAAACTGTTTTCAAAAATACAAATAAGAGTTAAAACAAGAAAGAATTTCCCCTCATCTGTGTTATTAACCTTAATAGACATTACACATAAAAGCCATTTGTTCCTTGACTGTATAGTTGGCACGTTAAAAATATTGCACAAGTTTATCTTTAAAGATATGTTCATGTTTTCAAAATACCTTGAATAGTTTAAGGCCAGTAACTCTAGTTGCAGTATTTGTTTTTCAGTGGTTACAATATTACACACAAACTATTTATTTTGTGTGATTAAGCACTGCACTTCAGCAGTTAAAGTAAAAATAAACAGAAAATGCTATTCCCATGTTCTTACACGGAAGAACCTTGTAATATATAGATATTATGAATGCATATACACATATAAATACATACACACAAAATGAAAGTGTATTTGTAGTTTCACACTGATTCAATCAGTGACAATTTCCATTGTTGTGGTTGTAAAAGAGGCAAACAACTTCATACTGTAGGAGAAAAACTAGAATAGTTCAACTTCACTAATCTTAACTGACATGCAATTCTGAAAGATTACATTTGAAGTTCCTGACCAAACTCTTGTTTACTGAAGGGAAAAGTTGTCTAGGAACTTCTGGAAAAGTTTTAGGGAATTATTTTGGATACAAAGGCAGACCATAATAGAAAAAACAAGAAGAAAAATGGAGCATAAACCTGTATTTTGATACCTCTACTGTACGTAATGTAAACAGTATCTCAAACACTTTTATTATTGAAATATAAAGAGTGATTACAGTAACAATCTCATAAAATTATGTTACAAAGCCTCTTTCTGCTTAAATTGAGGCAAAGAAGTAGATAATATTACTTACCACTATTACTGATTTTGCTTGATCGCAGTACTGAAAGTCTCCGTATCGAACAGACCTACGTCCCTTTAAATTTGTAAAGAAGTAACATTACCACCAGCTTCTCAACAAGTTCAAATACCGTGTGTTACATTAGTATAAAAGATACAGTAAAGGTTTCAGACGCATGTTAACCACTCTTGCTCTCATGTTACTTTCATTTTTTAAAGCACTTTATATAGTTACATACTTAGAATTCCCAAAATGCACTCCGTACTTTTTAAAACAAAATTATGCTATATATGCAGTTACCTGTTACACTAAATTTCCTGTGTAACACTGAAAACACTGAAAAACTTATCTTTAGTACTAATGTGTCAATCATTATTTTTTATAAAATTTAAAAATATTTCAGACATTTCAATGCTTTCTAAAAAGCAGATATTAAATCTAATTGGTCTTTTACACATACAGCTAAAGCTCTTAGTTTATTTCAAAACTGGAAGGTTTGCATATTGTATGAGTCTTTCTATACTGTCAATACATACACTAAAATAGATAGTTGATTTATGTTGTATTAAAGACAAAATAGCTTACTGATATTTTTGATCTGGTTTGATGTCAAATCATTGTTTCAGGCACAAGCTTTTCATTTCTTTTACATACATACATACATACAGGCACGTGTATATATGCATTCATACATTTATTTAGAAGTAGGACAGGGATCAACAGTAAGGAAAAATCTCCAAAGTGCATCCTACAAGTGCTCAAGTCAACACATATTCAGGGATCAGCCAGGAATCTTTTAGTCACTGACATCACAGAGTAGTGATAATACAAAACCTAGTTCAGTGTTAAATAATATAAAGTGGTTATATTTCCTTTCCCACTGACCTTCTTGCAGTACTTTAACGTCCCAAAATGACACTCTCATTGCCATTTTGGCACAGATTTACCCCTCACGATACCCCCACCAAAAAAGGCATGAGCAAACAAAAGAACATAAAAGGACACTCATTTTCAAAGCAACTGCTTACAGGCTCATGGCACAAATAACAAGATGCAGTTGCCCCTAAAAAGCATCCCTTTCTTAAAAAAAAAAAAAGCACGCAAGCCAGAATACAAGAATAGCTGGCAGAATGCTTCCAAGACCAACATATTAGTTAAAATTATATTCACCACGTAGTGATTCTGAACTCACTGTTCTTTCTAAATGCTGTACAAAATGTTTTACCTCTTCCTGTCATTGCTATCTGACAATTACGAAAAAGAAAACTAAATTCAAAAAAACCCATACATAGTTCCGTGAGCACCACAGAAAAAAGCAACCATTTATGGATTTTATCCCTTACAGCAAGTAGACTGGTGCTACTCTGCAAAGCATTTCGCATGCTTGGAGCACATATAGGGGCTCTTTCAATGTCAGCTGCCTCGTGTACAGTAAGGGATGAGCTAAAGCTGCTGCCTGTCCTTGACAGAGGAGAGAGAGACACCCTGCTATTTACACTGGCAAGACTTACTGGAATAAAATCACAATGAAACATATATACAATATGAGGTCTGGTTTGGACTGGCCAATGAATTCAGACATTTTAGGGTGGCCTGACCCCTAGGGCTCAATCACATTAACCACACTCTTTGAGAAAACAAACTGAACTAAGTGCAGTCATATAAAATAAACATTAGGGTGAGTACAATTAAAAGTTCTAGCAATTAATTTACTTACATCTCTATCCACTGTTGTTGCAAAACCAATAGCTTCCTTCTGCGTGCAGTTGACAGCCTTCTGAAGAGTATAAATAACTTGTTCATAGGTATGGACTTCATCATTAAACAGCATACAGTAGTAAGTGTCACTCTTCTCACTTCAAAGCAAGGATTGAGTTTATGTAATTCAAAGTAATGTAATTTAAAAAAAAAAAAAAAAAATCAACTTGTAGTTTAACAAAGTTTTCCAAGCAGACAACTCAAGCCTGGGCTTTCTTTGCTATACTGGAACATATCTCATCAATTTCTTTGAAAAGGACTGACCACCCCTAACTTGTACAGGAACGTGCATCTTTCCTGAAGAATTAAGTCCAAAATGAGCAACATCTTCAGACAACACTTAAATCTGAGTATTATTTTTGAACATTTGTTGATTATGAATTGACAGTTTCCTATTAAGCAGAACACATTTCCTTCTAGTGCAGCTGTGCTCAATACATTCCCCCATAGCTTCTTAGTGATTTCACTGGTCTTGGCTTTATTTTTGCCACACCTGCTTCCCCATCACTGCATAAAGGTCTATCTGACAACAAAAGCTTGGCACGCTCCTAAAAAGCCCAAACTCCACAATCTTCAAAACAACAACTTATTAAGCTTGCACAGATTCAGTGCAATCTTTTGATTCCCATCATTTACTTACACAGAATTCTTACTCACATAAACACAAAGTAAAAGATCCTAACAAGATGTCAAAAACGAATCCATGATAACTATGATAGAATACACCTAAATATTCTGTAATGTTTCAAAATTTATAAGCAGATCGCCAAAAGTACAAAATACTTTTGCCATCAGAATTTCAGTAACTTTCATCATAAAAAACTAACTTGCCACTTGTTTTAGGGTATTGTATTTTACTAATGCTTCCTTCTCAATATTAAGAAAATGAAGGTATCATAAAGACATTGTTTCATCATCACTATGGGGATAAATGGGCTGTGTAATCACAAAAGTAAAAAATATGAGAAAAGCAGATCTATTAAAATTATTTTAGTCCGTTGTCTACAAAACTGTCTTGACAATTTTAAGAAAGGCAGAAAATAAAATCAGAGTTTGCATTTTCTATTGTAAATATCTGCAAGCCTTTAAAAGGCAGGAGACAAATACTGTACTTACATCATTTCTAGGCCAGGCAATTCATTTTCCTTTTCCCATGTTAATATATCTACTGCATATTTAAATGTGATGGAAAAAATATTATAAGCTCTTGCTACCATATCTTCTGCTAAGTGCACAAGAGGATCCTGGAAAATAAATACAAATAGCAATTGAGAAATTAAATGATATTCAAAACAGTACTTGTCAAATTTCCACCTCTCTGTCAAAGATGATGTCAGCCTCTTCAATGAAGTCTTTCTTCAAATGACTTTACATTTGCAAGGAACAGAGTCAATAATCATCCTGTTTTCTTTTCCCAGTTCTTCACTGACAATCATCAAAGTGGTAACCTAACATTCAATACCTAAATGTTAACTTGCCTCTGAGGACCCACTTACATTTTCACACACTTGTGTTTTCATTTTCATTGCTCCCACTTCTGCACACCTTCTAAGATAGTTCTTCTGAAGAACTTTTAACCTCAGCTGTATTAAATTCTGCTTTTTTCCATGACGCTTTCAAAAACACAATTTCACATCACTGTACCTTTTTTTCCCCACTTACCAACATTAATAAACTGCAAAATACAAACGACTATGCATCTATTGCCTTGTTGTATATGTAGCACGCCTTTAGAGGCTAAGGTCTTGTCTACCCAAACTTCTACAACATCCAGCACACTGGGATCATGATTTATGACACATCTCTTACATGCTGGGGTATATAAATGATTAAATGCTTAAATGTAACTAGGTGCATCGTAGTCATGTGCCCATGTCTCAGTCTTGTTCAGACAGCCGATTGCCTTTTGTATGCACCCACTTGTGCCCATTCTGCACTCTCCAGGGTGCCCTCCCTTTGACATCTGCAGCAGCCACTATAAACTCGTCCTCCTCTCTCTGCCAGAGCAGAATGGCGGCTGCTGCTGCAGGTGGGGGAACTGAGATGAGGAAGGAGAGGAAGAGAAAGAGGAGTGCTGCCTCAGTCTGCAAAGTCAAATGGACTACATTTTGGAGCAGCAAATGAGAACCACTGCCAACTCTGAATCAAGTAGTGCAGGTACCATTGCCATTTCCTTCCAATCCACTTCAAAGGATTTGTGTGTGAATAAAACATCAAAAACCTCTTCTCTGAAATGATGATTCTTCTACTATTTCAAGTTTTTGACCTTCAGAACAACTAGTCCCTCTTCTACAAAGCTGGAAAGGGAACATGGCATGCCCTGCAGGTTACCTGGACATACAGTACACATTGGGTCACTGACTCAATTCATCACCTGATATTTTCAAGTATGTGTAATCGTCTGCCTATTAAAATATTTAACAGGAGCCCAAATTCTGTTTTAGGATACCTAATACCAAATTCTGTGTTTCACTACAGTTTCTGTTGTATAAAAATGGCCACATTAATCATTTTAGAACTCAGGTCTGCATTATCTACAGGAGGCCCTCGACAGTCAGCAATTCACCTGTACTAGTACAGTTTATTCATCCACCCACCCCAAGGTTCTTTTGGAATATTTGGAAGCTTTACAGAAATGTTAATAACTGCCATTTCTTCTTTTTTTGATTCATTTAAAACTCACCTAGGGTATGGAGAACTATCAGTCAAGAAAAGCAAAGGCAAATCTTAAGCAGCAGCACTGCCTCCATTCCCAGCACTTTCAACAAAGAACAGGCTCCAATAATGCTCAACAAACGATCCTTGATCTACCTCAAACACAACACTGCGTAACAAGAGATTTCAATACCCATCACTCATGGAGAAGAAACACAAAGCCTGCCCAGTACCTTCATTTTCCTGTCACACACAATCACTGTATGAGTATCTTTCCACACAGAAGCAGCGGTACACTCAAGATTTCAGAAAAACAGTTTTCTAAGGCTGCCCACCACTGTAAACTGGCATGTAGATCAAGTGGCGAGTCTGTGCAGCAGTGCTAGAGCCTTGGAGCCAAGACAGTGATAACTGATTTTAGAAGGTCCACTGTCACTGCAAACACAGATACAGTTGCTTCACTTAAACCACTAGATCCACAAAATTGCTACAAAAATTTGCCTTATATATTATCTTCACAGAAACTCACAGAAATTATATTACATAAGGACAGACATAAGTGGCTAGAACACAAGCCCAACTAGCCACTCTCATTCCTGAGACACAATAACAGTTACTAAGGGAAGAATATAAGAAAAAGACGGAATGCTCCCCTGGTCTCCAGTAACTTCAGACACAACACTAATACTTCCCACACCAAAGATGGTATCTGCAATTTTAAATGGCCATTGATAATTTTTACCCTCCACAAACACATTCAATTTCCTTCTGAACATATATAAACTTCTTAACTGTGGTGTTCTGTAACAGTAAGTCCAACAGCTTGAATTTATACTCTAAGAAGTAGCATGTCTTTTTGCATTTAATATGTCAGAGTTGTCATGCTATGTATGAGAAATGCTGAAGACATGTTCTCTATTTACCTTCTCTGTAGCAAACAAGCCGTTACAGACCTCTATCTTTTATCTCCATTATGGCTTTCCTGTAACTGCAAGCTATTTTGATTTTATAGAATAGTTTGGGTTGGAAGGGACCTTTAAAGGCCATCTAGTCCAACCCCCCTGCAATGAGCAGGGACACCTTCAACTGGATCATGTTGTTCCAAGCCTTGTCCAACCTGACCTTGAATGTTTCCAGGGATGGGGCATCTACCACCTCTCTGAGCAACCTGCTCCAGTGTTTCACCAACTAAAAATTTAAAAAAGTTCTGTGCAGTTTACTTAGGTAAGATCAGAACATATCTTACACAGACAGCTTAATTTGGCTTCTTCAGGTACATGATTACATACAGGGTTATTTCCACGTGGCAGACTACCTTCACCTTTCAGAATAAGACAGAAAAACGAAGAAAAAGAACTGAAGCTTCAGAAGTGACCAAGAACATATAAAATAAAGCCTCCAAGTAGAAAATCTTACTCTAAATAACTCCTTGAAGTTAGACATTAGTTTTGTCTAACACAGTGTGGTTCAAATATTATTATTAAATTTTCCTCCCATCTCTCATGCATGCTATACAAGACTAAAACCAACCTCAAATGATTGATTTTTATATATATACACACAGTTAATGTTTTGAAGAGTGATGGCTCAATTGTCATTACCTCTTCTTCTGCAGTCTCTGAAGTGTTAAGTTCATGCTTTTGACAGTAAGGGCCTTCTTTCCAAGCTTCTGAATCACCACAGTCACAGAAACCTCCTCCACCTGATGTTGTCATCTACAATTATTTAAAAACAAAACAGTTCACGTGAATATGCGTTTATATATATGCACATTAAGAAATGAGTAGTCACAGATAAGCTACAAAAGCATGATCAGAACACCCGACAGCTTTAGCCAGTACTCTGTTAAAAAAGCACAGTGAAACCATGCCTGCTTCTACGACAGCTGAAAGCTTATCTATTTCGTCAGTTTGCCTATGCCAAAAGAAAAAAAAAAACACATAAAACTAACCTTCAAACATCCCCATCCTGCCCCACCTACAGGCTGTGAGTTTTTTCTAGTTTTCAGTTTTTCTGAATCTATTACTTGCACTGCTATCTGTACTATTTCAGATCCTCACATTTTTAATCTGAACAAAGCCAAATCATTTCATATAGCACTATTACACAGTAAAAGGTGTGCTGTTTACAGTAACAGTTTACAGACAAAACTTATAAATTGTTCACACAAGTCTTAGTGAGCACAGAAAAAGGTATCTGAAAATTGTAAGGATATACTTACACTGTTTTATTAAAAATTTCTTTAAAGCTCAGATCACGTCATATTAATAAATGTAATTATATTCTTTGAACCACAACTATTAACTGCTTCACAGAAGAATTCTTCTTTCACCTATTTTTGGCATACACGTACATTCTGTACATACAGGTACATCCTATAGTATGGACATTTGAAAGAACATTTGCTTACACTTTTGGGTGTCACCTAGACTTGTTAATTCACTAAGCATGCAGACTAAAAACCTACATACAAGAAGTATGCCAATATTAGCAAATTGGGTTGGGTTTCTTGGGGCAAGTTGATGTGTGTGAGGTTTTTTTTTCCTAAATCCTGGTGCTCAGCGTACCTGTGCAATGATCAGATTTACATTAACAGCAATGCAGTACTGTAAAAAGCAGATTTACACAAAGGCTGCACTGGCAGCTTTCACTTACCTTCTTAGTTTAAAACTACACCAAGGCCTCCCTGGTTTTGTTTGTAGGTTTTCTGAACTAACCTGTACTACTAATAGGAGTAGCTTACTAAAATAAACAGCATCTACAGTTTTAGTTCACTATTTTATGTTTAAATACAAACAAAAATCCTGCTGTTGTACAGAATTTGATAACAATTCAGATGTTTAAAGGAAATAACTTTTAAATAAAAGTGGTTTCTTAATAAAGGTTTTTCAACACCTTTCAAAAATAGTCAAATATTGAGGCCCAAGTCAGCCAAAACACAACTCTAATGATGTAGAATTCTCTAAAGGGCACCGGTTAAAGATAACATACTCACATTTGTAAACATAAAATGTAATTGCTCAATATTGTAAAGTGTCAACTTTCAGAATTTACATTCGGATCAAAACACCCAAGTTCTTGTAAGAGTACTGCAGACAGAATTCCAAACTTTGTGTTCATTCAACATTTTGAAATTATGTATACATTCTTAAACTTTAAACAAGGAGTTTCAAACACATACAAAATTATTTGTGACTACATCATCTATTCCAGCAGTATTACTAACCCTGTATCGGTGCTCTCTATGAATACTTCCGAGAAAGCACTCCATGCATAGCACACAAGTTGGGTCAACTGCACAGTCTCTGAAAACAGCAACAAAAAAGAAGAATTAAACAGATGTTCTGCCTTTAATTACACATTTTACAACCAGTAATTTTCAAATATCACCAATATGAACCTTCTGACTAACGTACATGTTCTTCTGAAAGAGGAAAGGGATGGCTTCCAAGGAGGGAGACGTGAAGGAGAAAAAAAAAAATCTGTTCTCATAACAGAATAGGCTTTATAATATTGTCTGGGTAGCACGTGTATTTGCAAAACATAACCACTGCCTTGAAGTGAGAGAAGTATATAAGCAAGTAAACAGCTGGATTACAGAACACAGTACAGACAGGTAAAAAGCATAAACCCAAACAAGTTCTCTCCAGTACAGAGCATGAGCATTAACAATCTCCCGCCATCAAAAGACATGTTTTCACTGGACACTGGAAAGAAAGATAAGACACAACAGATTAGCTCAAATCTCTGTTTTTAAGTTTAGCTCTACAAGCTCACTGAAGAGGTCCGAGAACACAATTTCCTCAACCAGGAGCTGAAAGACCATAATAAGCGCCTGACTACAAGCACTGCTATATTAGATAGAAGTAATATTTCTAGCAAAAGGGGTTAAACGAATGAGACAATTATGCATGACATTTAACTGTCTCCTTGAGAAACACTGAAAACACATGAATCTATGTAATGCAACTGACTTCAAGGCACCTCAAGATACAACGGAGTCAGGTTTTGCAACATAAAAATAACTGCCAACAGAATGAATGTCTTACAATTGTTATTATTAAAACAAGAATTCAGAGAAACAACTTATTTTGTTCAAAACACCAGAGATCCTGTAAAATGTTATTATCAAGAATTCTCTTAATTTCCTTCCACCAAATAAATTAAACCAGGTAATCACTGAAAGATAATCAGGCGACCATGGTCTACTACGCATTGTCTTTTCCACAGTAGTCACTAAAGGTGAAAATGAAAAAGGAAATTACATGAAGCTCTTCTAGTTTAATTTATGTTCATGGCATTTCTTTCTTTCCTTTAATTAAAAAAATAAAAACCACGTACCGCAACAGTATGCCTACAATACTGGACAGATCAGTTCTACAGTACTGGGTACCGATCCTTCTGAGCCCAAAACTTGTGGCAATATTACTTCTAAACTCAGAATCATTTGCCAAGTAATTTCTTGAATTAATAAGGGTGCTTATACCTAAAGTAGAGGCAGACCTGTAAGCTTCACAACTGGACAGAAAAGCCACTGCTTTCAATGCATTTCATGGACTCGGAAAACAATTATTTTCTGTATCCCACAAAAGTTTAAAATAAACTCATTATTCTTCATTACCAACTATTAGTCAAAGAAAAGTATTAACATACAACATTAAACAAGAACAGTTTTACATGTATGTTCAGTACTTAACAGAGAGAAGATGAGACTCCATCTTGATAACAGCAACGGCAAAAATAATCTGTATTCACTGCTGACCCTGACTTGAGCAGAAGACTGGACAAGATGGCCTACCAAGACATACTTTCTAAGCTGAACTATATTTATTATTATATTACTATATCTAAATAATTTTTCTCCTGAAACAAAGACCCTGAGTATGAACAGTACATTCGCTCACTCTCCAAATTCTACACCAGCGGACTGCATTACTCTATGTTTTCATCATATCTGACAGTATTCTCAAGGATATACTTTACATATTGAATTGCTGGTCTTGAAAAAGCAAGTGTTTAGAAGAACTTAACAGAACTCCCACATTTTCATTAGTCCATATGAAGACCATTTGATCATTAACATGTTATTTCTAGGCTGCAATGCAGTTTGACTTGAATTAAAATACTGAGGTTTGGTTTCTTAGTTCTTTGGGACCACATTTAGTGAAAAGGTACTAAAGAAACTGTGGAAACTCTTCTTATAGCCTCTGATAGTCCTCAGCCTCCCACTCTCTAATTCTTTACCCAGATCTCTCCACTTATTCACAGGTGTGAAGGAAGAATCTAAGAACACCTGAGAGAGGATGGAGTTTTCTTAGTGTCTGCATTAAATCCACCAGTTTAATCTCATCCATCTCAAGATAAGAGGCCTCAAAACATTTCCAAAACTACCTATTCTAACTAATCATTGAAACAGAAATGCAGAAGAGGCAGTTTGCCAAGTTAAGTATCTCAAGTCCACTCTCAATCAGAACTTCAGTGAGTAAGGCCAATAAGGTATCATGTTTCTAGAAGAGGAAAGCACTAGAAAGTAAAATTATTCTACAATCATTCTCTCCTTGTAAATGAAGCGGATGGAAAGCCAGAAAAACAAATCCTCAAAATAACACAGACATTCCCTCTCCCTGTCACCCCACCAAGTGCTGAAGTGTCCAAGAGAGTGGTAGAAACCATACAAAACAAGAAAAAAATCTGTGACAGAGAGGGTACAAACTAAACTTGGAGACAGTTCAGGAAAGAAAATATCACAGAACGCTCTGGGTAGGAAGGGGTCGTCTAGCCGAATCCCCTCTGCAGTGAGTATCTTCAGCTAGATCAGGTTGCTCAGAGTCCCATCCAACCTGGTCTTCAATGTTTCCAGGGAGGAGGCCTCCACTACCTCTCTGGGCAACCCGCTCCAGTGTTTCACCACCCTCATCATAAAAAATTTCCTCCTTATATTTAGTCTAAATTCACCCACCCTTAGTTTAAAAGCATTACTCCTTGTCCCGTCACAACAGGCTTTACTAAAAAGATTGTCACCATCTTTCCTATAGGCCGCCTCCAGGTACTGAAAAGCTGCAATAAGGTCTCCCGGGAGCCTTCTCTTCTCCAGGCTGAACAGCCCCAACTCTCTCAGCCTTTCCTCAGAGGAGTGGTGCTCCAGCCCTTGGATCATTTTTGTGGCCTCCTCTGGATCTGGTCCAACAGGTCCATATCTTTCATGTTCT
>Ga0181612_129229_pt1:0-2500 | contig 22386 bp, 20 predicted proteins | sample HoacroProtozoa21_FD_119630 | JGI IMG/M metagenome (GOLD analysis project Ga0181612, IMG submission 119630) | Hoatzin crop microbial communities from Cojedes, Venezuel. Combined Assembly of Gp0051906, Gp0051904, Gp0051908
CGGGGGGGGTGGTGGGGGGCTGGGTGCTGGTGTAAACAGCTGCTGTGCAACCGCCGCTGATTTGAGTGAAGAAGTGGCTCTTTTGTAACTATTAAAGAAGTTGCTGGGCTTTACTGGCATCCCTGTATCAGCCCAGCTCATTAGGTTTACAAGTGAGATCATATTCCATCAGTTAATCATGTTCACAGCTACGAAGCAAACCGGCCTTCCCGGCGTGCCAGGAGGTCGTGCCACCAGCCGGCGTCACCAGGCTCTCCCTCTGCAGGCACACACAAATGGAAGTCACCCTGCTATTGCCACGGGGTTTTCTAGTTCTCCTGCCATTTCCTAGAAACTCTTTAACAGCTACCAGAATGCCATCCGTCTGCTCCGTAACAAAATCAGTAGCCTTTCACGGGCCTCTCGAAATTGGTGATTGGCAGCCACTGAAATGGAATTAGCAGTGACTCACCACTGGTAGAAAAAAAATACTTTTTTTGTTTTGTATTTCAGCCCAGTGCACTGGTAGTGATGAAACTCTGCAGCACAGTGATTTGGTAAGGCCGTGATCCTGGAAAGATACCAAAAGAGATGAGCTGTTCCGGGCGGATCATGAGGAAATCCTGAATTATACAGGTACAGCTAAGTCTGGAGTGGGATGTGCTCTGCGGAGGAGCCAGCTGGAAACTGCCAGGCCTTGGGAGGAAGTTCCATGAAAATCTTGTCCCTTGTACCTTGTTATCTAATTACCTCCTGCAGAGTTTGGGTTTTTTTGAATTCCAGTCACTGTTGGAGACAGGTTATGGGCTCAGACAGACCGCTGGCCGGGCAGCCTGGTATTCCCTGCATTCTTGCTTCCGTGGATCCTCTGACAGCCCTGCGCTTTGTCCTGCTGTTGCGTCTCACTGCGAGGACGGTCTATGTCTGAGATTGCCGTGGGATCTCTACAGACGGTGTCTAGTGGTGTTTTCAGAGACCGCCGATAGGCTCCTCACCCTCCTGTAGTGTTTTCCGAATCCCCCGGGGGTGAGGGTCATCTCTCACTGCACGTGGGATAAATTGGTAATGATATAATGAAATCAGTCATGATGAAATGGGTCCGTGTTGATTACAGCGAGGGGGGATTTTGGATCCGTGTTTCTGTTGTGGTGTCTCACGAGCTGTCCTTACGCTGCAGGGGTGTTTTGGCAGCGATTTACAAAGGTGTTTCAAAGTCTATCCCACCCCGTAAACTTGCCGCTAGGTTCAGCAAACTGTTTCAGAGGTTTTGTGTGTGTTTCCAGAGAAACGTCTTATAGAAGCCTCTCCATTTGGTGTGGCTGGATTTCTGTTGTTGTTCTAAGGCAACAACCGTTGTCTCAGAGGATGAGCAAAGTAGCACGCGTACTGAAAGATCCACTATGGCTGGAATTCGTTTCTCACCCACCCACCCCATCGGTGTGGGTGAAGAAGCGTTTTGCGAAGCATCGCTAGGTTTATGGTCATTTGCTTGTGGCTCCTGATGTCTGTCTTTCCCTGCCCTACCTTGTCTGGCTAGGGAATCGTTTCTGGTCGCTTCCTTAGTCCCTTGAAAAAGATGCTGTATGTCCCTGGCAGCCCTGGGAGGAAGCAGGCACATGGTACCCTGGGACTCCTTCGAACCTGAGCCTCTGCTCTCAGCTGGTTTCTGCTGCCTGGTATCTTGCCCTTGCTGCAGCGTGGCGTTGGAGCACTGAACTGCTCAGACAGGGTAAGTCAATGGGTGTCTGCTGATTTACACCACGGGAAGACCGAGCCCGGGTCGGGTAGAGAGCAGAGAACCCTCCGACAGAGCCTCTTTGAAAGAAACCACAGGCAGGTATTTCAACCCAGTTAGCTGGGTGTTCAATTATGGCTTTTGCTGCAGAGTAAAACCAGTTTTTCCAAAGGACACTGGTAGCAGCCTCTTAAAAAAGGAGTTGTGGCCCCTCCCCGGTGACCTTTCCTTGTCAAATGCAACATGCTGTGATGTTCCTACACAATAGAGAACACTCTGGTCTCTATGTACTTGGCAAAGGAAGAAATGGCTTTTTTAATCTCATTGCATGAATTATTGGCGAAACGTTTGAAGTGGCTCCAAGATTTCTCTCTGACTGACTTGCATTTTCTCAGGAGATTTGTGTAGTTTGGGAGTTTGGAACGTGTAACTGAGTAACTCGGAGAAAGCATTTGCTACCTTTTGAAAGGCTGCTGCCGACCTTGCAGAAAAACCACTTCATCTGCTGCATCAACACCCCTTTGCAGAGGACAAGCCCTGTTGGGTGCGACGTGCTGTGTCCCTCGAAGGACGCTGGCCCCGGCGGCTACCCCACCGGGCCCTCGGCGCGGGGATTGCCCGGGGCTATGCCTCTGGCTGCGGGAGCCGGGCTCAGCCATGCCAGGCCCAGGGCAGACGTCGGTGTGTGCCAGTGCTTGCCCCGACAGTCTGCAGAGACGGGGCATGGGAACACAGGCAGCAGCGCGGGGTCGCGTACCAAGGCGGTGCTGGTGCTGGGGTTAAGTG
>Ga0181612_129229_pt1:7500-22386 | contig 22386 bp, 20 predicted proteins | sample HoacroProtozoa21_FD_119630 | JGI IMG/M metagenome (GOLD analysis project Ga0181612, IMG submission 119630) | Hoatzin crop microbial communities from Cojedes, Venezuel. Combined Assembly of Gp0051906, Gp0051904, Gp0051908
GGCGCCGGCCGGCTCCCTCGCGTCAGATGTGCTGTGTGCACAGACGGAGCACGCCGCGGCTCCCGGCAGCCACGGGACGAGGCTCTCGGGCCACCCTGTGCCTGGACTGTGGAGACTTCTGCAGTCAACTCGCCTGGGGCCTTTGGGAACCTCTTTGGTAGAGCCCAGAACTGAGTCTCCCAAGCGCTAATCCAAGGCCATCCTCACCCGATGGCCCTTCTCTTACGCAGGCCGGCCAGTTGCTGCGTGCCGCGGAGCGACTGCAGCCTGGCTATGTTCTAGCATCCTTGCTGGCCGTGGCCAGGTAGGCACAGCACGCGGCGGGTCGGAAGCCGCTCCGCAGGGATGTCCAGGTCGCCGGACCGGGAAGGTGCTCGAGCAGGAGCTGCCGTAGCTCAGGCAGGGCAGCAGCAGGGACCCCCGCGCGTCCTCCTGGGGAAGGGAGGGAGGGAGGGAGAGCCCCGGGGGAGCAGGCGTGGAGCTGGGGTGCTCCCCCGCCCACCCCTTCCCGGCCGGGCTTTGGGGCAAGGGCTCTGCAGGTCCCGTGTTCGTCTGAACGCGGCACCGCGGCAATCTTAGTGCGACGGTGGTGGGGGGTTTGTGGCTGCTGTCACTGTAATTATCTGTCTGGTCAATAAAGTGAAGGGTACCGAGTCCCGGCAGTTTGGGGGAATGCGGGCTGACTTAATTACAGCAGGCACATCTCTCGCATCTCTCCGGTCTGCTGAAACACCAGTCCGCCTTCATGTGCTGCCCTTTAACAGAGCTGCCTGTCATGCATCTAAACAAACAAGGAGGAAGACAGAGGGGAGATTGTTTGCCAGGGATGTGTCTTTGCGAGGGAGGAGCAGCAATATCTGCAGGAGGGACTGAGGTGAAACCCAACATCAAAGGCAAGAGGCTGTCAGCACATTTAACTTTACAGAAAGCCTTCTCCTAATAAAAAAGGAATGACCTCGTTACTACGGACACTAACAGTTCCCAGGGGAGCACCGTGAGACTGCTGCCTGCACTTTTAATATTCACTTTACAAACAAATGGGAAACCTTGAAATAATTTCGGTGTTGTTCTTGGCAAGTTGTTGCAATGTTGTGTCCTTATAAAAATCATTTCAGAATTTATGTAGTGTGAGTTTACTTTTCATCTGCTGCTTCTCCTTGCTATCAATCTCCCTCCCTCTCACTGCCTGAGTCCCCGTGGGAAAGCTGGGGATGCCCAAGGAGCGAGGTGCCGGCCGCGGTGGCGGGTTCAGCAGGAGGAGGCACTGCTACGCTGGGCTGTGGCTGCGGGAGAGGACTCGCCGCTGCTGAAGATGCTCTAAAGCAGGCTCTGGACCTGGGCCACCCGAGCAAGCCAAGCCCTGTGAGGAGAATCTCGGCTGTTGCAGCCCCGTCGGCTGCCTGGTGTGGGGGTGCAGAGTGAGCCAGCTCAGAGCTCTTCTCCCAGCTTCTCCCGGCAGGACCCACCACCGGTAATAATGGCAGGAAAGCCAGCGTGGAGCAAATCTGTGTCTCTTCCAGGCCTCTGTGAAAGAATCAAGGCGATGGAGAAAGATGTTGCTGCAAATGGACAGAATACCTTGCAAAGCGTGAGGCTACTCAGTCAGCCAAGCATCTCTGCGAATTCCACGAGCCGTCTCTTTTCGCAGGCCAGGCTCTCTCCCCACGTTACCACAGCCTGAGTGACCAGAAATCTTCCCCGACGTTTCCTTGGTGTGTTACATTGGCTGTGTGGTACCTGAGGGAGGTTTGCAGAAACGCTTTCATTGACTCTTAGCGGGGGAAATGCTCTGTACTGGAAATAAGCCCTTACAGCTGACGCCTCGAGCTATTCAGCAGCAGTCCACGAACTCTCGCCCACGCTGTAGCTGGTGGGCAGCTCTTGATATCTGCACACCCCAACACACCCATGAAAATATTAATGTGCACACACGTATTTAGTGTAACTCCCATGTACCTATCTGTATGCACACACAAAAGCGCTTGCTTCTGTGCGTGTCGGTACGTTCCTCCTTACTCGTCTCCGTTCAGTCACACGGGGCCGGCTGGCCCTGGGGCAGATGTGCTGCCAATTCTGCGTCTCGTACAACACAACTTTACGCCTTGGGTTCAGCCTCTGTACAGCCAGCCTGAAACCAAACTGTGGGAAAGGCGGCTCATATTTGAATACCTGTGATTCATACTTTGCCTGTTTTTCTAGACATCTGCCTTGGCCTCACTTCATCCCATCGTTTTGTCTGAGCTCGGGATGTCTGACTCGCTGCAAGGCAAAAGGCAAGCGCCTGCTGTTCCTGTAGGCTTTGGAGCAGAAGGAAGAAGTACAGAAGAGGAAAATGTAATGATGGCAAGGAGGCCGTTCATTGGTACTCAAGGTATCAAAGAACCCACTAACGAGCAATTTGCAAAAGACACTTTTGAGCCATTTTTAAGGAAATCACTGACTCCTGTGAGTGGGAGAGTGCAGATGGCTTCATGCAAGCCTGAGCTGTTGCCCAGGAGCTGGCCTTCGGGGCTGTGAGCTATGCAGGAGCCACAGGCAGCTCTTCCCACCTCCGCACCCTCCTCTGCGGATGTCTGGGAGCTGTTATTGACCCTCCGCAGGACCCTACCAGCCGCCCACATCACTCAGGCAGAGCTAAGGCCACACAGAGCTCTAAGCCAACTGGCATCCCTCTCTTCTACAGCCAGGCAATGATGAGGCATCTTTCCTTGTACCGGCTGAACATCTCTAATAGGCATGTGGATCTAGCATTGTTTTTCCTGATCTTCTTCTTTCTTCCCAAATATTAGAGTGGTAATGGACAAAATCCGTTCTGAAGGTTTGTCGTTGTCGAAAGCCTTGACTAAATGGTCCCTTGGAAGTGCAGAGAAGATGCTCTTTAAAGCACTGCAATGCGATCCAGGCAGTATCTGGTCCACTGCTACTTCTTTGCAACCTGAATTTCATGTAGAGTGGAGCTGGAAATTTCATCTGCTTTGTAAAGACCTTAGAAATCTGTGTACCACACACTCCAGGAAAATCCAGCTGTTAATGCAGAAAGATAGGCCAGATTCCTCTTTGTTTGGATGGTGTAAATAAGCTGTCCTGGGTAAGTGTGAAGGGAGTTATCCAGTGTTAAACCTCAGAGCCAATGGTACGAATCACCGAAATGCTGATTTGCAAAGGTCCTAGGCCCTTCTATAAAGCTGTACTTCACCAGGGTTTTCTCTTGAACTTGTTCTGGCGTGTTTGCTTATGCTGATTCTCTGTTACGGCGAGTTCCATCTAAACACTAACAGGAATTTGAAGATCTTAGTAAACGAGGAAGATACTGCAAAGTGCAAGTGCCCATTGGTGCGCATGCCCACATATTTGTAAATAATCCCACACGCGCTGGGGGTCATTTTGAGTCTTTGGTGGGACACACCATCACAGCTCAACCTGCAGGCTCACATTGCTGCCAGCAAGCGAGGAGTAGGAGGGTGGACTTGCAAAGACCATCCTCATCAACTTGACTGAATGCCCAGACAGAGTTTCACAGGCACATCTAACCTTGAGCAAAGATACAGCCAGGCAGTGAATTCAAAGATAGCCAGGTATGTGCCCAGAATTGCAAGTGGGCACACAAAGGTCCATGTGCTACAGCACGGGGAAGGATGGCTTGTGTCTAGCAGTTCAGAGAGAGGTGGTAGGAAATCTGGGGTCACTGCCTGGCTCTGCCACAGATTTCCTTTATGTCCTTGCCCCGTTCACTTGATTTGCCTGTTCTCCAGCTAGGGCAAGGAGGCAATAGTACCTCCTTAATGGTCTTGTCCCTTGAGACTGTGAAGAGGGAGGACTTGACTTTCTCTGTGTTTGCATACTGCTGAGTGAAAGGGAGTCCAGGTCAGAACTGCCCGGACCTGCTACTGGTCCCCAAAGTAATTGCATCAAATACCTGGACCAACAATAAAACTTGACAATGTTTGTCCACTTGGGGTTGAAGGATATTTTTAATTCAACAATCCAGAACATAAAGTTTGGCTATAGTTTCAAGTCCTAATTTCTTGCTTTTTTGTTATTTTAGGTCACAGAAGCCAAATGCAAAAAATTTTCCGGAGAAACCTCTTTGCTGGAGAATTCCTCGCGAGACTGGAGGAGAGGACAGGTTTGTGCAGCTGTCTGTGCTGGGGAGAAGGCTGCCCTCCTCCTGCGCCCGGCCGCTGCCTGCGAGAGCGTGGGGCACTGAACGACCCGGCAGAGAGATGGCACCGACGGGCGAGGAGGTGAGAGCAAGTCGTCTTGGTGAGATGCTGTTCTTCTCCGACGAGCCTTCTGCCTTGCTAGGTGGGACAGTGTGGCCTCTTTAACCCCATCGCTGGATCAGTGCTCCCAAATTAGTGTAATCATCCCACTCAAATTAAGCAAGTGGCTCCTGTCTCCTGGCTCCACAATCCAGCCTTGGGCATCCCCTCTCAGCCTGACGCCCGCATCCCCCTCTTCCTCCCTCTCCCCCGAAGCTCCCTGCTTGTGGGCTCCTCGATATTTTCCAGTCCTTCCCTAATGAGCACTGCAGAATTACAGCTAATTAAGGATGTAAATGATGCTGGAGAGAGAGAGGGAGAGGGAGAGGATGGGAAGGGGCGGGGGGGAGGGCAGCTACTTGCTGTGTGCAACTCTGCAGTAAAGTGTCTCCTACCTCAGCAGAAAAGTTATCACGGGAGACAATGTCAACTTTGCAGAGGGCGGAGGGCCCCTCGCACGGCTCCGTGCCCGCCTGCAGTAGCTGCCGCCTCTCCTCGATGTGTCAGCGCTGCAGATGCTGGTGTCCTCCCTCCCCAGCGCTGAGCCGCTGCCGTCACCGAGCCACGGTGCTCGCCGCCACCTCGCCCAGCGTCGCCGGGGGATGGAGGGCTCAGAGGGCCCCAAACCCTGCGGGCGCTCAGGGCGGGTGACCATCGTGTCCCTCTTGCTTTGCCCCTCAGGCGTGGACCAGGTCCACCTCCACGTCGAGGGCTGGAGGGGACCCCGGTGCTCAGGGGGGTGGTGGGTTTAGGCCACTTCTCCAGGGGACCAGGGCCCCCACCCCTCCGGCTGCTGCTGCCGGTGGTTGCCTTGGCCACCGCTGCCAGGGGGATTAGGGCTGAGCCCCTCATCTCTGCGGCAGTGGCCCGGGACGACGCACGCTGCGGGGTGACACGTGGTCGGGCCACGCAGCCCCGACGTCCATGGCTGCTCACACATGGCGGCTGGTCTGGTTCGCTTTAGGAAGTGCTCCCAGCGCGGAGCGGCGGGGGTGCCAGAGGAAAGCAGGGTGCACCCGGCCAGGGGCGCAAGCCCCCCACCCCGCCACCAGCCCTGCCCGTGCCGGGGAGCCGGGAGCCGGCTGGCTGGCAGCCCTGAGCCAGGGAGAGGGCTCTGCCGGCGCCCAGCAGATGCTCGAACCCGTTCCAGTCTCGCTGGGTCTTCCCGAGCGCGCCTCCAAGCGCTCCGGGTCCCCGTCGGCATATTTCTGTGCACATTGCCCGGATCAATGAATTGCTAAGGCACGTTGGTCCCAGCGCCGTGGCCGGCTCGTCTGTCTGTCCGCCCGCCCGGCCGAGGCAGGGTTGCGCACCCCGGGCCGAGGGGAGATGGCGTCGGGTGGCAGCGACAGCGGCGGTGGGTTTTGTTGTTGTTTCCCCAGATCGCTGTGCAATATATTTCGATTTTTTTTCTTGTCATTAAGCCAGTGCCTGGGAGATGATGATGTAGTCCCTATGTGGGCCGCAGAAAGCACTTCGAGCCGTGCTGGAGTCGTGCTGGGTGGCTCTGATAGCAGAGCTAATGGGAGCGAATGGGATGCAACGAACTGTTCTAATGACACCAGCCAGGGAAGAGACAACAGTAAGAATAAATAAATGTTAACTATTTTCCTCTTCCAGACATTTGCATCTATTGCCATTAAGTTCATTTAAATAAGAGAGAGAGCGAGAGAGAAGGGGAAACTTACTACTACTCTTAATAACAAGTGTCTAAAAATAAATTAGGATGCTGGGATGCACTTAAGGCATTTTAAAAATAAGTCTGATTTTTCCCCCCTTTGCTCCTTTTTTTTTTAAGTGTTGGAGGGTTTTGATTTGGGCCGAGTAATTTTGGTGCAAACGCTTGGGCGCCTTTCGTTGGGAAATTGGGAGGAATGCAAACAAGATTTCACTTCATTAAACAGGGGCAAACAGTAGAGAAATTGCACTTACTTATGGAAATGACTTTTAAACATGAACAGCATTTACTTGCATTGCCTTGTGCTGAATTTTTTTTTTTTTAAAAGATTATACATGTGAATAATTCACTGCGGGCCAATTAGATGATGACTTCATTTTTAACCTCTCTTCCTTGCCATCTTGCTGGCTGTCCCTTTCATTGCAATTTCCACCCTCTTCCTTCCCTTCAATAAATTAATAATCTATCTCCCTGCAGTGCCAAGAACAAGCTTCCTGGAAAGGGTGTAAGAGGAGAAATCAGAGGATCACCGTCTCTGCTGAACTGCCCCGGCGTGAAGCAGGAATAACTCTGTGGGATTCTACAAGCAGAGCTGCACCCATGTGTTTGGCAAGAAGGAATGGGAGGAATGAAAAATGTGCAGAAATGAAAGAGGGAGAGAGAGGAAAGAAAGATCTCCGTGCTCTCCTTATGCAGGATCGGGTGCTGGAGAGGGTCTGAGCAAGCAGGGTTCACCCTCTGTGAGGCTCCCTCGATGCTGACAGGATTGCACCCAGGTGAGTTCGCTCCACTGGGCTAAAAGCAGCCCCCAGACAATTGACAGCCGCAGCAGTGGATGCCGGATGGACCCTGCGAGCGAGACTCTGAAAGCCTTCAGCATCCCTGGGCCTGGGAGCAGGCAGCGAAGACGTGGGAGCACAGCTTGAGCCAAGGGAGGCTGGGCTGGGACGTGAGATGGAGCCAGCGCCGGGTGATGCTGACTTTTGCCAGGGGCCTGTGGTAAGTGGACCTTACAGCAAGTGGATAGAGAGGGAGTTCTCCACAGGGCTTCGCTGTTTTTTCCTCATCTAACAGATGTTAGATGTTCTTGCTGTCATTAGCCCATGTGTCAGGACTTTTCCCAGCTCAACGTGGGAAGCCGGCTGTGGGGTTTTGTGCCAGCAGGACCTGCCAAAGCTTTCAGGGTGCTGGGAGCAAGGAGCTCCGAAAGAGACTGGCTCCCTCTGGTCCCCGTGTTGCTGCTGCTGCATTTCATCAGATGCCTGCCAGCTTAAAATGGGCATTGGGAGACTCTGCCCATGCAAATCCCAGTCATGCTTATAGGAAGACAGTATTTGTCCTCCAAATAGTTTTTTCCAAATGTTTAACTCCTGGAGCTCTTTGCAGTAATTAAATTATGTAACAGAGAGCCTAAAAGTCTCTAAAAACGTCAGAACAAAATACAGAATTAACTCATTGCAAGGGATCAGCTGATCTACCTGTTTAGTTTCTTACGTGACATTTACCCGTGTTTCTTGTCTAGCTCTTAGGTCTTGTTCCCACATGTGACCCACTTTACATCAAATGTGACTGCTGTCCTCCTTTCATCTGCCCTAAAAGGAAGGAGAAACTTTGGTGCCTTCCAGTGAAACTCCCTGTCCTCTGGCATTGCCAGGGCCAGGGCAGATGGGACCATCTATCTGTCCTGGCATCGCCCTCAGCCCCCCTTTTTTCTTTGCTAAGCAAGAGGTTCCTCCACTGATGCCAACGGAGTGCCACTGCTGGCGGGGTCTGTGCCAGCCCTGTGGGGTGAGCGTCTGTCCTGCCATCTCCTCCTCACAGGCAGGGAAACTGAGGCACGGAGTGGGGAGGACACCCGTCCGCTCCCGTGCACCCTGGCCAAGCATAGGCAGTGGTGGGAGAGGTGGGACCCTAGCAAGAAGCGCGTAATTTCATTTCTGCTTCAGCTCTCATTTAAAAGTTTGTTTTAACAAAAAAGACCATGCCAGTTGCTCTGGTCAGTGAATAAATGTTTGCTCTGGGCGCCGTGCAAAGTATCGAGGGCACTAGAGAGCAAGTCCCTTCTGGGGGTGGGGTGGCAAGGCCTTGGCACATGTCATGGAATCTTCCTGGGAAGCTCCTCTCCGCATGGCTTCTGGGTGTCTCAGGGGCCTTCCTTCACCCCTGTCTCTGCTGCCTCTGAGGCCTTCACTGTTGTCTTCCTGGAGCTCTCCTCCTGCACCGTCCCCACCTGCTCCCTCCAACCTGCTTCCCAGGATGTTCCATGGTCATTTTGTCAGTGTGTCCTTTCTCATCAGATCAGATTCGCAGCCTTTCTGTGCTTCCATGTTTTTGTGGCTCTTAGCTGGTAACAGTTTTAGTGGGGAGGAGGTGGCCGCAAACGACGACTGGTGCTTTCCAGGGAAGGGGAGAGCAAGGAAACCTCAAGCAGCGTGGCCACCCGCTGGGAGCAGTCCCTTTTAGAGCCCTTGTGTCAATTATGGCTTCCAGAGGCACTTCCCCACTCTGTTTGTTCACCCTGGGGAAGCCCAGCACACTCCCTCCAGGGCTCAAGCCAAGCCCTCTCCTGGCGACGGCGCAAAGTCTGGACCTGGGAGCTTTGCATGGCCTGTTTCTGAGTCAACCTGCATCAGCAGGACCTAAGCTCCAGGGAGCAGGTTGCCTGATGAAAAGACGTTCACTTTTGGGCTCCTCTGGCTGCTCTCATAGCTGGTATCCTCTGGCTGGGGCTGGAGCTGAGGAACACACAGCCAGCAGCGAGCCCACATTACAGCAGTCACCGACGTACGGTGCTTTAGCTCTGTGCTGGGTGCTGCTGGCTGCAGTGTAGCGTGCAGGACATCTTCTACCCCCGCAGGGCTGTTCCTGAGAGCTATTCTGAACAAACTCCAACATAGACCCTTTTATCCTGGAATATCCCGGGTTGGAGTTGTTCAGAGACATCCTCCTGAAGAGCTCCATGGAGAGATAAGCCCAGAAACGCCAGCTATGAGACAGTGTGTTGAGTGCTGAGCTCTCTGCAGGAGAGACGCTTCCATCTGCTATGCACCTCTCGAGTTCCGGAACAGGACCCTGCGGGCTGTTTGGTGCCTCCGTTGACCTCCGCAGGCTCAACACCAGGGACACGCTCATCTCCTCGTGCCCGTTAACCTGCTTCCCCAGGGCTGTGGGAGGTGGGCACCCCAGCAGTGGTCCTGCAGCTGTGATCCTCTGCCATGGGCACCCGCCTGCTGATGTCCCTGTGCAGCGCCTGGCACCGGGGACGGGGCAGGTCCTGACCACCCCGTGTCCGCAGGAGCCGTGGGCAAGGCAAGGCAAGTTCTCTGTCCTCTGTGCAGTGCAGAAACCTTGGGCCAAGGAGGGCTTCAAAGGTTCTTGACGTGTCTGACTCTGAAATGAGCTTCTTTCTTTTCTTCAGGCTCCTCATGGCAGACACCGTCCATGGGCAGCGAAACAGCAGCCTGCGGCAGAGGCAAGCAAGCACCAGATGCTGTTGCTGCCATTCCTGCTGACACCATCCCACCCCCCCACTGCAGCCCCAGGGCCAGAGCACGGGGCTGGCTCCCTGGACAAGGGCTGGAGACCACGCTGGGTGAGGCCTCCCAGCATGGTCCCGCCTGCTGTCACAACTCTTGAGAAGAAGACCCACCCCTGTTCTCCATACGGGCTCTGTGGAGAAGCGGCGGCAGCGGTGGAGTACTGGTGGCGTTGGAGATGGCTGGTTGTGCGGCCAAATACCATCAGGGCATGAAACGTACCGTCGGCACACCCGCCGAGGGAGTGACCTGTTTCTCTTCCAAGCCCAGCAAATGTCACCCCTGAAGTGAGGTAAGCGCATCCATTTCACCCCGTCATTGGTCAAAGCCATATTATCAAGGACTGGCTGAAACATGGCGTTTTCCACAATGAACTTCCAATGATTTTCAGTTTGGGCAGAGTAGGGACAGCTTCCTCTCACCAAGACCTCTACGAGAGTACATATTTGATAATAGATGAAAAATCCTTCCATTAAAGTGAAAAACTTCTCTTTAGCTTTAGAAAGAATTTGAACTACAGACAGGTAGGAAAAAATTAATCTGGACATATTTTCTGGTTTATTATGTTTAAAACCTAAATGCAGAATAAGTTTCTGGAAATTATCTTCTATTACAGAAAAACCTGCAGTCTTGTAGGGCTGTGTAATAAAGCAGAAATATTTAGAGCAAAGAAGAAAAAAAATCAAAGATCAAAAAAAATTAAGTATTCCAACACTGGAAGAGTTTTGGAAGGAAACATAGCAAGTGCAAATTGTCTGGGAAGTGCAGACATCCTCCTCTGCCCTTCACTCCTCAAATCTAGAGCAGGGACACTTCTGATATTAGTTACTCTTCGCCTTGTAGAAATGATGGAGCCATGTTGGTGCTGCGCCCTTATAATGTGTATCAATTCACAGAATCACAGAATCACAGAATGGTCGGGGTTGGAAGGGACCTCTGTGGGTCATCTAGTCCAACCCTCCTGGGGGTCACCCAGAGCAGGCTGCACAGGACCTTGTCCAAGCGGGTCTGGAATATCTCCAGAGAAGGAGACTCCACAGCCTCCCTGGGCAGCCTGGGCCAGGGCTCCGCCACCCTCAGAGGGAAGAAGTTCTTCCTCGGGTTCAGCTGGAGCTTCCTCTGCTTCAGTTTGTGCCCGTTGCCAGGCACCACTGAAAGAGTCTGGCCCCAGCCTCTTGACACCCACCATTAAGATACTTGGCAAGGCTTTTGGCTAAGAAACGCCTTTTATTGGCTACAACTAATACAAAAGACAGCACAAAAGTGGTTTCACAGTAGGTAAAGAAGGGTTTCTCTAGTCATGTCATAGAAAAAACAGTCATCTCTCTTTAGAAACGCTCAAAAAACAGAGAAAACATATCGAAGCGAGCATAAACAGGCTCTGCAAAAGGCACCTCCTTCGCCCAGGGGGCTGTCTTCACTCCGCAGGGCTTGTCCGGTCTGCGCAGACAGGTCAGCAGCCTCCTCCACCAGCTCGGCCCGACGGCGGGCTGGTCAGCCTCGCTCATCTGCCCACGCTCCTCCACGACACAAGGACACCCACCCAGCAGCTCTGCTGAGGCTGGGAGCTTGGCGGCCAGAGCCTCTCTCCTCTCCCACTCGCGCTCCTCCCGCCAGTCCCTGGTGGGCAGCTGGAACCGGACTTGCTTGCGGCAGCCTCTCCTCTGCCCTTCTCTGCGCAGCATGGCTGTCGAGGTCGCTTGAAGACGCCGCGGTGGTGATGCCACGGGACACGTGGAAGGTGTGGGAGCGCTCCTCCAGCTCCTGGGGTGCGGGCACCGGAGAGCCGTCTCCCTCGCCTGCTCCCACCTCGGCGGTCGCTGCAGGAGTGTGGCAGTGGCCAGCCCAGCGCGGTGACACAAGGGAGCGAAGGTTCCGGGGACGGAAGCCCCGGAAGGCAATGGGCTTCCGTACGTGGACGCGCACGGCAACGGCGGCCGTTGAGCCAAACAAAGTCAGCTTCGAGGCAGGATTGCAAGCAAGTCCAAACTTCTTAATCGCTTTATGGTGGAGACACCTAGAAATGTTATTTTAGAAATAAACGCAAGCCAGCAAAGTTTTAGAAGTAGCAGCCAGCATCCTTTGGACCTTCTACTTTGCCTGCTTTTCTACTTTTTCGTGTTAGGCTCAGAGTCACTCTTTCCCCGTTGCCTTCTAGGAGCAACGAGGCACACTCAGACATGGGACAAGTACTAAAGGCATCGCTCTTCCATAAAGAAATAGTTTCATCTTGTCATAGGATCAATGCCTTGAATTAAATATATATGCATCTGTGTGTGTATATGTATAAAAACAAATGAGTTAGCCTGAAACTGTCGAACAGAAGAAAGTGAAAAATTTCACAGTAATTATTCTGATCCTGGAATGTTTTTATAGCATCCCCAAATCACCTTATGTACACCTTCACATCTCTGTTTCTTTTTTAACTGAAAGGAATAAAGTTCCTTATGAAACACAACACAGAACGAATCTGATGAGTCAGACCCAAAAACATAGCATAACGTAATCTATGCTTGTAATATCAAAGATCTAAGACTATTAAATCAGTTCCCCTTTAGTGATGGCCTACTAACAGCACACATGTCTCTGACTAGAGTTTAGCCACCCTTCTTAGGAAAAACATGGGTCATCCATTCAGACCTTCATTATTTAGGCAGAATTAAACTTTTCATCACAGCCAAGGAAAAAAGGACCTCTCAAGGTCCTTTAAAGGCAGGTAAGTAAACTCACTCTCTATTGAAAATATAGCACTGCTAGATATTCAAGAGCTCCTGTATTTGTCCTCTGAAAAAGCAGAGGAGTAAGTTTCTGGTGAAATCTTTCACAGCTCTTCACAGAATACTATAAATCCAGTTCAAAACACTTCCCTAGCCTTGATGATGTTTCAGCATCTCCAGGCAATTAAATCAAACTGTTCATACTGCAAAGACAGCTCAAGCCTCGCTGGCATTTTAATCCATCTCTCAAGTTCCTACTGATTACATGGAGCCCTGTGAGACAGGACTAAGAACATTCAACCCACTAACTTCTTTTTATCCGAGCTTGCTAGCTAGACATGCAAACCGAGATTGAAGCTAAGACTATCTGTATTATTTCCAGATATGATCAGAAGTAATACCTCTTCCACATCCATTTGGATCAAGGGAAACACCATCCAAGTGTTCAAAGGCTAGGAGCCGCCAATCTTGCGCCAAAAGACCCTGCATGTGGCAGCCCCGATGGATTGAGAAAGTGGTAGCACCACCTAACGCAAACTCCCTGAGAATTCAGGCACGGAGGTGGCCTCTGGCAATTACTGAACATAGGGCCTCTCTCCTCCCAGCGGTAGCTTACAAAAAGCTAGGTCACTATTGAGCCACAAAGATTTTCATCACCCTAACACTAACATCAAAGCCAGGGGCAACCTCAGCCCGACTCACTGAGCACATCCTCGTTAAAGGGGAGAGACAGTCTCCAACGATCTGATTTCCATGGAGGGAAACCAGACACAGTACGACAGATTAGGCCAGATTCTGAACATCCAGCACACCACTGTACCTGGAAACACCCTGGAATGCTTCACATTTGGTCCCAGCATGAAGGACTATTGGTTGCCTGCCATGTGGTATGCTTTCTGACAGATCCAGTTCTAAGAAAGAAAATTCTGCAAAGAACATTTTGAAACACCAGATACAGCCTAAACACCAGCACCAGTAGCTGTTTCCTCATTCTGCAGTGGCAGGAAGGACACAGCCCCAAAAGGAATCTCTCTTCATGTCACAACACCCTCTTTGCCTGCAAAACAACACATTCACCTCCAAGGGATTTAACTCTGAGATCCCTAATGAAACATGTTTAAGAAAACCCCAGAGAAGGTAGGTAAAGAGTATTCTTGTTGTAAGGGTTCAACTTCTGCGTAGTACTAGCACACAGTCAGTAGTACAGCACTAGAGACCATACAAACCAAAATGATGAGAACTTCAGTTTTCAAGCCTTTTTTCTAAAATGGGATTGCAGAAAGTCCTACAAATCCTTACACGTAGTGTTCTTCCTTCAACAGGGAGAATTCAGGGAGAAAAACGACTTTAGGACTGTTGCTGCAGCTGATTAACTTCAGCCCACAGAACCGCTGTCGAAGCGTACCCAGCTTACCACAGCTCCTCTACTGGAGCTACACAATGCTATATCTGGTGTTTCCGTATCCTGGCCGTATTTTATTTCCTGCACCACAAAAAGTAATTAATATATTATTTGGGATCACACACACAAAAAAAGAGCAACCTCGATTCTCTGACGTTCACCTTGTTTAGCCCAAGGGGCTGCACACGGACCAGAAGCAGCCTGGCTCCCACTCTTTCGCGTCCCAGCTGGCAGAAAGCAGCTTCACCGCGCGCTGGGCTCCCGAGGCCACGCGGTGGCTTTGTGCAGACTTTCTGCTTACACCTTATGCTAATGCCTTCAACGTCAGTGAGCCACTACCCTGATCCCACTTGCAAGGATAAGTAAATGCAACAATCATTACTAAATATTTAATTGCAGGGTTTTGTTTTTCCCAACGTGTAGCCAGAACGTAAGACACGGTGTATTTCTACTGTTGAAAAGTTTGCATCCTCTGAGCTTTTTCGATTGATCAGCATCCTGAACACAGACTATGAGAGGCAAGGCCAACATGCTTCATCCTTCAAGAAATCAAGTTTTTCATTTCTTTGGAAAGAATCCAACCATATATACTGTTCAATCCTTAGAAGATCCATCCTGAACTGCAAACATTAGCTGTATGTTAATCCTAAAACAGACCTCCCACCCATCTTCGAGTTCGAAACAGAACCTGGACTTCAAAATGGATTTGCAACTAGGAACTTTACTAAATATTTAGAGAGTATACTGCTAGAACAACAAAACCAAACAATAAAGTTATCGACTAGAACTACATTATTGCATACATAAGAGATGGGTGTTTTTAAATACTCTGACTATTCCCATTGTCAGGCTTACAGATTTGTAATTCAGCCCTGAGGGACTCACTTTCAAAGAGCTGGGCGACAACTTCGGCTAGCATCCAAAAATTCACAGCAGCATATCTCGTTTTAAAAAACTGAATTGCTTATTTAATTGGGGCAACAATGTTCTGAAGGGCATTTGGGGGCTTTTTTGTTGCTTTTTAAAAAAATCTTGTCTCCTTACTTCAGCATCTCCAGTCGCCTCTTACAATTTGACCATGTATACTCCTGTGCATGCAGGACACGAAAATCCCATAAAGCTTCACCTCCATAAAAAAGACAGAATAAACTCATAACCCAACAGCTCAAAAAATGTGTAAACGCCGTAATAAAAAAAAAACATTGTATTATTGATTTGGCATGACGTCTGTCCAGCTCCTGGCAGCAGCTAACCTTCATAGCCAAATTACAGATCCCGTGAAACACTGGTA
>Ga0181612_120458_pt1 | contig 22385 bp, 15 predicted proteins | sample HoacroProtozoa21_FD_119630 | JGI IMG/M metagenome (GOLD analysis project Ga0181612, IMG submission 119630) | Hoatzin crop microbial communities from Cojedes, Venezuel. Combined Assembly of Gp0051906, Gp0051904, Gp0051908
AACTGTAGCACCGATGCTCCATTGCCTGTGCCAATATTGAAGACTTCAAGAGGTTCGTCGCTCTTGTCTTCTAGCATACGTTCTAGTGCCTTGACGTGAGCCTTGGCGAGGTCCACAACGTTGATAAAGTCGCGGATACAAGAACCATCGGGTGTAGGATAATCGTCACCAAAGATGCTCAGTTCCTTGCGCACACCAATTGCTGTCTGTGTGAGGTAAGGCACAAGATTCTGTGGCACACCATTGGGCAATTCACCAATTTCGGCACTAGGGTGCGCACCAATAGGGTTAAAATAGCGCAGGAGTATCGCCTTGATGGGACTACCACTATGGATGACGTCGGTAATAATTTCTTCGCAAATTTGCTTGGTGGAACCATAAGGCGAGGTAGCCTTCTTGACAGGAGCATCCTCGGTAATGGGGTTATGGTCAGGTTCACCATAGACGGTGCATGACGAGGAGAACACAAAGCCTTTGACGCCAAACTCTGGCATGGCTTCGAGCAAATTGAGCAAAATGTTGAGGTTGTTGCGGTAGTATAGGATGGGCTTTTGGATGCTCTCACCCACTGCCTTGCTAGCAGCGAAGTTGATGATGCCACTAATGCCAGGATAATCTTGGAACAGCTTGCGCACTACAGCTTGGTCGGTGCAATCACCCTCAACAAAAGCAGGCCTAATGCCTGTGATATGCTCGATACCATCTAGCACCTCGATATTGCTATTACTCAAATTGTCAATAATGATTACCTCATAGCCAGCCTGTTGCAGTTCTACAGTTGTGTGAGAACCGATAAATCCAGTTCCGCCAGTGACTAAAATTTTACCTTTCATAATGAATATGCCTTTATCTGTCTTAAATTTCTAATGATTTGTGGAATGCAAATTTACGATTTTTTCTTGATATCGCTCTATCTTGGCGCTCAAAACTTAAGTAGTTGCTGCGAGTACCTACAAAGTGCATTTATGCACCAAAATCACCTTTTAGTGTACGCTTAATTCTTCTCAACGCCTTGGCCACAAAAGAGTTGGTTCGCGCATAGTAGCGCTTGAATGCATCACGCGCCTCAAGATTCTCAACCACTGGCGAAATCTTGCGCACCTCGATGGGACCTAGCCACAAGTTAGAGGCATATAGGTTATCGCTACCGCAATGAGTGCCAGTGCCATCAAAGCCCTCGTTAGTCACCAGTGATTTGCCTACATTTAACGACAAAATATCATCTAGAAACAAAGAAGCATTCCAGCGTATGGCCCACGAATTATTTTTTTTCTGGATTTGTCGGCGCAACATGCGAGTGAAGCCATATTTGCCATCAAAGTCAAATCGATGAGTCAATCCTCGTTGCTCTAGTTGCTGTAGCAACAATTTCCCATCAGGATTGAAGTGCGCCCACGCTCGCTGCCAAGTTGCCCATCCCCAGCTACCAGTCCACTTGATAAGAAAGGTGTCGGGCAACGTAGGGTCGTTGGTAAAATCACATGCTTGGATATGCCCTACCCGTTCCTCATCAGCATAGACCCGAAGAGCATCGTTCATAAATCTCAAGAAATAGGGTGCTAGCACTAGGTCGTCCTCCAATACAATCACACGGCCATAGCGATTGACCAGCGTGGTTACCCCATCAATAACATTGCGAGCCAACCCCCAATTGGATTCTCGCTCCACAATGTTCACCGAACGAAATCCAACAATCGTGTGGATGTAGTTGCGCACTTGACTCACATCACTAGACTCGGCATCGGTAGCAGCTGCATCAGCATAAATAAACAAATCGCTCTCATGTGCTAGCTCATTAGCCAACAACGAGGTGACGCATCGTTGGATGTGTGCTAAACGATTGTAAGCGAGCAATAATATTGGAGCTGTATCCATTGTTTAATAATTATCTATTGTCGGACTAAAAAAGACCTTGTACATTCCTAAGCTAGCACTTGTTACAACAAAAGAGTTGCTATGAATTCTTAAGGATTTGGTCGATCCACTCACGCACACAGGCATCCCCTCCTCGTCGTTGCAAGACATAGATGCCACTGACACTCAACACTTGTTCGCAGGCATCTGCTGGACAAGCCGCCCAGCCTACCGCTTGGAGCAGTGCTAGGCAATTGACATCATCGCCAACATAGGCTACTTGCTGCAACATGATGCCTAGTTCCTGGCAAATCTCGTTGGCTGCTGCTAGCTTACCGCCATCACGAGCACTCTGACGCAAATAATCTAATCCTAGCTTGCGAGCGCGATTCTCGACAATGTGAGTGTTTTCGCTAGTGATGATGCCTACCTTGACCCCTGCGCGTTGCAACAGTTGCAGACCCATGCCATCACGTGTGTTGAATTTCTTGTATTCGTTGCCATTCTCGCCATAATACATGCCACCATCGGTGAGTGTGCCATCCACATCGCAGAGAAACAACTTGATGTCGCTCACACGTGGCACTTTGCCAGACTTTGAGGAAAAGGTATCCATCATACTTTCTTCGGATTAATGATAAACACTGCGAATTTACACAAAAATAACATATCATCAACAAAAAACCGCAAATCTGAACTATTTTGGTCGGTAAGCTGGCTCTCTATATACACCTTGATTGAGCAAGAGTCAACCGCTTTTGGTTGATTTTAAAAAGTCAACCAAAAATGGTTGACTTTAAAAAAACAACTGATTTTGGTTGACTACTTATCGAAATTATCTTAACTTTGCACCAAGATTAACGATTACACTAGAGATGATAAAAGGAGTTATCACAGGAGATATCATCAATTCAACAAAGCTAGACGTATCCTCGTATCAATCGTTGACTAGTAGCATCAATGAAACAATTTCAGAATTGGCATCACTGAGTGCAATGAGTATCGATTTTTTTAGGGGGGATAGCTTTCAAATCATTGTTGACAGCCCTAGTGCTGCTATCAAAATCGCCATACTGCTACGGGCAACAATCAAGAGCCATGCCCATCAGTCTTGGGATGCGCGGTTATCGGTAGGAATCGGTGGCGTATCACACTTGGATGCCCAGGTGTCATTGTCCAATGGTGAGGCATTCATCTTATCGGGTCATGGGTTGGACGAGATTGGGAAAAAACGGCTTGTGGTCAAAACCCCTTGGGAACCAATGAATGCCAGCCTAGAAATCAGCACATTGTTTGTTGATGACATCATCACAGGTTGGACACCCAATCAGGCAATGGTGAGCTATATGGGATTGCGTGACAATATGACCCAAAAAGCTATCGCTACGCAATTGAACAAAAGCAAGCAAAATGTGAGCAAATTGCTAGCGAGTGCCAAGACCGACCTGATTGGTCGCTATATCCATTATTATTCTGACCTCATTGAACAAGCCACTAAATCGTCATGAATATTGCTCTATTGCTTAGATTGTTGGCAGCACACTTCATTGCCGACTTTATGCTACAAACCAACCGATTGAACGCTGGTAAGCAACGTGATGCTCGTGGGCGACTATGCTGGTTGTGTGTGCATAGCCTAGAGCAGGCATTGCTAGCATGGTTGCTATCGGGGTTGTGGACTTGTTGGATGATTCCATTGGTGGTTTTTGTGACCCATTTGGCCATCGACTTTATAAAAACACACTATAGCAACAATGGTCTCACTGCATTTGTCATCGACCAACTAGCACACATTGCTGTGATTGTGGTGTTGTGGTTGGCATTATCGAATGGTGCAAATAACTTATGGATAGAACGTGTTCAAGAGTTGTTAGGGTCAACGAGCCTGTGGGCAGTAGTGGTGGCCTATGTGCTAGTCACAAAGCCCACTAGCATTGCGGTGCTACTGTTCACAAGACGCTGGAACGATGCCTTGTCGAACGAAGGACAAAGTCTGCCCGATGCGGGCAAGTGGATTGGCTACTTGGAACGTGTGTTGATTGTGACATTTATCCTTGTGGGTCACTTTGAAGGAGTCGGTTTTTTGCTAGCCGCTAAGTCGATATTCCGCTATGGTTCATTGAGCAAAGCCAAAGAAATCAAGACCACCGAATATGTGCTCGTGGGCACGTTTGCAAGTTTTGCTATTGCTATTCTCGTGGGCGTTGTTGCCACACGACTATTGGGATAAAGCGTTATGGAAAGGACAAAGACAGTTTCGGTGATGATGTGTACCTACAATGGAGCTAGCTATGTGGGAGAACAACTCGATAGCATCTTAGCACAGACCTATCCGTTGCATGAGATTATTGTGCAAGACGATGGCTCAACCGATGACACAATTGCTATCGTTGAGGACTATGTCAAACGATATCCTATCGTGAAATTGTTTCATCACACAGACCATAGCAATGGGGTGAATGGCAACTTCTTTAGTGCTATGCATCGCGCCACAGGCGAACTGATTGCCATCAACGACGATTGCGAACAAAAGCAATACATTCCTCCAGCATCTTGACGTGCAACAGCTTCATTACTAGCAGATATAAAGCTGCCGCTAACGCTACTCGGCCTATCAGCAACAACCACTGACCACTCAACCAAGCTGTGGAAAAATAAGTCACTACCATGATAGCTATTGCCGCTAGCATAAAAGGAGCTATGTCACGGAAAACATCGACAAAGCGCACACCGATTTCACGCCGTGCCATCGTCTGCCAAGCAAGTAGCCACAAGATAGTGATAGCAGCAAAAGCTAGGACCATGATTTTGATACCCCAATGCCGACAAGCCAAGACAGCTGTAATGACTAAGGCAATTTGGCACAAATTGAGCCACATATAGACATTAGATTTGCCGCGACTAAGGAAGAGGTTCTGATAACACGTGTAAAAAGGCAGGAATGCACCACTGACACACAATATCTGGAGTAGTGGTATGCTGTTGACCCATTTATCTCCTATCGCAATCACAATGAACTGCGGTGCCACCAAAGCTAAGCCAAACATAGCAGGAAAAGAGAGGAACGCCGTGAAGCGCAACATTTTGCGGAAGACGCGTCGCTGTCGATCGTGCTCGCCATTGACTTGTGCTAACACAGGCTGAGCGACTTGAGCCACCGTATTTGACACCAAAGAGTTGGCCATCGTGTTCCACTTATTGGCTTGATAATAGTTACCCACGACAGCTTCGGCAAAAAAACGCCCCAAGATAACCGTCAGCACGTTGTTGCTCAACGTGTTGAGTATGTTCGTGATCAGTACTTTGGCACTAAAACCAAACATCTGCTTGATGGGGGCAAAATTGACACTTAATGAGGGATGCCAATGCGAAAAGACAAAACGTCCTACACAGATAAACACATTATAGAGCACCTGATTCCATGCCAAACTCCAATAAGTGTAACCCTTGAATGCCAAAACGATGGCAACCACACCCGAGATGAGCATCGCTAGAAAGGTGATAATGGCTTTCTCCTTAACCATCAGCTGCCGCGTGAGCATAGCATTAGGAGCTATGCCCAACGAAGAGAAAATCAGACCTAAAAAGATGAAACGCGATAAAGCGGTTAGACAAGGTTGATGAAAAAAGCGAGCGATAAGCGGGGCACAAAAAAACAATATCAGATAGAGCAACACACTCATCCCGATATTGAACCAAAAGACAGCGTTGTAGTCGTTGTACTTGATGCTCTTGATATTGACCAATGCCACACTAAACCCACTATCTTGCAAGTTGCTAGCAAGCAACGAGAAAATAGCAATCATACCCACAATGCCATAGTCATCAGGGGTAAGCAAACGAGCCAAAAAGATGCCGATGATAAGGTTCAACAATTGCATAGTGCCACTGTTGAGCAATCCCCAAAACAATCCTTTTGCTGTTTTCTCTTTCAGTGTTGAGTTAGTGTTGGCCATCGATATAGTAATAGTGCAATCATTCTGGTGGAGCAAGTTCTTCGCCCTCGTCATCGATTTGCAGTGAAGAGTCACCATCAGTCACCGCGATGGTATCGTCAACAGCCGATGGCACTGTGTCTAGTACTAGCTCAGTTGTTATTACACTATCGGTGGTGACAGGTTGCTTGTTTGCATGACTGCAACTTAACAAATTCACAAGTGTTACAATAGTTAATAGTAAAAATATATGTTTTTTCATCGTCGTGTGTTAGTTACATAAAGAATATGCTATGATAGAAATTGGCAATCAAGTGGCGTTCTCCTGTGAGGTAGGCCATCAACAACGACATATAGGTGTTGCCACAAGCAGCAATAAGAAAAACGGCAAAGGCAACATAACGATGACTCCGCCACAAATAAGCTAGCGTATACGCCGAGAGCACCAAAAGTCCACCGCGAATAAACTCGGCTGGTCGTTGCAGATAGGTGGCAGTGTTGACCACCAAATTGCTATAACAAATATAGACAAAGGCAATTCTAAACGAAAGCGAGAGCATAGCATCGCCTGCAAACATCTGCTTGACCTTGGGATAAAGCCACAACGCCATGAAAGGCAGCAAAAAGGCGAACACACGCTGAAGAGTGATGGGTGCTCGATAGAACTGATATTCAGGGTACTCTAGATAGAGGCGATAATATCTGCCATAGCCCATATATTGTAGCAGACCACCACAAACGTTGAAGAGTTTTTCAATCCAGAAGGGAAACGTGCCTGCCACGATGCAAGTCAGAAAGATAAGGCATGGCCCCCAACGCAAATTGATGTGAATGCGAATGCGTGGCAAGAAATAGAGCGGTAGAAAGATAATAGCCGTCTTGTGTACCGTCATAGTGACAGCCACCCCTAGCAGATAGAGCCAAAACTTGCGTTGCACAATTAGCTCTAGCAGGGCTACTAGCGCACACTCTGCCACCGACTGCCGTATCATGGTGAATGAGCGGAACAAGAATGGCCCCAAAATGATGCATAAAGCAATCCATGGCAGCAAGAACTTGCGATGCCGCATGCCATAATAGATTAAAGCGATTTGTACTGCTGCCCATAGCATAAAGTGGAATGCAAAATGCAGGCCACTGCGTGCCATAGCACAATTTATCCAATGAAAAAGTGGCTCGAAATGAACTGTTGTGTTCTCTCCCAACGATTGCATCGCCAAGTAGGAACGCAGGTACATATTGTAGTCAAAGCCGACCTGCCAACGTGTGCCCACCACAAAAGCAAAAAGCAAGAGGGTTGCCCAAGTTTCCCAATAAGTGAATATTGAGTGGCTTGTAGCCATAGGAACGGTGGAACTATGTTGCTCACGATGATATAGGTGCCATGCTAATAGCGCCATAACCACTGCCAATGCGGTATAGATAGTAGCGCTAGACAGCAACAGATGCAAGTTGGTAGTAGTCATCGACACATCATCCCCCTCCTAGTAGGCTATTTGCTTGATTTATTTAGCTAAAGACATATTGATGGACAAGCCATAGTTGCTGTTGGTGGTAGGATAGGCTGTTGTCGAAACAAGCGGCGTGTTGACTTGATAGTCGGCATAGGCACCCATAGTGATGCGTTTGCTCACCACATAGTTGGCAGTGAAATTGAGACTCCAAGTGCGCGTGCCACTAGTTGCCTGGGCAGTGTTGGCTTCGATATTACGTATGAGAGCCGTGTTGTTGCTCATCTGGATATTCAAATTGAGTGTCAGGTCGTTGTTAACGTTGGTCTGCTTCTTCTTGATTTTTAGCACTTGATTGAAATTGGCAATCTTGTAACTAGCACCCAACGTGAAGCCCTTGCTATTGGCCTCGACCACTTGACCAGCAGTAGAGTTTAGGGTGAGTGTGCGCGAGTCGTTGTATTGCGAGTTGATGGTCAGGTCGTTTTTCAGCGTCACACTCAAGCCAAGCAGTGGAGCAAATTTCTCAGTCAGCGATATAGACGAAATGTTGTAGGGCGATGACGGGATAGCCCCTCCCGTGAGAGCATCTTGCGTGAACCCTAATCCATTGCCAATAGTCACCCAATCGCTAAATGAGCTATAAGAGCCAACGCTATAGGTACACTGATAGACATGAGTGAGAGTGAAAGCCTTGAAAAATTTTTGCATCGGAGGCAACTTAGATAGACCATCATAGGTCACGCGCCAGTTGGGCAGAATCTCCTTGATGGCAGGGAATGGGTCAAGCGTTACCTTGTTGGCGCTTTTTCCCGAATAAGCGGCCATAAATGCCGGGATGAGCACATCGCTACTATAAATATTGATAGCGCCATTTTCCTCACTGAACGTGTTACCAGCGAGAGCGGTGCCCTCAAGGAAGCCAACGTTGGGATAGGTGGCACCAATATATCGGTCTTCCATTCGTTGAGCCACCACAGGAATGTTGCTCAAAAACTCATCGAAAGCTGCGCTTTGATAATTGTTTTTGGAATTCACGCCCCGCAAAGCCGTCTTGAGAGCCACATGGGTTTTGGTGTAGCTACCACTATAGATAGTGGTGGGGTTGGCATACATAAACTGCATCTGGTTAGTGCGGTTGTCAGTTCTGTTACCCGTTAGCGTGATTTTAAGCCCAGGAAGGGGTTCTAGCAACACCTCGGCATTGAACTCTTGAGCATGAGAGAAGATGGCAGGCGTTGTTTGTGTTTCGTCACACATCAGCCACCCGCGGTCAAGTGCCTTTTGAATATAGGTCTCATCGGTGAAGCCAAAGGCGAAATCTAACCCAGGTGCCATGACATCGTAATGAGTCTGCCCAAAAGCATCTCCCACATTTGGAATAAATTGAGGGATAGATAGCGAGCGAGTGTCTTTCCAGCGCACACTCACATTGCGAAGGCTCATGGCCAATCGAGTCACATATTGAGCCGCTTCGGTAAAGAAGTTTTTGCGTTCAACCTTTTTCACTTCGGTAATCGTGAACTTGAGATTCTTGTCGCCCTTGGTGAGAATTTCGACATTATCTTTGTCCTTCACCTTAAACTCTACCTCAAAAGGCTTGTTATCGGTTGTCGTCGCAGCCACCTTCACATTATCTACACCCATCTTGTGGTTGATGATGGTGGTTGTGTCTGGGCTGAGTTTGACTGTTCGCGAATATTTTTTAGTCTTTTCACGTTTAACTGGCTTGCGGTCACTCTTGCCAGAGAAACGGTCATTCACCTTCTTGAAATAAGGAATTTTGGTATAAAATTGCTCAAAATTGAGTTTCCCATCAAGTGTGAGAGCCGCTTGGTTGGCAATCGTATTGCCCGAAGACACATCATCTACCATGGTACCTCTATCCCATCGATAGGTTGCATTGTAAGACGCATTGGCGGTAATCCAGCTCAAGATAGGAATAGCACTCAATGGAGCCTTATAGCTAGCCGTGAAGGTCTGATTATAGGCCCAAGGAGTACCCCAATCTTTGATGGACTGTATCACCGAATCTCGCCAATCACGATATTCATCGGGGAAGAGCTTCTTGTTCACTTGCCCAACGGGCTCTAGGATATGAGCCGTCGTGTTGCTATTGAACGAGGCCGAAAGAGATTTGGTAAAATTCCAAGTAATAGCAAACTGTCGGTCCCACAAGAAGTTTTTGCTCACTGCAACAGGCAGTTCCACGTTGACATCGGCCGTGCTGCGCGTTTGCTGCTCATAATAGTAACGAGAGATGTTGGTGTTGAAAGCGATGCTATTGGGCAACCAACGGAATTCCCATTCTCTCAAGAACTTCATCGACTTGTTTTGCTCATTGACAAAACGCTTGAAAGGAGTGAATGGTTTGTGATAAGGTGTCCAGCTATATTGCATACTGCCTCGATAGTCGTTGGTGTTTTCATAGACATTATCGGGGTCGTTGCGGTGTTGCTTGTTAAATGAGTAACTAAACGAGAAATTGGCAGGGTCCCACGGCATAGGATTCTTCATCGTCTTGACATCAAACTTGAGTCCAGAGATAGAGAAACTTTTGACCGTAGATTGGGTAATCGTAATCGCCTTGAGGCTATCACGCGCCTCCTTGCTCTCTAGAGCATCAAGGCTCTCCTTCAGGAGCATATCTTGGTCGTAGGGGTTATATTTAGGGGTGGTCTTCTCGTTGCTATAGGAGTAGTAGATAGGAGCTTTGAGTTTGGCTTTCTCGGGGATAAAGCGTCCTAAATCGCTCTGCACAGCAATATTGTATTGGTCATAATTGTCTAGACGGCGCTCGTTGAGGCTCTGATCTACTGAGCCAAAGCCATCGGTCTCTTTATGGAATCCCATATTCACCGTAGCTATATCACTAAGTCCTAAGGTCATATTGGCCTTAGCAGCCCAACCGCCATCACTATCGAAATCGGTGACTCTCAGTTCATCGACCCACACCACACAACTCTTGGTAGTCGAAGCATTGTTGCGCACGCCAATAATCATCACCTTCACTTTGCTCAGCGATGGGTTACCCATCACATAGACCCTATTGGCTGGATAGTTGTCATCATAGCCTAGATAACGGATAGCATAGCCCACCCCCGCTATTCCCGCTGCCTTGTCGGCATTGCGTTGCTTCTTAACGCTTGTGAGCACATCGAGGTCAAGGTTGAGCATATTGCCGTCGGGCCAAACGACCAAACGGTCCGAACTGCTATTGGTGCTATAGTGCCCAGCGGGTGTCAGCTCGAGTGGAATTTCATATTCATAATAGTTGTTCTTAGCATCAGAGCCGATGCGGACAAACAGCGACACCTCGCCATCTCGCAGGTTGGTTACATCGTTGATAAGTGCCTCGCAATGGACAAACATCTGCAATCGCTTGTAGGTGCGCAAATCGAGGTCTGTGTTGCGATAGACTGCCCTAGACTTGCCAGCAGCCAGATTGCCTACTGTCAGCTGCATAGATTGCTCGTTGAGCTGGGTGATTTGTGACTGGCCACTATCCACGATGCGCGACACACCAGGAGGCAACACATAGTTCACGGGTTCTCGCGAGGCATTTTCCTCGATATTGACCGTGTTGATGCTGATGTTACCATCGACAGCAATGTCTCCACGCTCATCGGGGTCATATTTATAGTTGCGCCACTCGCCGCGCACAAGCTCAAGCGAGGCAAAACGCAAGTGAGTGGTCGCTGTAAAACCTGTCATATACATGCGCATAAAGCGAATAGTGGTGAAATCTTGGATAGAACCCACCTTTTTCTCATAATTGACCAGAGGAATCGTGAACTGATACCACGTAGCCACTTGAGTCTCGCCATTGCGGGTGTGAGCATTCGCCACCAGTTTATCGGTGATAAAGTTAGAACCCACTTCCATAGAGTCAGGGTGAATGGCCACACGGTACTCAAAGTAGCGCTCATACTCGTTGAGGGTGTTATCTTGGTTGATATCCTCTACATCGGGCACCGAGCGAGCACTCTGATAGAGTCCATCACTAGCATCCTCCGACGATAGCGAGTTGCCATCGGTGCCATTGTAGTGCTTATAGCGCTCAATGATTGAGAGGCGTTGCGAGTCATAGTCGTTGCCACGATAGAAGTGATAGTTGTCGCCAGCAGGGTCGTTGAGGGGCGAGAATTTATCTTCTTCCATCTCGGCGATAGTCGAGGCAGGCAACACACGACGCAACTCCGAGACGAAATTAGCGTATGTGGGATGGGTAAATTCCTCAGCATCTGATAGCCCATCTAGTCCCACATCTTGCAATTTGCGAGCCCCTGTAGTGTTGTCAAAAGCGTAGGTCAGCGACGTCTGGGTAGATACTTTACCCCACGTAGTGTAGCTGATATAGGTCGAGTCGCCATTGATGGGCAGACCATTCTCATAACTCTTCAGACCATCTTTCAAGATATCCTCACTCACCTCTCCCAAGTTGAAATAGAGCGACCCACCATCGGTATTGTTCATATCGGGGTCCATAAAGGGGTCGAGCATCCAAAACTGGATATACTCAATATTGGAGGACTCAAAATTGGTGTTATCCATCTTGCGCATGATGCCTCCCCAACGCTTCTCAGGGTTCATCAGATTGCCATACTCATCGATGTTAGTAACATCCACGTTATAGGGACCACGCTCGTTGGGATAGAACGAGAGGTTGAGCGTCTGTATCACCGACGACTCACCATAGTTGAGTTCTCGGCCAGGGAACACCTCGCTATAGGGCACCTCACGCGCGTATGGATAGGACAGCGCATCGAGGTCGTTCTTGATATATCCTGGGCAATATGAAGAGTTGCGCTGGGTAAACAAGCGGTCGATGTAGTACCACGATAGCAGGGCGCGGTTTTTGCCATAAGCCACATCGTTGCTCAACGATGCCTCAGGGAATAGTGCTGTTGCCGATGGGTCGTATGGCGTCGAAGCCAAGAACCACGAATAGGGCGAGCGCAAGTCGATGCCCGACTGTGTAGATTCAAAGTCATCAATATACGAGCTACCCTTGTTCGAGCCTGTGCTAGACTTGTGTGGCACAAGTTGAGCAAATTCGCCAGTAAAACTGATAGTAGATGGCGTGACTGCATTGACCGTAGGTATCTTGTTGAGCAAATTGGTCAGCCACATAAACTGACTATTGTAGGACATATTCACGCCCCAAATGGTGTTGTTGACCAGCTCGTTGCCAATGGCGACCTTGTCGGTAATGGCTTTTTCGCCATAGTGCATAATGGTGCCACCGATGTGGAAATTCTTGTTAAAGGCATAATCCAAGTCCAACCCCAGCAAGGTTTTGCGCTGCATGCTGAAGGTCGATTGATTTTCGAGCGAGACACTGATATTGGTTCCTGCATCGATGATGCTCTGATTGGTGATGGTCACGGTACCCATTGTATAGTCAACCGTGTAGTCGCTATTCTCGGTCAAGGTGACGCCACCAGCTGTGACCACTACAGATCCACGAGCCACATTGGTTGCATTAAGTTTAATCACGCTACCTGAGCTAGCTTGATACTCACCAGCGAGCACAAATTTGTTGCGGTCACTATATTGCTGAGCGACCGTCAATGTGGAGTCATAGAGCTGCGGATAAATATATTTCTCGGCAATGGCATCATTGCCAAATTTGCTACGCAAATGTTCACCAAAAGGCTCAACAACTGGGAAAATCACCTTGCCAGTAGAGGACTGCACGGTGTAACCTTCGATGTAGTCAAATTTGCCGTCGATGTTGGTTTCTTGGTTAGCATCGAGTCGGTCAAGATTCATCACTTGCAGCAGTGGTGTGCCATTGATTGCACCATCGGGAATATAGGTCAACTCGGTACCAGTAGTGTCGCTCAGATACTTGATATTGAGCTTAAAGTTGCTCTTTTGCACTTGGTAAGCACCGAGTGCATAAACGTTTTTCATTGCCAAATCCCACATAGGATATTGGGTTGACGATGTGGTGCCCTTGAGCATCTTCACATAGAGCGATTGGTCGGTTGAGGTGATGTCACCTGAGAATTCACCCACTTGATAGGTTTTCCCGCCATAGGTATATTCGTAGGCTACAGCAAGCACCTCATCGCTACTGAGCGCCGTCTTGAGCATGATGTATCCTAGACTAGAGTTCAGCGTATATTCTGAAGATGTCAACAAGCGAGCACTCTCAATCTTCTCATAGTCTCGCCCACCATCAAACTCTGGTATCACCTCAAATGCCGTAGCGGCTTGACTGATGTATCGAGCACCCGCAATCGAGTTGATTTCGCTATATAGCGTGTTGGCATTGTTGCTAGGATTGGCCATAGTAGTTTCGGTCCAGTGATGGTTCAAAATATTGTCATATTCACCTTCTCCTAAGTCCATATAGGCCATAATATTGCGCGACTGGTTGTAGTTGCCTCGCTTGTTGGTCACCCACACCTCGATGCGCGTGATACTTACGCCCGAGGACACCAACGGCAACTTGCTACACCAACTATCATAGTTATCACGGAAGAAGTGTCCCAAAAAGTAGTTACGATTTTGGTCATACTTGTCGGCTGTAATATAGAATTCTGTAGTTTGAGAGCCACCTTTGCTATTGACGGTCTGCGTTTCGCTATTTTGTTGCGACACCAAAGCTGTAGCGGTGAGTTTGCCAAATTGCAATTTGGTCTTGATGCCAAACAAAGCTGCGCTACCTCTAATCAGCGAAGACCCTGTGGTCATGCTCACGTTACCAGCCTCGATGTTCTTGATGATTTCATCTTCCTTACCTTCGTAGGCCAATTTCAGGTTCTTGCTATCGAAGTCGAAGGTAGCATCAGTGTTGTAGGTCATGTTAAATTTCATCTTATCACCTACAGTAGCAGCAATGTTAGCCTGAATCTTCTGATCAAAATCAAAATAGGTCTTACGACGTTGTGATACCGAGAGAGCGGGATTGTCGGTCTTGTTGCTTTTCACGCCCATATTGATGGTCACCGATCCAGTGGTTTTGAGTTGCACGCCTCCAGGACCAAAGATTTTCTCCAATGGTCCCAAGCCAAATTGCATATCTAGGAAGTTGAAAGGATTTTTGGCCTTTTCTTCAGCACTCTCGGCATTTTTTTGGCGATAATATTCCATCATCGACTGACGGATGACCATATTGTTATATTCGTCAGCACTCAAAATAAAAGGAGTCACAATATCATAGTCTCCCACACGAGTGTGAATGACGTAGCATCCTGTTTCTGGGTCGTATTCGGCCTCGGTAACGATGTTTGAGGGCGTTTTTAGGTCAGCACTATATTCACCCTCACCTTGCACATCGTCATACCCTCTAGGTATAGTGGGCTTGACATCAAAGGGCAAGTCAATCTTGTCACCCCGATTGTTAGTCGTGGCTGGAGTAGTAACTGTGGGAGGTGGAGGGGGCGGCTTCATTGTGCTAGTCACATATTGTGCTAGCACAGTCTGGGTACTCACCCAGATTGCAACTAAAGCACCGAGCAATAAGACAATACCTATTTGATTACGGCCACGCATGAGCAGTTATTTTTCAATTTATGCTTTTACATCATTTTTAGGGCTTGCTTGATGGCCTGCTCTACGCTCATTGATGGATTTTGAGCAAAAAGTTTCTTCAACACCTTATGGGATGGTTGCTGAGCAAAACCCAACATAACAAGTGCAGCCAAAGCCTCGTTGAAAGCTTCGCCACTAGATAGCCCTGTTTTTTGTATTAACGTATCGTCAGACTGTTTTATTTTATCTTTGAGGTCAACTAATATGCGTTGTGCGGTTTTTCCACCAACACCTTTCACCGATTTCAACATGGCCACATCTCCTATAGCAATGGCATTGGCCAACTCATCGACTGCTAGTGAAGACAGTATCACCCGTGCCGTATTTGGCCCTACCCCCGAAACAGAGATTAATTGCAAGAACGCTTCACGCTCCCGTTTATTGGCAAATCCATAGAGCACATGGGCATCTTCACGGATAGCTTCGTAAACATATAGGCGAACTTTTTGCTCTTTTGGCAACGAAGCCATCATATCATAGGTGGGCAATGAGATATTCAACAAGTATCCGATGCCATGATTATCGATGACAGCAACGGCTGGATTGAGCTCGGCTATTGTTCCTTCTATGTAATCTATCATTGTTTGGCGTTGAGACTTTAATCACTCATCACAACATGACCTTTGTTGCCATGTTGCATGAGAGTTGCGTTTGGTTTCAAAATGATTTCGATAGTGCACGAGACATCGGCTATACCCACCACATCGTCATCATTGACATCCGCCCGTGAACAAGTGAACGCATCGTGCACATTTCCAAGCATGATATCAATGATGGCGTTGACATCGGCAACAGAGATAACACCATCGCCATTCACATCACCAATGTCTCTAGCATTGTTTAACACATAATCTAGCCCTGCAGCAACATCTAGCTTTCCGTATCCCCAGCGAGAAGCATCACCTTGCGCCACATATGCATCGCTAGAACATGAATGCTTGAGCACGTCTCTAATCATTGCTACATCTAAACGAGGATTGGCTTGCAGCCATAGGGCAATCGCCCCTGCAACCACAGGTGCCGACATCGAGGTGCCTTGTGCATAACGATAAGGGTATTCAACCCCATGCGCATGCGCCACATCGACTAGATAGTTGGCTGTGGTGTCGTACCGATTAGACGATGACACCACGATATTGCCTGGTGCACATACATCAGGACGCATCACACCACGGTCATCAGGACCATAAGAAGAAAAGTCGGCAATATCCGTAGGCTGGACCGCAGTAAATGAAGTATTGCTGCCATCTAGCATTGTCACCGATGCACGACTAGAGTATGCCCCTACCGATATTGTGTGGTCGCTCGTAGCAATATCGCTTATCGACCCCGACGAAGTGCCTCCAGTCACTCCTTCTAAGCCAAAATCGTAAAAATAGGTATATTTGCCCGTATGTCCCGACAAAATAGTGGTCGTGTCAGATACATATTGCAAGCCTATCAAGTGACCAGACATCTGAGAAGTAACATCCACCCAACAAACCGAACGATACCTGCCATTGTCCTCAATAGCTGTGGCAATCTGCACCTCACCTGTATAATATCTCATTAATAAAGTATCATCTAGAGCATTAATTGTATAGACACTATCGCTAGGCAGAAGCCCTATCATTGGAGAAGCATACTCTAGTGCACCCGTACCACGATTGACCACTACTACTCGTAGCCGATGTTCTTGCGCATGGTCACTCCACATATCAACATAGCCTCGACGGTCCAAGGCTCCATACTGGTTGCGTAATAGTGTGGTTACGGTATCGGCATATCCAACAATCGTATCACGCAGACTCACAGGCGCATTACCATCATTGCCAGCAGCCAGCACACACACTCGCCCTGGACCAGATATGGATTGAAACACCTGGCACAAATAGGAGGTGCCATCATGTGGCCCATAGCAAGAACCTAAACTCATATTGACTACGCACGGCATGCCCACACGATTGGCATAATCAAAGATATAGCGCACGCTATTGGCAACATTCACATCGGTCAAGCTATCTTCGGGCATCGCACAAGCTACGATAACGGCATCGGGGGCAACTCCATAGAAAGCGTTCTCCCGATAACTGCCTGCAGCAGTGCCTAGTGTGTGTGTGCCATGAAAACTATCTTGGCTATCGGTGGTGAGTCGTGCTATAGAGGTCAGTCCCTCATAGGCACTGCCAGGCAAAGTGTCACCATCGATGATAGGTCTTTGCCCTTGATAATCACAAGGCAAATATGCAGCTTTGACACGTGATTGCCCAAGTGAGTCACACAAGTTGATGTGATTAAAATCGATACCCGTATCAATAATCCCTACAATCACACCACGACCAGTGTAGCCACGCGGTAGGTTGAGACCTTGATGCACAGCATCAACACGAGAGTAGTAGCGAGCTGAGTCGTTACACAATTCGATGGGTTGTGCTAGAGCAATATTATCTACAAGATGCGACTGCAAAAGTTGATAGAGTTGATTGGCAGGCACTTGTGCTGTTAGCACGTTTCCAAATTGGCTATTGATCTTAACACCACATTGCTGCAATGCCTCGCGTGAGCTATTGGGCCTGAGGGTAACAAAAACTGATAGCAACCTAGGGGGCATGCTTGCCGTTGGCACAGAGGCAATGGTCTCGGCTGATTGTACATATAATCTAGAAAACGCACTCAACTTGTGCTGACGCTGCTGTGACGAGGCAAGAAGAAATGCTACGCACATGATCATAAAAGCTAATCGTTGTCTCATATCACATGGTTGGTTACGTTTCTTTGGAATGTACAAAAATAATAAAAATTTATGGTTCGCTCGTAGTACTGCCTATTTTTAACGTTTACATGAGATGTTTAAATCCTTATCACCAATAAAAAAAGCCACCCACGTGACCATTGACGCAGGTGACTAAGTAAATGTTGTGAAAAAAGCCACTTATCGATGATGCTTATTTAAGGCCTTCAACATACTTGCGCAGTTGCTCATTGTCGGGGTCATGTTCCAACCACTTCTCATAATAGCCCTTAGCAGCCACCTTGTCGCCTTTGTTGAAGTAATAGGTTGCCATATAGTTGTAGGCATATTTGTAATAGCGGTCATAATCACTCTTGTTTTCCTTAGCATCTAGAATGCCTAGCAACTCATTATAAGCAGCTAGAGCTGCACCATTGTTGGTGTCACCTTCACGGAACTTAGCGATTTTTGCCTTTTGGTTCACAATCTGCACATTGCCAGGCACTAGTTTATCCACCTGATCGATATATTTCTGTGACTTGTTGAGGGCATCATTTTTGGTGGCAGCATCCACACCATCGGTGCTAGCGATACCTAAGTAGTAATTAGATAGTGTGAACAAGTCGTTGCTCTTGTTATTGCCATCGTCAACCAGACGCTGATAATATTCGGCAGCTTTCACAAAGTCGCCCGCATCGGCATAGCTATCACCCATATTGCGAATGAGGTCGGTGTTTTTAGGATTCATATCGATAGCCTTGTTGTAGGCAGCAATAGCCTCTTCGGGATGACCAGCCGATTGCAAAGCCATACCATAATCGGTGTAGTCACGCACCTCATAGCTAGATCCTTTGGGGATAGGCATTGCGAAGAAGGCTTTACCTGCCTCAACGGCATCGGACCATTTTTCCATTTGCACTAGGTTGTAGAGTTGCATGCGACGCATATAAAAGACCTTATCATCACCTGGGTTGAGTTTATTGACCAAACTCGTAGCTAGGTTGTAACTCTCTTGGTATTTTTCTCCAAAGAATAGCAGTTGCACATAGCGCACTTCGTCTTGAGCAAAGTGGTTGGGGTTCTTGATATACTTGCCATATTGCTCAGCAGCTTTAGCACCCAAGTTGTCGCTATAATATTTCTCAGCCAATTCACGTTGCACCAATGCACTATTGGGAACCTTGGACTGCAATTCTTCAAGTCTCTCAATAGCCATAGCAGGATTCACGTTGAAGTAGGTGTTGGCATACTTCACATAGGCCTCAATATTGTTAGGATCACGGTCAAATGCTAGCTCATAGATACCGGCAGCGTTACCCCAATCTTTTTGGTCAGCCTTGGTGTCGGCTTCAAAGATATAACTATCAGGATGATTGGCGTCCCATTTGCGAGCATTCTTGATGCATTTCTCGATATCCTTGGCATAGGTTGTAGGATTGGCATCGTAATAGGCGCGGGCAATTTCCATTTCTAGCTTAGGGTCTTTCTTGCTCAACTTGCGAGCTTGCTCTAGGAGCTTTTTGGCATCACCACCATTTTTGAGGGCGATGGCAGCCTTGCCTACATAGTTATAAGGGTTATCAGCATTGGCAGCAACACCTTGGTCAAAATAGGAGGCAGCCTCATTGGACTTCCCCTGATGCAGGGCTATTTGTCCCAAATAATAGTAAGCCTCTGCTTTGTCGGTAGATGCCGCATTGAGATTGCGCTCAAGCAACTCTTTGGCATTGTCGAGCTTATCTACCTTGTAGTACTCAATTCCGTCTTTATAGCCTTGTGCATTGGCCACTAGGCTTGCACCCATCAAGATGAGTGATGCGAAATAGAATTTAGTTTTCATTGTTATTGCAAATTAATGTTAATATTTTGTATTTAATTACTTTTGTCTTTAATAGCAACAAAAAATATGCCAGATTGCTCGTCAATCGACGATTTCAACTTGACGAACGGGCTCTGCAGCAGGCAAGATGCCTGTTTGTAGGATGATTTTCTGCCCAATCACACCTGTGAGGAAGGTGTAGAAACCATGATCGAGAGTGCCATTATAAGAAGCATCGATGGCCCAAATCTTGCGCACTAACGGGTATTCTCCACTATAGATGTATGCTTGATAGGGTTTCACTCCTTGCACTTGATCGTCACCTCGCACTGGCATCACTTTGATGCGGTCGGTAAAATCGATGACACTGACTTTGTTGTTGTTTTTCAACTCTTCATATTTCTCGGCAATAGGCTTTTCGGTGGCCTTAAGGTCGGCAGTAATCCAGCTCACCCCAATCAGACCAATCACGTTTTTATTTTTCTCTACCGTTTCAAACACCTCTGTGCTCGATTGCTTGGCATAGACGTTGCTACCAAAATTGCCACCATTCAAGAATTTATCTTTGATGTCATGCACAACACCTGTACCAGAACCATCAAAAAGCACCTTGATGCTATCGTTCTTGAGCTTGGTGGGAAACACCTCGCCCCAACGTTTCACTTTGCCACTGAAGATGTCACGCAAATCATCCATCGAGAGTTCATCAATATCATTCTGTTTATTGACAATCAGCGCGATAGCATCTACAGCAATCATACGTGAGCGATATCCACGCCCTAGCTTTTTGAGGCTTTGACGCTGCTCATCGGTGAGATCTCGCGAAGTGATGATGAGGTCGCACTTGTTATGTAACAACGAATCGAGAGCTGCACTCTCGTTGATATATTCAGGCATGATGCTTGCCTCTGGATAGGAGTACTCAAAGACGGCGATTTCTTGTTCCAATATGCTTTGAAACGACTCGTCACATAGGATTTTAGCAATGCCTCTTGTGCTTGTGCTTTTGGGCCTTTGATCACCACATGCTACCGTTAACACCAACAATGTCAGTGCCACAAGGGTTGCTGCTAGTCGATTATTGGTTATCATCGTGGTTCTGTTTATTGAATTGTTCGGCATAGGTGCCATAGCGTGGTGTGTTATTCTCTGGCTCAGAAGCATGCAAACGATAATAGTCCTTGCCCGTGATTTGGCGGTAGCAACGATAGATGCCATATATTGCAAATATCGCGGCAAATAGCCATCGGATGCCATTCCACAGCGGGGTATTGCTCCAACCAAAGAAATTGGTTGCAAGCAAAATGGCCATCCCTAGATAAACGAGTACCATGAAGATTCCAAAGAACACCCTCACACTACGCATCATTCCAGTTTCGTTCATGCTCATATATTTAGCTAAAAAATAAAGGTCAATTTTGTCGTTAGACTGCCTATTGGGCAAATGGTTTATACCATCTAAACGACAAAATTAACACTTTATCTGCAAATTCGATGTTAAATTTAATCAAAATTTCATTTCACACGATCTCTTTTGCCTCGCTTGAGGCTTAGCGAAACGGGCTCAGGCACTTTGAGCACAACGAGCATAACGGCTGCAATAATCACAACAAAGCCTACCGAAGCCCACACATCAGGCTTATCTCCTAGAAATAGCACGCCCAGAATCATAGCGGTCACAGGTTCCATCGTACTCAAAATCGACGATAAGGTGCTACCAATGACCTTGACGCTCATATTGAGGGTAATGGTGGCAAACGCTGTGGGGATAAGGCTCAGTAACACAATTTTGAGTATCACGCCAGAGCTATAATGGCCTATCCATTCGATGCCCCCTTGACACAAAGCGAAAATGATGGTGATAAAAAAACCAAAGAAATATAGGTAGAATGTGAGCTTGCTGCTGTTCATATCTTGAACATCAAATTTGGCTTTAGACACTATCACCAGATAGATCGCAAACAACAATCCCGAAGCCAGCTCTAGCAACGCTCCCCAAATGACGTGCTCGTGGGTCTCGCTAGGCTCACTGAGCAATCCCGACAAGCACACACAGCCAAACAAGGCCAATGCAATAGCGACAACGACTCGCAAGGTCAGCTTCTCTTTATACAACAAGTAGGTGAGCAACGGGGCAAACACTGGGTAGGAGTACTGCAATGCCGTTGCCGCCCCTGTGTCCATGTAGTTAAAACCCATAAACTGAGTGACCGATGTGCCTACAAACACCACTGCCAAGCCCAACAACTTCAAGAAGTCATTCCTCGTTAGCCTCAAACTCGTGTGAGTCCAAGCTACGGGCAAGAGCAAGACCAAACTCGCTATCGCATATCGATAGACGAGTAGCGTGCTCACGCCCATGCCTGCGCGCTGGGCAGGGACAGCAAAAAATGGCACCATGCCGAAAGTTGCCGATGAAATCAAAGCTACGATAAAGGCTCGATTACGCATCGAAGTGGTGATGGGGAGATGAATGGAAGACATGATTTTTGTCAGAGTTATTTTTTTATTTCTTGTTTAAGGATTTGTTGCTTCTACACACTTGAGAGCCTATCATGCTCGCTCTAAAAACACGGGGCAAAGGTAGTCAATTTTTCTCCCTCCCACAAGTGAGCTACAGGTTTTCTCTTTTTTAACAGGCTTTTTTTGATATGGCCTTTCACCACTCATTGACATGTTTTTCTGCAAATTATTTGCATATCTCAAGAATTTTTCGCAACTTTGCTATGAAGCTGTGCCTATCTACAACAATTGTGCTTAATGTTTTTGGTTACCACTAAGATGCTAAACATCAATACTATGCGCATTTTTACATTAAAAATGCCCTAAATTCAATTCAACCAACAGGTTAACTAACATATTCTACCACTTATGAAACAAAAGATGAGTTTATTGACCATGCTGACGCTGCTGCTGATGGTGACGGCTCAGGCACGCCCTGTTGGGGTGCAGCAAGCACTATCCACGGCACAGCAGTTCATGCGTGGTCAGGTAGCGGCAGGCGGCCTGCGTACGCCCGCTGCCAATGCCACGTTACAACTGGCTTATGCCGAGCCATCGGTGGCGGTGGC
>Ga0181612_107745_pt1 | contig 22381 bp, 14 predicted proteins | sample HoacroProtozoa21_FD_119630 | JGI IMG/M metagenome (GOLD analysis project Ga0181612, IMG submission 119630) | Hoatzin crop microbial communities from Cojedes, Venezuel. Combined Assembly of Gp0051906, Gp0051904, Gp0051908
CCCCCCCCCCCCCCCCCAGCTCACTAATGTTTCCACTCATTACGTTTTTTTTTTCTTCTTTTTTTTATTCAGATTACTGTGGCCACTAAGAGGTACTGTTGATACAGCTCTAGTTACCGCAGTTTGGTTACTGAAATAGAGATCTTTTTCTGTACCCTTTGCATATTTGAGCTGCTCTTTCGTTCTATTCTTTTATTTGTTGTTCGGAGTTTTGTTTTATTTTAAATGAGTAGGATGTTTACTTCAGCTTAAAAATTCACCTAGTTTTATGCCATTCAGCTTCATGTACGTGTACAAGCCATGTGAATACAATGCACAGCCATATCAGCCAGCACTAGCCATGTAGAGTGAGTACCTGGCACTCAGCCCCCCTGGTTGCCTCTCCCAGATGCTGCTGCTGGAGGGGCCAGGTGCTTTGCCTGTTTGTCAGACCATGTTGATAACATGTTGTGGTGGCTCTGTGATGCCCGAGGGTGATATGCAGGCACTCTGCACCTGTTTGCAAACATATGCCCCATCCACAGATGACCTTCTTCTCCAGAAAACTGCTCGGGTAGAAGTTCCTTTTCCCCAGGTCGTTAGCAAAGGGACACTTTCCCTAGAAATTGCAATGGCATCTTTCTTGGTGTGTGGTGTGGTGTTTCTGTGAGGTAAGTGGTTTGTTGAGCCAAGTGAGATTGAGCTGCATCAAAGAAAGAAATATTGAGCGTCCCCAAGGGAAGGATGCAGGCTTCTCCAGGGCTGCTCATTTCAGGGCTTTTGGTGGTAGGGGCTGGTATATCCAGATGGTACCCAACCTTCTAGACTTGCAACTATTTCTTTTGGGCAGCTACAATGTGCCCTATAGTTACAGGACTCGGGGCTTCCAGGCCTGGTAAGCAAGCTGGTGTCTTCTTGTTTCTGGAGAGGCACGTATTAGGCAAAGTTATTGTAGTCTTATTTTCACCTGACTAGATGATCTTCCTATTCTTTGCTGTGGCTCCTTTCAGACAGGAGAATCTGGATTTGTATTTTGTTTTTAAGTCTGTATACTAATTTCTGACTCTTGAGAGGAGTTCATCTAGACCACTGTCTTTGAATTTGTAAATTTGGGGAGCATTTTAAAATTCTTTCCTTTCACGTCACTTCTTCTGTGATGTTTTTTGTTCCCTGAATTTGTTTGGGTTGAATCAAGCCAGGTTCTTCATCTGAAAGATTCTGGATAATCAGGTTGGAAGGAGTGCTGGGTACCATGCCGATATCGCGGTACCATTCTGGAGCCACAGAAGCAATACTGTCTCTATTAGGTGCTGGTACTACCAGTTGCTGTCCTTGAAACTGCTCCTTGCTGATCTGCCCAGCCTGGCACTGCGCTGTGCCCGTTCTCTGCCTCCTGCCTGGTTGCTCTTGCTGCCCAGAGAGCTTTGGTGTGAGTTCCTGCTGTATGAAGCTTTGAGAACCTTGTGCTGTTTGTGTGTTGCCCTGCGGAGCACTCACCCCTGTGCTGTCCATCTCCCGTTCCTCCCAGGGGAGCCAGGGCACTGCTCCAGTTTCTCTTCTTTGTTGCTCCTATTTTGAGTGGCGGTTTTTTGGAGCACTTTTCAGCTGTGCAGACCGGCTTCGTTTCCAGGACTGCGTTTGTTCTAGGAGTGGGATGAGTGCTCCTGCGTGCTGGGTTTTCTTTACTCTCCCAGCTGTGAAGCTTTAGCATTAAGACGTTTTGTGGGATGTACTGGGCTTCTCAGTGTGCTTGTGAGGGTTCCCCTATAAACTGGCTGAATACAAATTTCTTATTAAATGAATGTCTGCAGATAGCTATTAGTTACAGTAAGGTATGTATTAAACATACCTTGGTGGTGTTTGTACTGGACACACCAGAGATGCATGGAGAGCATGTCCTTGGTTTTAGCTCATCTTTCTGTTTGTGAAGTAGTCCACTTTAGATCGTGCTTGTTAGTTTCTGGTCTTTTAGATTAAGGAGTATTATTTTTGTCTTGAAGTTTTCCCTTTAAGCTCCATATAAAAAGGAAAAAAAGTCATAATCCAAATGAACATCTTTGGGATCTACTTCTGCTATGGGAAGAAGCTGGAATGTTTTCCAGAAGTATAAGTAAAGGTATTACTGAAAGTTTAGTAAACAAAAATTTTGGAGCAAGTCTTTTCAGGTTTTCCAAGTATGACTAACTTGCTCCAGACTCAGTTATGTGCTGGTGTTTAGATGCCTAAGTCCTGTTGAATCAAATGACAAAATGGCTTGCATATTTCAGCTTTGTATACTTTAGGAATCTCCTTCCTTTTCCCTATTCCCATCTTATGATTGTGGGTGCCTGTATTTCAACAAAAATTTGAATTGTTTGCTCTTAAAGAAGTGACAAATTGCTGCAGATCTCTGCTCCCAAGCTTAATCTGTTTCTCCCACCAGCATATCCTGTACCTTTTATAATTGCTTTTCAACCCCACTCATTTGATCCCTCTCATTTAGCATCAAACTACTTGCATTCATTTGGAGTTGTCATCGTGATGTCGCTGTATGCCATAGTGTGATTTCTCTTGATTTAACTGGGTGATCATGAGTAGCATCTGAACCTCCAGGAGAGTCATACACTTGAAGGAAATGTGTCCAAATGCATGGCAATTTAATTGCTGAGTGTGTGCATGTGTATATCACTGCCCTCTCCTGCATAAAATGGGTACTGCTCCAAGATGTGCCTCAGGCCATTTTATTGAAGAACCAACAGCTGTGTCGTGCTCCTGCTGAAGGAAAAGAGTCTTGTGGCTTTGGCCAGGGAGATGTTCTGTCTGCTGTTTCTGTGAAGCTCAGAGTTCCTGTGATGAGCTGCCATAGGATAATCCTCTGCGCCTTCAAAAAATGAAGGGAGAAAAAGAGGGGTAGGACTTAATGTGGTTTTGTCTCAAAGCAGGCTAGTGAGTTCATATGGCTTTATTATTAAAAGTACTAGGAATAAAATGATGTTTCTCTGTTCCTTGTCTTAATGAGCACTGGGATAGCATCCTTCTCTTGGGAAACACTATTAGCCATTTGTATAATATTTTCATAAGGTGGAAAGGACTATTTGACTGTTTGATGCATATGGGCCTAATTGACCTAAATCAGGTAATCAGAGTTGTAGAGTTGCAGGTCTGTATCTGAAATCACCCAAATTGCAACCACTTGGCTCTAGGATTTTGGAGTGGAACTTTAGAGATAGCATGGCCAGATCTGAAATCTAGAGAAGTTCAATGCATGCTTCCACAAAATTAAGAGTCTTCTGATTTGACCTCATTTCTAATTGCAGCTGAAAAGGGCACTCGTAAATCTGAGTGCTCTTCGTTACTTTTGGGAATATTTGCTATCTATTACCATACATCTATAGGACATTGTTGAAACCGACTGAATCATGGTGTCTGTAAATGTTAGGAGGCATATCCACTAGCAACAGAAATTTAGCGGTAATCACAGAAGCAAAAATTCTGTTTAGTTCTGAGACTATGAATACAACAGCTGTGTGGGAGCTGCAGGACAGGGAGCTCCAACTAGAGAGTGCCAAGTGGGGGACCAGATGGCTTGTGGGATTGGTAAAGCATATGAAGTCATTTGCCTGTAGGTTATAAATTCAAGTGCAGCTCAGGCTTTTATACTGGCTAAAAGTTATGGTTATCCGCAGTGGTATTGGACTGGACTTTGAGGTGCTAGGTTATAAAGTTAAGCAAAAAAGGCCCCTAATGAATGAAGAAACAAAGGCCAGTGTTACAACTGATGTGAAGGGCTAGATTTCCAGAGAGTGCTTAGCCCATTTGGTGTAGAGTGTTTTGCAACTTGGTTTGCTTGTTTAGCCATTGAAGCTAGACTCCTTTTCAAAAACAAAAACAAACAAAAAAGAGGTGTGTGTGTCCTGATTTACTAGCGCTGACTAGTATCTAGCATCCTTTGATTCCTTTGTCAAAAGCTTCATTCAGGACTGAAATGTATGAGCTGAGACAATCTTGCCACGGAGTGTACTTTTTTCCCTTCTTTCAGGTTACAGTTGGATGTAGGAAATGGGTACAATCAAGCTCCTAAAATTCAGACAAGCACTTTGGTCCGCTTATTCTGTGTGAAATTAACAACTTCTTGTCTGGAGACAAGGAAGTGGTAGATGTAATATCTCTTTCATTTAGAACAGATAGATATTTATAAATCAAAGGGGGTGTGAGGCTGGAAGGAATTTGTGTTGTCAGCAATTGAATTTTGATTGTAGGAGATGTTTCTCCAAAGGCTGTATTCACAGAAAGAAGAGGGAGGTAATATTAATGCGGACAGTGAGATGCAAAATGTAACTCTGAATGGTTTATATGCTGGGTGTGCCCTAATTGGAATGGGGACAGAGAAGGGGTGGTTGTTGACACCATTCACCTGCTTCTCAACTGGGCTTCAGCCACTCCTGATTTGGGGGGTGCTGCGTGGTGCTAAGGTGGGTTGGAAGTGTGACCCCCTTGGGTACACTGTGCAGGGTAGGGGCAAGCACTAGGGCAAAACAGAAGGGCAAAATGCCATGTAGCCTGTGGATGTGTAGGTTCAGTCTCCACGTTCGCATCTGGGCTGTGCCTGCATGCACAAAATATGCAAGGCAGCCTTGGCTGTCATCTTGTGATCTCTGGATTAAAAGTGGAGAAGGTATGGGAAGATTGGGAATGTGGGACAATGAGGGCATGTTTGGAGAAGATTTAATTCAGTAAGCCATTGCCAAATGGCTTGTCCTGTCCAAGACTGACAGACAAGAGGGAGAAGGGTGGTGGTTCAAAATGGAAGGGTGACAAAAATGTGGTAAAATGAACAACTTGCCTTGTGCACTTTTAACTACAAAAACAGTCTCTCCCCTGTGATTCTTGCAAACATCTGCCACCATATTTGCATCTACTCTGAGTGCCAGATGTTGAAGTTTGTAATCACAAACAGCGAGACAAAGCTGCACATTTTGTATCCTAATTACTTAGCTAACCAAGCATGACTTCTATGTTCATAGATTGCTCTCTCTTTTTTTTTTTAATTTTTATTCTTTATTTTGTGCTTTGGGCTTATTTTCCACATTCTGAGCTCAGTATGTCTGAGAGCAATAATTTATCCACCTGCTGGAGATTTGCAGCTAGAGTTTTGGGGAAGTGATGGAGCACAAATTCAAGAAAAATAAAATCAATGATTTTTTTGACACATAGTAAGCTCCAAGTATTTTTTTTTCAGCTCAGACTTTTCTGTTTACGTAGGAAGATGGTCGTGAAATGTTCTTAGTTTTGCCCCACAGATTAATCCAGGCATTTTGATGGTGCTGTTGTATGTAATGTTAATATGGCCAGCTAATGAAAATGAAGCAAAGTAGACAAGTAAGTTATGATCTCCTGAAAGGTAGGTCATGGTGAATAAGTACGACCAACTTGTCACCGAATAAGATTGCACCACGTCTGATAACCACAGTGTTTGATGTCACAATATTTTGTGAAATTTTACTATGGAGATAATATAAAAACACTCTAGTTCTTAGTTATATCTATCTACTATTGGATATCAGTTCTTTGGCACAATTACTTTAGAAATGGTACAGAAAAATAATCCTTTTGATTGTTTTCCACTTCATTTTGCTGTTTTCATGGCTACTGCACAGGAGATGCTTTTGGAAGGTGGACGATTCTGTGTGAGGGATGGATTCAGAAAACCTAGGTATGAAGAACAAATTATCAAGAGATGCTCGATGAGATGTGAGGGAGGAGGAGGGAAGTATTGAATAAAAGCTGAACAGAAATTAACAGCTTTTTGTGCCAGTTGACACAAGTCTTCATGCTGATCAGAAACCATAAAGCAGCAAACCCATTTGGTTATTTGGGAATAAAAACTAGATTTCTGCTCTTCAAGTTGCTGCCCATTTCATGCTAATTACACATGTCTGTGTATCTCATTGGTGAATATCTCCATGTATTCGGTTTTGTGTTTTGAAGAGGTAGTTTTCTCAGTATTTGGAGCCTTCACGTTTGGTTCTATAGAAGTTAAAGTGATTTCTGTATTTAAGAAGGTGCATACAATAAGGCTTGTATGACCAAGTATAACTGCATTTCTTTTTGTCTGGGAAGATAATAACAATTTCTTTTCAATGACGAAGTTTCATTTTCTGACGCATCAGCGAGCCACATCAAAAATGTCTGACTTCAATTAAGTTGAAGAGAACTGAATACAGTGTCTGAGGTTCTGAATGTAGAAACAGCAAACAGAGGGGTAATCTCTCTTATTACGCTTGGGCCTTTGCAAGAAGAACACGCCAGAAATACTGCCTTGCTTTGTTTTTGGCATGGTTAGTAAATTGCTCTAGTCAACTGGATGTTCCTTTGGAAGGTTACAGTAAATCGTGGGCCTGGATATAAGCCAACATTTCCTTCCGTGATGCAAATCTTAAAAGGTACAAAAAGACTGTGTTGGGCTATTCTCAGATACAGCTTCCTTGTGGACAGTCTGCTTACAAGTAATAGAGCCACAAGAGGGCAATGGGTCTTTTATACAAGCTGGATGTAGCCCAAAAAAAAGGAGAATTCAAACAGTTAAGTCCTTCAGACAATGGTAGAAGGTAATTTAAAGGAAAACAGTTGGGTGAGAGCAGAGGAGTGTCGGCTTAAAGAGCTCTGTTCAGGTCTGCAGACTCACTCACAGAGCTGTGTGTTTATTATTTGCTTAGTGTTTTTAGAAAAGCTGTATGTGCTTACAGTCCACTTCTTAAGGGAGGAAGTCTTAGCTCTTGTATGTAATTCTTGTGCTTCTGTGCTAGATTTATTATCAAGTTTACTGCACTATTGCCGCTTGGAGCACATCTGGATGTACTCAGATCCAGATGAGAGCTAATTATCCAGTCTCTCAATTCCATTGGTATATCCTCCTTCTCCTTTTCCTCTCCCCCCCTTTTTTTCTTTTCTTTAAGATATGAGGAAAGTGTTTTGAAAAGGTTTGAAAAATAGATTCTGAAGTTTGGCTTATGATTATCCGGGAAAAATTCTTAAGGTACTGAAGAAGTGTACAGGCATTTCACATTTCAAGACTCCCTACTAAAGAAATATCTTGCCATTCTACAGGTACGCAGATAGATAATATCTTTTTTAAATGGGGGCTCATAGGGGTCTGCTGAGGTCCGTGGTTCCCTTTGAAGAAGGAATAAGCCTTGTTACACTGGAATTAAGATTGACCCACTAGCATGTCTCATGTTCCTTCTCACTTTTTTGCCCACCCACTGTTTATTCTCTTTACAGCAGACAGTTGAAGGGAAACAAGTGTCTGAAAAGAGTCACTGGATGGGAACAGTTTAGTTCTCCCCATTTCATCTGGGAGATTTATGTTGCCTGTGAAGAAGTGATACTAGGCTGTCCTTCCCCATGAGTGCTGTGTCAGACATGCCAAGCACAGAGCCCTTGGGGCAGGTTCCCTTGACCAGGAAGAAAAGGGGTGGGCACCAGAGCCTGGTGTTCAAGAGGGAGCAGTCTGGCTACAAATGTGCTGTGTAAATATCATGAAGTATTCATACTCCACAGGCTGCTGATGAACTCACGAGTGAAACAGGTTTTTTTATGAAGAAGTTGTTTTGCATAAGTGTATTTACTTCTCTGTATTTGCAGAGTACATAATATGTATAAATATCTGGCTTGTTTGTCAAGTGTAATTATCATTTTTTTTTTTTTTTTAAAGAACAGACAACCAAAAGGAAGATGCTGTGTGAAGAAAAAGCTGGCTTCAAAGGGTTAGTATTGGGGGGGAGAGAACATCTTGCACCTTTGTGGTTCATATCCCATGATTTGTCAAATAAGTAATTATATTTTTAATAACAAAAATTGTAGTTATCGGAAAATGATATCAAGGAGTGCGATGTATTACATTTATATATTTGAATAATTGTTTTAGTATTTTTTTAAATTATGAAAATGAATAACAGCTTATAGAACAGTTTTGCAAATTGGAGTTCAGAAGCAAATAAAATGAGATACATTACTAGGCAACAGTTGAAGTTTAGACTTAGACAAAACTACATGAATTTCCTTTGCCTACAAAGATTGAATAGCTTATTTTTTCCAGAGATGGAGGCAGTGTAAACATTTAGAAGTGGGGTAGGATGTGAGCTGAGGATAGTCCTGATGATCCTGCTCTGTTCCATTCCTCCTCTACAGTAAAGTGCTGATATGGTATAGTGACTTATTTTGACATTTGCACATATGTGCAACACACAAGAAGAAGACAGCTTCCTCCCACACCCACTTCTTTTAGTAGGTTTTAGTAATAGCAGTGTGGCAATGCATTTGTGGTACTGCTGACATGGTTGTAACTGAGAAGCACTGTTGTGGAAGCCCAGTCTTCAAAGAATCTTTATCAAGTTTCAAGACTCATGACCATTGCTAATTTTGGAAAACTTTCAGTGAAGCACTTACCAGTTCAGCTGAATTTTGGTTTAATCTATTAGTAATTACTTCCAGAAGTTAGCCTGAGTGAGAGAGTAAAACCTCATCATCTCCTGACCAGGACAACTGCTGTATGAAAAAGGACTTTGCTCTGTTTTAGAGCTTCAGGACGGGGATATGGTCGGTTCTGGAAGACAAGCTGGGTGACCAAGCTTTCTTGATTCATCCCCTCTGCTTGTCTTGATGACACAGTCTCTTGCTTCACTGCCAATTTTATACCTGCTAATTATCTTCTCCTTGCCTAACTACTCAAAGCAGAGTTTCTTCACCTTATTTCTAAAGCCTCCTCTCCACTTGATAAGCCTGGAAGGTCCCTGGCAGCATGACAGTGTTTTCTATTCTTTTTTTTTTTTCTTCTGTTACGTAAACTTACCCAAGAAATCCTGTGAAATAAGTGCTTGAAGTGGAGATTGAGGAGGTAAAAACCAAACAAACTCCCAGGGCAGTCCCCCCTGCTTCGGCTTCGTGGTGGCAGCAATATTGATTGGTTAGGCTTCGTACCGAGTTGTGCAGGTTGATCTCTTCACACGAGCTCATTAGCATGGTGAAGTCACTTGCTATGTGAGTGAATGCAGATCTTGACCTGCTGGCTGGTGCAAAGTGAGGGTGCTAGAAAACTGAAGTCGGCGCAAGAGTTACATGCCCATTTAGATAAAACCATGTTTGATAGTGACATGCTATCTGGTTGGGTGGGTCTTAAACTTGCTGTGTTCACTGATGTGTAGAAAAATCATTAAAAGATGTGGAAATGTGCACAGGAGTCTCTCAGTTATTGAGGCAGAGAGAAACACTTCTGTATCTTTCAATGACCGTGTGAGTCTGGCCTCACTCTATAATTAAAAAAAAAAAAGTAGGAAGGAAGTGAGCTTTCTTGAATTTCAGGTTAGTTTTAAAATGAGCACAGTCCAATCCATACACTGATTAAGTGCCTCTAGCCAGGAGATTTAAAGAAGAAACAAATACAGTTTTGTTAGTCCCCTTCCTCCATCCTCCGGTTGTGCCATTTCTGTGCCTGTTATTTTTGCAGACTTGACAGACGTGCATCCATATGCAGAGAGGCACGCATACAAGCGTGTGTACACATTCTCACACGCACACCCATCCTGCTCCCTATTAACATGATGGGGTGATGCAGAGTCTGCTGCCTGGCCTTGTCAGAACTTGATAGCTCTCTAAAAACTGTATTTCGTGTTGCCATAACACCAGGAAAATAGTATGGGATACAGCATTATAAATATAGCCGAAGCCTTGAGGAATAGGAGCATTTCTAAATGACTTGAACCTAAGTCAGAGCATAATTCTTACATATAAATGGGAACTAAATTGCTGAACGCTAACTGGATTTTTGCCTGCTGTGGCACTCAACCTTGCTAGACGATTGCTATACGAAGGGATTATCTTCTAACAGAGCATAGTTATCTTTTGTGTTTGTTTTTCTTATTTGACTACTCACATAAGCCAAGGGAAATGAAAAGCATTCTAATCGGTCATGGATCGCTCTGCTGAATTAGCTCTAGCTTTATTTAGGAGGTTTTTATGCAGTACATTCAGCTTACAACTGGAGGAAGGTTAAGGGTGAGGAGAGAATTTGACAGGTCTGTTTTACAAAGCCACCTCAGTGAGGACACAAAATGGGGAAACCAACAGATAAACATCATGTTAAACTGAATTATAAATGAAATAAAAACTTGACTAACGAACAAAGTCGCATTCTTCATCTATAGAACCATAACACGTGAATTGAAGTAATCTTTTTATTTCAGACTTCAAATGTAGTTCTAAAGAAAATAAATTATATAAAAAGTATCATGACAAAAAATGTACATCTTGCTTGCTGAAGCCAGAAGTCTAAACTGGCTGTCATTCTGCATTTGACTGAAAAATAAAGGATCTTGCTTTGGTGTCTGTCCATCTACACATTTTTTTAAATTTACTAGCCTGCTATTGTTTCTTCATACTGAAGAACCTCAGCAGCCTAGTACAGTTTTTCACAGATGGCAAGTACACTGCAGTCTCATAAAGCTTTCTTGAGATTAGACAGTGCTATGTATTACTGGAAACTATATGTCTAGCTATAAGGTGGACAGCTGAGCTCTAAATACATTCAACTGTGAAAATGTCAACCCAATTACCTCGCTCATATTCTTACTGTCTTTTGATGGTTGTGTTTTAGTAGTTTAAATTTGCAAGGTATTTGGAAGGAGAATAAGTAGAAGATATGAAACAAAAGCAACCTGAAGCTTTTTGATTTCAGTATAGACTTTGAGAGGAACTGAAGTAGTAAGGGTCACAGTGCAGATCTGAGTCTTTACAGAATTATTATTATGATCCTAATAATCTCAATACAGAGTTAAATAAAAATATATGGTGGGTTGTAGTTTTGTGTTATGTTTTGTTTTGCTCAAAAGAGCACCACACTTTGATTACAAAATGCAATAAACCAGAAGTGATTTCTCATCCAAGTTAATGGTCTGCATTGAGGTGTCTGATCACCAACGCATGGAAGACTTAGCTGGTAGAGGCCTGAAAGCATTCAGTTGTACTGTTCTGAATGAAACTGATATTTATGAAAATTATTGGGAAGTGATTCAGCTTAAACTAAAATAATTTGGTATGTAGTTTTAAAATTTCTTTTAATTTTTGGTTTTGATCAAGAAATCTGTGTGAAAGTACAATCTTTACTTCCTCACCTGGTTCTACTGAATCTTCTTCTCCTGAAGTACTAGCTTACTCTTAGTCATTTCCTAAAGGATTGTTAACAATGTTATAAACAGTCTGGTAAGAGCTTGGATGAGAAATTAGAAACAAGAAAGATGAGGGCAGTGAGGCACTGGAACAGGTTGCCCAGAGAAGCTGTGGATGCCCCATCCCTGAAAGTGTTCAAGGCCAGGCTGGACGGGGCTTTGAGGAACCTGGTCTAGCGTATGGTGACCCTGCCTATGGCAGGGGAGTTGGAACTACGTGATCTATAAGGTCCCTTCCGAGCACAACCATTCTATGATTCTATGATCTCTTGGAAAGGGTGCTGATCCCACACTTTGAATGGTCTTGGATGAAGACATGTGGAGTCTTAGGAGCCAAAGCTATGCATCAGAATGGTTAGCTGGGGATGGATGGATGAGGCTTAGTGTTTAAGATTGTAATAATTGACCAGATGAACTAGGGTTTTTCTAAAATCCTCAAAAACTCCATCTCTGTCTCAAAGTAAGCGCAGATATTAGGCTTGGAAGGGTATATGTGCTCTGAAAATAATGCACTTACAAAACTTCATGTGTTGAAAAAATGGACCTGAGAATGAAAAGCATCATGTGGATTTGTGAATTTTGTTTCCACTTTTCTGTTTGTTTTGCAAATCAAACTGAGAAAATATTCCATATGTTCTTGATGGAGTTTGAAAAATAATTTCAGGACAGCTGCATTAGGATAGGGAGGTGCAATACTGGTAGTCAGAAAACATGAACTCTTAAGTAGTGCAACCCACTACTCTGCAAGACTTTGTCTACATTCCAAGCCAGTGGCCTTTGGTGAGATAAAGGTGGCCATTTGTGGTCCATCTTTTGAGTGAGAAGACTGTCCAGAGCAGTTGCATGCATAACATATTGACTCTTAAATAGCTCCAGCTTTGCAGATTTACTATAGTCTATATGAATCAAGAAAAATGCCACTTAATAAAAATATTTGACAGTGAATAGCATCAAAAGGTGGCAAATACCTAGAATTATTGGTTTTGCATCCAAATGCAATTAACTTGCGCTTTAAATCTGTACCTGAACTTCTCAACTGAACCCAATCTACCTCAGCTGTTCTTGCATTCATTCTCTCTAATCATCTCAATTTCACTATTTAGCCTTTTGAAAAATTAAAATGCTTGAACCACATATAATGATGCCTGTTTGCAGGCTAAAAATTTAAGTTAATTACAAACTACATAGCTTAAAACTCAAGATGATAGAAAACTCTGAATACTTTTTGTTTTATTTTGTTTTCATAAAAAGCTGGTAGAGTGAGATCCAGGAGACCTGTTTTGCACCTCTGGATTCTATAGGCTTTGAAAGCATATAGCTGGAGGCAGTGTCTCTGTGGCAGTTGGCTTGCACCATGCATGAGTGCGTGTGGATAACAACAGCAGTGAAGATGCAGTGGCATTGCCTTTTTCTCCAGGCTGCTTGCTTGAGCAAACAGCACAGCTTTTACAATCTGCACCAGACTTTGTATTACTGAGTCTCTGCTGCTATAAATCTAGCATGGCTATACATGTGGTGTAGTAGAGAGTCGGACTTGGGCAAATAATTGAAAGATAACGGATTTTGTCCTCCCTTTACCTGATGTTTTATGGCAGTCCCACAAAATATGTAAAAGAAATCAGGCTCCCTTTCAGATGAAGGAAGGAGCATTAACCTTTTACCTCTGCCTCACCTGGCTCAGCTTGCAAATATAACAGATGCAAATAATATTAAGTGTACCCACTGAGTAGAGATTCAAAATAGAATACTGCTTTGGCATGTTTACTGTCTTTTACAAGACCCGTATTTCTAAATGCTTTGCAAGAGTTAAATAACTGCCAATGCTACATGGTCTAAATTCCAAAACAGTGGAAAAAAGGAGATTGCATATACTGGAAAAAAAAAAAAAAATTGAAGACATCCAAGACCAATAACAGGTAGCAAGAGAGTTTGAAAGGGGCAGGCAGTGGAAGAAATGATATAGCTGAAAAATAAATGGAGAATAGTTAAAGCAGCGGGAATTGTAGACAAGATAATTTGGTGTCTGTTGATTGGGCAGAAAATAGGCTGCTACCAAAAGAAATGAGAAAAGGTCAATAATCCATTGTGGGGGGAGGGGTGGTGGAAGATGCACATACGTGAATGCTTTTAATCAATTAGATAAAAAATGGTAAAGAACAAGGCAAGATGAATGGGGAGTAATTTTTGTGTGCCTTGAAGTTTGCATGTGTATAGAAATCTGTTTTTCAACCCATTTTGTGAGAGATGGAAGTCGCACATGCAGACAGTGGAAGAAAGATAGTGACAGAGATGATCTGTACAACTATCTTGTCATATAACCTGGCTAAATCCAATTTTGATGACTAGCTAAGCTTCCATTGGAAATTTCAATTGGAAAGTAATACTCTACACTTCACAAAACCCCAGAGACAGCAATGTTCAGTGTAGGTGTGCTTTTACTGTCTCTGATCTTGTCTCAATTCTGTTGGCTCAGTATGAGTAGTCATCAGCCAGGAACCACATTGACTTTGATGCAATCCACTGGGGACACTTGTAAGATCAGGGCTATTGCTTGTGAAGCACTTTAGGATCAGGATACTGCTGAAAAGTGAAAAGCAATAGGTAGTGTAGATTCATTATCTGGCATTTTAGTTGGTTATCCAGGCCAGCCTCTTGCTAGTCAGATCTTGAAACCCTTCAAAGACAGTTTCCACAGCCTCCTTGGGCAAGCTGTTCTAGTGTTTGATTAATTTTATAGTGATTTTTTTTTCTGATAATCTAGTTAGAAAGTCTCTGGCTTGAGTTTACGAGTGTGGTCTTTTGGTCTTCTGCCTTGCACTGCTGTAAAGAGCCTGTCTCTGTCTTCTCTGTAATCTCCTCTTACACATTGGCAAGCTGATCGTAGGTTCCGTCAAAGCCTTCTCTCTGTTCCAGGCTAAACAAGCCCATTTCCCCCACTCAATGTGTCTGTCACGCTCTCCAACCCCCTCACCATCTTGGTGGTCCTCTGCTGAATTTGCTTAAATCTAGCAACATACTTGTAGCACTAGCATTACCAAAACTGGATGCAATATTCCAGGTAGAGTCTAATGAGTGCCAAGCGAAGGAGAATAATAACAATCCTGAAACCTTTGGAGAGTGATGTTTGTCGAGGATAATGGATTATACCTTTAACAATGCTGATGTGATGAACCAGGAATTTTTATTGAGAATGTACCTGGCTACCATCCTAGAAACAATTCTTCCAACAGCATTGCTTCCCTGGAAATAGACTAGCTAGAAATTTGGAACCTTTGGAACCATTACGTTGTACGTCCCCTGTGTTGTAAAAATGAAAAAGGATCCTAGACTTGGTCTCTAGGTTTTTTCCCTCTTCTTCACGCTTGCAAAATGATAGCAAAAGCTGTGAAGAAGAAGAATAGAAAGTCAGTAAGAACTAGTAATCTTATTTCCCCTACAAATGTAAGCAGAGTTCTGGAGCAAGAGGAGTGGAATGATGTCTTGGCATCAAATTTTGGCAGGAGGCAATCTTTCTCCATACTGACTTGTTTCTGGAAGTGCTAGGAGTCTTTCCTCATAGTAGCCTTTGCAGTCGCTTGTGAGAACCTGATGAATGAACAAAAAGAAATTTGGTCCAAAGAGTATGCTGGTCTAAACTCTATTAACTTTAGTGAGGCTGCCTTACTTTACACCCTTGGAGGTCTAGCTTTAATGCTATTTGGTTGCTAAGCAATTACAGAACAGAATATCAAGGTATTTTTATTTCAAGTCTTAAGCCTATTATGGAAGAAACTAAGAAATGGTACAAAACGTTACAGGGATGTCTGTGAATCACAGATTTTCTGCGGTGATTCTAGCAAGAGACTGGGATATGGCAACTGTAGTTGGATTGTTGATATGAACATCCTACTTCATGCCTTAATTAGGCAAGTAGAGCCCTCCCACCTTATCAGCTATCCTCAATCTCGTCTGCAGATGACATCTCTTTCTTGTTAAGGGAGGCTCAGCTGAAGGAGACAAGAAGGATTTTTCTTTGCCTCAACATGCAGCTTTGCCTGAAAGGGAAGGATTTTTTTGTAGGCTGACCCCAGCATTGTGTAGTGAGGAGGCTTTCTGGCCTTGATCAGAAGTTAAATCGGGCAAATAATACTGTTTTGTTAATCAGATATTCTTACTGAAAGTGATGGTACTTCTTCACCCCACACATATTTAAATGGAGAAGAACCTTGTGCTTCAAAATCAGGAAATTTTTAAAGTTTGGAAAGTTAGCACCATTAGTAGATTTAGTTAGGACCATGAAGTGTCTTTGTTGAGCTTTGTAGGAAAAAAAAAAATAAATTCTTGCATTTCTGCCACAAGATCTCATGGGACTTTATGATCTTAAGTCTGTCTAGGAAAGAAGTAATATTGGTGTCACTTCCTACTTGAGATCTTCAGTAGGAGAAACTAGGCTGAGTTTTTTAACAGGGTAGCATAAATGCCTACTCCAGGGCCAGCTGGCTACTGTTGAGCATGGTCCATGCTAACAGGTGTGAGGAGAGACATTCCTGCCTGCAAAATTAAGGGAGAGCAGGGAATCCAGTCAGTCTGTGATGGAGATGGCAAGAAGATACTGGCTTGCAAAGCACAGCAGTCAGCGGTAAGTGTTGGAAGCTCAAGAATCCATATTTGAAAGAGTTTGATGACCTTTCCTATCTCATGATTTATGAAGCAAATCAAAGCCTGCTAGCTCTTGAAAACATGTGATTATGCTAGTTCGTTCCCTGTTGTGCTCTGTGGCCTTTGTCATCAGAAAGATGCAAGGGCATTTCAGTGGCTGGTGTGCCCCATGAATGGCTGCATTGTGCCATACAGCCCTGACCTTTTCAATATTCTGTCGTCTAAATGCCAGTTGCCTCTTCAGAGCTTCAGTAGCTCCTGCAAAGTGGGAGGCTATGGGGAAATGTATACTGCTGAAGAGACAGAGTAGTGTGATTCATTGTCCTACACCACAAAATATGAAGGGTATCGCTTTGATGCAGCTCTCTGAGTGATTGCAAGGAGGATGCACTGAAGGAAGCTTGAGGGTGAGCAGCTCTGTGCTTGCAGGCTTTCAGAGGCCTTCTGTGAAGAACAGTGTGATTAGGTAAAACAAGTAGGGAAATGGCATTTCTCTGTGTGGGTGAGGTATATCTCACCTTCAGCAGAAAAGGTAAGGCTGTGATCCTCAGGTGTTGTGAGCTGCTGGCAGGATGAATGTTGTTCTGTACCTCCTATCTGCTGTCTCTCTGGTTTATTTGGGTTCTAAGCTCTTCAGGGGAACAGACTGTCTTGCTTGGTGAGTGCCCGGTACAACAGGTGCTCCTTGGTCTTTGGCTGTTACTGTAATAAAGATGATAATATTTCCACATGGAAAGCAGGTTGGTTGGGTTCGTTTATTTATTTATTTATTTATTTTTTAAAATGATTTTGGCTCTAAGTCCCTGCCAGTGATCTCTGAAGAAAGCTTGAAAGTTAATGTAGGAGAGAGAGCTCACCTGAAATCTGAAGCTTCATGCCTATACAACAGCTTGTCTTGTTCTGTCTCCTCATCTAATACTGCCTGATGATTACTAAAGTTGTTAGAGTTCCCTTTGGCAATGCTTGAGATCCTCCTGATCTGTAAAGCCTATTTATTAGTACAATGTGTAAGTAAGTGCATAAGTAACTGTGGGGGAAAAAAAATGGATTTTTAACATTTGTGTGATAAATAAGTGGCAGAGTAGTAAATCCCATTTAGATCCGCCATGTCAGGAGAACTGGGTGTTTTTTCTCTTTCTTTCTCAGTTTCTCTGACCTTAGGCAACTTGCTTCACTTCCGTATATCAATTTTACAAACTGTAAAGTGGAATTAATAATCTATATCAAATTTCACTTTGGCTTGATATATGTATTGAGGAAGTCATGTTACAGTTGAATAGTTTTGAATTATGCTAGAAAGTGCTAGAAACCAGAGAATGAAGTGTCAGTGTAGCATCAGTCTGCTTTCTCCTTCTGAGTCTGTGTTCTTGCTCACAAACAGTATTTAAAGAACATTTGAGTCCTTTACTTTGCAACAAGTTACAAAATGCCAAAATTGTTAGCCCAAACTTTTTTCCTACGAATTCCTTAATTCCTACATCATTGAGAACATCAGTGCTTACTGAATTCTGTATTATGTTTTCTATTTTTTTTTTTGTTCAAAACATGGCCAGTGACTCATTTGCTCTGTGTTTTTCAAACCCTGCTTTGAACACTAACTTGTTAATTTTCTTCTTGCTTTTTTTTCCATGGCACTTGTTACTGCAGGAGCCATGCTGGGAAGCAGTGTTGTTTTGTGGTAGTTTGGAAACTTGAACAATGTTTCTATTCCAAGTCACTGTTTTCTACACAGCAAAATTCTGAAACTTTATTTTGGAAGAGCCAGTGGAGATGTGCATCTATATATCTATATACACACATCTGTACGTGTAAATATAAAACATTTCATTAAAAATGTTTAGCTTTGCTTTTGATTTCAATTTACATTACAAAGTTGAAATGTTTTTCCTTTTCAAAGCTGCTGTAAAAGTCTAAACATTTAGACTTATTTTGTTAAGTATTGATAATTTTCCTTGGTAATTAACATGTATGTATTTGGTATTTAGAAAAAATGGAGCGCAGAAGGATTTACGTATATTACGCTGTAATATTAAGACCCTACCTCGCACAGTGAATCTGGGAACCTACCATGCGTATAGCCAGAGAACTTCAGGAATTTAGCAGGTAATAGGGGAGGTAACTCAGTTTATTTGGTTTCTGTTGAAAGGCTCAGAGGAGTTAATGGTACTGCAGTATGTGTGCATTCCACCGAAGCACAGTCTTCTGACAGAACATTTTTGAACAGCTTGACTAATTATGTGCGTAGTCCATTCGCTCGCCAATGATTCCTTCTGCTGAAGTCAAACGTGTTGGCAGTTCAGTCTAAGAAGTTGCAGATAAGTCTTTCAGAATAGTTTTGCAGGGTGGTGTGTGGCCTCCTTCTGTACGTGCCGTCTCCGGAGTATGATCACATACACGCTTGACACATGCCTGTTTTGCGTTACTGAATAATGTACGAATGAGGGATTGCATTAACAGTGAAAGTCAGCGAGGTGATCAGTCTTTGCTCTAGTGGCTTTGCTCTGTGTAGTGCAAAGCAGCTGGGAAGCTGACTTAATGAGAGAAGAGAAGATTTACATTAGCTTAAAGGGATCTTGGGATGTCTGTCCTTGCGTGACTGGAAGGAAGGAGGGTGAGAGTGGAAGGAGCGCTCTGTGAGTGTGTGTTCTCCAGGGACTGCCTCTGCCTCTTACTTGGCCCAGACTTAGATGGCAGTAGAGAAAAGAAGATAATACAGAATGGCTTAGAAAACCTATTTCTCTCCCTCTCTCCCCTCTCCAGCCTCCAGAGCAGGGAATTCAGTCCTTCTGGAATACTTGTGTTAATCTTGTTGTTTCATCTTGAAGCTTGCATTCATGTCTTTTAAATGTAAGCACGTCTGTAAGAAGGACCCTTGGACATGAATGTCTTCAGCTGCTGGAAATCCCTATGTACTTTGGTTTTTCTTCAATCTTCATCTTTTCTTTTTCTTAATATTAAGACTTCCAACTATTTTTCCCCCTTAAAGTGACTCCTGTCCGGTTTTCACTGAGAAAACAAGGAGAGGGAACATTTTCACTTGAAGGTATATGGGCTTTTCTCATCTGTTTTTTCTTGTACTGGTATAATTTCTGTCTCCTTGCCCCATACTGCAAAACAGCAAATGTTCTTCTTTCCCAAATCTAAAAGATTCTTCCAAAATAAGAAGTTCTTCCTTCAAAAATGACAGCTTTTTGGAACATCATCCTTAGCAGACAGCCTCTGTCCATGAGAGTGGAAATTCTATTAAAGAGCAATGTTTACAATATTAAAATGGAGCAATCTTGGAGTTTCAGCAGTACAAAAGGTTCTTATGGATCCTATGACACATTTGATTCATTTTGGATAAGCGCATTTAAATTGATACTAGTTCTAGTTGTAGGGAAGGACAAGAATTCTTTTTGAAAGGCAAGTATAATGAAGACCTGCATATTTCATGATATATCATGTGCTGCTCAGGTGCAGAGGCAAAAATTCAACACTTTACAAGAGCGTCTGCCCAAACTGGAGCAGAGGTAGCTATTTTGCATCCTGCCAAAGTGTGTTTGATCTTGGAAGTTATAGAATATTTGTTTTATGACTATGAGAGTGCCAAGAAAATCTTTGAAGCAAAGTCTGTAACATCTGAGGCTGAGATGGAATAGGACGAAACAGGAAAGTTACTGGAAGATGACACTGTTAAAAAAAAAAATTGCAAAAAAACTCCAAAGACAACAACCTTCCCCTCCAACTCTTTTTAAGCCTGTCTCTTTTAACTATATTGCCTGTCATGACTCTAATTCTTTAAATTAATTATGGTGAATGATACGGAGTCTGAAATACCTTTTCCAATGTATATGTGATATGATGGATTGTGATTAATTGAAATAATAGAGGTCTGAAGTTTGATAGCTTGTGAGCTACAGTTTGTGATACAGCCTCAGCTTCCACTTTTTTTAATTGAACTGTGTCTTTCTGAATGTCATTAGTCAGAGTATTAGACCCAGAGGGAGACCATATAAATTACAGATCATTACTGAATGAAATTCCAAGTTTTCCTTTTTTCTTTCCAGACTTCCTTCCAGTAGCATATTGCACTACTACTCTGACTGTTTTTATGGGCAGAAAAAAGCAGTGACAATAACTTTCATTTTAAAATGATATCTGTACTTGCATAGTAAAGCATTTGCTGTACTGGTCCTTTGTGGACTTGCCAGGGTAGTGCAGCATGTTAGCATAGCTGAAATTGTGAAATATGAATACATGCCATCAGTCCTTGTGAGGGGCTTGTTGTGTTGTCCCTTGCTTTTGGTGATTGATTTCATCCCTGCGCAGTCCGTTGTGCAAAGCCATGATGCAAATGTTGAGTAGAGAGAGTTGGTAGGTGAACAGAAACAGCTTCAAATCTCAAACTCTCCAGCTTCTAGTGTTTAGATCTGAACCAAAGTCTTTCACCCCTTCCTTCCTGGTAAAGTAAGTTCTGGACAGCTCTGTGAGAGACCTTGATAACATGAACAACTTGATTAACTCTTCTTCCAAATAATCCTGCGCTGATGGTATGGGGTTTTAGGGGTTGATTTTTTTTTTTTAATTGCCTTAAAATAATCTACAGTTGGAGGATTCTCTGTATTTGTGTTTTGTATAGAACCTAGAACATTCATGCCCAAATCCTGAAACTAGTTTTGATAGGTATAAAAATAAGATATTTAGGACTTGCAACTAAAGCCTCAAAACTGTCAACTTAAAAGCTGCTGCTTTTAAGCTATTCTGAGGCTCCTTTTGTGCCATTGCAATTGGGTGCTGCAGAGGTTATAGATCTGTACTGTGTATGAAAATCTAATGGTATGAAATTATGATGTTTTCTTGAAGAGATCAATAGAGGCAGTACACATATTGCAGAACCAGCTTTAATAAAGTGTCTTTACTATCTTTTATTCCTTTTCTGTACCACTACAGGTAGCTAGTCAGGTTTAATCTGAATACTGGACATGACAGTTTTTCTTTTTAATGATCAGAGGTGATGAAAGGGGTTATCTGGGAGGAGCTCGACGGGCAGAGCTATTGAGAGACTCCAGTAGCAGGCAGCTGCTGTGTTGTGCAAGTAACCACACTAAATAGCAGCAACAGCTATAGAGCACATATTGCAGAGAGGCTTCTCGCAAAAGCTTTGCATGATTACTGAAAAAATACATAGTGCTGAAAATGTAGTGGCCGAAGATAATATTCTGGCAAGAACTAAAAAGTTAGCTCACCTACCACTGTTGCTACTCTTTGGTTGTGTAGATGGAAAATGAAGAGTACATAGTGCCTCAGTTTGTATCTCAAATAATGGTCACTGACAATAGGCAGTTCTGCTGCAATACCTGAACAGTTTTCGGTTAACTTTTGGCGAAGAAGTCCGACTCAAACACTGTTGTAGCATTCTGAAGAGTAATGACAGCACAAAAAGAGAGTAAGGCTCTCCCAAGCAGTTAAATGCTTTCAAGCTGAAAAGTCAATATTTCATGTTTGGGAGGTTTGCTGAATGTTGGATAAAAGGCAAGACTGCATTCTGGAACATAACTTTCCTGAGGTTGCTAATGAACCCTCAAAGTTTTAAACCTAGAGAAAGCAACAAAAATGTGCCAGGACTCAATAGAAAATCCATTATATTTAAAGTAGTGACACAAAAGTGCTGATACCTGAGAAAGGCATGTAAAACTCGGATACAGTGTGCAGAACAGCCCGTGGAACTGGGCCAGCTCTGATAACCTATGCAAGATGATGCCTGATATTTGGACAAAAAGATAAGTGAACAGCAATGGATAATATGATGTTGCAAGAATTTGTAGAGCATGTGACTTGGAGAAGAGGGTTGACAAGCTATTAGTCTTGAGGAATTCCTCATGGGAACAACGCCATAGGAGAATATGAACAAAGCATTGCACAAGGGCCATTTATTAATTTTAAGTTGAGAATGCTGACACGACAGTATGAAATAATGACATTAGCACTGTAAAAAAAGCATTGGTCAGCTGGAACACAATAAGGTAAAAATTTGCTCTCAGGAAGAGAGTCTGTGAAGTGATGAGAAATAGCAGTCTACCTATAAACATACAAAAAGTATTCAGTCATCTTTTGGAGGAATTTTTTTCCACTGATTGTATAAGAAATGCAAACTCTTCAGGTCTAAAGTAGGTTATCATGTGATTACCCTGCAAATGTATGACTGGACATCATTGCCTATTTAATCATGTTTTCAGAGGAAAAGTACCCCTAATAGGTTTTAAACCTACCAAATCATGAAGTTCTTTAGATGGGTGTACACCAGGAGATATTTGGGAAGATGATCTTCAAATCCTCTTTTGAACAAAGAAGTCCCAAATAAAATGGACTTGACATAATTCCACTGTGCCCCAGTTCATGATTCTGGGAAAGAAGCGAGTAGAAAAATTACACACTAGTCAATTTTAGAACTAATTTCTACAAAATACTTGTTGGTCTCAGTAAACAAACAAAACCTGGGATCACTGTGTGAACAGACCCCCTGATAACTAAGTGAATTACTTTCCGTCAGTTACCATGAGAAAACTGGATGATGTAAATAC